>WNFR01000900.1_pt1 | contig 31015 bp, 20 predicted proteins | sample 5400221 | NCBI WGS metagenome assembly WNFR01 (sample SAMN13153357, study PRJNA577476) | soil metagenome | isolation source: 40 cm soil under Madrone tree | place: USA:California | collected 2016-06-14
GCTGGAGTCGGCCAGCGTTTTCGACCACGTATAACTGACCGTGGCCATGAAGTCCCCCTTCCGCTTCGTCGCGTAAAGCTGCAGCGCGTTGTAATTCGCCGTACTGTCGCTTAGGTACATCCGAATCGCCAGATACCCCTGGTACGGGCGCAGCCGGTTCAGTGGCAACGGAGTGGGAAGCGCCGCGTTGGCCTGAAGCTGCGCGAACGTCGGCAGATTGATATCCGGCTGGCGCAATATGTGCCGCTGCTGGTTGCCAACGTAGGACGCCTCTAAAAGAACGCCCCACGGCATCTCGCGCTGTACGCCTAGGCTATAACTGGTGGTCCGCGCAATCTTCAAATGAGGATCAATCGCAGACACGCCTAAGAGCGACGCGGCCCCAGCGGCGCCACCGGAAGGGTTGGATATATTGCCATTCTGGAATGTCGAGGATTGGATAAATGGAGGGAGGTTGAGCTGAGAGAAAATAATGTTGCCTTCGGGTTTGTCGTAGAAAAGACCGATGCCGCCGCGAATAGCAGTCCGATCGTCCTTAAATGGTGAGTAGGAAAAACCGAAGCGCGGCGCGAACAGGTGCTCGACGTTGTAGAAGCCGCGCGGTGCACCAGCCGGCACCGCCAACACTGAAGGACTATTCCCGTTGGGCACGCGGACGAGCTGATCAGCCGGTACACCGTTGCCCGCACGGACCAACCCGTTGAGGCGATTGCCACCCTTCGTGGTATCAATCGCGCTGCCGTTCGTGTTAAGCGTGACGGCCTGCGTATCAATCGCGCTGCCGTTCGTGTTAAGCGTGACGGCCTGCGCGGGGTCGAATAGGTTTGGGTCGAAGCTGACCATGTTGTTCGCCTGCGTGTAGGTCGGCCCAGCGTGCTGATATCTCAAGCCAAACTCGAGGCTGAACCGGCGAGTAGCTTTCCACGAGTCGTAGACATAGGCTTCGACGTCCGTGAAGCGGAAATGTCCGATCGGATCATCCGACGCCTCCGTGTACGATCTAAAGTTTCCCAACAGAGCGTCCGCCAATGCAGTTCTCGTTGTGCTCGTCGCAGTACTGTCGAACAAAACCTGGCCGTTATATCTAGACCGGCCGTTCTGATCCTTGCGATTGCGGACCACCAAGACTCCCGCCTTGAATGTATGAGGCCCTTTCTGCCAGGTGATGTCGTCCGCTGGCGCGATATCTACCGTGGGTGACAGCAGCGAAAAGTCGGGACCTTGTGTACCCGAGATGGCGGGCATGCCCCCTCCAGAGTTAATGGAGATGTCGGGAATTCCGTCGGGAAATCGTCCCCCGGGAAACAGTTGTGGGAAAGCAAAGCCATAGGTAGCGCGCTGCCAGTTGACACCCGCTGGAGGGATGCGCTGCCCGTTCCAGGAAGCATTAATCTTGGCTTGGTTTACGATTTGTGGAGTAATGAGCCAGGTTTCGCCGATTTGAATGCCATACCCCGGGCGAAGCCGATGAGTTGGCGTTGTTGGTAAAACTCCGGCGTCGACAAAGGTCCCAAAACCATCTACCAAATCAAAATTATCGTGCAAATACCGTCCGTAGAGACTGTGCTTGTCGTTCAGGCGATAATCGAGACGAACGAGATCCTGCCTCCAATTGAACGGGTTGTTGGGCTGGAAAGTAGCGGTGAGGGCAATCGGAATCGTGGCACCTATAGGAGTAACCGGGGAGACCCCGCTGGCCAGGGCCGTCATCGTGCTGTAGATCTTGGCAATCGCTTTGCCGTCCGTTGTGAGCGGCGTGTTGGGATCGAGATCGAGGCGGTTGCCAGGAATAGGGTTCGTGCTTCCCGGCTCGTGGAGTTGTACCGGAGCTGCTAATGCGAGCAACGCGCTGAAGTCGCCTGTCAGCTCTGCCGCTGTGGGAACCGTTCTCGTTTGCGGCGTTGCCGTAAGGCGAATCCTCTTCCATTCCTCACCAGCGAAGAAGAACAATTTGCCGCGTTTGATGGGGCCGCCAAAATCCCAGCCGAAGTCGTTGAACCGCAAGGGCGTTTTCACCGCGTTGGGGGCAGGGTTTCTCGCATCGAGTTTCTCGTTGCGTATGAATTCAAAAACCGTTCCGTGGTAAGAGTCACCCCCACTGCGCGTCACCACGTTAACTGAGGCCCCGGAGTTGCGGCCATATTCCGCTGAAAAATTCGATGACTTGATGGCCACTTCACGAATGAAATCGATGCCGACGTTGTTGACCTGGCTGGCGTTCGATCCCGAATCCATGTTAAAGCCGCCGTCGACGGACAGCGCGTTCGAATCGGGACGGTTGCCGTTGACCGACTGATTGTTGATGGCCAAGCTCGTGGTCAAGCTAAGTTGGTCATCGACAGTGAGGGCTGTACCAGGCGTAAGAGAAAGCAGCTGCATGTAGTTCCGCGCGTTCAACGCGACCGTTTTCACTTGGCTCGAATCGATGACTCGCGCCAATTCGCCGGAGGTGGTATTAATCGTCTCAGCCACCGCCGCCACTTCGACCCTTTGCGAGACCTCACCAACCACTAAGCTCAGATCCACGGTCATGCGGGCGCCGGCCACCAAATCGTTTCCGGTTTTCTTGACGGTCTTGAAACCAGATTGCTCGGCGATCACGCTGTATACGCCCACCGGCAGGTCGCTCGCCACATAGTACCCGTTAGAATCGGTTGTCGTCTGCCTTTCGATTTTCGTCTCTTCGCTGACGATAGTGATCTTCACGCCAGCGACCGATCCGCCCTGCGCATCTGTGACCGTTCCAGAGATGCGTCCGAAGATGCCCTGGGCTGCTGTGCCGGTGGCGCAAATCGTCAACACTGCCGCAAGCGCAAACACCGCCGCCTTCAAAACCAACATAGGAAATTCACTGCGCCTAACAGCTTGATTTGATTTAGACAGTTTCGTTTTCACGAAAACACCCCCTTCGAGAATAAGCATCTCTGCTTTCCACCCCGGTTATCGCCCGTCAGAGGGAAACGCTCTCTGACTCAGCGCCTTGCGTACTGCATTGCGAGACAGCATCTCACTTGCGTCGGCCCCTAAAAAAAGCCCGGTTTTCACCAGGCGTAGTTCACAAGCAGACTACCCCGCTGCCCTTCGCACAACTTCGAGCGGCCCACCTTGGTACCCCAGCTCCGCCGACAGCTCGTTCGCGGCCTGCATAACAGCCCTGCCTATTTCTGGAATTCGTTCTTTGGTCATACGGAACGCCGGCCCCGAAACGCTCATAGCCGCAAACAGTTTTCCCGAGTGGCCACGGACCGCCGCGCTGACGCAACGAAGCCCTTCTTCCTTTTCTTCATCGTCAATCGCATAACCGCGCGATCTCACGGCGCTTAACTCCGCCTTCAGCGCTGTTGCTGTCTTAATGGTATTCGCGGTGACCGGTTTCAACCCCCAGCGCCGGACGATCTTGCTCACTTCCCCTTCCGGAAGCTCCGCCAGCATCGCCTTGCCAACCGCCGTGCAATACGCTGGTGCGCGGCTCCCCACGGTGCACGCGGTGCGCACACTCTGCTGAGATTCGACCTTTTCGACGTAAAACACCTGTCCCTCGTCGAGAATACAAAGAAACACGGTCTCGCCAAATTCGGCTTGCAGTCGATCGAGATACGGCCGCGCGCGACCGCGAAGGTCGAGTCCGTCGATGGCCCGGGAGCCCAGTTCGTATAGCCGTAGCCCCAAGCGATAGCGTCCCGTTTCCGGGTTCTTGACGACCAGCCGATGCTGCTCCAGCACCATCATCAGCCGGTGGACCGTGCTCTTGTGGAGCTTCAAGGCCGGGCAAAGCTCCGCAAGGCGGCAATCGCTCGAGCTATTTGCCAAGATCGCCAACGCTGCCAAAGCGCGGTCGAGAACCTGAACCTTGTAGGGAGACGTCGTCTTAGATTGCGGCACGCGTGCCATATTATGGAATTCCATTTAGTTGTCAAGAAGAAAATTCTATAGTTCGCATTCGAGGAACCGCGGGCCCCAGGAGGGTGGGGTCTTCATCCTTGATCTCATCCGTGAGTCTGCCCCAAGGCCGCGCGTCATTTCGAGGCGCCCGGATTTTTCGTTACTCGGCGTGTCTAGCCGTATTAACATGCCTGCTCGCGCTGGACGGTTCAACGTTGCACTGAGGTGATTCGATATGAAAAAACTCTGGTTGCTATCCTTTCTCGCAATTCCGTTCCTCGTTGCACATTCGCAGGCTCCCTTCCACGCGGGCTTTGACCATTGGACTGCCGCGGATTTGCAGGTTGTCAACAAAACGCTTGCCGCCAAAGCGGCGGGTGATTCGCATCGCGCAGCTTCGACTCCTCTTTCCGATTATCCCAATGAGTTGTTCATGCTTGCTCATCGAGAGGCTGACGGCCAACCCGAGCTGCACGAAACCCAGGCAGATGTATTTGTTGTGGAGTCTGGGTCTGCAACGCTGGTAGTAGGAGGAACGTTAGTCAATGCGGAAACCACCGCGCCACACGAGAAACGCAACGGGACGATTCAGGGTGGCACGCGGCAGAAATTGTCCACCGGGGATATCGTGCGCATCCCCGCGAACATGCCACATCAGCTGGTTCTCGATGGCGCGCAAGAATTCACCTATTTTGTGATCAAGATTAAGGGCTACTAGCATCGTTGGAGATTGGAGAGAAAGCGGTTGACCCTCAGACGCCACGCGCACCTGGGCTCATTGAAAAGGCAATTCTTCGTTTCCGGAAAAAGGCTTTCTCCTTGATGCGCGTTTTCTGTGAGAGCTAGAAGCGGTTTCGCTCGGCCCACAAACCGAGGCCCGGATTATCGATGAAATAGATTTCTTCCCCCTGCACACAATTCCAACCGGCCTGCAGCTTGGCCGGATCATAGAGTTGCATCATTTTGGTTAACTCTGCGTATTGAAAGCCTGCTTGTTCCACCTCTTCGCGATTCAAATGCGCCGGACACCAGACGGTCTGGAAGCGGCCTTCGGAAGATCCGTGAATCAAATGTGCGGCAGCGCTGAGATTGGCGCTCAAATCGTCATTCTTGCTGACCATCGCGAGCGTCGCTTCCGTACCATGATAGCCGTATTTGCGGATCAGTTTGTCGATTAGGGGATCCTCGCCGAATGCGCGCACACCTGGACCCAGAATGATCAGTTCTCCTCCATTTTCTAGTGCCATACGCGTACGGTAAATCGCTTTGTTTCCGAGCCATGTGCTGTGAAATTCTTGCGGGTCAAGATAAACCACGGCCTTGCGCAGGGGCTTGGGCATAAGTGTAAAGTTCACCTGGAAGCTCAACTCCGCCGCGCGATGAAAGCATTCCGAATCGTCTCCAATGAACAGGCCACGCGCGACGGGGACTCCCGCCTCGTTTGGCGACACCACCGTCAGGACATAGACAATCGGGAGGCTGGCGAGAAAATGAGAGGCGGCGTAATTCAGCACGCGACGGACGGGATTATCCGCGTGCCCCATGATGCGCTCCATGCCGTACACAGCGCCAAGATAGTGGCTGCGGTTGATACTGTCGGGCCCGCCGGTTCCGACCAAAATGTTTTTGTTGTAATTCGCCATGCCGATGACTTCATGCGGCACCACTTGTCCGATGGAGAGAATGAGATCGAATTGGCCACGAGAAACCAGCCGATTTACCTGTGCTGGCCAGTCGTACTCGAGCCGCCCTTCCGATTGTTCGCGGATGAAATCTCTGGGAACGACCCCGATCGTCTCCACATCCTCGCGCCACTTGTGGGCGTGAAAGAGGGCGCTCGGAATCTCGCCGAACATCGATAAAAGCTGTCCCGATGACATGGCTCGGTGCGTTCCGAGTGCAGGAAGGATCGCGCAAAGACCTTGACCGTAATGTCTCCAAGCGTGGTGCGTCAATTCACCGGCTCGCGATGCCACACGCGTGTGATCGGGTGGGATGACAAGGACCTTAAAGCGCTTGCCCACTCTTTCCAATGCACCGAGGAAAAGCTCTCTCAGTTCATTCGAGGAAAGCTCACTGTCTGGGCTGCCTTGTCCGCAATACAGAGTCATGGGCTTGGCCTTAAATTCTTGAGTCAGGCTAAGGTTTACACCAAGCGGACGTCAAGCTCATTCGCTCCGAGCCATTGTGTTCAAGATGCACAAGCCCAGCTTCTAGTCCCACTCCGTCCCCTAAGACAGCCTAAATACCTGGAAGCTCTGCGCTAGAGAGCTTCTTGCTAACTTCTGTGAGGGTAGCGCGTCTACTCCCGCGTGGGTAGAATCTCTACTGTGATGAGGCCTAAGAACTCTTCCACCCGGACCGAACTCTTGCAGGGCACGCTCGATATGCTCATTCTGCGCACGTTGCTTTTCGGGCCGGCTCATGGCCATCAGATCGCAAAACACATTCAGCGGACTACTGAGGACGTGCTGCAGGTAGAGCACGGCTCACTCTATCCGGCTCTGCATCGCATGGAACGCAAGGGTTGGATCATCTCGAAGTGGGAAATGGCGAAGGAACGGAATCGTGAGTTCAAGTATTACCGTCTGACGCCGGCAGGCCGAAAACAGCTCGCTGGCCAGGAATCGAAATGGAGACAAGTGGCCACCGCCGTGGCGAGGGTGATGTGGCCGGCTCCGGGAGATCAGTCATGAGCATTCGGAATTGGTTTAGCTCGCGGCTGGCTGCACTCTGGGAACGGCAGAAGCACATAAAGGACTTGGATCGCGAGTTGGAGTCGCATCTGGAACTGGAAGCAGAAGAGCAACAGGAATCCGGCTTGCCGCTCGAGGAAGCACGTTATGCCGCTCGACGAGCTTTCGGCAACGCCACGCTGGTCCGGGAGGACGTGCGCGCAATCTGGAACGGGGGTTCGCTGGAGCGACTTGCCCGCGACATAAGGTACGGCGCCAGGGCCCTCCGCAAAAACCCCGGTTTTACTGCCGTAGCCGTGCTCACGCTGGCTTTGGGCATTGGCGCCAACACAGGAATTTTCAGCGTAATTGACGCTCTGATGCTTCGGCCTTTGCCATTCTCCGCGGCGGACCAACTGGTGCGCATCTACTCGACGAAAGATGGCATGCCCATCGCTGGGTTCGGCTTCGCCGGCGGACCGTCAAGGCTGGACATGCTGGATTTCGCGCAAAACAGCCATAGTTTCCAGAAGATGGTCGCTTATGACGTGTGGCGCAAGAACGTGAGTTTCGGAAATTTCACCTCCGCGCCGGAGCAGATGCGCGTTGGTTTGGTACCTGCAGCTTATTTCGAGGTCCTGGAAGTACAACCAATCATGGGACGGCTCTTCACTCAGGAAGAGAACCGGCCAGGCAAAGGTTATGTGGCTGCTATCAACGCCCGGCTATGGAAAGACCGCTTCGCTGGCGATAGAGCAATCCTGGGACGCAAAATCTTTATCAATGACGAGCCTTACACCATAGTTGCCGTAATGCCTGATGTGATTCCCGAGTGGATGGAATCGGCGCGCGCTGGGCCGGTTGAGGTCTGGACTCCATTCGAATCTTCCGGCGTGTTGCCAGAAAGTTCGCGAGGAGCACGAGGTGACGGGGCACTTGCACGTATGAAACCAGGCGTGCCGCTCGAACAGGCCCAGGCAGATCTCTCGACCATCGCCGCTGCACTAGGAGCCGCGCATCCTGTCGATCAAGGCATCGGCGTAGTCGTCAAGAGGGTCTCCGACACGCGCGTGGGAACCCTGCGACCGATGCTTTTTTTGCTCATGGGAGCAGTTAGCCTGATTTTGCTGATTGCGTGCGTAAACTTGGCTAATTTGCTCTTGGCACGCAATTCAGCCCGCCAGCGGGAACTGGCTGTGTGTGCCGCTCTAGGCGCGGGTAGAGCCCGGCTCGTCCAGCGGTTGCTCGTCGAAACACTGCTGCTATCGCTGATCGGCGGGTCGGTTGGATTGGCTCTGGCACAAATTGGACTCTTGGCCCTTTCGAGGATGCACCCTGAGAATCTGCCGCAACTTCAATCGATAGGAATCGATTGGCGAGTGCTCGGATTCACGCTCCTGGTATCTCTAGCTACAAGCTTGCTCTTTGGTGTGGCCCCAGCGCTCACTGGAACTCGCCTGAACCTCGTGGACGCGCTGAAGCAAGGCGGGCGGTCTGGAACTTGGGGTCGACCTGCTCAGCGTGTTCGTAACCTCCTGGTCGTGACGGAAATGGCGATGTCCTTGATGCTCGTGGTGGGCGCAACTCTGTTAGTGCGAAGCATCATCCATTTGCAGGGCCAAGGCTTGGGAATCCGTCAGGACCATCTGCTGAAAGGCCACTTCTATCTGCCAGGTGTGAGATACCCAGACCCGGGTGCGATCACGCGCTTCTGCGATGAATTTGCACAAAAGGTTCGAGCATTGCCGGGCGTAGTGGAGGCCACCGTAACAACGGTCTATCCGCCAAACGACGGATGGACGCAGATGCTTGATATCCTTGCGCATCCGGCCACGCGAATACAGGATATTCCGTCCGCGCGGTTTGGGGTCGCGGACGCACATTTTCTTAGGGCTCTGGGGATTCCTCTGATTCGTGGCAGGGATTTTGCTGATTCGGACAACGTGTCCAGCCCGTCTGTGGCGCTTATTAGCGAGGAATTCAATCGGCGTTATTTTCCAATGGAAGATCCCATCGGGCGCAAAATCCACGTTGGGCCCCCACAATTCCTGCAGATTCCTCCCGGAGAAAATACGACGGACGCCGCCGACGTCACAGTCATTGGTGTGATTGGCGACTTCAAAAACGCTGGGCTCGCGCTCCCGCCGGAGCCGCAGATTACCGTTTTGTACTCGCAGCATCCTCTGGTGAACTACGGATTCAAGGATATTGTGATCCGCGCAGCTTTGGAGCCGCGCTTCCTGGAATCAGAAATACGCAGCCAACTTCATGAGATGGATTCCGACATGCCCTTTGCCGAAGTGAAAACGATGGACGAGCTCGTCGAAGCGCAGACCGGCGGACAACGCTTCACCACAATTCTGTTGGCTTCATTTGCGGCAGCCGGTCTGGTCCTCGCCGTGGTCGGAATCTACGGCGTGGTTTCTTTTCTGGTGGCGCAACGCCAGCAGGAATTGGCCGTGCGCATTGCATTGGGCGCCGGCCGCGTGACTGTTCTTTGGCTGGTATTGAAGCAAGGCCTGCAAATGGCCACGATTGGTGCGGCTATAGGACTTTTTGGCGCATGGGCTACGCAGAAATTGACAAGCGGCCTTCTGTTTGGCATTTCACCTGTTGACCCCGTGACGTTCGCAGGCGCAGCCATCTTCTTGCTTACAGTCGCGGCTATCGCCAGTGCGATCCCCGGAGCGCGTGTCCTGAGAATCGACCCGGCACGAACACTCCACCAAGACTGAGACTGGAGTTCCGACTTTTTACGTCGTTCATTCGAAAGCTATCCCGAAATGGACTCGGGGAAAGTTGACAAAACAGCTTACCGGCATCGCTCAGACCCGGTTCCAACAACTAGTCTAAATTAGACTAGTTTGGCTAGGGGTCATAGCTGCTGGATGAGTAGGCTCAGTGGCCGCCAGATGCGCCGGCAAGTGCGACTTCGTTTTCCTGGCTCAGGTCAGAAATGTTATCGAGCACAGCGCGCATGATGCGCATCCGGTAGTACACGTAGACAAAATACATTGACGGCACAACCAGCAACGCTACGCCTAGATTGCTGCCGCGACTCGTGGCGCTGGCCAGACCCGCCACGGCCGCACCCACAAGGAAGTACGGGAACGTCCATTCATAGCAAGAGGACCAGAGGTCCTTTAGGGAGCGTCCCTCCGCCAAGGAGATGACCAGCGAAACCAACCCGGTGTTCATCAACACGTAGACGCAGGCTCCCAGCACCGTCATCGCGGCGAGAGAATTCAAACCCAGCATTGCCTGAACACCGTGCGAGGCCCAAAATGCCGCCGCAGTGCAAACCGTGAGGCATGCCGCATTAAAGAGGACCTGCACCAGCTTCGGCCGCGTCTGAGTCTTCCAGAGGGACTGGACAAGCGCGCCGCCCAGACCGATCAGCACAGTTTCGCCAAAGCTGAACAAAGCGATGCCAGCCAAAATGAAAACAAAGTTCGTGGAGATCGTAGTCTTAAAACCTGGCAGGCGGATTTTCATTGCAGAGGCGAGCATCGCCAGCGCGAAGAACAGGAAAAAGCGGCCAAGATTTTCAGGATTCCATCGGTATGACACAACAGTCAACACTGTCGCAGCAGCTGCGGCGATCATCGCGATGTACAGTTTGGCTTTAGTGGTCATCGCCCTCTCCTTGCTGCCAACCTGCGTCGCCGCGCTCACTCCTCACCACCTATCATGATGCTAAGCGCCGTGGATGTCGTTTGGTTCGTTGTGTCTCCCCAAACAACGCCATTGCCCCATACCACGCTGAAGCCGGAACAATCGCTCGAACCCCAGACCGCGGAGTTGCCCCAAACGACGGAGTTGCCCCAAACGACGCTAGTGCCCCAGACCAATGAGTTGCCCCAAACGACGCTGTTGCCCCACACAACGCTGGTTCCGGTAACTAAGTAAACGGTTTGTGTTGTGGGGTCATACACCGCAGTTGGAGACACAGCTGAAGCATCGGCCAGATCGTTGCTGGACAGGGCGGCGGCGATATCCAGATAACCAGCGCCGATCGTGAAAATGTCGTAGTAATCGGTGTACGTGATGCCGGTGGTCGGGTCCGTGGCTGTACTGTAAGCCGGAAAGCTCTTAGAGGCCGTTTTCATCAAACGGGCTTTAACTTGATCCGGCGTAAGGTTCGGATTTTGCTGAAGCAGAAGCACGGCGGCGCCACTTACCACAGGCGTGGCCATGCTGGTGCCGCTCAGCCGCATATATGAGGGCGAGATCGTGTTCGTGGTCAGGCTTGACGTGGAGTTCTTCTTATTGTTCTTGGTATTGCCGCCCGAACTGGTGGTCGTCGAGGAGGAGTACTCGCTCAGATAAACGTCGGTGGGAATACTCAATAGGGGCGCATTCGGCGCCAGCGTGGAGATGACCTGATTCCCAGGTGCGACGATGTCAGGTTTCACCACATAGTCGTATGCCGTCGGTCCTTTCGAGCTGTAGCTGGCAATGGTGTCGTCGATGCGGGTTGGTGTGTCTGCCGTCTTCATCGCGCCCACGGTGATGACGTACGGATCGTTGCCGGGAGCCGCGATGGTGCCGTAACCTTCCGTGCTTGCGCTGTCGTTCCGGCCCTGGTTGCCGGCCGCGGTCAGCACCACTATGCCTGAATTCCAAGCCGCCTCGACGGCCTGACAGAGTGGATCGAGCGTATAACTCTCGTATACCTGGCGGCCAAGGGAAAGGTTGATCACTCGGATGTTGTAAGTAGATTTCAAGCTGATCGCGGTTTGGATCGCCGCAATCACGCTGCTGTCTGTGCCGGCGCCGTTTTGATCCAGCACTCGCAGGTTAATGATGTTTGCGTTCGGCGCGATCCCTTTGAATGTGTGCGTAAAGTTCGAACCGGTGGAAAACCAACCCGCACCCGCAATGATTCCGGCCACATGCGTTCCGTGTCCATATAAATCCGAAGTATCCGTTGTACCAGGAACAAAGTTCTGGCTATAGACAACGCGCGAACCGTACGTCTGATTCGACGGAATCCACCAGTAGAGATCGCCAACGGCGGTGACGCCGCTGTCAATGACTGCCACACCGATGCCCGTACCATCCAGGCCCCACTGCTGCAGAGCCACTGGCGCGTTGACTGTTTCGCGAGTGTAGTCGAGAGTTGACGTGGCGGTACCGCGGAGCGGGCGATTGGGCGAGATGTAGGCAACGTCGGGATCGTCGGCCAGGTTTTGAAGCGATTCAACAGGGACGGAATAATGGGCCCCCTTGATGACGTCTAGGTTCGTCTTCAACACTCCGCCATTGCTCTGCACCTTCTCATGATAAGCACTAGTCGGCGTTTGGTTAAATTGGATAATAACGTCCACCGTAGCGCCGTCATGGCCGCCTTTGACAGCATCAAGGTCCTTGGATAGCTTGTGCTTTTTGCCGTCGGCAAGGGACAATCCGGCAGTTAGTAACGTGATTAGGGCAAGAAGGGCGAGCCGCGCGCCCCATGTCGTTGTCGTCTTTAGGATGCTACCGCTAGAGGATCGACTTATTCCCGCTATGGCGGACATGAGCTAGCTCCTAAGCTGACCTGAAGGGCCAAGATGGGGACGGCCCGGTGTCTGTAGTCCGGTCAGTTCCGTGAGTATTAGCTCTGGCTAAGAATCCGTCGATGGTACAGGTGGGGCCTAGGTGCAGTACTAAAGTTCAGGTCGTTTCGTGAAGGAATGAAATCGCTTTGGATTCAACGATGCCACACCTATAGGTAGCCGCCTGAGAGAACGCGGGGAGGATTAAGCTTCAGCGGCTTTGCGATACACCGGCAAGTGCGACTTCGTTTTCCTGGCTCAGGTCAGAAATGTTATCGAGCACGGCGCGCATGATGCGCATCCGGTAGTACACGTAGACAAAATACATTGACGGCACCACCAACAACGCTACGCCTAGATTGCTGCCGCGGCTTGCGACGCTGGCCAGACCCGCCACGGCCGCACCCACAAGGAAGTACGGGAACGTCCATTCATAGCAAGAGGACCAGAGATCCTTTAGGGAGCGTCCCTCCGCCAAGGAGATGACCAGCGAAACCAGCCCCGTGTTCAGCACCACGTAGACGCAGGGTCCCAGGACCATCATCGCGGCGAGAGAATTCAAACCCAGCATTGCCTGAACACCGTGCGAGGCCCAAAATGCCGCCGCAGTGCAAACCGTCAGACAAGCCGCATTGAAAAGCACTTGCACCGGCTTTGGGCGCGTCTGTGTCTTCCAGAGGGACTGGACGAGCGCGCCGCCCAAGCCAATCAAAACGGTTTCGCCAAAACTGAACAGGGCGATGCCAATCAGAATGAAGACAAAATTTATCGAAATCGTAGTCTTAAAGCCCGGCAGGCGAATCTTCATCGCGGAGGCCAGCATCGCTACCGCAAAAAACAAGAAGAAGCCAAGGTTTTCAGGAGTCCATCGAGCGGCGACCACAATCAACACGGCCGTGGCAACTGCGGCGATTATTGCGATGTAGGCTTTGGCTAGGCTTGGCATTTTCTGAGTTCCTCCTCTCATTTGCCTATGCCTGCCTACTTTATGGGATCTCCCTTAGCGCGAATTCTCATTGCTTCGACGTTAGCCGCCGAGGTGTTCGTCAAGCCGCAATTGCCCCACACCACGGAGTTGCCCCACACGACGCTGAACGCTACAGTTCCAGAGTTGCCCCAGACCACGGAGTTGCCCCAGAGCACAGCCGTGTCGTTCACTTCAGAGCCGTTGGAATTGTATTGAATCGTATTGCCCCAGACGACCGAGTTGCCCCAGACAACTGAAGTGCCCCAGACGGAGGAATTGCCCCAGACGACGCTCTGGGCGTAATCGAGATAGACAGTGCCCTTTTTCGAGTTGTAGACCGCATCTGGTGACAGTGCGCTGCCGGTAGCAACGTCTGTGTTCATCAGCGCTGCCTGTACGTCCAGGTATCCCGCGCCGATCGTAAAAATGTCGTACTGCTCATTGTACGTGATGCCCGTGTCGGGATCCGTAGTGCTGCTGCTGGACGGGAAGGTCTTGTTAGCCGTCTTCATCAGCCGGGCTTTCACTTGGTCGGGAGTCAGCAATGGATTTTGCTGGAGCACTAGAGCGGCCGCCGCGCTTACAACAGGCGTCGCCATGCTCGTGCCGCTCAGCGTGAAATACGCGTTAGAGAGGTTCAAGGTGCCCACTGATTTGTAGTAGGGCAGCACCACCGGATTCAGCGGAAGCTGGATAGCCAGTGCCGAACCGGGCTGGTAGAGGGAGACGACACGGTTGCCTGGAGCGACGATGTCCGGCTTGACGAAGTGATCGAAGGACGTGGGGCCCTTCGAGCTGTACGTGGTGATCACGTCGTCGGACGGATCGGCCGTGCCCATCGTGTTCATCGCCCCTACGGTGATCACATAGGGGTCGTTCCCTGGCGCTGTAATTGTGCCATAGCCGTTGTTGCCGTAAGTGTTGAGCCGCCCATAGTTTCCGGCTGCGACCACGACGGTTATGCCCGCTTTCCAGGCCTTTTCCACCGCCTGGCAGAGCGGATCGAGCGATGCGTTTTCATAAACGGCGCGGCCGAGGGAGAGATTCATCACCGCAATGTTATACGTCTTCTGGAGCTTGATTGCTGTCGCTATCGCTGCGATCACAACGCTATCTGTGCTTGAGCCGTTGTTGTCTAACACGCGCAGGTTGACGAGGTTCACGCCAGGAGACAATCCCACGAAATGCCGGTAGTAGTTAGAACCAGTCGAGCTCGCTCCACTGGAGGCGATTATGCCGGAAACGTGTGTGCCGTGGCCGAACGCGTCGCCGGTATTGGTATCGTTCGGGACAAAGCTTTGCGAATACACAACCTTGGACGAGCCACTGGCATTGTGCAGGTCTGGGATATCTGAGATGCCGCTGTCAATCACCGCAACGCCGATTCCTGCGCCATTCAAACCTAGAGCCTGAGCGTAGCCGCCGTTGACCGTTGCGATCGTGGTGTCCAGCGCGCCGCGCACGGGCCGGTCGGGCGAGATATAGGCCACGTCGGGGTCGTCTGCCAGGGCATCCAGCAACTCAACCGGAACGGAATAGTGGGCGCCCTTAATAAAGTCCAGCTTCGTCTTCAGGACGCCGCCCCCAGCCTGCACCTTCTGATGATGGGCAGCGGTCGGCGTTTGGTTGAATTGGATGATCACGTCAACCGTAGCGCCATTATTGGCATTGGCACCTTTGAGAGCGTCGAGGTCTTTCGACACCTTGTGCTTGCCGTCGGCAAGGGACAGTCCCGCAGCCAGCAGGGTGATCAGGGTCAAGAGGACGATCCGCCTGCCCCACGTCGTGGTCCTTAGGATGCCGTCGGCAGAGGACTGTTTCGTGCCGGGTACGTTGAACAAGCGCATGAGCTAAACTCCTGAGCTAGGTTGCGGGCCCACGTTGGGGACATGGCCCGGCGCCTTCATTCCCGTTCTGGGAATGAGTATGAGGTTCGCCCGCGTGGGGCTCGATAGTACAGGGGGTCCTTAGGTGTAGTACTAAAGTACAGCCGGTTTTCTTTGCCTTTAAGGGTCGCGTCAATAGATTCTCTCCCCCGCAGTTAGGGGCAGTCTCTGCCGCCTGGAAGCCAGTATCCTTTTCAATACAGCGTCGCGCCGTACTATTCCCAATCCATCTTTCACCCATCAGAATTTGCTAATTAAGGACCGCGTTCTGCGCTTTGTGTGGCGGCAGAGCGGTAAAGATTGCCACGGACCCACTCTAGGGGCAGCTTGTTTGTTGGTCTGTCTATTCGAAAGTCTTGGGCGCTCCTTGTCTGACTAGAAGCACTGCGGGAGCCGATCGGCAGAGAGCAGGAACGCGCGTGGTAGCAACCGCTGCGAAGAACTACTGGAGCGACACCTGGCGTGACGTTCAGTCACTCGGGTTTCCTGCTCTCACTTTTATCCTCACTCAGCTTATTGGCGGGCTGCCTTTATTGCCTTATGCCTTCGTGCATTGGCACTCGGACGATTATTTCCGATATGCTTGTTTTCTGACGGTCGCGTTGTTTGCCTCCCTCCTCAAAGTGCACTTGCCCGGCATCAAGGCCACCATGTCGGCGAATTTCCTGTTTATTCTGGTCGGTCTCCTCGACCTCTCCTATTCCGAAACGCTGCTGATGGGCTGCCTCGGGGGACTCGTCCAAACCATGTGGCACGCCAAACCGCGTCCCCGCCCAATTCAATGGCTCTTCAGCCTGGCGAACATTGCTCTCTCAATCAGCGCTGCAGAATTGGTCTTTCATAGCAAAGTAGCCGCCGGAGTCGGATTCCGCTGGCCACTCTTGATGGCCGCCGCAGCGACGACCTACTTCGCCTTCAATACCCTTTCCGTCTCCGGCATCATCGCCATGACCGAAGGGCGCAATCCCGTCCACGTCTGGAAGGAATGCTATTTGTGGGCCTTCCCCTATTACCTGCTCGGTGCGCTGATTGCTTGTGGAGTGAGCGCCATCAATCGGTTGGTCGGTTGGCAATTCGGTCTGCTAGCCTTCCCCATCGTTTATTGGATCTACCGCTCCTATCAAACCTACTTGAGCCGTCTCGCTGCCCAAAAGAAACACGCCGAGGAAATCGCCGCGCTTCATTTGCGTACCATCGAGGCGCTTTCCCTCGCAATTGAAGCAAAGGATCACACCACCCACGATCATCTGCGCCGCGTGCAGGTTTACGCGGTCGAGATTGCCAAGGACCTTGGGCTCGATGAATCTCAGTTGAATGCCATTCGCGCCGCTTCCATGCTGCACGACATTGGCAAGCTCGCGGTCCCCGAAAACATTCTCTCCAAACCAGGCCGTCTTACTCCCGAAGAATTCGAGAAAATGAAAATCCATCCGATTGTTGGTTCGGACATTCTGGCTCGCGTTGAATTCCCGTACCCTGTTGTTCCCATCGTGCGCTCCCACCACGAAAAGTGGGACGGCAGCGGTTATCCCGACGGCTTGAAACGCGAAGCCATACCGATCGGGGCGAGAATCCTTTCGGCCGTCGACAACTTCGACGCTTTGGCTTCCGAGCGGCCCTATCGGCGCGCGCTGACTACAGACGAGGCCATGAAGACCCTCAGCGAGCAAAAAGGGACCAGCTTTGACCCGCGCGTTGTAGAGGTTATGGAGCGCCGCTATGTTGAATTAGAAGCGATAGTCAACTCCATGGAAACCGAACGAAAGCGCTTGGACATCGCTCCTAAGATGGAACGTTCGGCCGTTCCTTCCTCCGGTTTCGCCGAGCTGCCCAATGACGCCGAAGTCCGCGCGACTTCCTTTCTGACTTCCATCATCTCGGCGCGCCAGGAAGCTCAGTTGCTCTTTGAGCTTGCTCAAACGCTTGGGAATTCCCTGAGCTTAAGAGAGACGCTTTCCGTTGTCGCTGTCCGCTTGAAGGAAATAATTCCCCACGACTCCATCGTTTTCTTCGTTTGCCAGGATGGCGTGCTGATTCCGGAATACGTTCATGGCGTGGACTACGACCTATTTACTTCACTGCGCATTCCCTTGGGTCAAGGTCTTTCCGGTTGGGTAGCGCGCAACGAGAAGCCGATAACCAACGGCAATCCTGCTGCCGAAACTCTTTACCTCGGCCCATCCTCGCCCATTAGCACACTGAACTCAGCCCTCTGCATCCCGTTACGCGGCCGCGAGGGGGTCGCCGGTGTGCTTACTCTTTATCATCGCGAAAAGAACTGCTTCTCCAAAGATCACTTGCGCTTGCTCTTGGCGGCAAGCTCCAAGCTTGGGCTTTCGGTTGAAAATGCTCTCCAGTACGAACAAGCGCAAAGCACCGCCAGTACCGATTATCTTACCGGCTTGCCCAACGCCAGATCGATTTGTGATCATCTTGAAAAAGAACTCTCTCGCATTCGCCGCTCAAGAAAACCGCTGGCCGTGCTTTTGTGCGACCTCAATGGTTTCAAGAAGGTCAACGACAAGTTCGGCCACTTGACCGGCAACAAGTTACTTCAGGAAGTGGCTACCAGGTTCAAGACCTCCTGCCGCGAATATGACCAGGTCGGCCGCCTCGGCGGAGATGAATTCGTCTTTGTGCTCCCGGATATGACCAAGGACATTGTGGCAGAGATAGAAAAACGATTGACGCGAGCTGTGCTGGAAGCGAGCCGCGCCGTCTGTGGTGAGCCGATCGTGTCCGTCAGCGTAGGTAGCGCTTTTTATCCCCTTGACGGCCTTTCGGTTGAGCAGCTTCTTTCCGAATCGGACCGCAACATGTACGAGGTCAAGGAAAAACATTATTCGAAGGTCCAGCCTGTCTCCTAATCGAGCGCACAAGCTGGCAAACCCTTTCTGCGTGGATAAGAGTGACCGCGACCAATATATCCGCGAATTTGCTCCGTCTCGGGCTTCGGCGCCTGTTGCTCCTTGTCTGTCTCGGCCTCGCCGGTGCTCTGGTTAGCGCGACGCTCGTGCGCTTTGCTCCGGGATTCGGCGTTGACGAAAGTGAACTTGACCCCAGATGGAACGCGAGCAGCGTCGAAGCCTTGCGCCAGAAGCAAGCTCTCCACCAGGGACTTCCCTCATTCTATTTCCACTATCTTTCGGCACTTGCTCACGGCGACCTCGGTGAATCGGATTCGCTGAAGCGGCCTGTTAGCGGTTTGCTTCGCCAAAGATTGCCGGTGACGGCAAGCTCTGTCATTCGAGCGCTGGGCGTGGCATGGCTGGCAGCGGCGCTTCTCGCATCATTAGGAATTGCCTCCCGCGGCTGGCTCTTCGAGGCTTCCACGACCGCCTTCAACAGTTTGTTGTTGTCTCTGCCCTCCGCCGTCGTTGCCATGCTGGCCGTTCATTTGCGAACGCCGGTGTTTTTCGCGATTGCCGTAGTCGTTTTTCCGCGGCTCTACAGTTACATCCGAAATCTGCTGGTGAAGTCTTACGACCAGCCTCATGTGCTTGCGGCCCGCGCGAGAGGATTAGGAAGCCTCGCCATATTCTTCCGCCATGTCCTGCCCCTGGCAGCTCCGCCGCTCCTTGCGCTTCTTGGTGTATCGTTCGCCATTTCCTTCGGCGCCGCCATTCCCATCGAAGCGCTTTGTGATTCTCCAGGTATGGGCCAGCTCGCTTGGCATGCAGCGCTGAGTCGCGATCTGCCCCTCATCGTCAACGTGACTCTGGTTGTTTCTCTCGTCATGCTGGCGGCCAATTCGCTCGCCGACCTTGCCGGCCGCACCTTCGCTGGGAGCGCGCAATGAAGCCCCTGCAGAAAGTGGCCGCCTCCATCTTGGTCGCGATTTTCGTACTGATGGTGCTCGCCACTTTTCTTCTGCCGGCTCACTATGCCCGGCAGTTCCGGGACATTCCCAATGCTGATCCATCGGCGGCACATCCCCTTGGCACGGACGCGCTGGGCCGCGACTCCCTGTCTCGATTGCTTTACGGCACGCGCGTTTCCCTGCTCCTCGCCCCAGCCGCCGCGCTTCTTTCCACGTTGATCGCTGCTTTCTTGGGGAGCGTTGCCGGTCTTTTGGGCGGCTGGTTCGAACGCATGGTCCTCGCGGCAACCGATCTCTCTCTCGCTTTACCCTGGTTGTTTCTGCTTCTTGTCGTCCGGGCGCTTTTGCCTCTGGATGTTCCGCCGCTCGTGTCCGTGGTCATTGCTTTTTTGATGATGGGGCTGCTGGGTTGGCAGGCTTCGGTGCGCCTCATCTGCGCTTCCGCGCGCGGCGTTCGGGACTCCGATTTCCTGCTGCTGGCGCGCTCCACCGGCTGCAAGCCAGCGCGCCTTTTGTGGCGTCACGTAGCGCCAAATCTTCGCCCACTCTTCTACGCACAGTTTTTCATTTCCATCCCGCTCTTCATTTTGACGGAGGCAAATCTAAGCATTTTGGGTCTTGGAGTGATGGAGCCGATGCCTTCCTGGGGAAATTTGATGCGCGGTTTCGAGGATTTCTCCATGCTCTCGGCAAATCCCTGGAGGCTGGTGCCCCTGGTACTGCTCGTCATCGTAGTCATGTGTTTTCAACTGGCTCTTCCATCGCAGGAGGTCACACAGTAATGCGCCGCGTCTGGTTTCTTCTCAGTTTTTCAATTGTCTTGTGCTGGCCTGCTTCCGCCCCCGCACAATCTCCCGGCCAATCCGGCGGCGAACTCCATTTTTGCCTCCACGGCGAACCAAAAACATTCAATCCTCTCGTCGTCGAAGACGGCCAATCCGAAACCATTCGGTATCTTACTGGCGGCGTTTTGATCCGCTTGAACCGCCAGACGCAAGCTCTCGAGCCTGCGCTGGCCACGTCCTGGAAAGTCACTCCAGACGGTCGCACTATCAAATTTCATCTCCGATCTGGCCTGCATTTTTCGGATGGCACACCCTTCACCTCCGAAGACGTAGCCTACACCGTAAAGGCCCTCATGGATCCCCAGCTTCACTCGCCAACCGGTGACTCTTTCCGTTCCAGTGACGGCCAGGTTGTCGTCCAGACACCTTCAGCAGATTCCATCGTGGTTACCTTCCCTGCTCCTATCGCGGGACTCGCGCGCCTCTTCGACCAGGTTGCCATTCTCTCCGCGCACTCCCCCAAGAAGGAAATGGCCGTCCTCGGCCCCTTCTATGTGGCCGACTACAGCCCCGGCTCCTACGTCCTTCTCCGGCGCAATTCGAATTACTGGAAGAAAGATAAGGAAGGCAAGCCGCTGCCTTACCTCGATTCCATTCGCCTCGACATCCAGCGCAATCACGACATCGAAATTCTTCGCTTCCGTCGCGGCGAAATCCATCTCATCAATGCTCTCGATGCCGATCTTTTCGACCGTCTTCAAAAAGAATCTCCCGCTGCCGCTCATGATGCCGGTCCCAGCCTTGATTCCGAGTTTATGTGGTTCAACCTGGTTCCCACTGCCGCTTTCCCCGAGTACAAAAAAAACTGGTTCCGCACCACCGAATTTCGCAAAGCTATCTCCCTGGCTATCAATCGCGCCGACCTCGTCCGCATCGTCTACGCCGGCCATGCACAGCCCGCTTACGGCCTCATTTCACCCGCCAATCATTTCTGGTTCAATGCCGGGCTTCCTGCTCCCCAATACGATTCCGCTGCCGCTCTTCGCCTCCTCGCTCGCGCTGGCTTCCGCCACGATGGCAGTATGCTGCGCGACTCCCAAGGCAATCGCGTCGAATTCACTGTCATTACCAGCACGGGCAACAAACCCCGCGAGCAAATGGTCGCCATGATTCAGCAGGATCTTTCGCAGATCGGAATCAAGATGAACATAGCCACACTCGATTTTCCTTCGTTGATCGAGCGTATTACTCGCACCTTTGACTACGAAGCTTGTCTACTCGGATTCACCAACACCGATCTTGATCCCAACAGCCAGATGAACGTTTGGCTCAGCTCCGCGGAAAATCACCAATGGAATCCCAAGCAATCCAAACCTGCCACCGCTTGGGAAGCGGAGATCGATCGCCTGATGCAGACGCAGGCCGCCGCCACCTCGGACAAAAAACGCAAGGCTGACTGGGACAGAGTCCAGCAAATTGTGGCCGAACAGCAACCCTTCATCTATCTCATCAATCGAGACGCCATGTCCGCCATTTCTCCCGCGGTCATCGGCTCTGCGCCATCGGTTCTCGACCCTCATGCCTTCTGGAATGCCGATGTTCTGCGCCTCGGCCCCGATCCTTCCCTGGGAGCGCAGAAGTGACCGAGGTTCCTCCACTCTTATCGCTTCGTCTCTCCGTCGACTATCGCAACAATCCCGGAGTCCTCCGCGACGTTTCGCTCGAAATCCAGCCCGGCGAGATTCTGGGCCTCGTCGGGCAAAGCGGCTCCGGCAAGAGCACTCTCTCGCTCGCCATCCTCCGTTTGCTTCATTTGAAAGGCGGGACTGCGCGGGGTAATCTACTTTTCAAAGGGGAAGATCTCTCCTCGAAATCTGAATCGCAGATGCGCTCACTCCGCGGCCGCGAAATCAGCATCGTCCTGCAAAGTCCGCTAACTTCCCTCAATCCCGCTTTGCGTATCGGCTCGCAGCTCGGCGAAGCCTGGCGCGCTCACGCCACCGGTACGCGCGAAGAATGCGCCGCCGCCGTCAGCACCGCACTCACTAGCGTGAGCCTCCCCAACGACATCGAATTTCTCCGCCGCCGCTCCTCCCAGCTTAGTGTCGGCCAAGCCCAGCGCGTCATCATCGCCATGGCCATCCTCCATCGCCCTGGGCTCCTCATCGCCGATGAAGCCACCAGCGCCCTCGACACCATCACCCAGTCCGAAATCCTCAGCCTCTTCGCCCGCCTCAACCGCGAGTTCGGCATGAGCATTCTCTATATCTCGCACGATTTGCTCTCGGTCGCGACTCTCTGCCATCGCATCGCCATTCTGAACTCCGGCGAAATCGTCGAATGTGGCCCCCCTTCCCAAATCTTCGGCGCTCCCCAGCATGCTTACACGCAGAAACTAGTCGCCGCCCTCCCTCGCCTTCCCGATTTCTCCTCTCAGGCTTCCCGACCCTCCAACCGCGCCCCGGACCCCGCTCTAACCCGGGCCTAGCCCCTTGTGGAGTGCGGGAGCTAGCTCCCGCTTTTCCTACGCTCACCCAATTTTAATCTATCTCCCTCCAAGGAAATCGCCTCCACCAGTCATTCTCCCCGAGTACTATTGCCAAATCCCTATCCATCATGTAAGCTTTCAAAATGTCACTTTCCCTCCAGAAGAACGCGCAGCTCTGTATCTGTTGTACGTGTGTGTCTGGCGCGGGGAGGCAGACTTTCTAGAGTTTTGATCAGCCTCGAAGGACTTCAGCCCCACCGCCAGAAACGAACCGGCAGGTGGGTTTTTTATTTTTGCGGCAAACGATTTTCAAAGCCAAACGCAAGGAGAAAGCGATGTCCGAGTACAAACACCCCGAAGTTCTGGTTTCTACCGATTGGGCCGCTCAAAATCTCAATTCCCCCAATCTCCGCTTCGTCGAGGTCGACGTGGACACTACTGCCTATGACCAGGGACACATCCCGGGCGCCGTTGCCTGGAACTGGCAGACCCAGCTCCAGGACGGCATACGCCGAGACCTGATCGACAAGGCCACGCTCGAAAAGCTTCTCAGCGCCTCCGGCATTTCCAACGACACCACCATCCTTCTTTACGGCGACAACAACAACTGGTTCGCCGCTTACGCCCTCTGGCAATTGAAGCTGTACGGCCACAAAGACGTTCGCCTCGTCAACGGCGGCCGCAAGAAATGGGTCGAAGAGAAGCGCGCGCTCACCAAGGATCCTGCCAAAGTCGCCCCCGCGTCCTATCACGTTTCCGGCGTTGACGAATCCCTGCGCGCTCGCAAGGAAGAAGTCTTCGCCGTCGTCGAAGGCCGCAAACCCGGCCAGCTCGTCGACGTTCGCTCCGTCGATGAATTCACCGGCAAGATCATCGCTCCTCCGGGCATGAACGAAACCGCCCAGCGCGCCGGCCATATTCCCCAGGCCGCGAATATCCCATGGGCGCAGGCCTCCAACGAAGACGGTACTTTCAAATCCCACGACGATTTGAAAAAACTCTACGAATCCAAGGGCATCACCGGCAACGACGAAGTCATCGCCTACTGCCGCATCGGTGAGCGCAGCTCCCATACCTGGTTCGTTCTAAAGTACTTGCTGGGCTTCAGCCAGGTCCGTAACTACGATGGCTCGTGGACCGAGTGGGGCAACCTCATCGGCGCCCCCATCGTCAACGAGATCCGCGCCGTCCAGACCACGCTGGCCGCCTCCGCCCGCTAAGGGTCGCCCATGCCGTACTTTGTAGGGGCGCAGCATGCCGCGCCCCACCTCGACATAGGCACGGATTTGTAGGGGCGGGGCTTGCCCCGCCCGGTCACGATTTCTAAGTGTGGAAAAAGGAGAATTGACCACCAAGAGTTTGTAGTGCAGAGCAGAGAACTGGACGGGGGGAGCCTCACTCTCTCCGGGCCTCTCCCGTCCAGATCTCATTTCCGTTAGAGGGGCTCTTCATTGGCTTTTCTTGGACTGCTCATGACTGAAAACTGACAACTTTTCCCCCCGGTGGCGCGGTCGCCAAGTGGTAAGGCAATGGTCTGCAAAACCATTATCGGCGGTTCGATTCCGCCTCGCGCCTCCAATCTTCCTTCTCTGCTTCTGTCCCCCTGTTGCTCTCATGGAACGTCCTAAGACCGTTTCCTCTGCCATTGCCTCCTCAAACCGTTCCAAAATGGGACGAGCCACGCGAACGGCCCCCATGCCCGTCATCCTCGCCCGGGCTCCAAACGGAACGCGTCCGAACGCACGAAAGGACCCATCGTATGAAAAAACTCATCTTCATGTTCCTGGCACTATCCGTTTTCACCATTCCGTCGCAAGCCCAGTCCTTTGATGCCTCTGTCAGCTACTCCTACTTCCGCCTGGGAGGCTCCGGCGGCATCAATCAGAACGGCGTCAGCGGCTCCCTCGCCTATAATCTCAAAAGCTGGAGTTGGCTCGGCATCGTTGGTGATTTCGGCGGTTACCATGCTGCTCCTGGCGGGGTTTCCTTGAACACCTACACCTATCTCTTCGGCCCCCGCCTCACTCTACGCAACCCTTCTAAGATCAATCCATTTGGGCAGGCCCTTCTAGGCGGCTCGCGCGTCACAACTGGATCGGGTGGCCCCACTTTCAACCAGTTTGCCTATAGCGTTGGTGGCGGGGTGGACATCGGGCTGCTGCCGCACCTGGCCCTCCGCCCACAAGTGGACTATGTCGGCCTCAACACCCCCGGCGGGCACACCAATTGCACTCGCGTCTCCGCCGGCTTCGTCGTCCACTTCTAGCAAACGCAGAAAATCCCATAATCTCGATCGGAGGGCCGCCCCGGCTCGCGGCCTTCCTGATCCCTTCGAGAAGTCGCTCCACCACTCAAAAAAATCATCCTTAACAATTCTCTAATTTGTGCTATACTTATTCTCGTAGATAACTGTGTTTGGGAGCGCGGGAGCTTGGTCCCGCTTTTCTTCAGTGCAACTACTATTCCAAGCCCTAAGCTTTCAAGAATAGCCAAAAATCGCACTTCTTAGAATCAACGACTTACGAAATGCAATTTTTGTAACTCCTTTCTTTTGACCTTCATACAAAATGACGGGGGGTAGGGGGATCAAGACTCGGACGTCACTTCAGCGATTCCGCTGAATTTTTCGCGTTAGCTAGCTCTTTCAGCAGCGTCTTTCCCTTGCGGAACCACGGCCGCTCGCGCCGCTGCATATAGCGCGGCAGAGTCCGCTTCTTGGCCTGCAACTTCTGCGCCCACTCGCGCGACTCTTCGCGCCGGTTCGCCGTCTTCAGAAAACTCGCATAGTTGTACAGCGTCTCCGGAGTCGTCGATATCTGCGTGACCTCCGCGAAAAGCTGATCGGCGCGTTGCAGTTGCCCCGTTTTCGCGTACGCGTCGGCTAGCAATCCCATCGCCCGGTAATAATCGAATTTCCGGTCGCCGGCGATTACGCGCTCCAGGTCAGGAATCGCCGCCGCCAGGTCGTTCAGCCCCAGCGACGATTTCGCCCGCGAATAAAATGTATAAATCGAATCGTCCCGCCCGGTGATGGCGTGATTGAACGCTTCGCGCGCCTTCTCGAATTGCCCCAGGTCCTTGTAGAGTTCGCCGAGCTCTTCGTAATTCGCCGGAGAGGGATTATCTATGATTTGTGTCTCGACAATTTTAACACGCGATCTTCTCCCAAACCCCTGATACACGCCGCGAAGCAATCCCAGATCCGGCAGCACTTCAGCGAGGATGTATACAGCGGCGCCTGGCGGTCCGAGAAAAAAGATGACGTAAAACCAATAGTTCTCCGGCCGCCGCCTGATGAAGTGCACAATCGCCAGGCCCTGCAGGAGAAAGCCCCAGGGATAGAAGAAATGGCCCAGCCCAAACATGGATGACCGCCCTCCCAACAGAATCGCTTGCCTTTTCCCAGGGGTCAAACGGAAACTCCGCTCTGTAGTTGCGGAAGTAACCGCCTGTTTGCATGATTTCCCGCCTGCTATGATGGTCCCGCATGAGTCCCGTCGAAACGCTCAGCCTGGCCCTGGGTGCCGGATTTTCTTCCGGCCTTAATCTTTACGCCACTGTGGCGACGCTCGGCTTGCTTCAGCGCTTCGGAGTTCTTCACCTGCCGCCGAGCTTGCAGGTTCTTTCTCATCCCTGGGTGCTTGGAATTTCCATCGCGCTCTACCTGCTGGAATTTCTTGCGGACAAAATCCCCTACTTCGATACGTTTTGGGACGCCATCCACACGTTCATTCGTCCGCCAGCCGCTGCTCTGCTCGCTTTCGCCGCCGCCGGGGCAGCCACCCCGGAATGGCGTTGGGGCGCCGCGTTGCTCGCCGGCGGAGTCGCTCTCACTTCGCACGGCACAAAGGCCAGCGCGCGGGCCGCCGTCAACACTAGCCCCGAACCGTTCAGCAATTGGATTTTGAGTTTTGGAGAAGATCTCTTAGCCGTGTGGCTCACGTGGATGGCAACAGTTCATCCCTTTGCCACCACCATCATCGTCGTTGTGCTCGTCGCGCTTTGCGCTTTCCTGCTCTATTACCTCTTCCGCTTCGCGCGCCGCGCCTTCCAACGCCTGCTCGCGTCCTAATCTCTTGCGGCGGCACACGCCGCGGCGGGCGGCGCCCCTGCGTGGCAATATCGATCCGCTACTTCACGTACGTGGCTAGCCAATCCAGAAACGTCTTGTACCAGAACTGGCTGTTCTGCGGCTTCAGCACCCAGTGTCCCTCGTCGGGGAAGACCACCAGCTTCGACGGCACACCCTGGCGCTGCAGCGCGCTGAAAAATTCCAGTGACTGCGTGTATGGCACACGGTAATCGCGTTCGCCCGCGATCACCAAGGTCGGCGTTTTGTATTTTCCCAGTTCGCCCGCATACGTCACCGGCGCCCACTTCTTGTAGCTTTCCGGATTTGACCACGGCGTGCCCTGCATGTCGTGCTCTTCGAACCAGAGTTCTTCGGTCGCATACATCGCCACTTTATCGTAGACACTTGCATGGCTCACGATAGCTTTGAAGCGTCCCGTATGCGTCGCGATCCAGTCCGCCATGTAGCCGCCGTAGGAACCGCCTGCTGCCGCCATGCGCATCTCATCGACGAAAGGATATTTTTTCAGCGTGTAGTCCACGCCATTCATCACGTCGACGTAAGCTTTGCCGCCCCAGTCATTGGTGATTTCATCCGTGAATTTCTGCCCATATCCCGTCGACCCGCGCCGGTTGATCATCAGCGTCACATAACCGGCAGCGGAGAACACTTGTGCGTTCCACCGGTAGCCCCAGGAATTTGACCACATCGTTTGCGGCCCGCCGTGCAGCAACACCAGTAACGGATATTTTTTGGTCGCGTCAAATTTTGGAGGCCGGATCAGCATGGCCTGCACTTTCGCGCCTTCCGCGCCATCAAACCAGAATGTTTCCGCCGCGTTCATTTCCAGGGACGAAAGCATCCAATCATTTTGATGCGTCAGTTGCCGCACGTTCGAGCCGTCGCTCGCAGCCGCGAATATTTCGGCAGGCATCGTCAGGCTCGTCCGCACGAAGACCAGCGTCTTGCCGTCCGCGCTCAGTGAAATCGCCGTATTGTAGGTGTCCGCGATGATTTTCTTCGGTTCCGCGCCAAAGCGTGCCGCCATCGCGTATACCGGTTTTTGCGTTTCGTTTTCCGCCGTAAAATAAATTGCCTTGCTGTCCGGCGACCATGTGAGTTCGTCCGCGCTGCGATCAAACGTTTCGGTAAGATTTTCGATTCTTCCCGCCGCGCGGTCGTAGAGCAGCACGCGCCAGCGGTCCGCTTCATATCCGCCAATAAGCTGGGCGTGATACGCGATGAATTTTCCATCCGGCGAGTACACCGGATTTCCATCGAATCCCGCTTGCGTGGTAATCCGCTTTGGTTCGCCGCCGGCAACGGGCACGATGAATAAATCCGCATTGGTGCTGATCGCTTCAATCTTGTCCGTCACCGCCGTGAAACATATTTCTTTTCCATCCGGAGAGAAATTGATGTCGCCCGGCCCGCTTCGCTCATCCGGCGGAACGTCGTAATCTGCTCCAACGGTAAGATCGCGCGGCGCGGCGATTCCGTCCGCGGGAACGACAAACAGGTGGCTGCGCTTGCCTTTGTTCCAATGCGTCCAGTGGCGGTAGAGGAGGTGCTCCGCGACGTGCGCTTTTACTTTGCTCTTTTCTTTTTCCGCGTCGCGCTTGCTATTGCAATCATCGTCTTGGCAATCCGGATACACGGAAGAAGTAAATGCAATCGTCTTCCCGTCCGGCGACCACTTTACGGTGTCGGGGCCAGTCGAGAGTTTCGTCAACGCGTGCGCCTCGCCTCCCTGCATCGAAAGCAAATACACCTGCGATTCGCCTGCGCGTGAAGAAAGAAACGCGAGCGTCTTTCCGTCCGGCGACCACACCGGCGAAGAGTCATGCCCGCTCTGCGTCAATTGCATCGCCGCACCGCCCGCCGTGGAGATCATCCAAATATTGCTAACGCCGCGGTTTGCATCCATGTCGGGCGTCGAGACGGTATACGCCACCCATTTGCCATCCCGCGACACCTGCGGCTCCGCAATGCGATGAAGTTTGATCATGTCGTCAAAAGTGATGAAATGTTTTGCCGATTCTTGTGAGAAAATGGCCAGCCCGGATCCCAGCAGCAACGCGCTCACGAAAACGCACCGCAAAGTGACGCTTCTCATCTCGCTTCGTCTCCTGTGAAACACAGTGAATCGCAATACCGCATGCGGAATCAGGTCGTGCAGAACCACCTCTTGCAGTACGACGGATGATGCCACGTTTCTGTTGTGATTCCAATAGTGCGGCCCGCGTCGGAGCCGCGCCCGGCCGTGTGAAAGATTTATCCTGATGACGCTGACGCTGTTCTGACTCTGCTACAATTCTTGCCCGGACATCTCATGCCGACTCCTAGCGGACTTTTCCCCCGCCATTTCAAGAAGACTTTTCCTGTTGCCTCTCGCGGCGAAGGTTGCTGGATCATCGCTGACGACGGGCGGCGATTTCTCGATGCCGCCGGACAAGCAGCCGTCGTCAGCATTGGTCACGGCGTACCGGAAATCGGGCGCGCCATGGCGGAGCAGTCTTCGCAAATTGCTTTCGCGCACACTTCGCAATTTCACACCGCTCCAGCGGAAAAACTTGCCAAGCGGCTGCTGGCGATGGCTCCGACAAATTTCCGCGCCGGCGGCCGCGTTTATTTCACTTCCGGCGGTTCGGAAGCCACCGAAACCGCCGTCAAACTTGCACGACAATTTCAGCTTGAGAGCGGTCAGAAGAATCGCTACCGAGTTCTATCGCGGCGGCAGAGCTATCACGGCAGCACTCTCGGCGCGATGTCCGTCAGCGGAAATTTCGCGCGCCGCGCGCCGTACGAACCACTCATCGCGGAATGGGGGCACATTGCTCCGTGTTTTTGCTACCACTGCCCGTTCGAAAAAACTTTCCCGCAATGCGAACTCGCTTGCGCCGACGATCTCGAACGCCATCTTCTTGAGCACGAACCTGAGAAAGCCGCTGCTTTTATCTTCGAGCCGGTTGTTGGCGCGACTCTCGATGCCGCTGTGCCGCCCGAGGGATACCTCACGCGTATCGCGGAAATCTGTCGCAAGCACAGAATTCTTCTGATCGCAGACGAAGTGATGAGCGGCATGGGCCGCACTGGAAAACCGTTCGCCGTCCAGCATTGGAGCATCGAGCCGGACATGATTCTGGTGGGGAAAGGAATCGCCAGCGGTTACGCCCCGCTTGGCGCCGTGCTCGTTTCCGCGCGCGTGGTCGAAGCATTCGAGCGCGGTTCCGGCACATTTCAACACGGCTTCACGTATCAAGCGCACCCCGTCTCGACCGCTGCGGGAAACGCTGTTCTGGACTATCTCGAAACGCACAGACTTTTTGACCGCGTGAGTCCTGCGGGGCAAAACCTGCGTGCCGCGCTGTCACCACTGCAATCCCATACTAACGTCGGCGACCTTCGCGGTCTCGGATTGCTTCTCGGTATCGAATTCGTCAAAGACAAAACCACGCGCGAGCCTTTTCCGAAAGAACAAAACGTCGCTGAGAAAATTCGCCAAGCCTGCATGGAAGAGAGTGTCTTGACCTATCCAACACAAGGCTGCGTTGACGGGTTGCGCGGCGATCATGTTCTGCTCGCGCCGCCGTTCACCATCTCAACCGAAGAATGCAAGTTGACCGCCCGAGCGTTGCAATCGGCAGTGTCAAACGTTTTTTCTAGTTGATTCATCTGTGGGGCAAGTTTATTCGCTGTAGCAGCTTTGTTTTTTTTTGGAGAACAAAATTTAAAATGCGGCTTCCCTTCCGCGGTTCCTTGGTCGCCATTATTCCTCTGCTGATTTTGACCCTTGCTCTCTCTGCTCAGATGAAGCAGGAGGCTCCGGCCGCAACTCCGATTCTCGGTTTTACTCCGCTGCACGCTGCCGCGGAACACCAACTCGAATCGCAGTTTCAGTCGATTGCATCTCCCGACAAAGCGCGCGAATGGCACCGCATCTTCACTGCGGAACCGCATCCAGCGGCTTCCGACCGCAACAATGAGCTAGCAGACTTCGTCGCAGACGAATGGCGCAAGCAGGGATGGGAAGACGTCATGCTGCGCCGCTACGACGTCTTGCACTCGCGTCCGCGCAGCGTTTCTCTGGAAATGACCGCGCCGGTCCACTTCACCGCATCACTGCGCGAAGATGCTTACGATGTCGACGCAGACACGAAAAATCCCGCCGTTTCAGGCTCCTACTTTGGGTATTCCGCGTCGGGCGACATCACCGCCGAAGTTGTCTACGCACACAGCGGCAATCCTGAAGACTACGATCTGCTTCGGAAAAATGGCATCAGCGTGAAAGGCAAGATTGTTTTGGTCCGTTATTCGAACCCTTACAGCTATCGCGGCTTCAAGGCGCTTGCGGCTGAACGGGAAGGCGCGGCTGCCCTGCTCATCTATTCCGATCCCGCGGAAGACGGAACTAGGCGCGGCAAGGTTTTTCCCGATGGACCGTGGGGTCCGGAAAGCCACATCCAGCGCGGGGCAATCACTTACGACTACATTGTACCGGGTGATCCCACCACGCCCGGCTGGGCTTCTGTTGCAGGCGCAAAACACATCGCGCCTGAAGAAGCGCGCTCGCTTCCGAAAATCGTTGGACTTCCACTCTCGTGGCGCGACGCGAGGCCGCTTCTCGAAAACATGAACGGTCCCGAAGCGCCAAAGGATTGGCAAGGCGCTTTGCCTATCACGTATCGGTTTACCGGCGCGGTGAAGGTTCACGTAAAAGTGGACATGGACACCAGTATGCAGCAATACACGGTCGTCGAGGGGCGCATTCGAGGCAGCGAGCTTCCGGACGAATGGGTGCTGCTCGGCAATCATCGCGACGCTTGGGCCTTCGGCGGTGTGGATCCTTCGAGCGGCACGGCTTCGATGATGGAGCTGACGCGCTCGCTTGGCGAACTCA
>WNFR01001015.1_pt1 | contig 30996 bp, 31 predicted proteins | sample 5400221 | NCBI WGS metagenome assembly WNFR01 (sample SAMN13153357, study PRJNA577476) | soil metagenome | isolation source: 40 cm soil under Madrone tree | place: USA:California | collected 2016-06-14
TCCTTCTTGCGCAATTACGCTGGTCGCCATGATCAGATGCATGGTTACGCCCATGACAAGAGTCGCGCCGACAGATCTGAATTTTGCAGGTGAGATTTTAAGCATAAGCTCCTTCGGTTTGGATTTGTGCAAGGGTTAAGAAAAATCCCGACGACATTCAAGAACTTTTATTTCTGACCATTCAAGCTTGGGTGCGGTGCCACCTCCGGCTGACAAAGCCACAACAAAACCCCGGGCGGCATTTCGTCGTGATTGACACCGCGCGGTATTCGCGGTTGAGAGTAAACGCATGAGCAGAATCCTGGTCGCGGACGATCAGCCCGACGTGCTGGAGGCGCTGCGCATTCTGCTTAAGGGCGCCGGTTATCAAATCGATGCGGTCACGTCGCCGGCCGGCATTTTTAATGCGCTCGAGAAAAAAGATTACGCGCTGCTCATGATGGACCTGAATTACACGCGCGACACGACTTCGGGCCAGGAAGGGCTCGAAGTGATCCCGAAACTTCAAGAGGTCGACAACACATTACCGATCGTGGTGATGACGGCCTGGGGGACGATCGATCTGGCGGTCGAAGCGATGAAACGCGGCGCGCGCGATTTTGTGCCGAAGCCATGGGACAACGACCGCTTGCTCACGATTGTGCGCACGCAGATCGAGCTCGCTGGTGCGCTGCGCAAAGGCCGCCGGCTCGAAGCAGCGAACCAATTGTTGCGCGGCGGTGCGCCGAATCTGATCGCGGAAGCGCCGGCCATGCGGCCGGTGATTGAAATGATTTCGCGGGTCGCGCCGTCGGACGCGAACGTTTTGATCACAGGCGAAAACGGCACGGGCAAGGGACTGGTCGCGCAAGCGTTGCACGCGCTTTCAACGCGCGGATCGCACAGCATGATCACGGTGAACATGGGGGGATTGTCGGAAACCTTGTTCGAGAGCGAGTTGTTCGGTCACGTCAAAGGCGCGTTCACGGATGCGAAGACAGATCGGGCCGGGCGCTTCGAGCTGGCGGATGAAAGCACGCTTTTCATGGATGAGATCGCGAATATCCCGCTTAATCAGCAATCGAAATTGTTGCGCGTGATCGAGACGGGCGAATTCGAGCGCGTTGGGTCTTCCAAGACGTTGCACGCGAACGTGCGCATTATTTCAGCGACGAATTCAAATCTAAACGACGAAGTCGCGGCCGGCCGGTTTCGGCAGGACTTGCTCTTCCGCTTGAACACAATTGAAATTCCGCTCCCGCCATTGCGCGATCGGCGCGAAGATATCATGCCGCTGGCGAACAGTTTCCTTCGCCAGCACGCGCAACGTTACCGCAAGGAATTGACGGGGTTCGATGAAGCCGCGCGCGACCGTTTGATGCAACATCAGTTTCCCGGAAACGTGCGGGAGCTCGATCACGTGATCGAACGTGCCGTGCTCATGGCCCAAGGTCCGCAAATCAAGTCGGGTGACCTTGGTTTAACGATTGGACGTGACGAAGGCACGCGTTTGGAAGACATGAGTCTCGAGGAAGTCGAAAAGTTTCTGATCAAGAAAGCGCTGGCGCGAAACGATGGCAACGCGCGCAAAGCGGCGGAGGCGCTCGGTTTGAGCCGAAGCGCATTTTACCGCCGGCTCCAACATTATGGTTTGTAACTGTTGGGGAGCGCGCGCGCCTCGCGTGCCATTCGCGCCGCAGCCGCCGCGATTCCCTGGTCCAGCGACAGGTCGGTCGACGAAGGCGTCGACCGCGACACGCGAGGGCGCGTGTGCTCCCCGGAAAAAATGATGAAGCGCACACGCAAGGATCGTCGTCGTATTACCCACGAGAACCGGCTGACCTGGATTACGATTGGCGCGGTCGGGCCCGCGATGATCGTCGCACTGATCATTATTTGGTTCGGCGATTACAGCGCCAAAGTGCAATGGACCCTCACATTGTTGATGGGCGGCTTTGCCGCCAGCTTTATCCTCAGTTCGCGCGAGCACATCATTCGTCCGCTCCAGACGATGACGAACCTGCTCGCGGCCCTGCGTGAAGGAGATTATTCAATTCGCGCGCGCGGCGCTCGTGAGAACGACGCGCTCGGCGAAGTTCTCCTGGAAATCAATTCGCTTGGCGAAACTTTGCGTGTCCAGCGATTGGGCGCGTTCGAAGCGACCGCGCTCTTGCGTACAATCATGGCTGAGATCGACGTAGCGGTTTTTACTTTCGATCCGGAGCGGCGTTTGCGCCTGGTTAATCGCGCGGGTGAAAATTTACTTGGACAGCCGATGGACAAATTGCTGGGCCGACGCGCCAGCGATCTGGGCCTGGCGGCTTGTTTTGATTCGGACGAAGACGCTCCGCTGACGCTGAACTTCCCAGGTGGCTCCGGCCGATGGGGGGTACGGCGCAGCAGCTTTCGCGAGCGCGGCCTTCCGCACGAACTGCTCGTGCTGACCGATCTGAGCCGCACCTTGCGCGAGGAAGAACGCAACGCCTGGCAGCGGCTCGTGCGCGTCCTCGGCCACGAAATGAATAATTCGCTCGCGCCGATCAAATCGATTGCGGGCAGTCTTGAATCGCTTTTGCGACGCGAACCGCCGCCGGTCGATTGGCAGGATGATGCGCGCAGCGGCTTGAAATCGATCGCCACGCGCGCCGATTCTCTCAGCCGTTTTATGCAGGCTTACGCGCGACTCGCGAAACTTCCGCCACCGCAGAGAGAGCAAGTTAATCTGGGCGAACTGATTCGCCGTGTCATCAGTCTCGAGACGCGCTTGAGCATTGATGTTCGGCCGGGGCCGGAATTATCGATCCTGGCAGACGGCGCACAGATCGAGCAGTTGCTCATCAACATTCTGCATAACGCGGTGGATGCGTCGTTGCAAACAGGCGGCCGCGTATTGATTGGCTGGCGCGAAATCGCAGATTGCGTCGAGGTTTTCGTGCAAGACGAAGGGCCAGGCATCATGAATCCGACAAATTTATTCGTGCCGTTCTTCACAACGAAACCGAGCGGTTCGGGGATCGGTCTGGCCCTTAGCCGGCAAATTGCAGAAGCGCATGGCGGTTCGCTGGCGTTGGCGAATCGTCGCGACCGCTCGGGCGCCGAGGCATTGCTGCGTCTGCCGAAGTAGTCTTCGCGCTGTCATCCCGAATCGCGCAGACGATGAGGGATCTCACATTCGAAGATTGTGAGTTCGTGTTGAGTTGAGTAATCAATGCTTCGTTTGCGAGATCCTTCGCTTCGCTCAGGATGACACGTGATTTAGAGGTATGGCCGTCCCGAAGTTGGGACGGTGGCGTCCCACAAGCGGAGTTTTTCGCGCCGCTCGCTTTCAAGATCGACAACCGCAAGTCACTCGTCACTAGTCACTTGTCACTTTACTCGAACTGCTGGCACGGCCTTTGCAATAGGGACGGCGTCCCTGAAAACTTTTGAATCCGATGAGCAAGCGAAACGCATCTCAAAGGAAAGAAACATTTAACGAAAAAGAAACATGAAACCTAAAATTGAAACAAAATTTCCGATAACGGATCACAACTACCAAAGCGTCGCGCTCGGTGGTTGCAGCGGCAGTCGCGCGCATTTGGCGGGGCCGTCGTTTCGCAGCATCAGCCGCGATTACTTTAAGAACGAAGCGCCGCAAGACTTTTTGGGCGAGGCATTGTTCTTCGTTGCAATTGTGCTGACGACGGCGGTGCCGTTAACAAGCGGAGCCTACGTGCTCGCGCATTTCATCGCAGCGATCGGCCCCGTTTGATTCAGAAACTTAGCCCCATGCAAAAGAGCGAAGCGAAAGCCGAAACTACAATCGTGCGGCCGACCGGCTTCACTCCTACTCTTACCACGATGGATAAGCCGCGTCCTGACGTTGCCAGGAAGAAGAAAAAGCGCCGCATCATGATCATCGCCGGCTCCGCGCTTGGATTGATCCTCGTAACTTTTGCATTGTCGCGTTTGAAACCGGCCGTGCCGAGCGTGGATCGCTCGACGGTTTGGATCGATACGGTGAAACGCGGACCAATGGTTCGTCAGGTGCGCGGATTGGGAACGCTCGTGCCGGAAGACATTCGCTGGATTGCGGCTGCGACCGAAGGCCGCGTCGAAAAAATAATCGTCTGGCCCGGCACGCCCGTGCAGCCCGACACCGTGATTTTAGAGTTAAGCAGCCCTGAGTTCGAACAATCGGCGCATGATGCCGAATCGAAGGCCAGCGGGGCTGAAGCCGAGCTGACAACCTTGCGTGCCACGTTGCAGCGGGAGCTTCTTGACCAGGAATCGACGACCGCGCGAGTTCACTCCGAGTACGAACAGGCCAAAATGGAACGGCAGACGAACGACCAGCTGGCCAAGAACGGTCTCGTGGCTGAGCTCGTTTACAAGACATCCAAAGTGAAAGAAGCGGAGCTGGCCAATCGCGACGAGATCGAACAAAAACGGCTGGCTTTCTCCCGCGATTCGATTGAACCCCAAATCGCTTCGAAACAGGCGGCGGTCGATCAGGCCAAGCAACTCGCCAAGTTGAAAATGGATCAAGTGGAAGCACTGCACGTGCGAGCGGGAATGGCCGGCGTGTTGCAGCAACTGCCGGTTCAAATCGGCCAGCGCGTTAAGATTGGCGATAACTTGGCTCGCGTGGCGGATCCGACGAAACTGAAGGCGCAGGTCAAAATCGCGGAGACGCAGGCCAAGGATATTCAGAAGGATCAAAAAGCAGTTATCGATACTCGAAACGGCGTCGTCGACGGGCATGTTGTGCGGGTCGACCCCGCGGTCGAGCAGGGAACGGTAACCGTCGATGTTGCCATCGATGGCGAGCTCCCGAAAGGCGCGCGGCCGGACTTGAGCGTCGATGGCACAATCGAACTCGAGCGGCTCGATAACGTTGTTTACGTGGGCCGCCCCGCCTTCGGCCAGGAAAACAACACCGTTGGAATTTTCAAGATTGTGAGCGGCAGCTCGGAAGCTGTGCGCACGCCGGTGAAGCTGGGCAAGAGCTCAGTGAACACGATCGAAATCATGAGCGGCCTTCAGCCGGGTGACCAAGTCATTTTATCCGACACGAGCGCGTATGATGCGCACGAACGAATTCGCCTGAATTGATTGCTGATTTCTGAATGCTGATTGCTGATTGATCCAAATGAACGCCGAGGAACTTAAGGAACGCACGAAGCGATTTGCGCTACGCGCCATGCATTTGGTGGATGCATTGCCTAAATCCACGAAGGCACGTGCGATCGCGAATCAACTTGTGCGCAGCGGGACGAGTGTCGCAGCGAATTATCGCGCTGCCTGCCGATCTCGATCGAAGGCTGAATTTATCGCCCGGGTCGGCGTTGTAGAGGAAGAAGCCGACGAAACCGCGCTGTGGTTGGAACTCATTATCGCAGATAAGATTCTATCCGAAAAGAAAGTCGTTCCTCTCTTAAACGAAGCCAACGAATTGGTCGCAATCGCGGCCGCGTCGTACATCTCCGCGTCGCAGAGTCTGCAGAAGAAACCACGCGAATCCAACGTTCGCAATCATCAATCAAGAATCAGCAATCAGAAATCACGAATATGAAAAACGGATCCACACCTCTCATCCAACTCCAGTCCGTGACAAAAGTCTTTTTGACCGACGAAGTGGAAACCCACGCGCTCGCCGGAATCCATCTCGACATTCGCAATGGCGAATACGTTTCGATCGCCGGTCCGTCGGGCTGCGGCAAGTCCACCTTATTGTCGATTTTGGGGCTGCTCGATACGCCGAGCGACGGAAGCTATTCGCTCAAGGCGACGGAAGTGGCCAATCTTTCGTTTCCCGAGCGCGCGCGCATTCGTAATCGCGAGATTGGTTTTATCTTCCAGAGTTTCAATTTGATCGGCGACCTGACCGTATTCGAGAATGTCGAGTTGCCACTAACGTATCGCGGAATGCCGGCTAGCGAACGCAAGTCCTTTGTCACTGAAGCGCTCGAGCGCGTCGGAATGGGGCATCGCGCCAAACATTTGCCGAGCCAGCTTTCCGGTGGTCAGCAACAGCGGGTGGCGGTGGCGCGCGCTCTCGCCGGCAAACCGGCCATTCTTCTGGCGGACGAGCCAACGGGTAACCTCGATTCACGCAACGGTGAAGCGGTCATGGATTTGCTCAAGGAATTGCACGCCGGCGGTGCGACCATTTGCATGGTGACGCACGACGCGCGCTTTGCCCAGCACGCCGATCGCACAATTCACCTGTTCGACGGACGGGTCGTGGAAGATCGCAGCATGGCGGCCTAGTCATACTTTCCCTACAACGATGTAAGATCGACATGTTCAGAGATCTCAGATTTGGGGCCCGGATGTTGATGAAGACTCCGGCCTTCACTTTGATCGCTGTGCTCGCCCTCGCCCTCGGGATCGGCGCTTCGACCACTACCTTCACTGCGGTCAACGCCGTCCTGCTGCGACCGTTTCCATTGATGAAGGACCAGGATCGGATCGTTTACCTGTCGGAATACTTTTTTAAATTGCCCGACCAGGACGCAGGCGTTGCCTTCCCGGATTACTTGGCGTGGAAAAAACAGCTGACCACGTTTGAAGGAGTCGGCGCGTGCCAGACTGCGACAATGATCGTTTCCGGCGGCGACCAGCCGGACCGTTATCTTGGCGCGAACGTCTCCGCGAATGCGTTTTCATTCCTCGGGGTGCAACCAATTCTGGGGCGGCAGTTTCGGCCGGAAGAAGACAAATTGAACGCGGCTCCAGTAGCATTGATCGGGTTCGACGTTTGGAAGAGGCATTTCGGCGGCGACACCTCCGTGGTCGGCAAAACAATTCCGATCAACGGTAAACAGACAGCCATCATCGGAGTCATGCCAAAGGGGTGGCGTTTCCCGGAAGCGTCCGATCTCTGGATGCCGCTGCAGCTGGATGAGAAAGATAATCCGCGTGGCAACTTTTTTCTCGCGGCGTTTGGCAAGCTTAAACCCGGCGTTGCAGTCGAAGAGGCTCGCGCGGAACTGGAAGCGATTGCAGCGCGCATCGCCGCGGACCATCCCGAGACAAATGCCGGCTGCACCGCGCGCGTAAAACTGTTTCGCGAAGAAGCAGTCAAGGAAAGCAAGACACTTACGCTCCTGCTCATGGGCGCGGTCCTTTTCGTTCAGCTCATCGCCTGCGCCAATGTGGCCAATCTCTTGTTGGCGCGGGGGGCTACGCGCACGAAAGAGATCGGCATTCGTCTGGCCCTGGGTGCGCGCCGCGCGGACATCATTCGGCAACTGCTTTTGGAAACGCTTCTGCTCGGTCTTTTCGGCAGCCTGGCCGGATTGCTCTTCGCTATCTGGGGTGTCGATCTAATGATGAAGGCTATCCCGGTGGAAATTCCTTATTGGATCCAATTCGAATTCGATTGGCGGGTTTTCACTTTCGCGATTGGCCTCGGAATGATTTCGAGTCTTCTCTTTGGTTTGTTCCCGTCGCTTCAAGCGTCGCATCCGCACTTGGTTGAAGTCCTCAAGGAAGGCGGTCGTTCCGGAGCGGGCGGGGCAAAGGGCCAACGGGTTCGAAGCGGACTTGTTGTGGCCGAAGTCGCACTCGCGCTCGTCTTGTTGGTCGGCGCCGGCCTGACCTTGCGCAGTTTCATGAAATTGCAACGTACCGACATCGGCGCCGATCCATCGAACACTTTGAGTTTTCGTGTTGGTTTGCCGGCCGCTCAATTTCCGGATAAGAAAGTGGTCGGTCGTTTCTTTGAGCAACTCATTCCCAAAGTTGCCGCCATTTCCGGTGTCGAATCAGCCGGCGCCACGACTTCGCTTCCGGCGGCTGGCAATATCGGACTCAATGCAGTTGTGCTGGAAGGCGAACAGGAGCCGAAGCAACTGCAGGATGCGCGGCTCGCTTCCACGTTGGCGATTACGCCGGGATATGTAACGACCTGCCGCATTCAATTGCTACGCGGGCGCGATTTCACGACGGCGGATAATAGCGATGCGCCCCGCGTAGCCTTGATCGACGAAGAAGCCGCGCGGAAGTGGTTTCCAAATATTGATCCAATCGGACACCAAATGCGCGCGATCGAAAAGCCGGGCGATCCGCCGACGTGGGCGACCATTGTCGGCGTGACCAGGCATGTCATTTACGACCGCATGGTGAGCAAACGAAAGTTTCCCAGTGTTTATTTTTGCCAGTACCAGAACCACGAGAATTTCATGTCGGTTGTGCTGCGGACGAAGTCTGCACCAAAAGGTTATGAGAATCTCGCGCGCGGGGCCGTTCTCTCGGTCAACAAGAACATTCCGATCTACCGTGTTTTCACGATGGATGAAGTTGTCCTGCAATCATTTTGGGAGAGACGGTTTTTTTGGACGCTCTTCACCGTCTTTGCCGTGCTCGCTTTGTTTCTCGCTTCGATTGGGTTGTATGGAGTCATGGCCTACTCGGTGCGCCAGCGCACGCAAGAGATTGGCGTGCGCATGGCGCTCGGGGCGCAAGCGAGCGACCTCTTGCGCATGGTGACCAGACACGGTATGCGCTTGATTGGATTGGGCCTGCTCATCGGCCTGGTCGGTGCATTTTTTCTCATGCGATTGCTGGGCGGAAGTTTGGAAGGCATTTCCGCGCACGACCCGCTCAGCTTTGTCCTCGTCCCGATCATTTTGTTGGTGGTCGGACTCGTTGCCTGTTATTTGCCGGCCCGTTCCGCCATGCGATTGAACCCGGTGGAAGCGCTTCGTTACGAATAGCTCGCTGTGATTAAGCTCAAAAGTCTCGAACGTGTTTATCCGCTCGCCAAGGGTAAATTCTTTTACGTCCTGCGCGATATCAGTCTCGAAATCAACGAAGGCGAGTTTGTTTCCGTAATGGGCCCTTCCGGCGCCGGAAAATCGTCACTCCTCCACATCATTGGCATGCACGATCACGGTTGGAACGGCGAATATTTTCTCGGCCCGACTGCCGTCCATCATCTGAAACCGAAAGAGCGCGCCACTCTGCGCAACGAACAGATCGGTTTCGTTTTTCAAAGCTACCACTTGCTCGACGATCTGACCGTTTACGAGAACCTCGATATCCCTCTTTCTTATCGACGCTTCAGCAAAGCGGAGCGCGCCGGCATCGTGGCTGACACGCTCGATCGCTTTAACATTGTCGGAAAAAAAGATTTGTATCCGCGTCAATTGTCCGGCGGTCAACAGCAACTTGTTGGCGTGGCGCGTGCCATCATCGCCAACCCGAAACTGCTCCTCGCCGATGAACCGACGGGCAATCTGCACTCCAGCCAGGGCGAGGAGATCATGAATCTCTTTAGGAAACTGAACGACGAAGGCATGACCATCATTCAGGTCACACACTCGGAAAAAAACGCTGCTTGCGGAAATCGCATTATTCAGCTCCGCGACGGCTGGGTCGTGTGATTGTCGATCTTATCCACCAACGGGAAATCAAAAATGAAAACACAATCCCTTGTCCTCGCTGCTTTGCTTGCCTCCGGCGCCATTTACGCGCAGGAGACACCGGCCCCGCTGCGGCTTACGCCGAAGCGTGTCACGAACGTGGCGGATAACTATCCCATGTTCTCACCGGACGGTTCGAAGATAGCTTTTGAATCGAACCGGACCGGCGTGGATGAAATTTATGTCATGAATGCCGACGGCAAAAACGTCGTTCAGCTGACCACGAACAAAGCATCCAATCACGGCCCCATCTGGTCGCCGGATGGCACAAGGATTTTGTTTGCTTCCGACGGAGACCATCAGTGGGAGATTTACATTATGAATGCGGACGGTTCGGAGCAGAAGCGTTTGACCACCCAGCCTGGCGACGATGGTCATCCGCATTGGTCTCCGGATGGCAAACGCATTGTTTTCAATTCCGCGCGCACATCGCCGGACCTGAATGCCGAGTGGTCGAAGCAATTCCACGAAGTTTTCACGATGAACGCTGATGGCAGCGACGTGAAACAAGTCAGCAGTGCGAAGACTGTCAGCACTTATCCTTCATTTTCGCCGGATGGGAAACGCATCTGCTTTCGCCGCGTTGTAGATGAACCGGGCTATCTATGGGACCTCACGGCCAGTCCGCGCAACTCCGAGGTTTTTGTTATGAACGTTGACGGAACAAATCCGGTGAATCTGACAAAGAACGCAGGCTACGATGGTTGGCCGATGTGGTCGCCCGACGGTCGCAAGATCTTATTTTCGTCTAATCGCGCCGGTCCAGCCAACATCGGTCAGCTTTACGTGATCAATCCGGACGGCTCTGGTCTGCGGAAAATTACCGATGGGCCGGGGTCTTTTGTCCAACCTTCCTGGTCGCGCGATGGCAAGAAGATTTTCGCGCATCAACATTGGGAAACAGAGGAATTTGGCAATCTCGTGGAGTTCGACGTTCCCGAGCTGAAGTAACGCGTTATGAAACTCGGCATATTTCGACGGTTGGCCGCGCTGGTCGCCGGACAATTCCAAGATTGTCTTCGGCTCGAATCGCGGCGGCAAAGATTACGAGATTTATGTGATGAACGCAGATGGCTCGAATGTTAAGCAAGTCAGTCAATTGCACGGACGAAACACGTCACCGAAATGGTCGCCTGATGGGAAAAGAATTTCGTTTGATCACGCTGCGCAAGGCGAGTGCGACATTTCCTTATTCCCGCTTCCTAGCGCACTTCTCAATGTAGATCTAACCTAAAATGGCAGGCGATCTAAAGTACGCGTTGCGAATGTTAGTAAAGGAGCCGGGTTTTAGCGCCGTTGCCATTCTCACGCTGGCGCTCGGTATTGGAGCTAACACAACCATTTTCAGTGCGGTGAATGCGTTACTAATTCGGCCGCTGCCGGTCGAAAATGTCGACCGGCTAGTGTGTGGCTATGCGATGCGCGAAGGGTTCGATCCATTTGAGACATCGCTGCTGGAATATTCCGCCTATCGGGAACAAAATCATTCGTTCGCCGTCAGTGGACTCGGCTGCCAACGCTTTTTTAGACTGATGACGAATGGTGACCCCCAGCGCTTGCAAGGCGCCGCTATCATGGCGGACTACCTAAATACCCTCGGCGTCAAAGCAATTCGCGGTCGCTTGTTTCAGCCGGAGGAAGATCGGCCAGGCGGACCCGCCATTGCCTTGGTGAGTTATGATTTGTGGCAGCGATTTTTTGGGGGCGACCCTGGCGTGATTGGCCGGTCGGTTAATCTCGAAGAACGCAATTATACTGTCATTGGGATTTTGCCACCGGGCTTTAACATGCCGTTTGCCGCTGATGTTTGGGTTCCGTTGCAACTCAACATTGATACTGTACCGCTGGAGCAGAGCTCGCGAAACAACTACGAGATGGTCGCGCGTCTGCGACCCGGCGTGACTCTCGAACAAGCCAATGTCGACTTGAAAAATATTGTGGAGCACCTTGAACAACAGCATCCCCAGATCCGCCATGGCTGGAGTTACAAACTCATCGGACTGCGCCAGTATTTACTCGGCGATTTGGAAGGGCGCACGCAGAAGGCGCTTTCCGTTCTGGCCATGGCGGTCGCATTCTTGTTGCTTATCTGCTGCGCAAATCTCGCCAGTCTGTTGATGGTTAGAGGTGTCGCGCGCGAGCGTGAGATCAGCATCCGGCTCGCGCTTGGCGCCGGTTCGGGTCGCGTCGTTCGCCAACTGTTGACCGAGAGTTTGCTCCTCGCGCTGTGCGGTGGCGCGGCCGGAGTGCTGCTGGCTTACTGGATTACTCCGCTCCTTAGCACCTTGAGTCCCATTCAGGCAATTTCGCTTGCCGCTTTCTTGCGTGACTTTCGAATCGATGCGCGAGTGCTCGCGTTTGCCTTCATTCTTTCACTGCTGACAGTGGTGATCTTCGGTTTCATTCCGGCTCTAAAGATCGTAAGGACGCGCGACTTAGTCACCGTGATCAAACAGCGCGAACAACGAACAGGCGTCGCTCCCGCCGCACGGCGGTTGTTGGGGTCGTTGGTCATAGGTGAAATCGCGGTCGCAGTGACGTTGCTGGTGAGCGGCGGACTTATGGTGCAAAGCTTTCAGCGTCTGCAAAAAATCGAGCTGGGCTTTCGTCCCGACAATCTCTTGATGATGGAGATGACCCTATCGTCCAATCAATATCGCGAGCATCGCCAGCGTGCGGCTTTCACGGAGCAAGTATTGGAGCGTATCAAATCGCTGTCCGGCGCTTTATCCGCCGGGATCACAACGAATGCTCCGCTGCAATTGTTTTCGGCTGATTCGGGTTTCGTGATTGCAGAACGTCCCCCGGCTTCGCCGGCGGAAGTGCCGATTACAGCGCATCGGCTGGTGAGTCCCGGCTATCTTGAAGCGCTTGGCGTTACTCTTCTAAAAGGACGATTTCTAAATGAACAGGACGCCGCCCAGAAGGTGCCGGTTGTGGTTGTGAGCGAAGCACTGTCGCGCCAGGCTTGGCCAGGCCAAGATCCGATCGGCAAAAGGATCAAACGCGGGAATCCAACTCAAACCAATTACCCGTGGCTGACGGTGGTCGGATTGATTCGCGATATTAAAGAGGATCGTTTCAACTTCAGGATCGACCGCCCAGCTTGGTATTTGCCATACGCCCAAGAGGAAAGTAATGCATCTTTGAATCTGATCGTGCGCACCCGCGGCGAGCCGGCTGCGCTCACCGGCGCGGTACGCGATGCAATTCACTCAATCGATCCGAACCAACCGATCTCTAACATCAGGACCATGAAGGACCACTTGAAAGAGATCCTTATCAGGGAGCGTTTCAGCGCAATCTTGATGGGAACATTGGCGGCGGTCGGTCTCACTCTGGCGGCGATTGGCCTGTATGGAGTCATGGCTTATTCGGTGAGCCAACGAACCGGCGAGATTGGCTTACGCATGGCATTGGGTGCGCAGTCGCGCGATATATTGCGGCTCGTTCTTCGTCATGGCCTCACACTTATCGCGTTGGGTTTGGTTATCGGCTTGGTCGGCGCGCACGTCATGACCGGGGCCTTGTCCGGCACGCTTTACCGAATCAGTTCAACAGATCCATTAACTTTTGCTTTCGTTGCGGTACTGCTCGCGACCGTCGCACTGTTGGCCTGTTACCTTCCGGCGCGTCGCGCGATGAATGTCGATCCTCTGGTTGCTCTGCGCTATGAGTAGCGCAGGCTCTGGAGGAAACATAAAAGCGCTCTTTATATATATAAGTGTTGCTATGGTCGCGCTCGGCCCGGCCGGTTGCGGGTTCAACAGTGGCGATCAAGCTTTCGAGGAGACCGTTGAGCAAACTTACCAAGTTGATCCAACTGTTACGCTCGCGATCAGTAACGCGGACGGCTCGGTTCGCGTTTACGGCGCAGATATCACCGAGATATCGGTCAAAGCCGTGAAAAAGGCTCTCAGCGCCGAACGTCTTCGCAAGATCGACATCAGAATTTCGGCGCGACGCGACGCCGTTTCCATAGAAACCAATTATCCGCCCAAAGAAACCTGGGGAGTGGGCGATCGCTCAGGCACGGTCGATTACATCCTGATTGTTCCGCAAACCTGCACAATTGCGAAGCTCGACTTAACGAATGGTGAAGTTCTGGTCGAGGGTTTGCGCGGTCCGAATGTGCAGGCGCATCTCGAGAATGGCCGAATCTTAAGCCATAATTGCTTCGGGAACACTCATCTCACTGCGACCAACGGCGGCGTCGATGTCTACTACGATTGGTGGGAGGAACGACGAAAGTTTTCGATCGATGCCGCCATCGTAAACGGAAGTGTGCGTGCTTTTATTCCGATCGATGCGTCGTTTCATCTTATCGCCGAGACCGAGGACGGTCATATCGCCAATGACTTTGCCGAAAAAGAGCAACGTCACGCCGGCGGTGTTACCAGGATCGAGCGGATGGTTGGCACGCACGCCGAGGCCGAAGTCAAGCTCCACGCCAAGCGCGGCAACATCAAGATCGGCGAGACGAATATGTAAAACCGACTTGGAAGGCGACCGCTAATCACGCAAGGTTCGTTCGTGCCTTCCTTCGACATTGTCTCTGAAATCGACAAACAGGAGATCGACAATGCACTTAATCAGGCTCGCAAAGAACTGGCTGCGCGCTTCGACTTCAAAGGCGTCGTTCTCGAAATCTTGTCTGATAAAGACAAGATCACTTTGACGGCGGAAGACGGCGCCCGGCTACGGAGTCTTCGCGAGATCGTGATTGGGAAACTTTCCAAGCGCGGTGTTGATCTTCGCAATATCGAACAAGTCGAACCGGAGATTTCGTCGGTCGGACATGCCCGTCAGGAATTGAAAATCACGCAGGGTCTGGAGGGCAACAAGGCCAAGGAGATTATTCAGGCGATCAAGGCGCAAAACTTCAAAGTGCAAAGCCAGCTGCAAGATCGCCAAATTCGCGTCACTGGAAAGAAGAAGGACGATTTGCAGGCCGTCATTCAGTTCGTGCGCGATCGCGATTTCGGCGTCGCCACTTACTTCAAGAATTTCAGAGACTGATTTCCAGAGGTCAGAGATCGGATGTCGGATGTCAGACAAGACGTTCGCACGGTGATCGCTGACTACTGATCTCTGGCTTCTGACCTCTGGCTGCTAACCGCCTTGTACCGGCGGCATGATTGAAATCTCGTCGCCTGGCTGAATCACGTAATCGCGATCGACAAACTCGACGCCCGCGCCAACGAGAATGCTTTTGTCATACGCGCGCAGCGCCGGCTTCTGCTCGTAGATGTTTTCGAGCAGCTCACGAACGGTCGACCTTCCCGCAAGATCGACATCTAATTCAGCAACGCCGGAGAAATCACGCAGCTGTGAATAGAATTGCACCCGCACGTTCATTAGTTCGTTTGGGTGATGAGTTCCTTCCGCAAAACGCCGATGCACGGAAGATTGCGATAGCGCTCCATGAAATCGAGCCCGTAACCGACGACGAATTCATCTTCGATTTCGAAACCGACATAGTCGGCATCGACCGATCGGGCGCGCTCTTTCTTTTTCTGTAGGAGCACGCAGACGCGAATGCTGCGGGGCTTGGCCGTCTCCAACTTCTCGCGAATGGCCGCAAGCGTATGGCCGCTGTCGAGGATGTCGTCGAGAATCAGGATGTGCCGATCTACCACGTCAGGCAGCGCTACCTGTTTGAAAATCACTTCATCGGTGGTTTCGGCTCGGCCGTGATAACTCGCGACGCTCAAACAATCCAATCGCAGGGGCAGCGGGATTCTTCGCATTAAATCCGACATGAACACGAGACTTCCATTTAGAACCGCAATCACGGTCAGCTCGCGGTCGCGATAATCATTCGAGATTTGTGCGGCGATCTCGTCGAGTCGCCGCAGAATGGTGGCCTCGTCAAACAAAATCCGCTCTAGATCGGCTTGCATTTAGGCAATGCATTAGGCCACTTCGCCACCCAAAGATCAACTCACGAGGGCTTTGGCAGTGAGCTCGACATCATTGCCCCCGCCGCCGCCTTGCGTACGGTCACAAAGCAAATGCGCGTTCACTCCGACAGCCTTGCAGTCAAAACAAGCGGCAAAGGCACGTACGAAATCACCGATGAGATTCAGGACAAGATCGACAAGTGCGGCGTGCGCAGTGGAACCGTTACTGTTTTTGTGCAACACACCAGTTGCAGTTTGACTGCGATGGAAAACGCTGCGCCGGCGGCGCGACGCGATCTGGAAAAGTTCTTCGACAAGCTGGTGCCGGAAGATGAAGATTTCGAGCACAACGACGAAGGCCCCGACGACATGCCATCGCACATCCGCATGGCGCTCACGCGCACGAGCGAAACGATTCCCATTGCCGACGGCAAAATGCAGCTCGGCACCTGGCAAGGAATATTTCTCTTCGAACACCGTCGCCATTCCCATCGACGCAAAATTGCGCTCACCATCGTCGGAGAACTGTAACACTATGTTCTACAAAGGGCGGCCTTGATTAAATCATTGAGCTGCGCGTCTCATAGAGACGCGACTACAGCGCATAAATCGCATCCACCAGTCGTAACGATTTCTCGTTCGGCAAAAGCGACTGCTCCATTTGGTTCATTACGTAAGCGAAACTGATTTTGTTTTCCGGATCAGCAAAGGCGTGGCTCCCGCCCGCGCCCGGATGCCCAAATGGTCCGAGCCGGACTGGCATTGCGAGCTCCCCTTGTGAGCTGCCAGTCCGGTTCGGACCAAAAATGCGACGCTTTGCTTCTTTGGAATCCTTCATGAATCCGGCCGAGAACGCCGTTGGAATTTGAAAGACGCGGTCGATCCCGTCCGTCAAGGTCGTCCCCATCCAATGCAGCGTTTGGTTGGCAAAAAACGTCCGTCCGTCCAATTCACCGCCATTGGCCAGCATCGCGTAAAACTTCGCGAGCGAGTTCGCGTTTCCGATTCCGCCGAACGAAACGATCGGCCGGGCGCGATTCGCTGGATCGTTCATTGCGCTGATTGCGTGCAATCCGTACGGCGAAGTAAAAACTTTCCGCGCCAATGTACCCTGTGTGGCAAGATCGATATAAAACTGCTTCGGCTCCGCTGGTTTCCCGGCTTTGGCTGCGGACACCGTCGCGACGCGATGGTTTTCCGATTCGGGGAGACCGATCCAAATATCGAGTCTGAGCGGTTCGGCAAAAACTTTTCTCCAATATTCGCTCAACGTTGTTTTCGTCATACGCCGCACGAGTTCGTCGAGAAGAAAGCCAAATGTCCGCGCGTGGTAGCCGTGGGCCGTTCCCGGCGGCCAGAACGGCGCCTGTTCTTCCAGTGCGTGAATCACGCTCGCGTAATCGGTCACATGCACTTGTCGATCTAGCGCGACGAGGCCGGCTTGATGCGAAAGCAGTTGCGCGATCGTGATCGTTTCCTTGTCCGCTTGTGCGAACTCCGGCCAGAATTCAGCGACGCGTCGTTCGATTTTGATCTTCGCTTCCTGCAACACATGCAACACACAGGCGCTGCCGAGTCCCTTCGTCGCCGACCAGATAAGAACGAGTGTGTCGGCGGTCCAGGGCTGTTCGCGGCGCGCATCGCGAAATCCGCCGTAAAGATCGACAATCGCTTTTCCGTTTTGCCAAATCGAAACCGCCGCGCCAAGTTCACCCAGTCGCTCGAAATTTTCCTGGAAAAGCGGCTCGAGGCGCGCGCGGAGTTCGTCTGCGTTAGGCTGCATGCACGCAGGTTAAACAACGGGAGGCGGTTTCCAAACCGTCCTTTTATTTATAACGGCGGTTTGCCTCCTTCGTCCTGCAGTCGCGGGACGGCGGCGTGCCAGGGGAGACAGCCGCTCCTTGATTTTACAGAAACGGCTGAACCGCTTTCAGGTCGGGATCCTTTTTCGCCAACTCGCGAAAAGACTTGTCCATTTTGAAACTGGTTTGCAAATGCATTTGCGCGTCCCTCACGTTGCCGAGTAAGGCATCGTAACAACCCATATTATAATAATAGATCGGCTCGCTCAGGAGCGCGCTTGGACCTTTGAGTAACAACTCTTTTGCCTGCGCCGTCTTTCCCAATGCGTTCAGACAAAAGCCAGCGTGTAAAAAGCCAGTCGTGTAGCGCGGCGCCAGCCGGCAAAGTTTCCGGCTGATGACTAACGCGCGGGCCCAGCATCTTTTCTGCATCAAATGATGCAGTCGCAGTTGCAAAACTTCCGGGCGATTCTGAAATTCCTTATCGATCGCGTTCAATTCCGAAACTGATTCGCGCGTCATGCCCAGTTCGGCATAACCGCAAGCCGCCCGAAACTGCCATTCGAAATCCATGGCTCTTCGCTTAAGCACAAAGCTTGCCCAAGGCGGCCAAGGGATTGTCGATCTTGTCGCCACGCGCCGGTGGCGCATCAACGATCACAACTCAATCGACGGCGCCCACCTTCGTCCCGCGGTCGCGGGACTTCGGCGTGGCAGGCCGGGCCGTGGCTACAGGAGCAATTGCTCGAGCTCGTCCACCCGCCGCTCAAACAAGCGCAGCGTGCTTTCAATCGGAGCCGAAGTTGTCATGTCCACCCCCGCAAGTCTCAAGGCCTCGAGCGGAAACCTTGAGCCGCCCGAACCCAGGAAATTCAGATACGCTTCGACCGCGCCCGCTTGATTTGAAAGCACTCGCTCCGAAAGCGCCACCGCGGCCGAAATCCCGGTGGCATATTTGTAAACGTAAAACGCGTTGTAGAAATGCGGGATACGCAAGCACTCGAGATCGAGCTGCGGATCGAGCGTGAAATTCTCGGCGAAGTAGGCCCCGAGCAATTTGCGGTATTCGGATTTGAAAACATCGAGTGTGAGCGCGTCGCCGCTCTCTTCGACCACATGAATTATTTTTTCGAATTCCGCGAACATGGTTTGGCGGAAGACGGTGCCGCGAATGTCGTCGACTTGCCGATTGATAATATAGGCGCGCATCTTCGGATCGCTCGTTTGTTCGAGCAAAAAATGGGTGAGCAACTCTTCGTTGAAGGTCGATGCAACTTCGGCCAGAAAGATCGGGTAATCGTAATCCTGAAAGAGCTGTGCCTTTTGCGCGAACCAAGTGTGCATGGAGTGACCAGCCTCATGCGCGAGCGTGTAAACATCGGCAAAAACGTCATCCTTGTAGTTCATCAGGATGTAGGGCGGTGCGCCGTAACTGCCCGATGAAAATGCGCCGCTGCGTTTGCCCTTTGTTTCGTAACGATCGCACCAGCGCGCGCGCAGCCCTTGCGCCAGAACATCGACATACTCTTTTCCGAGCGGTTGCAACGCCGCGACTACCTGGTCGACGGCTCGATCGAACGGAATTTTCGTTTCGATTTCCCCGACGAGCGGCACATAAGTGTCGTAATGGTGCAGCTCGTCCAGACCGAGCAGGCGCCGCCGCAAATCGAAATAGCGGAAAAGCGGTTTCAAGTTCGCACGCACCGATTTGATTAATCCTTCGTAAACCTCGACCGGCACGTCATCAGGAAACAGCGCCGCTTCCAAGGCCGATGGGTAATGCCGCGCACGTGCGCGAAATACATCGGCCTTCGCCGAATAGGCCAGCGAAGTTGCGAGCGTGTATTGATGGTCCTGAAATTCTGTGTAGAACTGATGAAACGCGCGTTTTCGCAACTCGTGATCGCGTTTGATTAGAAATGAACTGTAAGAACTTTGCGTGAGCGGTTTCTCGCGACCAGTCTCGTCGGTCAACACGCCGAATTTCATGTCGACGTCGGTCAACTGCGAAAACGCATCGTCGTAACCGCTGAGCGCAACCGCGCCGAGCGCGAGAATCCGTTCCTCAGGCTCGGAAAGCACATGCGGTTTCAACCGCCGGATCTTGTGCAACTGGATTCGCCATTCCTTTAGCCAAAGATCGACCATGAACTTTTCGAACGTCTTGTCCGGAATCGCCTGGATTTCGGGAATGAGAAACGCCGACGTCTCGCCAATCTTCGTCAGCAGGTTCTGTATCTGTCCGACGCGCGCGAGGTATTCCGTGTTTGCGCTATCCTCGGCCAGTTGCAACGACGCGAAGTGATAAAGACGCTCGATCTTCTGATCGATCGTCTTCTCAAACTCCAGGCATTCGGCTAGATTTTTCGCCGACTTACCGAGTTTCCCTTTCCATTCCGTGAGCAGCGGATAGGTCTGCTGCACCCAGCCAAAATCCTCCTGCCACTTGCTCACGTCGGCAAAGAGATGACGCAAATCCCATTTATCCGAGTCGGGAATGTCAGCCCGCGTTGCGATCTTGGTATCGCTCGTCTCTTTCATTGGGCGTTAAGAGTTGGGCGTTGAGCGTTGGGCGTTTTCTGCGCCTTCATTTGTACCCTTCTTCGCCTTTTTTGTGCATGCGCGGACCTTTGACCGTGAGTGGTTGCGCCGCTTTTTCGGCTGGAATTTGCGGGCAACTGTCGATCCAACGTTCCGAATCAGGCGCCGCCCACCGAACCGCGTTTCTTAGAACCAATTGCACTCCTGGATTGAAAAAGATCGGATACATTTCGTGCCCCGGGGAAAAATAGAAAATCTTCCCGTTGCCGCGTTTCCATGAGCAACCGGAGCGGAAGACGTCCCCGCCCTCGAACCATGAGATGAAAACCATTTCGTCGGGCGTGGGGATGGCGAAGGGTTCGCCGTACATCTCACTGTTTTCGATTTCGAAATAGCGATCGATCCCGCGGGCGATTGGGTGCGCGGGATTGCAGACCCAAACGCGTTCTTTCTCTCCGGCTTCACGCCAGGTCAGCGAACAGCTTGTGCCCATCAGGCGTTTGAAGATTTTCGAGTAATGCGACGAATGCAGCGCGACAAATCCCATTCCCTGCCAAATGCGTTTGATGACGCGATCGACAATGACGTCGGCAACTTGTCCGTGCGCGACGTGTCCCCACCAGATGATGACGTCGGTTTCGTCCAGAACTTTGTCGGTTAAACCATGCTCCGGTTCGTCCAGCGTTGCGGTGCGTATTTGAAGGTCATTGTCGATCTTGAGCGCCTTCGCGATGGAGTCATGCATGCCTTTGGGATAAATCTTCGCCACGTCCGGATTTTTTTTCTCGTGGACGTTTTCGTTCCAAACCGTGACGCGCAATTCCGAACTCATGAAAGCAAGATGAATCTGGAAACCAGGAAGCCAAGAAAAAGGAGGAAATTAACTTTTCTTCAAATTCCTGGCTTCCTGGCTTCCAGATTACCTTTTCAAAGCTCGGATCGCCGGGTGGCGCGCGATTTTGCGCATGGCTTTTCCGAGTAATTCTTTTCCGGGCGAAAGTTTATGCCAGGGCGACGCGCCCGATGGGTGAGGCAACGGGATAAGATCGACAACCACACCTGCGCGGTTCGTGCGAAATTTTTGTCCGATCACATCTTCAAGTTTTTCGAAGGGCAGAAATTGCGCGATGGCCAGCCGTCCGACGGGAATAACAAGACGCGGACGCAAAATTCCAAACTCATCATTCATCCAGGACGAGCAATTTCGAATTTCATCCGGTGCCGGGACGCGGTCGCCACCGCCCGGCGCTTTGCCGGGGAAACATCGACAGACCGCGGCGAAGTAGAGGGTCGATCTGACCGCCACCTCGTTCAGGCCGCAGAATTCGTCGAACCAACGGAACAGAGTTTTGCCGGCAGTCCAGGCGAAGGGCTTGTTTAAGACTGGTTCGCGAATACCCGGCGCTTGTCCGATTAGAATTACATCGGTGACGATCGGTCCACCGGAGACCGGCGGCGGAATCATGCGCGGGCACCGCCGGCATTGCACGAGCCGCGCGACATGTCGATCTAAGCGAAGCTGTTTGCGCGACGCCATCAGCGTCGGAAGATCGACAGGATCAGGCTGAGCAAAATACTAATGACGATGCAGGTGACGATCGGAAAATAAAAGGCGGAGTTGCCGCGCTCGATCCGAATGTCGCCGGGCAGACGTCCCAACCATTTTGGCGCGAAGCCGCTCCAGAAAATAAGACCAACCACCGCCGTGACTATGCCGATGATGATCAGGAATTTCCCGAGGTCGCGCATGAGAGAAGGTTGCGCTGATTGAGCGGCGGCACAAGGTTGAGGCGATGGCGGTGCAATTTAGAGATTACTACGAGACGCTCGGTGTTTCGAAGACGGCGAGCGATGACGAAATCAAGAGCGCGTTTCGAAAACTGGCGCGCAAGTACCATCCTGATGTGGCGAAGGACAAGAAGACCGCCGAGGAAAAATTCAAACAGATCAATGAAGCGTATGAGGTGTTGAGCGATCCGGAGAAACGCAAGAAATATGATCAACTGGGCGCGAATTGGAATCAGCCCGGAGGCTTCCAACCGCCTCCCGATTGGGGCGCGCAACAACCTGGCGGCGGATATTATCGTTACGGCGGCGGAGATGGTGGTGTCGAATTTGAATTTAACGGCACCGGTTTCAGCGATTTCTTTGAAGCGTTCTTTGGCGGTGGCCGCGGACACTCCGCATTTGGGGGACCTGGATTCGGCCGCAGACCGACGACGGCGGAGCGCGGTAGCGACGTTGAAGCTGACATCATGGTTACGCTCGAGGAAGCGCTCCATGGATCGACCAGAGCGGTTTCGTTGCGCCGCGGGGGCTCAAACAAGCTGGAAACTTATCAGGTCAAAATTCCGCGCGGCGTCCGCGAAGGACAGCGCATTCGGCTCGCGGGTCAGGGTGAGGCGGGCGAACGCGGTGGGAAGAAAGGCGACTTATTCTTACGCGTCCGACTAGCCCGTCATCCCGATTTCACGGTCGAGGGAAGCGATCTGATTCATGAAGTGAAGATCGCGCCGTGGCAGGCAGTTCTTGGGACCGAATTGAAGGTGCCGACGCTGGAAGGCAGCGTGCGGATGAAAATCCCACCGGGCACACAAGCCGGACAGCGATTTCGGTTGCGCGAACGCGGGCTTCCCGGAGTCTCGGGCAAACGCGGCGATCTTTACGTGGTCGCGCAGATCAACATCCCCAAAAAAATCACGGATCGCGAGCGCGAAGTCTGGAGCGAGCTAGCCAAACTACACGGCGACTAGGGAGCTGCCCGGGTTCGGCGACATCTTGTCCTCGCAATCATTGCACCGATCATCTAACAAAGCGGTGAGATGAAAATTTCGCTTGGCACCGATCACGCCGGCTTTCGTTACAAAGAGAAGGTAAAAGCTTTTCTCACCGAGATCGGCCACGAAGTGAAAGATTTTGGGACTTTCAGCGAGGAATCGGTGGATTATCCGGTTTTCATTCGTCCGGCCGCGGAGGCAGTTGCGCGCGGCGAATGCGATCGCGGCATCGTCTTTGGAGGATCGGGCAATGGCGAGGCGATGGTCGCGAACAAAGTCCACGGGGTTCGCTGTGCCCTTTGCTGGAATGAGGAGGTGGCGCGGCTTTCGCGCCAGCACAACGACGCCAATGTTCTTTCTCTTGGACAAAGAGTGATCGCGCAAGAATTGGTGCTCAAGATCGTGCGCGTTTGGCTCGATACACCGTTCGAGGGTGGCCGGCATCAGAAACGCGTCGAACAACTCAACGCCATGTGATGGCCTGGACCAGGCGATCGAGACAAACCGCAATCAGAAAAACTGCGCTAACGAATGCGTTGCTTTGGAAAAAGGCGCGATTGATGCCGGCGACGTCGAGAGCGCGCGCGCTTTGGTGTTCATAAAGGAGCGCTGCGGCCACGGGCACCATTGCGCAATAATAAGTTATTCCGAGCTTCGCCGTCAGGCCGAAGGCGACCAAGGCAATGAGCACGGCGAGGTGGAGTAATTGGGCAAGACGAAGCGCCTGCGGAATTCCGAGCTTCACGACGAGGGAGTGAATTCCTTCACGTCGATCGAAATCGTAATCCTGTGTGGCATAAATCAAATCGAAGCCCGCGACCCAGCAAAGGACTCCCGCGCCCAGAATGACTGGCGCAAGATCGACATGTTCTGTTTGCGCAATCCACGCGCCGATCGGGGCGAGGGCGAGCGCGAAGCCGAGGAAGAAGTGCGTTGCGGCCGTGAATCGCTTGGTGAGCGAATAGAAAAAAATCGCGGCGAGCGCCACGGGCGAGAGCAGAAAAGTAAGGCGATTAATCGCCGCCGCCCCGGCAATAAAACCGGCCGAACTAATGCCAAGCAAAATCGCGACCGCGGATTTGGAGAGGAGCAAGTGGCGCGAAGCGGTTCGCGGGTTGCGCTGATCGAGCGACCAATCAATTAGGCGATTGAACAGCATGGCGGCGGTCCGGGCGCAGACCATGCAGACAAGAATCAAGAGGAAAGTGCGGGGCGAAGGTCGGCCATTTGCCGCGACCACGAACGAGCCTAACGCAAACGGCAGCGCGAAAATGGTATGCGAAAAGCGAATCAGACGGAGAAAACGACTGGCTGCGCTTGTGCCGGCGCCCGGGTGTTCAACTTGTTGATCTTGCGGGTTCACTTAGTGGATCGAGCCAAGATCGACATCGAACAGTTGCCGCAGCCGGGCATTCGCTCTGGACAAGATAGGCATGCCATGGGCGAAGAGGATACGCTCAGCCTCATAACGAAGAAGTTTTCGCAATGATTCCCGCATTTGTTTGATGTTCTCGCAATATTTCTCAGGAAGAAGAGCGAGCCCGTAAGGCTCGAAATTAATCAACGCGTCTCCTACGATCAGGGTGCCATTGTCGGCGGCATGATAAAGCGCAACTTCGCCCGGGCCGGCGCCTTCGATCATGATCACTTCGAGTTCGTTGCCAATCCTTGAGCCGTCGCTAATTTCAATGAAGCCTGGCGGTGCTCTCTTTGGGAGACTATTTCGGTGCGCGAAAAGCGGGACCGAAAATCGACGGATGTACATATCGGCGGACCGCAAATGGTTGCCATTGGTGACGATGATTCCTGCGATCGGGCGTGTTCTGGTCAGTTGATCGAGAGGGTGGTCGGCGATCTCGATTGGATCGATCACAAAAACTCCGTCTTGGACGGTTAAGGCGCTCGAAAATAGGTCCGCCTTTGCTGTTTTGTCGTAGGTCTGCCAGATAGCAAGGTTGGGCCGGAGTTGGGCGAATTCTCGAGCGAGGGGCATGGCTAAGCCTCAGGCGCTACGTGGGTTGAAGCAAGGGTCAGGAAATGGGCTGGCACCGCACCTGCTATACGGAGCATAATTACCAGAATATGATAACCTTCTCCTATCAAGCTCGCGACGCGGCCGGTCGCATCGTCACCGGTACCCAAGACGCGTTGAATGAAGATAACGCCGTAACCAGTCTCATGAGCCGTGGGCTCATGGTCTTGTCGCTCCAACGAAAGTCCGTGGCCAGTCGCCGTCGGAAAAAGGTTTGGACGGTGAAAGAAACCGATCTCGTCCTTTTTACGCGCCAGCTTTCTACCATGATCGACGCGGGCATTTCCCTCGTCCAGGCATTGACCGCGCTTTACGAGCAATGCGACAAGAAGCGTCAGCGCAACCTTCGTTACGTTATCAGCGACATCACCGCGAGGGTTCAAGGCGGCGAGACATTCCATGAATCAATTGCCAAACACCCGCGCGTTTTTAATCGTCTGTTTACTAGCATGGTCAAAGCAGGTGAGCACGGTGGTTTGCTCGCCGAGATTCTAGATCGACTCGCCGGGTTCCTCGAAGACAGTGCACGGCTGCGCAAGAAAGTGAAGTCGGCCATGACCTACCCCGTCGTAGTGATTTCTATTGCATTCGCGATCACGACATTTCTGATTGTTCGTGTCGTTCCGATCTTTGGCGAAATCTTTAAGGATTTCGGCGCCAAATTGCCTGCTCCGACACAGTTCCTCATCGACCTGAGCGACTTTGTTCGAGGGGAATGGTATTTTCTTATCCTGGGAATTGGCGGAACAATTTTTGGCCTTCGCGCCTTCCTGCGTTCGCAACGCGGCAAACAGCTGACCGATAAATGGAAACTGAAGCTGCCGGTATTTGGACCTCTCGTGCACAAAATCTGCATGTCGCGATTTTCGCGCACCTTTGCCCAACTTATTCGTAGCGGTGTGCCAATTCTGGAAGTGCTTGATATTGTCGGCGGCACCTCTGGCAATCACGTCATTGAGACAAGCATCAAGTCGGTGAGTGAGGCCGTCGAAAAAGGCGATAACCTTTCCGTCGCGCTTTCCAAGAAGTCGGTTTTCCCGCCGATGCTGCTCCGCATGGTGGCAGCCGGCGAAGCCACTGGTAAGATCGACACCATGCTCGAGAAGATGGCCGATTTTTGGGACGAAGAAATCGAAGCAATGCTCGATGCCCTCACTTCATTAATCGAGCCGATGCTGATCGTCTTCCTGGGCGTGATCGTAGGCGGAATTGTGATCGCGATGTTCCTGCCAATTTTCAAACTGAACGAGGTTGTTTCACAGAGCAAGGGCTAGGGAGAAGCTGCTCGTAGACAGGAGGGGTGGATCGCAAGGTTCACCCCTTTCTGCTTTAATGCGCAACGTGGGACGCCAGAGCAAATTACGCATGGTCGAATGCGCGGAAGCTTGCCCGTTGTCTAACCTTTCGGGTTTACCGGGAAATGTTTGTTCTTGAGATTTTCGGGAACCCGCCTGGTTTGCTCCATCTCGATCTTTTCAGTCGCGGCGCCGAGCATCTCGTACGCTTCGCGGCTTTTTCTCGCGCGGCACATGTAAGCGACGGCGTGCGCGAGCGGAATGCGCGCTTCCGGTAATCCGACGAATTCGACGGCTTGTTGGGTGGCGATCGCCAACGGCAACGCTTCCGGATCGGCCAAGCCAACATCTTCGCTCGCGAAGATGACGATGCGCCGCGCGATAAAGCGGAAGTCCTCGCCGGCGTGCAGCATTTTCGCGAGCCAATACATTGCGCCCTTCTCATCGGAAGCGCGCATGCTCTTGATGAACGCGCTGATCGTGTCGTAATGCGCATCGCCCTTTTTGTCGTAAACGACCGCTTTTTGTTGAATGCTTTCTTCCGTGACCGCGACAGTGAAATGGATCACGCCTTTCGCATCGGGCGTCGTCGTCAGCACGCCGATCTCGAGCGCATTCAGCGCTTTGCGCGCATCGCCGTCGCTCAACTTGGCCAGATGCCGGCGCGCGTTCTTGTCGATCTTGACCTTGTAATTGCCGAGTCCGCGCTCTTTGTCAGCCAAAGCACGATCGATCAGCTCTTCCAACTCTTCGAGCCGCAACGGCTCGAGCTGGAAAACCTGCGAACGCGAAACGAGCGCGCTGTTGACGTAGAAAAACGGATTGTAGGTGGTCGCGCCGATCAATCTCAGATTTCCGCTCTCCACATCGGGCAACAAAATATCCTGCTGTGCTTTGTTGAAATGATGGATCTCGTCGATGAACACAATCGTCCTTTTGCCCGATGTGTGGACGCGATTGGTCGCGGACGCGATCACGCGCCGCATTTCCGCAACGTTGCTCTCCACTCCGCTTAGTCGAATAAACTTGGAATGCGTCAGCTCGGCGATGACATAGGCAAGCGTCGTTTTTCCGGTGCCGGGTGGGCCGGAGAAAATCACCGAGGGCAAACGATCGGCCTCGATGGCGCGACGCAGAAGTTTGCCTGGTCCGAGGATGTGCTCCTGACCGACAAACTCGTCGAGCGACCGCGGCCGCATGCGCGTGGCAAGCGGGGCGCTGCTGTCGACCCCGCTAAGCGGGGCAAGATCGACACCCTCGGTTTCGCTGAACAAATCATGCACGCTGGAAAATACGGCGGCAGCGAGCTTATTTCCAGTTGAGTGCGGCGCCTGAGGGAGCCTAAACTCGCGCAGTCCTTCCCAGACCTTCCCCCATGAACTTGTTGAGTACACCGCGCCAGCCATTTGTCGGGTTGGCGCTGGCCGCCGCCGGCGGAATTATTCTGGCGGACGTACTGCCGTATCCGTCTTTTGCCCTGCTCATCCCGCTGGCAATGGGCGCCCTCATCATATCAGTGTGGCCGAGCTCAGTCGCAACTTATGCGCTCGTCTGGTTCGGCTTCTTTTGGATGCACAGTGTGCATCTCACGAACTCGCCCGGTTCCCAGTTGCTCACGAGATTAGGACCAAGCCCCAGTGCAATCAGTGTAACCGGCGCTGTCATTAGCGAGCCCAAAGTTGCTCCAAATGGATTGGCCAGCTTCCTCTTGCACCTGGAATCGATCGACCTGGCAGAAAAACACGAATTGACCAACGCCGAGTTGTTGGTGCGTTGGCGCGGGCATCCGGAATTTGGTGACGAACTGAAATTGTTCGGAGTTGTCGACGCGATCGCGGCGCCGCGTAATCCCGGCGAATTCGATATGCGTTCCTATCTTAGACGCCGCGACATCCACCAGAGTTTGTTGGTCCGGTATCCCGAGGACGGATTGCTTGTTCGACGTGGTGGCGGCAATCCAATCCTGCGCGCGGCGCAAAAGTCTCGTCGCTGGATGCAGGCGGCGCTCTGTCGAGGTTTGGAGGGGTCGCCTGATGTGCAAAGCTTTATCAGCGGAATCGCGCTTGGGCTTCGACATCAAGCGCCCGAAGATATCGAGCAACCGTTTCAGCAAACCGGGACGTTGCATCTTTTCGCTGTGGCCGGTCTGCACGTTGGAATTGTGGCGCGACTCTTGTGGATGCTGGCCACGGTGGCGCAGTTGTCGCGGCGTTGGGCGGCAGCATTGATCATCCCCCTCGTCCTATTTTATTCCGCGGTTACCGGCCTTCACGTCTCGAGCATGCGCGCCGCCATGATGGGCTCGATCTTGCTCGGCGGTTTGTTTTTCGAACGACGAGTTTTCGCTTTTAATAGTCTCGCGGCCGCGGCCTTTTTCCTTCTTTGCTGGGACACGAACGAGATTTTCTCCACCGGCTTCCAACTTTCCTTTTCCGTCGTGGGCGCAATCCTCCTGCTGGCCGATCCGCTTTTTCGCGCGATGCAACGCTTGGGCGCGCCCGATCAATTTCTGCCTCGCAATCTATTGAGCGGTCCGCGACGATTTTTAGATGGATGCTTTCGATGGATTTGCCATGGCAGCTCCGTCTCGCTCGCAGCCTGGATCGGTTCGCTCCCGCTGATTTGGTGGTATTTCTATTTGGTCACTCCCATTTCTCTTTTCGCCAATCTGGTTGTGGTTCCGCTGGCTTTTTTCGTTCTGGCCATCGGGCTGTTGTCGCTGCTGTTCGCGCCGCTTCCTTTCGCGCTGTCTCTAGTTTTCAACCACGCCAATTGGTGTCTGGCCAAGCTCGTTCTCGGAATGGTGCACATTTTCGCGCAACTTCCCGGCGGCCATCATTACTTCGCACATCCGCATTTCGAGGGAGAGCTTAAGGCCAAACTCACCGTGCTCGATCTCGGCGTTGGCGCGGCGGCGCATTTGCGTTCCGGCAATAGCGATTGGCTTTTGGACTGCGGAAGCGAGCGAAACTACGAGCGCATTCTGCGTCCATACCTGCACTCGGCCGGCATTAATCAGCTCGGCGGGTTGTTGCTCTCACACGGCGATGCGCTTCATATCGGCGGGGCGACACGATTGTTGGATGATCTGCCGCCGAAATGTTTGATCGATAATCCCATGAGCGATCGCTCTGTCGTCCATCGAAGATTGCGCCGCGCATTCGAAGAACGACGACTGCAGTCGAAGAGTTTTGGTTTTGGTGAAAACATCGCGATCTCGCCGGATACGTCTGCGCGAGTTTTCTTTCTGCATCCGGGTCTTGGCGGAACCACGGCCGACGATCAAGTAATGGTGGTTCAACTGCCGCGACTGATCATTGCGACCTCGCGTGATTTTCCGGCGCACCAGCGGCTCAGTGAGGAATTGGTTAGCCGCGTCCGTGCTCGCGGCGTCAAACTCTTTCGTCAGGACGAAACCGGCGCAGTCGAACTGCGTTTCAGTCCCGAGTATTGGGAAGCTCGCGCTTACGTGACCGGCGAAACCTTTCGTAGCTCGAGCCGGTAAATATCCATGCCTTGCTGCTTGAATTTTTCTTCGAAGGTCGACACGGGATAGAAATGATTTTCGTTTTCGGCAACCACAAAGGTCTCGGATAGCGCAGCGACGCGCTGGATTTGATCGAAATAATCCTTGTGATCGGTCACCACGCGCAGAACGCCAGCGGGCATAAGCGCGTTGCGAATCGCCTTCAGAAAATCGATACCAACGATGCGGCGTTGATGATGCCTTCGTTTTTCCCAGGGATCGGGAAACAAAAGGTGAAACATTTCTACGGATCCGGCGGGCAATAGGTAACGAACGGCGTAGGAAGTTTCGATTCGCAGGACCCGCATATTGTCGATTTTGTCCGCTTTGCGGCAGGCTTTCTTGACGCGGTGCAGTAGTCGCTCCGTGCCGAGGAAATTTTTCTGCGGAGTTTGTTCGGCCAGGGCGAAGAGATAGGCGCCATCGCCGCAGCCAAGATCGACATGCAAAGGGGCGCTACGCCCGAAGATTTTCGCCAGATCGAGCGGCGCGAAGTACGATTCCGGGATCAGTCCGACCACGGAGAGAGAATCGCGCCTGCCGCGGGATGATTCAACCCCGCGGGCAGACGCGTCGGTGAGGGAAAGCTAAACGGTGGCGGTATCGCCGCCGGAAGTGCCGAAGCCAAGGAACAACATCACTGCGGCCAGCGCCACATGCAGCCAGACATCATTCATGTTGTTCGCGACCATGCCGAGGATCGGTTTGTCCCCGTTCATGTAACCGAGGACAGCCACGAGCAAGTACACGATTCCAAAGATCTTGAAGAACATTCGGGAAGGACCCGCCCCAGCCATTCCGACGAGGAGAAAGATCGCTCCGGAAGCCAGGTGAACGACATTATGAGCAAGATTGACGTGGAAAATCCCGAGCAACATTCCGCCATCGCCGTCCGGCATGGGAGTCGTAATGTTCGGGAAGAACCCGCAGATTCCGACAATCAGGAAGACTAAACCGAACAAAATTGCAGCTGTTTTTACCATTTTGACCTCCAATTGGTTAAGACGCCTACGCTTATGGCAGCCGCCTCCTATGCTGGCAAGTCGAAAACGGCGAAACGAAAAGCCGCCCGCGCTGTCTAAGATCGACAATCATGAAAAGAGCCTTCGCCGTCTTCCTAACCGCAGTTTTTTTGTTGATTGTCGATCTCGCCCGCGCGCAGGAGTCAACTCTGGCCAACAACAAGACAGCAGTCCTGGCGGGTGGCTGTTTCTGGTGCATTCAGCCCGCTTTCGACAAAGCTCCGGGCGTAATCAAGACGCTGGTCGGCTATTGCGGCGGGACCGAGCCGAATCCAACTTATGAGCTCGTTGGCTCGGAAAAGACAAAGTACCGCGAATCAATCGAGATCACGTACAATCCGGCCAAAATTTCATTCGAACAGTTGCTCGATATCTATTGGAAGGAGATCAATCCCACACAGGCGGACGGTCAGTTCACCGATATCGGACCGAGTTATCGCGCCGCGATTTTCTACGGAAGTGATGAGGAGAAGAAAATTGCGGAAGCCTCAAAGCAAAAACTGGCGAGCTCGGGAAAGTTCGACAAGCCGATCGTGACCGAGATTCTGCCGACGATAAAATTCTATCCGGCGGAAGCGTATCATCAGAAATACTACCAGCAGAACCCCACACACTTCGAAGCGTTCGAGCACGGATCGGGTCGCACATCGTTTCAAGAGAAAACGTGGGGTAAATCGCCGTAACTGCGCTGGAATCAGGCTTGAAGCAA
>WNFR01000859.1_pt1 | contig 30982 bp, 26 predicted proteins | sample 5400221 | NCBI WGS metagenome assembly WNFR01 (sample SAMN13153357, study PRJNA577476) | soil metagenome | isolation source: 40 cm soil under Madrone tree | place: USA:California | collected 2016-06-14
CCCACGAGGCAGATACAGGTTCACCCCAGGTACAGGTGGCATTGTTAAGTAAGAGAATTAACGAGCTTACAGACCATTTCAAGACCCATAAGAAGGATAATCATTCGCGGCGCGGCCTGCTCAAGATGGTCTCGCAGCGCAGGAGCTTGCTGGATTACTTAAAGCGAAAGGATATTGAACGCTACCACGAGGTAGTGACTCGTCTGGGCCTGCGCCGTTAGTAATCATTGAAACATATTTGACCTTGAGAGAGAGAACTTCGAATCTCTGTTTTTTCAAAGCCCGCGTCTATCGAAGAGCTTGTGGCAGTGCCGAACGTGACGGCGATTTGACTGGAAACAAGCAGACGTGGTCGGCCTTAGCATAAAGCATCAGATGCGGCATGAGCTTCACGATTCGAGAGGCTCGTGCCGCTTTTTGATTGATGCCGTTTTGAGATTTCCCGCCTCACGTTGGCGCGATTAACCAAATACCGGCGCAAGATCACTTGCCTAACAAGCGCGGCGGATGAGACGCCGCAGCCCTGAATGCTATTCAGGCGCTACCGCACGAAGGAGAAAAAGAAGATGCCAGTCAAGAAATATCTTAAAGAATCAATCAAATTGGGTGATAAGGAGTTGACCGTTGAAACCGGTCGTGTTGCCAAACAGGCTGACGGCTCAGTCGTCATTCGTTATGGCGACACGATGCTATTGGTTGCCGCTGTTAGCGCACTAACGACACGAGAAGGAATTGATTTCTTTCCCCTCACAGTGGAATACCGTGAATCAAACTATGCCGCCGGACGTATCCCCGGCAATTACTTTCGTCGCGAGGGCCGGCCCAATGAGAAAGAAGTTCTCACCAGCCGCTTGATTGATCGTCCCTGTCGTCCTCTTTTTGCAGAGGGCTTTCGGAATGAGACGCAAGTTATTGCCAGCGTTATTTCCGCTGATCCAGACAACAATCCGGACGTTATCGCCATTACTGGCGCATCGTGCGCTCTTTATCTTTCAGATATCCCGTTTCTCAATCCAATTGCCGGTGTGCGTATCGGCCTGATCGAAGGACGTTACATTGTTAATCCGACGTACGACGAAGTACGCGAATCCCGTCTGAATTTGATTGTAGCCGGAACTGAAGAAGCTATTGTGATGGTCGAGGCGGGCGCGACGGAAGTTTCGGAAGAGATCATGGTGGAAGCTCTAATGCTCGCCCACAAGGAGATCAATCGACTCTGTCGCTGGCAGAAGGAACTTTATAAGGCACTTGATATTCAAAAAAGAGAGGTGCAGCAGGAAACTCTTAACGAGGAAATGCTGGCAGAGATCCAGGGAAAATATAGTGATCGCCTGCGCGCCGCACTCGATACCACCAGTCAGGAGAAGCGCGACAGTTATGCTGCCGTGGATGCGCTGAAAAAGGAGGTTGTTGACTCCTATCCCGAGGACCAGCCTGAGCTACGGCTGATGGCCAAAAAGATTTTCGATCACTTGAAGGAAAGCATTTTCCGCGACGACATTCTCAACAATCGGCGCAGACCCGACGGCCGGCGGTTCTCTGAGATACGGCCAATAAGCTGCGAGGTTGGATGGCTCCCGCGTGTACACGGCTCTGCCCTTTTTACTCGCGGTGAAACGCAGGCCCTCGTGACAACTACTCTGGGCACAAAGGAAGACGAGCAGTTCATTGACGATCTCGAAAAGGGTGAGCTCAAACGTCGCTTCCTTCTGCACTACAACTTCCCGCATTACTCCGTCGGTGAAGTAGGCCGGTTTGGTTCCTCCAGCCGGCGCGAGATCGGACACGGTGCGCTTGCACGCCGAGCGATCGAGCCGGTCTTGCCTGATGAGTCAGTCTTCCCTTACACGCTTCGTATTGTTTCTGACATCACTGAATCCAACGGTTCGTCGTCAATGGCGAGCGTTTGCGGCGGCATCCTGTCGTTGATGGATGCAGGTGTCCCGTTGAAAGCACCTGTTGCCGGCGTCGCGATGGGTCTTGTTATGGAAGGCAACAAGTACGCAATCCTGACTGATATCGCCGGAGCCGAAGACCATTATGGAGATATGGACTTCAAAGTCACCGGAACACGCAACGGTATCACTGCTCTGCAGATGGATATAAAGATAGCCGGAATTAATGCGCAGATTATGGCTGAAGCCCTGGAACAGGCGAAGAAGGGACGCTTATATATTCTCAGCGCAATGGAAAAGACGCTGCCGGAGCCACGCCAGAACATAGCGCCCTATGCTCCACGAATCATTCAAATCAAGATCAACCCGGACAAAATCCGTGATGTCATTGGACCAGGCGGTAAAATAATTCGTTCGCTGGTCGAAGAAACAGGTGCGAAGATCGATGTTTCTGACGATGGCACGATTTCAATCGCCACTGCCAGCGGTGAGGCCGCTGATGCAGCCGTAAACCGTATTCGTGGACTAACGGCTGAAGCAGAAGTGGGCCAGAACTATCTGGGCACTGTTTCTCGAATCGTGGACTTTGGAGCGTTCGTGGAGATCTTTCCCGGCACCGATGGTTTACTGCACATTTCTGAAATAGCTGACCGCCGCGTGAAAGATGTGCGCGACGAATTGAAAGAAGGTCAGCAGATCCTCGTGAAATGCATCGGTAGAGAAGGCAACAAAATCAAGCTTTCGCGTAAAGCTGTTTTGAAGGACGAAAACCGCAAGGCCGAGGCCGCGAGCACGAGTGATCCCGAATAAGCCCTGATCAATCTGTTTAGTCACTTTCAATCTCATCAACCTGACAAGTTTTAGAGGTTTGCTTCACTGCAAACCTCTATTTTTGTGGGGGGTTCTATGCTTTCTGGACCAGGCAAGCTGGAATAGGACCCCCATTCATCATCTTTTCCTATCACTAGCGAAGCCGTCAGCCATTGTGGTGAAAGCATTTCTGCAAAAGCGTCAACGGTTCTCGAAAGGCGTCAAAAGATTAAACCCCCTTCCCATCCTCAAACAGGAACTGGGAAATCACGAGGAGAAACTTTCACACGATGAGGAATCGAGCTTTCCGCCCCATTGCCGCGATACTCAGCGTCCTGATATTGGCCGGCACGCCGGTACAAGCTGGGCCAGTGGCCCTCCGCGAGGTCATACAGGTGCTGGGTAGTTATCAAAATCCGCCGGACCTAAGGCTACGGAACGTCTCGCAAAATTCCGGAATTAAGGACTCAGGCCAATCAACGTCATCAACCAACGACTCCTTTAACATTCGCGATTCCTCAATCGGTGCGCCGACAAACGGCACTCCCGATACACTTCTTGCAGGCGTTTTTGTGAAATCAGGCGAACAACGGACTGGTGTGGATGTAATCGCTCAGGACGACGTTGAAGGCACTGTCTGCGACTGCGGTGAGATTGCAGTCCCTGGTGGTTTTCCCAAGTGGCCCCTCTTATTCCTGGCAGCCATTCCGTTCTTCTTCATTCATCATGGTGAAACCCCGATCCCGATCCCGATCCCGACCCCAAATCCGACACTCGCGCCTCTTACATCAATTCCCGAACCAGCGTCATTGCTCTTGTTTGGTTCTGGCCTGGCGGCTTTTGGAGCGGCCTTACGCCGGCGGCATGCAAAAGGAAAGTTAGCACTGCAGATCCAGGCGACGGAGGAAGGCTAACCAATGTCGAAATCTAAACTCGCTCCAAACAAATATCTCAAGTACGGTAAATTCGCCTTCGCCGCTTTGCTGGCGCTGACATTCTGCGCCGCGCATTCTTCTTCAACGGCCTTTGCCAGGAAGCCAAAGAAAGCCAAGTACGGCACGATCAAGATACTTACGACACCTGGCGGTTTGCCTATTGTTGTCGACGGGAAATCGTATGGTGAAACTAGTACTGACTATCGGCCCATCGATCTGGATCCTGGTCTGCATTCACTCATGATCACGTTGCCGAGTGGCCAACGTTGGACTCGCGAGATTGATCTTCCCGCCGGTCGCATTAAGTGTGTCGCGCTGAACTACAGACCCAGTCCGCCACCGCCGCCGAAATCGCCCTGTCCATTTCCGGTCAATATTTCTGCTCCGCGACAGGTATCTGAAGGAGAGATCATTACCTATACCGCGGACGTTGCCTACAACGGCACTGCCGGACTGCTTTACACGTGGACGGTGAGTCCGGCAAACGCGCATCTCATTAGTGGCGCGGGCACGCCGACAATCACAGTTGATTCAACTGGATTGCCTGGCCAGCACATCACAGCTACGTTAGTTGTTGATGATGGCTCAGGTGAACCTATTTGTCGCCAAACTGCTCAAGCTTCAACCGTTATCCCAGCAACGCCAAAGCGCGACATCGTGGGAAGAGAGTTCGACACCTGCTGCAGTTGTTCCTATGACGATCAAAAGGCACGACTCGACAATCTCGCGGTTGAGCTGCAAAACGATCCGTCGACTACGACTTACATCATGGCCTATGGCGGTCGCACCAGTCAGGTGGGCCAAGCCGACAGACTGCTGGCGCGTGCGCGAGATTATCTTGTGGCGCAGCGAGGAGTCGACGCGTCGCGCATGACACTCATAAACGGAGGTTTCCGCGAGGACGACTGTGTTGAAGTTTGGATCGTGCCCCGTGGGGCGACACCACCGCAGCCATCACCAACGGTGCAAGCTGGCGATGTAAGGCCAGCTCCGGCCGCGAAAGGTCGCAGACGCGGACGAGGTTAAGCGATTTTCGAGCCAGGGGGTATTACAAAAGGGGACAAGAGCCTAATCGCTCTTGTCCCCCTTTTTTGATTGTTGAATGGCGGCGCTATTTGTGATAACACTTCCGAGCAATTCCCCCCCCGCTACTAAGTTTGCCCCAATTCAATTAACTCAGGCCCAACCGTTTCGAAGGAGGAACCTCTCATGGCTGACGATAATGGAGGCGGCGGCGGAAGTGCGGGCGTTGTCGCGGTGCTGGCGATCTTTGTGATCATAGTTTTGGTTGTGCTCTTTGTCTTTAGAGGTCGTTTGTTTGGAGGTGGTGGGACGCAGAAGATTGATGTCAACATTCAGACACCCAGTAAGTAGACCGGGGATTAAGTAGACTCAACACGAAGAGAGAAGGCTACTGTGGCTTCTCTCTTCTTTTCTTTTGAGAGTTTTGACTGCTAGACTGAACATTACGTAAATACATTTAACTGACACAGTGGCTGCACCAAACATCGATACCATCGTTTCTCTGGCAAAGCGACGCGGCTTTGTCTTTCCTTCTTCCGACATTTATGGCGGGCTCGGTAGCTCCTGGGACTATGGCCCATTGGGTGTCGAGCTTTGCAATAATGTAAAGCAGTCCTGGTGGCACTGGCTGGTTTACGAACGAGATGACATTGAGGGACTTGACTCTTCTATCATTCTCAATCGAATGGTTTGGAAATACTCCGGACATGAAGACACGTTTCACGATCCACTGGTGGACTGCCGAGAGTGCAAGAGCCGGCTTAGAGCCGACAAGTTGGAAGTCAGATCGGAAGAAACGGCAACGGCTGGCGCCGATGTAGCTGAAATGATCCGGCAAAAACAGGTCAAGTGTCCTAACTGCGGCTCAACTGATCTCACCGACCCCCGACCTTTCAACATGATGTTTCGTACAACTCTTGGGGCCGTCGCAGATGAAGACGATCCAACAGCACTCGCGTATTTACGGCCGGAGACAGCGCAAGGGATCTTCATCAATTTTTTGAACGTGCAGACCGCGATGAGACGAAAGATTCCGTTTGGGATTGCGCAGATTGGCAAATCGTTTCGCAACGAGATTACGCCTGGCAATTTCATCCTACGCACGCGCGAGTTTGAGCAGATGGAAATGGAATACTTTGTTCGTCCTGATGCCGAGCACCTGCAGCTGGTTGATGAATGGGTCGAGCAGTATCTGGAGTGGTTCACGACTTTGGGCCTTGAACGCGCTAACTTACGATTGCATGAAGTGCCGCCTGAAGAACTCGCCCACTATTCAAAGCGCACGGTGGACATTATGTACCGTTATTTCCCGGAACGTGCCGAAGAAGAACGGCAGTGGGAAGAACTGATGGGCATAGCCTACCGCACCGATTTCGATTTGCGATCACATTCAAACAAGCCTGTGGATGACGAAGGTAAACGCGTCAACCCGGATTCAACTGAAGATCTGTCGTACTTCGATGAGGCGACCAAACAACGTTTCTATCCGCACGTGGTTGAACCCGCTGCCGGGGTTAATCGTACGGTGCTGGCAGTATTGATGGATGCCTATTCCGAGAAGAAAAATGATAAAGGCGAGACTAGGGTCATCCTGAAACTTCGTCCCCGGTTGGCGCCGATCAAAGCTGCAATCCTGCCGCTCGCAAAGAACAAACCCGAAATTGTCGGCATGGCCAAAGCGATCAAGCGTTCACTGCAACCTGTGTTGCGGGCCGTTTATGATGACACAGGAGGGATCGGAAAGCTGTATGCCCGGCAAGATGAAATTGGCACTCCCTTCTGTGTGACAGTAGACCACCAATCGCTCGAAGACGAAGCAGTCACGGTTCGGGATCGTGACACGTGGGAACAGGAAAGAGTAAAGGTAGCGGACCTGGCGGAACATCTGCAGATGAGATTGAAAGAGTAGTGGCGAGGCTGGTATCTTGCGACAGGGCGGTACTGACCACGCCGATACGAAACTGATTTGTCATGCCTGTAGTTAAAAAGCGCAATCAGCAAACTGAAACTCGGTTGCTACTCGAATCGGACAATCCAGTAGAACTTCCGCCCGCTGAGATTAAGGACAATGCGATCCTTATGCAGTTTGATAAGTTCAAGCCTTTCATACCTGAACTGTTGGCGGTGTTGCGGGTGGGGACTACTGCTGAACCGGTCCCGGTAATGCTTGACGGTTCGACCTTTGCCATACACGGTGATACCCGGACGTTTTGGGTGAAGCTCTGGCACACTAACGGAAGTGGGATGACCAGGATTGAACGAGCGCAGGTGATCAGCTGTATACCTTCCACGCGGGGTGTTCACGTTCAGGTGGAGTCACCTGAAGAATAGTTATCGATCATTTTCCACTTTCACCGCGGCTTACTACAATTAGGCTTCCTGCGGTCCCATGAGGTCAGTACCACATCGCGGTAGCGGGTGGGTCCTACTGGCACTTTCTCATTCATCAAAGTCTGGCAAGTCATCTATAAGGTGACCGGTAGTGGTTCTGAAAGCGATTAATCGGGCCTCGCCTGTCTGTGCAACCATGTGCCGTAGGTACGGAAGGATATGAAGTAGGCAAGAGGAGTATCAGTGTCATTCCACATGATGAGGATGAGGAAACTGGCCAAACGAGCCAAGTCAAGTTGGCAGCGCCGATCAGGTCTGTTAATGAGTCAACTGAGCGTAGGACCCACCCGCTACCGCGATGTGGTACTGACCTCATGGGACCGCGGCATGAGTGACAATGAGTCGATCAACGTTGGGACGGTGATAATCACAAACGGAAGTGACTTTGTCCATTTGTTAGTTGACATTGAACTGGGAGGCATCGGACATTGGACTTGACGTTCGAGATTCCAGACAAGGTACTGAAGCTTGCTACCACCGTACGCGATGCGGGGGGTCGTGCGCTACTTGTTGGCGGCTGCGTTCGCGACCTGCTGATGGTTATGCGGGCGAAGGATTGGGACATCGAAGTCTACAACCTTGACCCGGCAAAACTGCGCGAGCTGCTCGATCGTTTTGGGCCGGTAAATGTCGTAGGTGAAGCATTCACGGTCTACAAGCTGGGCCGTGATATTGACGTTTCGATTCCGCGCCGCGAACGCAAATCAGGCCGAGGGCATCGTGCCTTTGTGATCGAAGGCGACCCAGCGATGAGCATTGTCGAGGCGACACGCCGGCGCGACTTCACTATTAATGCGATTCTGCAGGACCCACTCACGTCCGAGATCATCGATCCATTTGACGGACAGCGGGATATTAATCAACGAACCTTGCGAGTCGTCTCTCCTGATACTTTTGGGGAAGACAGCTTGCGTGTTTTGCGGGCGGCGCAATTCGCGGCGCGCTTTGAGTTTGAACTCGAGCCAGAAACCGCGGCGCTCTGCCAGACAATCGAACTGACAGATCTGCCGGCAGAGCGAATTTGGGGTGAGATGGAAAAGCTTCTGCTGCGTGCTCGACGACCTTCTATCGGACTGGAGTGGTTGAACAAGTTTGGAGCAATCGATCAACTATTCCCGGAGATCCGCAGCCTGAGAGATGTTCCGCAGGATCCTGAATGGCACCCGGAAGGCGATGTTTATGTGCATACTCTCCTGGCTGTCGATCGCGCTCGTGAGTTGATTGACGACTTGCCTCACGCAAAGCAAGTCACGGTGATGCTAGCAGCGTTGGCCCACGATTTTGGTAAGCCGCCGACGACAGAGTTTATCGAAGGACGCTTGCGATCGCGAGGTCATGAAGAAGCGGGTGTGGAGCCGACGGAGAAATTTCTGGATCGGCTCAATATACATACGATCGACGGTTACGATGTGCGAGGCCAGGTGATTGCTATCGTGCGGGAGCATTTAAAACCGGGTGAGTTTTACAAAAAACGAGATGAGGTTGGAGAAGGCGCATTTCGCAGACTGGCTCGAAGGTGTGAGCTGGAACTCTTGTACCGAGTTGCGAAGGCGGATTCATTGGGACGAAATGCTGAAGGGGTTCCGCCTGAAAAATGGTACGACGCCAAGGCGCAGGAATGGTTTATTCAGCGCGCAAAGGAACTGGAACTCGAGCAAGGAGCACCAGCGCCGATCTTGTTAGGACGTCACCTGCTCGAGATGGGTCTTACTCCCGGGCCACGTATGGGAGAGATCACCCGCGAGGTTTACGAGATGCAGCTTGACGGCCGAGTGCGGACCCTTGAAGAGGCGAAAGCGGCAGCCCACGAAATACTGGAGAAAAAATAATCCGCAGACTCCAGAATCAGGGGCAGGAGCAGCAGGCAGGGGCAGCAATGTTTGAGATATTTGTTCCACCGTACCCTGCTCCTGCCTGCTGCTCCTGCCCCTGATTCTGGAGTCTGCGGACTTACCGTTTTGGTTGTTGCTGGGTCACGCAGTGGATTGTGCCCATACCCCACACCAGCGGTTCGCAATTGACGCCCACCACACGGCGATCAGGAAACAACCTTTGCAGTATATCCAGCGCTCGATTGTCGTTCGCATGTCCGAAGATTGGCGCCAACACCACACCATTTGCGATGTAGAAATTGGCATAACTCGCAGGCAGTCGATCGAGGTTGCGACTGTCTGTCCTTGTGCCGCCGACAACTCCGGGCATCGGTAAGGCAACAATCTCGAGCGATCGGCCCTGCGCATCGGTCATGTGTCGCAGTCGCTGAAGATTGTCTTGCAGTAACTCGTAGTTGGCGTCCGCAGGATCGTCTTCCACCGCACAAAGGACCACGCCGGCCGAAACAAAGCGGGCGATGTCGTCGATGTGCCCGTCCGTATCGTCACCGACAATTCCTTCCCCAAGCCACAGAACCTTTTCCACTCCCAGGTATTCTTTCAAGTACTGCTCAATTTCCGCGCGGCTTAGTTGCGGATTGCGGTTTGGATTCAAGAGACATTGCTCAGTTGTTAGTACGCAGCCAGCACCGTTTACTTCGATTGAGCCACCTTCCATCACAATGCCCGGCTCAAAGCGGGGGACATTCAGAACCTTCTCCAGCTGTCGAGGCACATCATCGTCCTTCTTCAAGTCTTCGTACTTATTGCCCCAGGCGTTAAAGCCCCAATCGTTGTAAGCAAGAGCTCCTTCGTAGTTGAGAAGGAAATTTGGACCGTAATCACGAATCCAGGAATCCACGGTTTTGATATGGTGAAAGTGGATATTGGCGGCGGCTTCGAACGTACAGCGTTGTCGCACAGCTTGCTCCGCGGCTTCGTCATCTACTAGCAGGTTGACGATTTCGTGAGGCGCGAGCGCGGCCATCATCTGGAGAAAAATCTTTTCTACCTGGGGCACGCGATTGGGCCACGTCTCCGGATCTTTAGGCCACGAAAGCCACGTGCCACTATGTCGCCGCCATTCGGCGGGCATTTGGTAACCAAGGGCAGCTGGTGTCTCTTTCTGGGATTGTCCCATTGAATCAGGATTTGAGCGCTCGCGTTCTCAGGTATCGATAGATGCCGATCAGGCTGATCAAGATCCAGAACACTTCCATGATGAAGGCGGAGAGATTGAAGTTGACTGAAAGAGAAAGGATCACGAGACCGGCGCCGAACGCGTTGAGTAGGGAGTAAGCCGGGGCGTTGCTATCAAGACGGTTCAGCTGCAAGAGCAGATAGGCGACAATCATAATCACGACACCGACGTTGCCGAGAAAATCGAACAAACCGTATTTCATCTATTCATTCGCCGTAACGGAGCTGCAGACCACCATAGGCCTCGATGCGCCGGTCACGCAGGAAAGGCCAGTTCTGACGTGTTTCGTCGATCTTGTCGAGATCACATTCTACGATCAGGACTTCTTCTTTATCGGAAGAAGCTTTGGCAATGATGCGCCCAAATGGATCGGCGACGAACGACTGGCCCCAGAAGGTGAGTTTGCCTTCGTGGCCAACACGATTTACCACTGCTACGTAAACCCCGTTTGCGATTGCGTGTGCACGCTGAATAGTTTCCCAGGCGGAATGCTGGGCCTCATTCACGTCCGGCCGTTCCTCCGGGAGCCATCCAATAGCAGTCGGATAGAAGATAAACTGAGCGCCGCTCAGCGCGGTTAGGCGTGCAGCCTCAGGAAACCACTGATCCCAACAGACGAGCGCGCCGACTTTGCCATACGCGGTATCGTGAGTTTGAAAGCCCAGATCTCCCGGCGTGAAATAAAACTTTTCGTAGTAGAGCGGATCGTCGGGAATGTGCATCTTGCGATACTTACCCGCTATCTTGCCAGAGGCATCTATGATGACGGCGGTGTTGTGATAGACCCCGGCCGCTCGCTTCTCAAACAACGAGGCAATGATCGCGACTTTTTTCTGCCGGGCTACCTTGCTTAACGCCTCAGTGGACGGCCCTGGAATAGTTTCCGCCAACTTGAATAGTTCGATGTCTTCCGTCTGGCAGAAATACTGTGAGCGAAAGAGCTCTTGCAAACAAACGATCTGGGCACCTTGTTTTGCCGCGTCGCCAATACGCGCAATCGCTTTCTTTAGATTGGTGGTGGGCTTCTGCTCACAACTCATTTGGACCAGACCCACTGTCGTCCTGTTTGCTTGCTTCTTTTTTGGCATGCGGGAAAGTATAGCAAAAAACAAAAGTCCCATGTCTCGGGTCCCAACATCCTGGGCACCAAGCGCTGGTCTTAGTATTGATTTCAAATCCGTGTAATCTGCGTAATCGGTGGACCCGGTCTTCACTTTGGACATTGGACATTGGACTTAAGTAAGATGTCCGGTCACTGCTAACCCTACATTTTAAAGAGAAACAATTATGATCGATTTTGAATTGACTGAAGATCACAATGCGCTGGTGCAAACAGTGCGTGAGTTTGCGCAAAAAGAAGTCGCACCCTACATCAAAGAGTGGGACGAGAAACAACACTTTGAGCCCTCGGTTTTGAAGAAGATGGCTGAGCTGAATCTGCTGGGTGTCTGCATCCCGGAAGAATACGGCGGCGCGGGCTTTGATTACATCTCGCTTGGCCTGGTCTGCGAAGAGTTGGAAGCTGTCGACACTTTCATGCGAGTTGTGATGTCTGTACATACGGGTCTTAACTCGCTCACGTTATATGCGTGGGGAACCGAAGAACAGAAACAAAAATACCTCGTACCACAGGCAAAGGGTGAAAAGCTTGCAACCTATGGTCTAACGGAACCCGGAGCGGGTTCAGATGTCGTGGGAGCGCGTTCGACGGCGCGACGCGAGGGCAGCGAATGGATCCTGAATGGTGAAAAGATGTGGATCAGTTTGGCTGACCTGGCCGACAATTTTCTATTCTTTTGCTGGACTGATGAGGAGAAGAGACGAAAACGAGATCACACTGGCATGTCGTGTTTCATCGTCGAGCGAGGCATGAAAGGATTTTCTTCGGGCACTATTCACGGCAAGCTGGGAATTCGGGCCGGCAACACCGGTTATTTTTCGCTTCAGGATATGCGCGTTCCGCAGGCGAACATGGTGGGTGAAGAAGGCGAGGGGTTTAAGATTGCAATGTTTGCGCTCGAGCAGGGTCGCTACACTGTGGCCGCCGGAGCGACGGGCGTAATTCGCGCCTCGCGAGATGCATCGGTAGCTTATGCAAACGAGCGCGAGACGTTTGGCACGAAGATCGCGAATCACCAATTGGTCAAACAGAAGATTGCCGAGATGGAGGCTGACTATCAGATGAGTCATCTGCTTTGGTTGCATGCGGGTTATTTGAAGAACCACGGCAAGGCCAACGCGCGCGCAACGAGTTTGGCAAAGTGGCAGTCCACTACGCGTAGCGAAAAGGCGGCTTCGATGGCAATCGAGGTGCATGGTGCAAACGGTTATTCAAATGACTACCCGGTTGAGCGTTACCTGCGCAACTGCAAGGCCGCGATCATTTACGAAGGAACGCGCGACATTCATACGCTGATGCAAGCTGATTGGGCGCTGGGTCTGAAGAAGGAGAAGCCGGCGCGAAGAAGTCTGCCACCGTGGAAGAGTGGTAGCATCAAATAGTCGTTTGCTGCTGAGTAACGCGAGAACGTCCCTGGTGGTAGAAGGCTTCACTTGATCCCACGGCTTGTAAAGAGGAGTCTGTGTCGGTGGCTACTAAAGAAGGCTCTTCATCAACGGAGATGCCACCGGACAAGCGACTGTGTGAAAACGCGGAATACCACCGGCTTCACCCGCGTGGTATTTCAGTTTCAACCTCTAATAGCAAAACAGCAGAAATTCGTAGATACCATCGACTTTAGTCGGGTGGAGGTTCAGTTTCAACCTAACTTTGCATCGTCGAAGAAGGCCGAGACTGAAACTCCACACGACTAAAGTCGGTGGTATCCACAAGGGATACACCCGCAGCACCTCTTGGTTAAAGTTGAAGCACCACACGACTAAAGTCAGTGGTATTTGCAGTAGTGTCTTAATTTCACGTCCCACTGGATTGTGCGTGTTCTCCGTGTCTCCATGGTGAAATGGTTTTCGGCACTTTAATCACCACGGAGGCACGGAGAACACTGAGAAAGTACTAAGACATCTCAAATTAGGACCTTCTGTATTTCCGTCTAGTGCGCCAAGAACACGTCCCACGCCCATCGTCCTACAGAACCATCCCTGGTGTCAGTTACTTTGGCGCGATAACGAAATTCATTGCCATACTGATCCACTCGTCTCGACTGTCTGAAGTTCAACTCGAATTCACTCGCGTTCAAGGAAGCCAGTGTGTGGAGCTCACCGGTCTCGGAGATCCCATTATGATTTGTGTCTTGCCACAGTCGAAGACTGGAAAAGATCGCGTCTCGCCTGTTGATAACGCCATCAGCGTTACCGCCATTTTCTGGCTTATCGAATTCCGCCAGGGCCAGAAACCCATTCCTGTTAGAGGCCGCAGGTTGGGGCGTGAAGTCGCCAAACAATTCAGCTCCATTGTCGATAAGGCCATTGCCATTGCGATCAAGCGCGAGCCAGGCATCGTCCGAATTGGCGGCAGTCCAACCTAACCTGTCTCTAGTGCCGTTTCCGTTAAGGTCGAAATCAACCCCTCCAGTGGTACCCGTCATCGCAAATCCGTCACCATTGATGTCAATCAAAATAGGTGAACCGCCGCACACGTCACACCCGAAGCAACTGCAACTAGCGAAATCAAAGTCACCGCCGAACCTCAAGCACCTGCTGATAACGCTAACGCTGCATGATGCTGCTTCAATCGGGCAAGTTTGAACCATCCCATCAAAGTTATCTTCCGAGACTTCGCAGCTACCGCCGATACTGTTGACCTCATAACTTCTGATGCGTTGCTCAAATACCACTGTGTTGGTAAGGGGTGGATAGATGACGGTAGGGCCAAAAAACTCCGGCCAGCATGTCGTACTTCCCCAGCACTGACCAGTTCCGGTCATAGGCCAATTCTGGAAGGCCACCATTGGGTCATTAATATTTGAAAAGTAGCCATTCCAAAACTCCGTCTTGGTGGTGGTCTGGGGCAGCAGATTCAGGGGAAAAAAGCACGTGCTGTGAGTGCTGGTACCCACCCTTTCAACGTCCAATCTGCAGGTCGCCTGCGCGGTGGAAAGTAGACACAGTACGACCAATAAGCCTAATGCTATTTTCATTTCAACTCTCCTTTTCTGTCGGATACCCGTACGAGTGAGTGAGGTTACGGGTTGGATTGCCTTGCTCGCAGCCGGCTCATGCGTTTGTTGTTCTTCTCAGCCAGTCTCGTCAACTCCGCTCGGACGTTGCTCTTGTCGAGCTTCCCCACCTCAAGCAGGGCGTCCTCCTTGGCATTTCGCAGTCCAAGGGTGAAGTAAACTGACCGACCAGCTGCTGTGTCTTCAGGAAGTGATTGCAGATCAGTTTTTAGTTGTTCTAAGTTGGCTGAAGCTGTGGCTGTATTCAGCATGGACACAATGCGCCTCAACTGTTCGCGCCTTCCCGCGCGCCGGTCTTGTAGCTCTAAGATGGCGGTTGCATCGCCATCGCCCGTGTCATCATCGAAAATGACGTAACGGATACTGGGTTGCAGCATCTCAACGCCTTCGGGCAAGTGCACTGTGAACTGATCTCCCGGGGCGATTACGCGTTCACCGACAGTCAGATCTACTGTGGTGGAAGCGCCATTCTTGAATGCTACTGAATAGCCGGTGATGTTTTTCGGGGTAATATTTCTCAGTAGCAAATCATTTCCACGATCGGTCGGCACCAGAGAGATAATCTCTACTGACTTGGTCTTGTTCATTACGCTCGGCGCTTGCAGTCCGGGACGATGATAAGAGGCCGTGCCCAGACCAAAGAGAGCCAGACCAAACAGAAGCACCTTGAATGTGTAACTTTTCATTTTCTCCTCCGATTCTTTTCAGGTCTTTTACAGTTCAAGTTGTTTCCTTCACTCCACATATACCTGTCCCGTCAGATACTGATTTACAGACTGTCCACTTAAGTCGGACGACGGTTCCCAGTTGCAAGTAGGGTAATTGGTAAGAATAGTCGGGTGAGGAATAAAACTTCATCTTGTGACTCCGCAGTTTTTGAGCTGTGAGGCTCGCGATTAGATACGGTTCCCTGGTTCAAAAGCCACTAGAGGTCTCATCATTTCCTTAACAAAATCAGGTTGACTGGACCTTTTTCGTTGGCGTGAAGACTATTATCGGTCCCTTCTCTAGTCAACAATAGAGTGTTGTCAAAACTGGCTAAGTTGTGGCGAAAGTGGCTAACCATCTATCTGGACTTGGAACGGCCGGAAGGTGTCGACTGACGGGGTGCACTGCGGTAGGTTGTGGGCGCCACGCCGTAGACTTTCTTAAACTCTCGCACAAAGTGACTACCCGTCGTCAAACCAACTCGATTTGCGATTTCCTTGACTGTCAGAAAGGTAGTTCTGAGTAGCAGTTCTGCCGTTTGCAAACGGCGATGCTTAAGATATTGCGCGGGTGTTTTTCCCGTTTCCGTTTTGAATAGGTGTCGCAGACGTGAGGCCGAGAGATTTACCAGCCGAGCCAGTTCTCCAATCTCCCAGGATTTAGAGATCTGACCTTCCATCTTTGAAATGACGACTTCGATTCTTCGATCCATAAGTGATGAGGACCCGGGGACGAAGAGTGAAATGTACTCTTAGCAAAGCTGCAAGGGAGCGCCGTGAGATTACTCGCTGTCGACTTGTTTGTCTACAGATTTTCCATTCAGTGCCTTGCTTCAAAAATTCTATTGAATGGTGTTTCGGTCGCGCGACGGAATTGCTTGAAACCTCCAGCGAGTACTGCTTCGCGAATAGCTGATTCCGGTGCGACGGCTCCGAGTGCCGGCCCGTTCAAGGCTAAAGAATTTGACGTGCAGCAAAGAGTCGAGGCGCCGGCGAAAGTGCGGCCGATAGGATTGAAATTCTCTTCGACAGTGTTTCCCGCCATGGGTTCGACAATGAGCGCGCTTCCGTCAGCGGCGAGCACTTCCGCTGCACGCCTGCAGGCGCCGACTGGATCGCCCATGTCATGCAAGCAGTCGAAGAAAGCGATCATGTCATACCCGTTGTTTGGAATATTCTGCGCATTTGTCACCTCGAAGTTAACTCGATCCGAAACACCTGCGGCTTTTGCAGCCTCGCGTGCGTGGTTGATGGAAGCCTCATGGTTGTCGTAGGCCCAGAATTGAGAGTTCGGATAGGCGCCAGCCATGATTATTGTTGAAGCGCCATGGCCGCAACCAACGTCGGCAACCTTCCCACCCGCCTTTAGTTTCTCGTCGATTCCTGTTAGTGCTGGAATCCAGGTCGCCACCAGATGGGCCGAATAACCAGGGCGAAAGAAACGCTCAGTACCGATAAAAAGATCGGGATCGTGTTCACCCCAAAGCATCCCGCCACCATTGCGAAAATGATCTTCGATACGCGAAACCGCGTGCGTCATGGCTTTGATTACAAAGAAGCCACCACCGACGTAGAAGGGGCTCAGTTCGTCAGTCAAGGCTACGGCTTGTTCCGGCGACAAACTGTAACGACCGCTCTCGGCGTCGTACTCCACGTACCCGCCTGCTGCCTGATTGATCAACCACTCGCGGACGTAGCGCTCATTAGTGTTGGTGTGTTGAGCCAGTTCCGCTGGGGTAGTTGGTCCAACCTCTGACATTGTCTTGTATAGACCGAGTTTTTGACCGATATAGACGAGGGCCGAACTGAGCGATGCGCCAAAATCGCCGATCACTTTGCCCAAAAACTGGTTCATCTTGTCTTCGTTGATCGCTTTGGATCGAGCAGATGTAGACATAAGACCTCCTGGGTTAGGGGTTAAGAAAAGGTCTGGGATTAACGGTTGTCTGTTTACGCCAACAAGGGGGGCAAGTCAAGAGTTGGAAGGCAGGAATTGGGTCGCGCCAGCACCAACCTACTCAGACGTGGAATCGGGGACGCTGGTCTCTTCAATACCGTCGGGTGCGGACGATTCCTGAGCTTTCGTCAGCTCCTGGCGGCGGGCAATAGCGCGATCGACTGAAGCTTCAACATCTTCCAGTCTGAATGGCTTTGTGAAATAAGCAAAGGCACCCATCTCCATTAACGATTTGGCCTCTTCTTCATCAAGTGTTCCTGAGATCACTATGACCGGTGTGGTGGGATGATCTCTCTGGATGCGCCGCAAAAGGTCGCGACCGCTGAGACCAGGCATCGACAGATCTGTGAGCACGGCGTCGTAGCTTTCGAATTCGAGAAAAGCCAGTGCCTGCTCGGCGCGATCTGCGGTATGACACTCGTGGACATTGAGGAAAAGCGCCTGCAGCGTCTCGCGGACGTTGTTGTCATCATCGACAACTAACAGAGTGGCCATCGAAAGTTTCTCCCGGCAACACTTCCCAACTTCCGTTCCAGGTGACCGCCACTTCCTGACGATGCTAATCACTCACCTGCGTAGCACTTTGCATTCTAACGTTTCCCTCTGGCGAAGGCCATAGTTACTTTCGCGATGACATGTCGGTAGTGTCATTGATAGTGAATAGCATTCAAACTTGAAGCGGGGACAGGGTCCACCTTCCCAACCTGTGAGGTTATGAGGTTGAGTGATTCAGGAAATGAGTTCCGATCTCAAGGCGACATGGTGATCGCGTTTTTTCGTTTCCGATTTCTTAAAGTTGGTCGTGACCTATGTTGGATAAGCGTGGAAGTATAGCGTTTTAATTAAGAATAGTGCGGATTGAAGCAGAATTTCAGTTTTCTGGCCAGGATACGCCGAAACTATAAAATACGACCATGCTCTGGTAGTATGAGAGCGCATTTCTTCACCTGTGGGCGTGGGAAAAAAGCGCTCAAGGCAGTATAAAATTCCGCAGTCAGGAGAGCTGAACGAATGGGTCACGAGCTGAGGACAGAGCGCGAGCTCTCTCTGGATTTCTTGCGCGTGTGCGAAGCGGCAGCGATCGCCGCAGCCCGCACAATGGGGCAGGGCGATCGTAAGTATTCCGATCATGTAGCGGTTGAAGCTATGCGTGAGGTGATGGACACGGTGCCGATGCGCGGACGTGTGGTGATCGGAGAGGGAGAGCGCGACGAAGCGCCCATGCTCTATATCGGCGAGGAAGTTGGCGGCGGATTTGGTGTGGGAGAAGCGACGGGTTTCTGTCCGGAGGTTGATATAGCAGTCGACCCGCTCGAGGGAACAAATTTGTGCGCCCTCGGCGCCAACAACGCCATCGCCGTTCTGGCCGCAGCGGAACGCGGTGGACTACTAAATGCTCCGGACATCTACATGGATAAAATTGTAGTTGGGCCATCGTGTCGTGGCGTTGTGGATATCGATGCGCCCGTTAAGGACAACTTGAAAAACATTGCGCGACGATTGGGCCGCGACATTGAGGATCTGACTGTTATTGCTCTGGATCGTTCGCGCCACAAGAAGCTGATCGCCGACGTAAGGGAAGCCGGCGCCCGCATCCGACTGATCTCGGATGGTGACCTTTCAGCCGGCATCTCCGCGGCAGTTGCGGGTACGAACATACATGCCTTGATAGGAATTGGCGGAGCACCGGAGGGAGTTATTACGGCAGCTGCGATGAAGTGTCTAAATGGTGAGATACAAGCCCGGCTCGTTTTTGATCCTGAGAGATTGGGAGTTGATAAATCCAAAGTGCCATCCAAGGCTGAGGTGATGGAGCGTTTGGAATCAATGGGTATTAAGGATCACAATAAGATTTACGATACAGACGATCTTGCGCCTGGCAAGAAGATCATTTTCGCGGCGACGGGAGTAACTGACGGAGCGTTACTAAAAGGAGTCCGCTTTTTTGGTTCCGGTAAACGCACACACTCGCTGGTGATGACCACCGAATCCCGGCACATCCGTTTTGTCGATACGCTGCATATAGAAGGTGGGCCGGATACAGTCATTAGATTCTGATTGTAGGTTTTGGGTCTTTGGCCTTTGGTCTTTGCTCTTTGTGCGGTAGTGGAACTTGAGATTGGGGCATCATAACCAAAGGCCAAAGACCAAAGACCAAAGACCCTCTTTCCCCAATGCACCTCGACGAATACCATTCACAGCACGCCAACAAGGGCCGACTGCTTTTTGTTTGGTCAGTTGTCGTCGCTGGCGCACTGCTAACGTCGCTGCTGATTATTTCCGCTCCGTTGGCAGTGGCGAGCAACCACAATCTTATTGCTGCTACGATCTATCGCACCTTCAGCAATCTTTGCCATCAACTCCCGGAGCGTTCATTCTTTATTGCCGGTCATCAGTTTGCAGTCTGCGCACGCTGCACTGGATTGTACGCGGGGTTCACGTTCGCGATTTTGCTCTATCCGTTACTGCGGCCAATTCGAACTGTGGTTGCTCCACCTCGCAAGTGGCTGTTTGTTGCGGCGTTTCCGCTGGCCGTGGACTTCAGTCTCGGCTTTTTGGGCATTTGGGAAAACACCCACACTTCCAGGTTGTTAAGTGGTTTGCTTCTGGGCGGCGCTTCGGTCTTCTACATAATGCCGGGCATTGCTGAATTGAGTTTGCGTCGTTGGCGAGATTCTCCACCACCAGTCCGGCTTGATAGATTTACAGCGGTATCCGCCGAGAATATTGCAGCCTGTCCGAGCGACTACAGCGCTCCCCAGCGTCGAATTTGACCTCATTTTGAACCTCCTGTTTCATGACAAGAGAGGACTATCCGCAGATTTCGCAGATTACACCGATTGGGACAAAGAAATTAGCTACTTAGCTCAAGCATCAAACAGTTCGAGGGGATGTTTCTGAATCTGTGAAATCTGCGAAATCTGTGGATAGTCTTCTCTCACTTCGCTTCGCGTTAACAGCTCCGATAGGTTAGAATCGCTTCCGCAAAAAGAGCGGTCTTCAATGTTTTGAGTGGCCAATCGAAATTTTCATAGCGCGCCGTCTGGCATTTGTCTGACGGCGTTTTAGATGTCTCGACTTTATAAGAAATCCGTCGGCGCAGACAGCAGTAGCTATAATGATTTTTCAAAACACACCCAGGTCCGCGCCTACGCCGTGGCCAACTCCTTTAGGTCCCAAACCGCAGGTGCTCTTCGAACGTTATTTTCATGACCTGGTAAACAAGACCTGGGGAAACATCAGTCCACTCTACAAACTGGACGCCTTCGATTGGATAGTCCTTCTCCTCTATTTTACCATCCTGACTGTCCTCGCGGTCTACGGCGCCTATCGCATCAAGCAGGTGATCGATTTCTGGCGCTATCGCAAATTTGTTCCGGTGCCCAAAGGGCACTTCAATGAAAGCGATTTGCCGCATATCACAGTTCAGCTTCCCTTATTCAACGAGTTATATGTTGTCGACCGACTGCTTAAGGCGGTTACCGCGATCGATTACCCGCGCGAAAAGGTTGAAATCCAGGTGCTGGACGATTCAACTGATGAAACGGTAAAAGTGGCGGAAGCCGTAGTCGCAAAGTATGCAGCGAACGGTTTTGATATTAGCTACATTCATCGCTGCGACCGCACAGGGTTTAAGGCGGGAGCACTCGAAAATGGTTTGCGATCGGCCAGGGGTGAGTTAGTAGCAATCTTCGACGCTGATTTTGTCCCGAAGCCGGATTGCCTCCTAAAGCTCGTGGACTTTTTTGTTGACCCGTTGGTCGGCTGCGCGCAAATGCGCTGGGCGCACATTAATGGACATTACAACCTGCTGACACGATTGCAAACGATCATGCTCGATGGTCATTTCGTCGTCGAACAAACCACGCGGAATCGTACTGGTGGTTTTTTTAATTTTAATGGCACCGCCGGTATCTGGCGTCGTCGGGCAATCGAGATGAGCGGTGGATGGCAGCACGACACGCTGACAGAAGACACAGATCTGAGTTTTCGTGCGCAACTGATGGGTTGGAAGTTTGTCTATTTACTCGACGAGGAATCGCCCGCGGAGATTCCCGTGGAAATTAATGCCTTCAAGGCGCAACAACGTCGCTGGGCGAAGGGTGTAATGCAAGTCGGGTTGAAGCTCTACCCGCGTATCTGGCTGGCGCCGCTTCCAATGCGCGTAAAACTCGAGATGTTTTTTCGTCTGACGGGTAACATCAGTTACCCGTTGATGATCATTGCAAGTTTTCTGCAATTCCCGCTGCTGCTGGTTCGTTACAACCAACCGTTCTATCACCTGATGGTTTTGGATCTGCCGCTGTTGTTCTTTTCATCGATCTCGGTCGTGCTTTTCTATGGCACGGCTATCTGGTACCTGGACAAAAAACGGGCGCCCCGTATGTTGCATCTGCCACTGGTGATGGCGCTTGGTATTGGTTTGGCGTTCTCAAACGCTCGGGCGGTGCTCGAAGCGCTGTTAGGTGTGAAGAGCGACTTTATCCGTACGCCGAAGTACCGGGTTGAAAACGACGCGGACGCAACCTGGAAGCGAAAGAAATATAAACGCAAGCGCGGGCTGCTGCCATTACTCGAGCTTGGGTTCGCCGTTTACTTTATGCTCGCTATCATCTATTCCGCGCGATTGCATATGTGGGGCACCATTCCGTTTTTGACGCTTTTCTTTTTTGGCTTCGGATACATGGGGGTGATGAGTGTGGTGCAGACCACCAGTGGGAAACGCTTTCGATCTCTATGGCGCCCCGTACCCGCCGATCGCCGCAGCTAACGGTGAATGTTTTTCTACCGGTCGTGCCCTAACTTATGTAGGGGCGTCCCTCCGTGGGCGCCCCGAGTCGCGCAGAAAAGGTCGCGTGGAAAAGTGCGCCCACGGAGGGACGCCCCTACATAAGTTAGGGCACTGCTTGTCTCCCCTGGATTCTTGCTTTGGTTCCCGGCATAAACTAATATCCCCGCATTCAGAAAGAGCGTTGCGCCGGTTCTGTTTCATCTGCATTTGAGTGTTTCTGTCTCGCGTCTGAACAGACGCTTCATAAACTAGATTCTTAAGAATCCGTGAGGAGAGTATTCAATGACATCAATACGTCTGCCACTAGTCTGCATGACTATCATTTTTCTTTTGACCCTGGCTACTGGCGTCCTGGCGCAATCGCAGGCGACAACTGGAAATATTGAGGGTCGCGTGTTGGATCCGAACGGCGCAGTCGTGCCAAACGCGGCCATTACAGCTAAAAATGATGCGACGGGTTTAGAAAAGAGCACGACGACCGACAGTGACGGCAACTATCGAATCATTCTGTTGCAGCCCGGGTCTTACACATTAAAAACAAACGCTAGTGGCTTTGCCCCGCTATCACTTCCTGTTGTTGTCACGGTGGGCGGGAAGTCGTCGGTAGATATTTCTCTTGTGGTGGCCGGCGCTAAAGTCGATACGGTTCTGATTACAGATGAAGGCGCGGTGGTCGAAACAACTCGCACGTCGGTTGCCACCACCATCAACCAAACTTCAATTGAGAACCTGCCGATCAACGGTCGCAACTTCCAGGACTTCTCGACTCTTTCGCCGGGCGTGATTCGCGATCCGCGTGGTGGCGACTTATCAGTCGGCGGCCAGCGCGGCACTTTCAACAGTCTGCAAGTCGACGGCGTAGACAATAACAACACCTTTTTCGGGCAGGCACTCGGCCGCGGCGGTGTACGACCGCCTTATCAGTTCTCAGAAGAATCAGTGCAGGAGTTTCAAGTAAATCAGAACGGCTTTTCAGCGGAGTTTGGCCGGGCCGGTGGCGCAGTCATTAACGTTGTGACGAAGTCGGGTACTAACGATTTCCACGGCGGAGCGTTTGAATATTTTCGTGACGAGTCGTTGAACTCAAACGATCCTGTAACCAAAGCAAACCAGGCTCGCCGCCTCCCAACCCCATTGCCAAACAAGCGTCCGGCTTTGCGGATTAACCAGTTCGGAGGCCGGCTTGGTGGTCCAATCAAACAGAACAAAGCTTTCTTCTTTTTTACCTACGACGGGCAACGTTCTAACGTGCCCCAGGTTCTTGATGTGCCGGGTCTGGGCACAGCGCCGGCGGGAGCTCTCGCGATCTTGCAACCAAAGCTCAACACTTATCCGGTGGGCCGCAAGCAGGATGTCTTTTTAGGCAAGGTCGATATCAGTCTGACTTCCAACAACCAGTTGAGTATGCGTTACAACCATCAGGGTTTTACCGGTGTGAACAACGAGAACAATGGACCGTTGAGCGCCGAGGAACACTCGGGCAACAGTCTGGTAAAAAGCGATACTGTTTCCGGCACGCTGACCTCGACGCTGACGCACAGACTAGTTAATGAATTCCGTTTTCAGCTGGCGCGTGATAAAGAACCAGGCGAGGCAAACAGCGACCAACCCGAAGCTGTGATTGGCACAGGATCTGGCACGAACGTCAGTATTGGACGAAATAATTTTAGTCCGCGCGAAACCACGATCAAGCGGGTGCAGTTTATTGACAACGTCTCTTATCTGCGTGGTCGCAGCAACTGGAAGCTGGGACTGGATTTTAATTTCGATCGTGTCTTCAATTTCTTTCCCGGTGTGTTCAGCGGCACTTACACGTTTCCGTCGTATTCGACCTTCAACACCAATACGCCGACGGCCTACGCGCAGAACTTCCCCGGCGCGGGTACAACCGGTGGCACGACGAAGCCCCATCTCTCGGAGTACGGGTTTTTCGGACAGAACGATTTTCGCGCTACTTCAAAACTCACGCTGAACCTGGGTCTGCGTTACGACTACGAAAAACTTGCGTGTCCGCCCATCGAGAACCCCGACCCGTTGCTCTTGTCGAACGGTATTAACACTGCCAACTGTCCGAGGGACAAAAACAACATCGCACCCCGCGCCGGCTTCAGCTATGCACCTGACGAAAAGACGGTTATCCGCGGAGGCTTCGGACTTTTCTATGGCCGCACGCCTGCGATCGTGACCGGAACGGCTCACTCGCAGAATGGCATTAATGTTACCGGGATAAATCTAAATGCCGCACAGATTGTTGCGGCAGGACTGGTCTATCCTCGCATTCTTACCGCACCTCCAGCAGGCACGTCCGCCAATCCTAATCTTTTCCTGTTTGCTCCCGACTATGTGCAGCCATATACGGAGCAGGGAAGAATCGGCGTCGAACGTGAGGTTGCTAAAGGTCTCAGTGTATCGGCAACTTACCTTTACTATCATGGGATACATCTGACCAGAACGCGGGACATCAATCTGTTTGCGCCTGTTCCATTCGCGCGCGTAGGCCCCGATGGCCAGACTTACACCTTCCTGCGTTTCGCGAGTACTACCGTCCGACCGATATCGCGTGCAACAGGCCTCTCATATAATCGCATTAACATTTTTGAGAGTGGCGCACATTCCATCTACAACGGTCTGGCAATTCAAGCTACGCAGCGATTGTCTCGCGGCTTTCAGTTCATTGCCGCCTATACATTTTCCAAAGCGAAAGACGATCGTCCCGACCAGACTGCGGTTGTCGTCGGCGCAGATGATGCAAAGATCGTAGAGAATCAAATCAATCCGGGAGCCGACTTTGGACGATCGGATACAGACCTCCGTCACCGTTTCGTCTTTAGTCCAGTCTATGAATGGGGCAAGATTAAATGGAGCGATAATGCTGTAGCACAAGCGCTTTTCAGTGACTACATATTCTCAACTATCGTGCAGTTCCAATCTGGTTCACCCTATTCAGCCTTGGTGGGTGGCGATCCGAACAACGATGGCAACCGGTCCAACGATCGCTTGCCTGGCACAGTGCGAAACCAGTTCACGTCGCCCGCCGTTTACCAGTTCGATGTGCGGTTGACGCGTTCGATTCGGTTTGGCGAGAAGATGCGCTTACGGTTGATTGGCGAAGCTTTCAACATCTTCAATCGTTCGAACGTAGTGCTGGTGAATAATACGTTCTTCAATTACTCGGGCGGGGCAGCGGGCACGCTTACGGCGCCGTCAGCGGTTTCGGCTTTTGGGACACCGCGCAGCTTTGCGTCCCCAGCTTCGGGCACGACGACCTTTGCAAGCCCTCGGCAGATCCAACTCGCGGTTAAGTTCGACTTTTAGGTGTTTTACGTCCGATATGCTTTATTGATGTCCGATATGCTTTAGCTTGTCGCGTACTTACACAAGAAGACTTTGCCGGTCCACAACGACAAGCTAAAAAAGCATATCGGACATCAATAAGCGTATCGGACATTAACGGTCGAGCGCTGCTCGATCCCATTTTGCAAGATTCGCTCCCGCCTCGTACGTGCTCTGGCAAAATTCCATCAGTTCTTTCTCAGGATCATTCGCAGTGCGGACGTCCTCGTAGAGCAGTAGAAACAACGACGAGTCGCTACTGTAAAAAGCCTTTGGAGGTCTAATATTGGCCTCGGCCAGACCCGCTGGGGCTGGAGCGGTGTAAGAATAGAACGCAGCTTTTTGCAATGGTCCCTGGCCGGGCCAATAACCATGGCTGATCACTTCGTGCGAATAAGCTTCACGGGTAATTAGGTCGGCGTCAGGTCGCGGCGGCGCCACTCTACCTGAGAAGCGTGTCACTGCGAGATCGAAACTACCCCAGAAGAAATGAACTGGGCTGGATTTGCCAATGAAGCGTCCGCGAAATTCCTGCAACACCTTGTCAGTGTGCAAAAGAACGCGCCAGAAGCGGTTTGCATACTCAGGATCATAGGAAGCGTGCTGGTGGTCTTCGTCGAAAGGAATCGGATCTGGTATCTCCACCGGCATTTTCCAGATGCGCACTTCAATACCGAGCTGCGCTAGTGCCGCCATAACCTCCTGATAGAACACGGCTACTGATTTGGGTTTCAGCGCTACAGTCGCGGCGCCCCCATCGCTGCAATTGATTAATAGGAAATGCTCCAGGAAATCAAACTCCATCTCGAAAGAGATCTGCTTATAGGGCATAGCGGTAGTCGTCAGACCTCGAGCCGAGACATACAGCGGCACATTCCACCAGTGGTTGACGAGCGGAGTTTGCGCCAGGCGAACTTTGCCGACAATCTGAGTCCACATGTGTAGCGTTGCGCATGTGTCTTTCCATTCTTCGAGCGCTAGGCTCGGCCACTTTTCCATTTTCTCTGTAGTGGTTTGCATTGTGTTTGCCTTTCCCCAAGCAACTGGTCGTGCCAAAGGGAGTGTCCTAATTTCACGCCCACCGGGTTCTCCGTGTTCTCCGTGTCTCAGTGGTGAAATGGTTTTCGGCGCTTTTATCACCACGGAGACACGGAGAACACGGAGAATGCACTAAGACAATCTCAAATTAGGACACTACTCCAGCTTGCTTGGCGTAGCTTGACAGATTTTTGAGCCAACGCCTATAGTTTCAGTGTTAATCAATCCGCGCGTAATTTTTTGAGGGAAATGTCTAACGCTTGCTCCTGTTGTCTCTATTGTCCTTGGTGCTGTCATTACGGCAGCGCGATCGAGAGGCCGTGTGCAAGCGTGAGAAGCGGATGAGCTGACCACTGACTAGCAAGAATTTCACGGCCAAACCGGTCGCGTTGTTCCGAAAGGATCGCGACCGGTTTTCTTTTGGATTTGGCACAGGTGCTGCCAATTTGTGAACGTCCCGAGAAGGCAACTATGAGTGTAAGCGTTCTGGCAGATTACTGCGTCAGCGTTAAAGCTGGCACAATTGAAGCAAACATCGGCCACACACCGCTGTTGGCGATCGCCCGAAACAATAGCGACTTGCCGGCGGGCGTTGAAGTTTTTGCCAAAGCTGAACACTTGAATCCCGGCGGCTCGGTGAAGGATCGGGCGGCGCTCTCCATGATTCTTGCGGGCGAGGCACGCGGCCAGCTGCGGCAGGGAATGACTATCCTGGATGCCACCAGCGGAAATACAGGGATAGCTTACGCGATGATCGGCGCGGCGCGCGGTTATCGTGTTAAAGTTTGTCTTCCAAAGAATGCGAGCGCACAACGAAAACGGATCTTGCGGAGCTATGGCGTCGATATCGTCGAGACAGATCCGCTTGGTTCAACAGACAGCGCTCAGATCCTCGCCCGCCAGATGTTTGCCGCCGACCCTGAAAAGTATTTTTATCCGGATCAGTACAACAACGAGGCCAACTGGCGCGCGCATTATGAAGGCACGGCGGTGGAAATATGGGAAGACACGGCAGGGCGTGTGACGCATTTCCTTGCCGGTCTCGGAACGTCAGGCACTTTCGTCGGTACAACACGACGACTGAAGGAACTTAACCCCGGCATTCAGGCGATCTCAATGCAGCCCGATTTACCTCTCCATGGTCTCGAAGGCTTGAAGCACATGGCAACTGCAATGACTCCGGGGATTTATGATCCGAAGCTTGCTGATGGAAACGTCGAGGTGGCCACGGAAGATGCAAGGGAGATGGTTCAGCGTCTTGCGCGGGAAGAAGGCTTGTTTGTGGGTCCAAGCTCGGGCGCAAATGTTTTTGCCGCTCAGCGTCTTGCTCGGAAGCTGCCTGCGGGCTCGGTGGTTGTTACAATTCTCTGCGACGGGGGCGAGAGATACCTGGACGAGTAATCTGTTAATCTAGTCTCTTTCTGTGGCAGTCTTTGAGTTCCCCGGACCCGGCACCGCCGTGAGTTAGAATTGATGGCTGACGAAACTGAAAAGTTGGATATTACGACCGACCTCGTACACGCAGGCGAACGACTCCCGCAACCCACTGGTCAACCTGTTGCTACTCCGATCTACGCCACCGCGACTTTCACCTACGACTCGATGGAGGAAATTGATCAGGTTTTTGGTGGAGAAAAGCCGGGATATGTCTACACGCGTTATGGCAATCCGACCGTCGCCGCGCTTGAAGAAGCTGCTCGAAAAATTGAAGTTGGGGCAACAGCCTGCGCTTATTCAACGGGTATGGCGGCGCTGCATGCAGCCCTATTTGCCTGTGAACTAAAACCGGGAGCAACCGTTCTCGCTTCTGAAGATCTCTATGGCGCGACAACGAATCTACTGCTTGGCGTTTTTGGCTCCTTCGGAATCAAAACTGTAACCACAGATTTTAACAATATTGCCGGATTGCGGGAGAAAGCGCTCGAGATACGTCCTCGAGCCATGGTCGCTGAAACGATCTCAAACCCGCTGCTGAAGGTCTGCGATATTGAAGCTTGTGCTGAGATCGCGCGTGAGGTTGGGGCTCGATTCGTTGTCGACAACACCTTTGCGTCTCCTTATCTCTGCCAGCCGTTAAAGCACGGCGCCGATATGGTCGTACACAGTGCGACTAAATACTTTAGCGGACATGCTGATGCCATGGGCGGCCTGGTTGTTTCTCGTGATGAAATGGACAGCCTGGCCCTGGTTGGCGTGATGAAGCTCGTGGGCGGAGTGTTAGGCGTTTGGGAAGCGCATGAGATTCTGCGTGGGCTGAAGACGCTCGCTGTTCGCATGGACCGGCAATGCGACAACGCCCGGACACTCGCTGAACATCTTGAACGCGATGGGCGAATCGGACGCGTTTATTATCCGGGATTGCCTTCAGCCAGCGATGCGGACGTGGCAAGACGCATGTTACGCGAGCCGTACAGCGGCGCCCTGGTTACGATTGAACTCAAGGAAAACTCTCGCGCCGCGGCCTTTAATTTCATGAATGCTCTGAAGCTGTGCGTTCGTTCGACAAGTCTCGGGGATGTCTTTACCAGCGTATTGCACCCCGCGATTGCTTCGCACCGGGACCTTACTCCCGCCCGCAGGCAAGAGTTAGGTATCTCGGATGGTTTGATACGCATTTCGGTGGGTATAGAGAACGTCAAAGACATCATTGCTGATATCGATCGAGCGCTGGCGAGCGGCGCTCACTAAGTTAGGCAGCGGATGTTGGAGAAGAACACTTGATCGCCCTCAGTGAACAACACCTAAGTGAGATTCGCGCGCACGGTGAGCGCGATTACCCATTTGAATGCTGCGGATTGTTGTTGGGTAGCTTCGAACAGGAGGGGCATAAAGCCGCCGTCGAGACTTATCCGATCTCAAATGCGCGCGAGGAAGAAGCAAAGCGCAACCGGTTCTTGATTCAACCGGAAGAGCTCCTTGAGGGTGAACGCTACGCTCGTGAAAAAGGAATAGACGTCATAGGTTTTTATCACTCGCACCCGGATTGTCCGGCCGTGCCGTCACAATATGATCTGGACCATGCCTGGCCTACTTATTCGTATATTATCGTCTCAGTTAACAATGAACGGGCCGAAGACTTGCTGTCGTGGGAAATGGAAGCAGATCGATCGCGGTTCAATACAGAGGAGATCACTATGTCCGATATGCTTTAGCTTGTCGTGGAGGATCGGTGCCGCTCATTTTAATTCTTAAGTCGGATGCCTGGGAAGCTCACGACAAACTAAAGTATATCGGGATTTGCCCGAAAGGAAGTTAGTCATGTCAGTCACAATTTCGATTCCAACCGCCCTTAGACAGTTTGCAGGCGGGCAAGCGCAAATTGACGTTGAAGCGCGCACTGCTGGTGAAGCACTAGCTCAACTCACGTCCGTCCACGCAGACTTGCGCCGTCATCTGTTCAACGATCAGAACATGTTGCGCAATTTCGTCAATGTGTATGTTAACGACCAGGACATTCGGCATAGTGATGGGCCTGAGACGCCGGTGAAAGATGGTGACACGATGATGATCGTGCCTGCGATTGCTGGCGGAGCCGTGATGGAGCCAGAACTTAAGGAAGCTTTGCCCGAGTTGTCGAACGAAGAAATTGCTCGCTATAGCCGTCATTTGATCATGCCCGAAGTTGGCATGCAGGGACAGAGACGCTTGAAAGCCGCGAGTGTCCTTATGATTGGTACAGGAGGGTTAGGCGCGCCAGTGGGAATGTATCTCGCTGCCGCGGGCGTTGGCCGGATCGGCGTAGTTGATTTTGACGTGGTTGAGGAGTCAAACCTCCAGCGACAAATAATCCACGGAACTAAAGACCTGGGACGGCGGAAGATTGAGTCTGCCCGCGACCGTTTGCGTGACATCAATCCTCATATCGAGATTGAAACGCACGAGACACGTTTGACCAGTCAGAACGCTCTCCGGCTTTTCAAGAACTACGACATCGTGGTTGATGGCACGGACAACTTTCCCACACGTTATCTAGTGAACGACGCCTGTGTTTTAAGCGGCAAGCCAAATGTCTACGGATCTATCTTTCGTTTCGAAGGACAAGCCAGCGTGTTTTGGGCCGAACGTGGCGCATGTTATCGCTGCTTATATCCGGAGCCCCCACCTCCAGGCCTGGTGCCGTCATGCGCCGAAGGCGGTGTGCTGGGGGTCTTGCCCGGAATCGTTGGAGCTATCCAGGCAAACGAGACAATCAAGCTCATCTTGGGCATCGAGGGAAGTTTGATAAATCGACTGCTCCTTTTTGATGCTCTGCAAATGAAGTTTCGCGAATTCAAGTTACGAAAAGATCCCAAGTGTCCGGTGTGCGGCGAACAGCCAACCGTAAAAGAGTTGATCGACTATGAGGAGTTCTGCGGCATCGTTCCGCAAACGCAACCCGCGGCAGCCGAGACTCTGGAGGAGATCACCGCCACGGAACTTCATGAACGGCTATCACGCGGAGACAAGCTCCAGATCATTGATGTGCGCGAACCACATGAATTTGAAATCGCCCGGATTGAGGGTACCAGGCTAATCCCTCTTGGCCATGTCGTAAACCGGATGAATGAAATAGATCCTTCGGTTGAGACAGTAGTGCACTGCAAAGGCGGAGTCAGAAGCGCCAAGGCGATTGAGGCGCTTCAGCGCGCGGGTTATCCTGGACGTCTCATTAATTTACGGGGCGGCATCACGGCCTGGTCAGACGAAGTCGATCCGAAGGTAGCGAAGTACTGACATAGCACTTTGTTCTTGGTGCTTTGTACTTTCCGTGCCTCTGTTTCGCAGCCTCAAACTTAGCATTAAGGACAAAGTACAAAGTACCAAGCACAAAGTACCAACCCACGCATATCGGACACTAAGGCGCTACTGCCAGCGCGTATACGAGTCGTTCAAGCGCTTCCAGATCTCTCAAAT
>WNFR01000873.1_pt1 | contig 30973 bp, 22 predicted proteins | sample 5400221 | NCBI WGS metagenome assembly WNFR01 (sample SAMN13153357, study PRJNA577476) | soil metagenome | isolation source: 40 cm soil under Madrone tree | place: USA:California | collected 2016-06-14
GCTTCGGTTTTGATGCGGCGGTAGTCGCTCCATTCGTAGGTCGCATTAACGTTTCCACCACCAAGCAGGAACAGTTTATATGACAGATTTGCCTGGGCGAATTTTGGCAGCCAAACGCCGTCGTCCAGCCGCGTTTGCTCCAAAACAAAAGCCGCACCAGGTTTGAGCGACAGAACAAGACCACCGCCAAGCTTAAACCCTTCGGCAAAGCGTGCCTCAAGACGCATCACGACCTTATCGATGGGATCGATCCAAACGATTCCTATGAGTTTCGAAACGATGCTCTCTTCTCTTGTAGCCGGCCGAAATCCCGGTTTAGGGCGGAAGTCCAGAACTTCGACACGGCGATTTCCAAGCATCTCAGTTCGGGGAGTAACGAGATCACAAGCACGAAGGAAGGTACTGATATTAGGGCCGCGATCATCGTCTTTCTTTGAATCGTCCTTTTCCTGCGCCCGGCGCTCGCGCTTTTCCTTGTCTTTGGCGCGGTCACGTTCGGCCTTTTCGAGTTCTTCACCGACACGTTTCTCTTCCCTTTCGGCGCGCTCAGGATTTAAAGGTACCCCGTTTTCACTCACAAGTTTTAAGACTGATTGACGCCCCGGAACAGGGAAAACCTCGTAGACCTTGACAGTTTCCTTCTTTAACTCTCCCTTGTCGTTTATATCCCGCTGCGTTTCTTTCTGGGTGTAATAGTAATCACTGACGCGTTCGTCGATTCGCCCCTGGTTGACTTGCAGGTCATGAATCAAGGCTGTCAGGTCTATTGGGCGTTCCGGAGCCGGCGGATCGAAGGTGGCCGCGGTGAGACCGGTATTGCGGGTAACACGCTGGAGCGTGAGAATTACCCGCCCAGTCTCTTTTGATTCGATTTCCGTTCGATGCGGTTCCTGAATTCCGTTTTCGACTTTATATTCTCCGAATACGATCGAGTCCAATGAAGAGCCATCTTCGATTTTCATCAAAAGCTTTGACGACGCATCAAACCAGGCTCGCACACGAGCACCATTTCGCATGGAGAACTCGACAATGAACTGGGGCGAGCCTGCAGCAGGTTCAACGCCGGTAACCCGGGCAAGCACATTGTATTTACTGTAATTTACAAAACGGGTAGCCAACAGGAGCGCGCGCAGCCGGCTATCAGCAGCGGGTTTGCCGGTGATCGTGTGGACTGTCCCATCGTCGCGTTTCTGCCAGACTGAACTCGGGCTTACTCCGGACTGGCGTTCGGATTTATCCACTCGGATCGACATCCTTAACGAGGATGGTGAACTCAGTTCTGTACGGGCCGCACCTGCGGTTCCGTCTGCCTGCTGCCGCGAGGTCCATTCGTAGGTCGCGTCGAGAATCGCCGAAACGCGTTTCTTCCCTCCAAGCACTTTTAGATAGTCGCCGACGACCCGATCGGCGGAAGGCAAGCGACTGGGGCTCGAGTTGGCACTTTTCTGCTGTGAAAGACTGGTTCGCCCCGATGCCAATAGAAGCACGCAGAAGAAACTTCCAAGGATTATGGACAACCTGAGGGAACGAAGAGTGGAAAAATGCATTCGTTGTTTCACGTCCCTATAACAACACTCTCGCGAGAAAGAATGCAACCGTCAGTGGTCCGGAAGGATCGCTCTTTTCCGCAGGTTGAGAAATGCCTGTGTGCAGTGTCTTAGCGGATTCCGGCTCGGATTCGAGGCTTTCAACTTTCGATTCCAGCAAAAGGTACACTTTGAAGGTGAAGCTTGTATTTTCCCTGTTCTCTGGGGTGTGCTATGTTGCATTTAGTGTTGTGAGACCCGGTTTAGTCCGGGACCGCTTGACAGTCCACGGAACGCGTTCGTATATTCCCTTTTTCTCCGGTTACGCCGCCTTAGCTCAGTTGGTAGAGCGTCTGATTCGTAATTAGAAGGTCGTCGGTTCAACTCCGACAGGCGGCTCCATTCGATCCGAGAATCCTAGCCTCAAAACTATCTAAGCGAATAGAATGTCATTACAGCATTAACTGATGGTGTTTGCGGGAGCTGAATTGATCCGGCATTGAGTTTAGCGGCGATGAATGCGTGTCGGACTGCACACAAAATGAGGAATCACATACAGAAGGGTTCGGACATTCGAGAAAAATGAGGCGTTCAAGGGAAACCGGCACACTCTAAGAAAGATCGACCCTTCCAACAGAACAGACTTTTTGAAGTCAGAACGTTTAGGACGATTGACGCAGCATAGAAGAAAAGTTAAGCCTGGCCGGGGACAAACCGTTCCTTCGATTGGCGGTTAGGCCGATCCCCTGATTGTCACTACCCTCTCCTTATCCTGAAGACCAAGTACGTTGGACCTATTCCTGGCCAAAGTCAGAATTATTTCAAGATCCAGCGTTGTTTCCGGAGCCAGGTCTTCTCTTAATAATAGATGTGCTGCAATATCGTGAATGATATCAAACGCTTCTTCTTGGGGGTCTTTCGTCACTTCTTGTTTTCCTTTACTTGTTGTGACGGACAACAGGTCCGATACTTAGGGTCCGGTCCAGACGGGCACTTCCCTCTTGGCAGCGTCGAGGAACGCTTTGCATTTCAAGTACGGTGGTAGCCGGTGTTTCCATCGCAGCCGACTGCGATGCCTGCTCTAAGAACTCCGCCTTGGTTTAGGTAAGGGCATATTCAGAGGGCTCAGTTTATACCGGACGCACCGAGTCTGCAATTTTATCGGTTTTAGGGCCGCAAGCAGCTATAAAACCCACGAAAGAACTTTGTGCTGCCGTTGATTTGATCCAAAAGCAAGCTAGATACGGCCTAACAGCAAAAGAATCAAAACTATTACGAGAACCAATCCTAGCGTCCCGCTCGGGTAATAGCCCCAACTTCGGCTGTACGGCCAACTTGGAGCTGCACCAATAAGCAATATCACAAGAACTACGATCAAAATGATACCAATTGGATTCCTCCTTTGTCAGTACGGTAACGAACTGGATTGTGTCCAAGCTTTACAAAAACTATTCCGTGTTCGGATTAACTTCCTTTTTGATTTCTACGCTGTCGGGATTCTGAGCACCCGGAACTGCCGAATCTCGTGGCGGAACGCCATGTAATTTTTCCTCAGGGCTATCTCCAACGAGTTTTTTCTCATCATCGGTATTTTCCTGGGTGCCTTTAGCAGACTTGTCCTTCCTTTCGGTTTTGCTCATTGTCGGTACCCCTTTCTGTTCAAACCTTACTGCACCCACACTCGAAGGAAGTTTTCTCGCCTGAATTTCGGATTACGGAAATGCAGGGTGCAATTCGTTCGCCACAACAGCTATTGAATACGGCGACAAACGGCGAAATCCGCGGCTTTGGTGTGGATATCGGGCAATAATTCCCATTCAGCTAGATAATCCTCCGGTTTTCAAGAAGTAAATAATTCCTGAACCTAAGGCACTTCGGAATCCAAGGCTTCGTAGTGTCTGTATATAATATATCTCTCGCGAAAATGTGTCCTTTTATACATCATGCCGAGGAGTGGGAGCGAGCAGAGTTGTGACGACGGTCATCAGTCACTGTGCGAGTCTACAAAGTTGGAGATCCCAAATTGTGGAGCTATTACTGCTCGATTCCTTGCCACAAATGTGCGCTAATCCACCTTTTTGATCTCAATTCAGGATTTTGGGCCATTTTCCAGTAATTTCTATTGACAATGCACGCGACATGCCGTAAAAGAAAATCCTGTAAACAAGCTCTTGCCGTAATTCTTCTCTCTTAAGCAAAGGTTCAGTGGTGATAAGGCTGGTCTAAACGGTAAAATCCGTCAGATCACACCGACTGGTACGAAAGTATCTTGCCGAAGCCAGGGGTCTTTGGGAGCGAATTCCGGGAATAGATAAATTATCGAATCTATGGCGTTGATCCCCAAGCCAGTTCGAATCTGAACAAGATGAGTTTTATCTCGCCGATTTAGTGTTCACACTAGTCTAAAGGGCTCTCTAAAATGGTCGACATCATGTTCTCTGCAGCATCGCGCTTAATGCGAATCGTTGGTGGCTTTGCGTGCGCGCCGCGTAAATCGTCACGACTCCCGCTTCAGGTATCGGTGATCGAGCCCGTCCATGGCAACAATATGAGGCGGCGATCAATGTCAATGACAGGGTGGCTGAAGGACATCAGCGAAACTGGCGTCGGCATGATGGTGCCGAATATTCGAATGGGAGATTGCTATTTTACTGGCGTTGACCGCCGATTGAAAATTGCAATCGAATTGGCGGGTGGCCCGTTGCAGTTGAATGCGGCGCCAGTGCGATACGAAAAGATTGAGGCCGACAGCGGTGCGAGCGTCTCATACCTGATCGGGGCACAGATTACCGAAATGAGCGACCATGACCGTGCTCGTTTCAGCGACTATTTGAAGAGCCTACGTTGAAAGAGAATGGGGAAGGGTTAAGGGGGAAGGGGGAAAGGAAGAAGGTGTGGCGGTCGAGCCAGACTTTTTAGAGTGGAAGCGTCGAACGTGGGGCGACGGAGGACGCTAAGTCGTAGGACGGAGCAGGCCGCGAAAAATTCCCTGAATGTGCACGCGGTTGGCAGCAAGCCTTGTGGGCTCGAGTTGCGAATTGGCAGGCCGCAATTCAACTTCAGCACCAATGCGATGAAGCCGCTTGAGGGTCACACGAGAACCATCGATCAAAGCAACCACGATTTCACCATCGCGAGCCTCAGTTCTATTCTCGATCAACGCAATGTCCCCATCACAGATGTGTTCGTCAATCATTGAGTCGCCACTGACCCGCAAGGCGTATACCCGTTCAGGACGTACACGTCCCAAAAGGAATCGAGGTATCGTAAGAGTCTGGCGATTTTCGATTGCATCAATGGGCGTGCCGGCTGCAATTTCGCCCAGCAAATAAACTTCACAAACGGCGTCCGAGGGCGCATCGGCAACTTTTACATCCAAACCAAAAGAACCATGATCGTGTAGACGTGAAATCAGACCACGCCGTTCCAGTGCCCCGATGTGTTTCGCAATCGTAGCTTTCGACTTCACTCCAAAGTGTCTTGCAATTTGAGCATAGGAGGGTTCGTACCCGTGTCGCTCGATAAAGCTGATAAGGTACTCGTGGATCTCTTTCTGTCGTTGCGTTCGCGGTTGCATGGGAATCTCCGGGTTAATTCCCGCTTGAAAGAGTTGTGAAATTATAGCGCGCCTTTGGTGAGGGAGTGTAAGGGCGCGTGAACCAGACAGTCAAGTCAGATTTCACACGCCCAATTCTTCAACCGATTAAATACAGTTTATAAATCTAATATTTCGACAAGGCCTGAGGGAAACGACGAACTTCCGCGGGCATTTCGCTCACAGGCTGGGTTGGGGTTGACAGAAGTTCAACGGATCTTTGGCCGTAGTATGCTTCATTGAGGTCGTTGTCAGGTGTGATAAAGCTGCCCTTCAACGATATACCGATGAATGCTCCTCTACTTCTGGAGTAAGAAAGAATTCCAGCCTGGAGTCGAGCATCGGTTGACGCCGCCGCGGTTCGGCCGACGGGTCCAGCGGCGACACCGGCCTCTCCACCAAACTCAAACTTGTCCCTGAGTAAACCCTTGACGCCGTCGTCATTCATAATCAAAAGAATGAAGTCTGTCTTCTCGGCTCCGATCTGCAGACCGAAACTGCCGCCCCCGAGGTTATAAAACGCAGGCGCGCTCCACCCTCTGGCATTTCGGCGACTAATGACGCCTTGCCCGCCACGACCACCGAAAATAAATGCAGCTTTTAACGTTCCGGGAAACACCGCTATCGCTTCGGCTTTATCAATAAGTTCCCTCGGAATCGACTTATCCGGAGTGGCCATGATTTCATTGAACACTTTCGCGGCGGCAGTTGCATGACGTTCAGCATCAGACGCTCGTCTGCGCCGTTGCTGACCCAGTCCGGTAGTACTTAATAAACCAAGACACAAAATTAAACAGGTCACATGACCTGAGTTAAGTCTAAAACCACTATTCATACGATCCTCCTAAAAATCCACAACTATTTTGGCGCTGTTTTGCTGATGTTGTAAGGATAACGGACACAATACAAAATCATTGCAAAGCTAACGCATTACTCATGCCGTCAACAGCTTTAATTCAAGCAGGTGGCTGTCCTGCTAAAACGATCCTGTTAAAATAAGTCAAACTGGAGATGTATAATCTTGACCTGGGCTGGCATAGCCGCAACTGGTCGCCGAGAAAGTGATTTGCCGACGCTGCACACCTTGACCTTTCTCTGCGATAAACGGATTATAACAATGATTGTCCCAGCCCAATATTTCAAATGAAAAGCGCCTACCGCCCATCGGTGTTAGCTAGTGGACTGAGCGCTTCATGAAAGCCAAGGGGAAGAGAGCTTCGTTCCCTTAATGCACAAGATAGAAACAGAAAGGATCTTTCCAATGCAAAGATTAATGTGCCGTTTATTAGTTGCTGCTGTCGTAGCAGTCGTTGCATCTGCAGCATTCGCGCAAGATAACAAGGTGACGTTAAAGGGTTTTCTAATGGACAGAATGTGCGCGACCAAAGCAGTCAAGTCCGGTAACGCTGACGCGGCTGCAAAAAAGCACACTAAAGAATGCGCAGTGGCGTGTACCGATAGTGGATACGGCTTAGTCACGGGTAACAAATTCTATCTTTTTGACTCAAAGGGGAATGAATTGGCCCAGGCGATGTTGAAGTCCACAAAGAAAACAGATTCCCTGGGCATTGAAGTGATAGGAATAGTTGATGGGGATAAGATAAAAGTGGATTCGTTGAAAGAGGTGGAGTAGACCAACGCCTGGGCGTTTAGTTCGCGGCCCGTTTTTGACAACGCTGGTAGGCAGGGATGAACTGACAGCAAGCGTCGGTTCTCGTCCCTGCCGATTTTTATCAGTGAGCAGAAAATTCGGCAATAATCTGTTCTCGAATTTTTGCCGCCGAAAGGCCTTCTTTCTTCTGCAGTTCGTATGCTCTGAGTGCCTCGTTCAAACATAATGAGCAATTCGCTGCATGTTCGGTCTCGAAGCAGGTATGGAGGCTTTTATGTCCCATATGCATGTCGCATTCGCAGTAGCAGGGTAATTGAGCAAGCGTCGGACCTATTTCTTTAGCCTTGATATAACCCTCCCGTGCCGTACCGAAGAACTGTTCGGGCGGTAAGGTCGCACCCAAGGACTTGGGATCGGGTGCGATTGCCAGGTACGCCGGCACTCTGGGAGTTGGGGTCGGTATTGGTGCCGAGGTAGAAGTCTCAGCCGGAGTTGCGACCGCAGGCCCCCGTGAAGCCTTGAGAGAGGTTTCCTGCCAAAACAAAAATCCAGCGCCCACGGCCACCAGGATTATCCCACCTAAGATCAACTTTGAAGACATCTTTAATACTCTCAACCCTAAAATCGAATTCAGCGGGTTGATTATACAGACTAAAGTGCGCTTTTCTTAATCAAATTGGCGATTGAAAGTAAAACATCGGGTCCCCGGAAAAGAAAATATAAGGTTGAGCGGGTTCAAATCTCTTCCAATTACCGAAAAGCCGTGTGCAGGTGCTTATCATGAAGCCCGCGCGCACTCAGAGAGGTCATTCCCTTGTAAAAAACTGCGTACGGGAAAGTTTCTCGAGTCCGATCTGCGAATGCCGCTTTAGCCGAGGTTCGCCAAAGATGACGGCTGAACGAGATTGTTATCATTGACCCGCAGGTGCCGGCTTTTCGCCATAAATGGTCTTTCACAGAAACTAAAGAAAACCCAGGCACAGGCGACAGAAAGCGGGGTGGTGATTAACAGCCCTGTCATGGTGTCTGACATCCCGAGGAAATAGAACCTCCAGGTTTCCATCAAAACAAGTTCATGAATGAGATAAAGCGAGTAAGAGAAGAGGCCGATCCTTGCAAACAGTCCAATCCAAACCGGTAATGTTTGCCTGGTTCTCCATCGGAGTTCCAAAGAAACCACGTAGTTGACGATGATGAAAAAACCGATTCCCCACGCGGGATGCATAAACACCCAGACCGGATCGTGCAAAGCGGCGGTACTGTAATTGTCGAGGAAAAAAGCGATCCCAATCGCTAGGGCAAGCGCAAGAACGCCGAAACGAAGCTTGCTAAGGGATCGAGGCAGTCGTATCAGACCGCACGCGGCCTCTACACTGACTGCACCAAGTGCCCAGGTAAACCAATGGGTGAAGGCTGCTTCGGACAACGGTGTCTCGATTCCATAAGAGCTCTTCAGGTGATTCGCCAAAAACAACCATGCCACCCGTGTGGCCAGGCAAATGGAGAGTGTTACACCCCATCCCCACCCTTTCCGCAGAAAGAGCAAAAGGAAATATGCAAGGTACAACTGCTCTTCGATCGCGAGAGTCCAAAAGACTCCGTTGATGCTGTATACAGTGTGCGTATCAAGATTGTGCAACATCAGGGCATGTGAAACGACATCCCAGATATAGAAAGCGGAAACCTTCACATCGCTGGTCAAGGCCGCGATCACGAGGTAAAGCGCAAGGGCGATTAAATACGGCGGGTACAAGCGCCGCAAGCGGCGGCGCCAGAAATCCCCAAAATCCAAATCCGGTTCCTGTCCCGCGGCTTTTGTTTTGGCCCATTGCAAATGAATACAGAAGCCCGAAATAACGAAGAACAGGAAGACACTGCAATAACCAAAAGTGATTGCATGGAGAACAGGCATGACGATCCAACTGAACATCCCGCCGGTTCCAGGTTTTGGATGGGCCCCTACAACGTGATACGAAACTACAGAAAGCGCGGCAAGGCCCCGCAAGGCATCAAGGCCGCGCAACCGCGAGTTCTTCCAAAATTCCAAAGCAGCTGTTTTCATTCGGACGCGACTTGCCGAGACAATCAGTATTTGCGATGCAGACGTGCACAAGGCGACCGGTCGCAACCACCCAAAAAAGTAATACTCCGGCGCCGTAATATCGGAAACTTAATGATTTCTCACTGTGTTCCTCAGCGTATAGCGTTCACTGCGAACCCGCGGCACTAATTTGCATTCAACGATCTATCAGCGAACGGATTGATCCATTCATCACTATGCGTATTTCGAGCTGTGATCCGCTCTGAATACTTTACTCGTTTGTCCGGAGTTTGACCCAATCTCAACGAAAGTGAGACGATATTGAATATTGAATCAATCGGAGCGCATTCGGAGGCGGCTATTATGAACATCGAAAGAGACAAAATCCAAACGCAGGACGAAACGGGCGAACCGGCCGAAATCGATCAGGTCGAAGGGCGGGTCGAAGCGGAAATGGAACTTATCGAAGCTCGCGCCAAAGAACGTGTAGCCCAGGGCCTGCAGGATAAGAAACTGGAAGAGAAGGCAAAACAGCAGGAAATTGCCGCTGAAGAAAAGCTCAAGGGCGAAAATTCCAGGTGAACCTGCCTGGCTAGGGGAGCCAATGAGCCCTGATCCATGGATGCCGCTGTCGCTGATAGAATTTGCAGATGTCTAGCCCGCCGGCGATTCAGTAACCGCCTGGTCAATAACAGCCTTGAGTTTAGAAGGGGTTACGGTTGGGTTGAAGCCCGAAAAATGAGCAACGAACTTACCGCTCCGTGAGATAACCCAACTTTGCGGAATACTCGCTGGACCGTGAACCAACTGAACCAAAGGACCAGCGAAGTTACCGTCGGTAAAAACCATCTCATACGGTACTTGATAGCCCCGGGCGAATAGCTTCACCCCTTCAATACCATTCTGACTTTCGTTTTCCTTTGTTGCGATTCCTATAAACTGAACACCCTTATCCTTGTATTCCCTGCTTAAATCGATTAATTCCGGAGTCTCTTCTCGACAGGGGCCACACCAGGTCGCCCACAGGTTGAGAATCACGACTTTGCCGGTATAGTCGGCCAGTTTGATTGTTTTTCCACCGATCGTCGGAAGTTCCGCGTCACGAAGAGAATCCGGCATGTTGATGAAAACGGCAGGATCGTACGCAAGCACAGGCCCGTTTGCCGGCTTGCTCTTTTCGGGCTGCGGAGCCTGTGCAACTGAGTTGACATTCGCCTCGGGCTCTCGTCGACATCCCGAAAAGCCCAGGGCGGCCAATAAACCCAGGACCGCAAGGCTGGACCCGATTCTGAACGGAGTCCAGAACCTGAACTCTAGTTTTCCCACTAACCTTAAATTTGTCATAAGTCCCTTAATATACAATCAAAATAACTATTTTATCGTCCGATGCTGAAGGTTGCGACCCGGGAAAGATCGCTGCCCATTATCGCATATTCACCCGCAACGAGAGGAACGCGCGGCCGGATTTCCATAAAGAGCATTCCGTTTTGCTTTCCAAGGACCCGATAATGTGGCTTGACTATCTGTTCGGAAGCTATTGCATATCCAGAGCGGCCGCGTTCCGTCAAGGCAGACACTCTTCTGGCGCCCTTTTTACGGATAAATTGAACAAGAAATGCCGGATGGGTATTCGGCTGATCAGAGACAAAGATATAAATTCGCGGTTCCGAGGTTGAAACGATGGTCTTCGAAGTTTCGCCAGGTACTTCGACGTAACTGGTCTTATCATCCCTGGCAACCTCTAACGGTTTTAGGGGGGTGTGGCCTGTTTCGAATGGCAATTGGGAAAGCTGACCCTGAATGTCAGCAATATAGACCTGAGTTTGATCAGAAGGAATCTTCGGTGTGACTTCCTGTCCATTCAATCGGCCAAAACCACTCATCACGCCAAACACAAGCAGAAAAACGAAGCCCGAGCGAAAACGATTCAGCATAGCAGACCTTACAGAGCGAGAAAATGCTGGTGAGCGACTCTCCATCCCAATACTATCCAATATCCTGAGCTTTCAAGGCCAGGACAGTGGCAATTATCAAACCGAAGAACATCAGTATCAAGACCAGTGGATTCCAGGCAACGTTGCCCCAGGGGTGAAGAAAGTTAACATAATTGCTTAAATCCTTAGGAATTTTTTCAGCAGTCGGTACCGGCGGAGGTTCGCCAACCTTTGGCGCCTCTGGTTGCTTTGCAAACGGATTGACCTTTATTTCCTGAACATAATCCTTCACATCGCGGTCAAAACGCGCGAGATTGTCCTCTGCATCGCCTTTGAAACGCTGAATGTCTTTTCTTGCCTTCGCGATGTTTTCGTCATTGCGGTCCTCAATATGACCATAAAGTCCGCGTCCCTTGTTTGGACCACTTGAATTCGACCCATCTTCGCTTAAGGTATCAAGGGGGGAAAGGCGTTTCATTTCGTCAAAGGACCAGGTGGCAGGCATCGCAAGTCCAACTAATTTCGAGAATCCCTGAGGCACGCCGACAAGGCCGCTGAAAAGAATCTGAGGTATCAGAATCAACGGCACCAGGCTGGTCGCCATCTCTGAGGTCTTTACCACCGCAGAAACGAAAAGTCCCATGGCAATGCCAACGATCGCGGTTATGAGGACAGTAAACAACTGCGGGATGCCGCCCAAATATCCAGGTAATACATCAAGCGCCTTCAGAGTGCCAAAAAGCATAATGCACTGCACCCCAACGATCAGCGAGAGCACGAAAAGCTTTGATCCTATATACGGCCAAAGACCCAGATTCACCATCCGCTCGCGCGTGAAAACGGCCCGTTCTCGAATAATTTCCCGCGCAGCAACCGAGGTTCCGAACCAGACCGCAACCAGGGCAAGCATAAAGAAGGGAAAGTCACGCGGGGCCTTTGCACTAACAACCAAATAAGTCAAAAGAGCAATAATGGGGGCTTGGGCGAGGAGAATCAGAAGATTTGAGCGATCGCGTCTGAGTACTTCCAGATAACGGCGCGAAAGTGTGGCCCACTGTCGCACGGAATCCGTGACTGTCGTTTTTCGTTTCGGAGGAGCAGCAACCTGAAGATTATTTTTTAACCCGTCCAAAGGTTGAACGACGTTTCGTCTGTAGTGTTCAGTTGCTTGAAATCGTTTTTTCCAATCTTCGGCAACTTCTTCGGCGATCAGTTCCTTCTGACGTTTGAATTCAGCTTTCTCGGCCTTCGACGCAGTAGGAGCGAGCTGTTGCAGGCCGGCAAGACGCAGTTCGACAGGCGCCTCAAGCTTGTCATATAAATCCTTAAAACTGTCCGCCCTGAGGTGCGCCAATGCCTCCTGCGGTGTTCCATAAAACACAAGTTTGCCGCGCATCATAACAACGATTTTGTCGAACAAGCGTACGTTTTCCATCGCATGCGTTGTGAGGATCACAGTGCGCCCACTTTCAGCAATCTGTCTGAAGAGCTTCATAATCTTCTCTTCAGTAGCCGGGTCGAGACCCGAAGTTGGTTCGTCCAGAAAGATCACTGACGGCTTGGTGATAAGTTCAACCGCAATCGAAACACGCTTTCGCTGCCCACCCGATAACTGTGAGACCGGGACATCGCGCCGCTCCGCAAGACCGGTGACATCCATCACCTCGCCTACGATCTGGTCGATCTCTTTAGTTGATACGTCCCGAGAAAGACGCAGGCGCGCAACGTAGTAAAGAGTTCGAAAGACCGTCAACTCGCGATGAATAATGTCGTCCTGCGGGACATATCCGATCGACTGTTTCAGGGAATCCAGATGCTGATAAAGGTCCAAGTTGTTGAACAAAACATGACCGCCGGTGGCGGGCCGCATCCCGTTCATTGAATCCATCAGCGTAGACTTGCCGGCGCCTGACGGTCCAAGCAAGCCAACGAATTCGTTCGGGAGAATTGCGAGATCGACATCATCGAGGAGGCGTATCTTTCCACGGCCCGAACGGTCGCGAACTTCTTTGAAGACATCGACGACGTCAATCCTGGTCTTTGAACGTGTGTCGAAAACCGCGATACCGCGCTGCACATCAGCATGAAGGACAAAAGGACCTATCTGGACAACATCACTCCCGAGGATCGGTCGCCGCCCACTGATGCGCGCACCGTTAACGTAGACGCCATTGGTCGAATTTGTATCTTCGACAATTATCGAGCCGTTAAAGTTATACAGTTTTGCATGCCGATTAGAGATTTGAAGGCCGTCAAGGTGAATATCACTGTCAGGCGAACGTCCGACCGTTAATTCCGACCTTTGTAAAAACGGCACTTGCAGCAGGAGTTGAGGCTGAGAAGCGTCCGCAGGACGTTTACGTCCTGGCTGATCAATGGTTGCTGTTCCAGACCTGACAACGATTGTCCCGTAACCCAGGCCCTGTAAAGCGTCAGGAGCCAACGGAGAAGAACCAACCAGCGGTTTAGAAGGTGCTGGAACTGATTCTCCCTGGAACGGCATCAATGGCGCAGAGGAGCCAAAAAAGCGGAGCACTGGTCCACCAAGGCCAAGCTGAAGGGTGTCACCCGCTCTAAGTAAAGTTGCCTGCGCAATTCTCTGTTCGTTGATCAGAGTGCCATTAAAACTACCGAGGTCGACCACGAAAAATCCACCGTCACGCTGTTCGATCTGGGCGTGGCGTCTGGACACAACTGCGGCGGCGACGTCGATAACAATGTCGTTTTCGGGATCGCGCCCAAAGGTGGTCACCTTTTTGGTCAATTGGATCCGACCGGCCCCATGCGCTGCGCCACTGACCCATTCAAGGCCGCTGGCAACTGGTATTCCGGCGCCTGGAGTCGGAGTTTGTCGTATCGGTGTCGAAGGCGTTGGCGGACCTGTCGGTCCTTCCTGCTGAAGGCTGGGGATTAAAGGTTCGTTTCGAATCGTTCCTTTTGCCGCAGGTGTGGCTTGCAGAGAAGAGGCTGCCCCAGGTTCGGTATCGATGGATCGGACGATCAACACAGGACCGCCGGTGCCAAACTGAATATGCGCTCCTGTCGCGGTTTGGGTTGGCTGAGTGATTCGCTGGCCGTTTAGAAACGTACCATAAGACGAATTCAGATCAGTCAAAATGCAATGACCATTCACCAACCGGATTTCCGCATGTTTGCGCGAAACCACAGGCCATTGCGCCTGTTCGAAAAGAACCTGACATTCATCGGGGTCACGTCCGATCCTGATGACGGTACCGGCGGCAGTACGCTCGGGACCGGGTTTCCCGTTGCGTTCTTCTAAGAAGACTATTTTCATTTTCCGAAGCGAGGAATAAGGAGCTCTCCCCAGATTTTCCCGGGTTGTGGCCCGTGTTAATGCTCAAGCCGGAATGTTCTCAGGATCAAAGCCAACTGGCCAGTATCTCCAACATCTTCCACCCGAGTCACCTCGGGCGCAAGAGATGTCGCAAGCATGATCAAGGTGACACCATGTTCTTCACCTTCAACACCAGGCGGGAGGAAAACTACGCGGCCCCAGATCTTCAAATCACCCTTTGCTTTGCCGTCTGTAACGCCTGAGAATCGGAACTCGTATCCCTCGGTAGAGTTGATTTCAGATTTGCCCTCAGAGATCTTTTGATAGCTCGGTATCTTTTTTGCGAATTTCGAGCTCATGGACTCGACAGCATTTGGAAGACCAGGCAGGTCAAGGGCAAGTGTGCCTTTGCTCTTATACCAACTTACAACAAGATTTTCCTGGGACAAATCAGGGGGAATGCGGCGGTCGACTTCGACGAAGTTCGATGAGCCCTGGGGAGCAGCCTTTAACGTCCAGTTATTTGGATAATAAAACGAGAAATCGACGAAATGCTCGGCCAGGCTGGCGTCCAGATCGGTCAAAGAATTCTCGAATTTCGTAGTACTGCCAGGTTCATCCGAAGTCACTGCAGGCGTTGCTTCAAGAGACACGCCCGGGCTCGGTTCAACATTTTCCGTTGCCGGGTTAATAGAGACAGTTGGGGATTTATCCACACCGGTTAGTTTGTCCGGACTCTTAGGGAGACGGGGCTTAACAACAAAAAAGAAAGCTGCCGCCAAACCGCCAAGGCCGAGAATAAGAACTAACACAAGCAGGCCCAGAATTAAGGGCACCTTACTCCGCTTTTTCTTCGCTGCCTGAACCGGTGGGATCTGCTGCCCCGGCGGAACCTGGTTCTGCACCGCAGGCACTTCACCCCCAGGCTGGTGGAATTGCTGCGACACTTGAGGTTGCAAATCCTGCGACGGAGGTGGCGGGGGCGTCCACTGTGGTGGCGGTTCGGGTCTGAGTTCCGACGAAGGCGGCCATTGTGGTGCCTGCTCCTGAGGCTGCTGTACTGGCGGCGTCCATTGTTGCGAAGGTGGAGGCTGTTCAACTGGCGGCGAAGGAGGCGACCATTTCTGCGGTGGCGGTTGCGGAACCGGAACCGGCTCAGGCGGTGCACTCCAGGCCTGAGGCAATTCATGACTAACTGCCGGAGGTTTTGGACCGGAAACGTTGAACGGCTGTGTCAACTGATTGGGATCGGATTGAAATTCGCTGCTATGGCCCTTTTCGCCAAACGATGAACGACTGCTGATGGGAGGAACACCCACCAGAGTTTTCTGACTTTCCGAGAAATTCGAATCGACAGGTCCCGTTGGTTTGGAATGGAAATCACCGGTCTGGTTCTTTGGTACCGCAGCGATTGTCTTGTACGGATCGAACGGCTGAGGAGGAGGCAACGGGTCGGCGGTCGCCGAACCGGTACCCGCATTTGAGATGTTGCCCGCCGATTCTGCGTCGGTCACAAATGCAAGCTTGCCACCATCATAGGTACAGAACTTCTGCTTGTCATCAACATAGGTGCGCTTACATTTTGTGCAACGCTGCATACCAAATCTCCATTCAATCGATTCCTGGGAAAGGCCACTGGCAAGTCACAACAAATTCGTCTGTGACCTCGAGAAGCCGAGTCAATTGCACCTGGAAAGAGCACACTGTCGACTGATTCTAGTGTGCACTTATTTCTGCGAGTTTCTTTTGAATCTCGGGATTTTGTGGGTCGAGTTTGAGAGCGGCCTGGTAAGCGCGGACAGCATCTCTTGTTTTGCCCGCACTCGCATAACCGTCACCAACTCCACAAAACCCATATGAGCCAGCCAACTGTTTCCTGCCGGATGCAGGAGCAACACTGCTTGCCTTGCCAAATACGTCTTCTGCATCTGCTAACCGATCTTCGCGCAAATAGGCTGAGCCGAGAACCTGATATGGTTCGAAACTGCGGGGACTGACTTCGATGGCCTTCTGCAGATAAGGTTCCGCATCAGCATATTGCCTTAACACGACGTACATTCTACCAAGTAAAAAGAGGGCGCTCGGGTTTTTCGCATCCAGCTCAAGCGCAGCTTTCAGAGGCTTTTCCGAATCCTTATAGCGCTGCTCGGACTGCAGAGCATCGCCAATCAGCACAAGAGTAGGTGCATCCCTGGCGAGGTCCAACGCCTTCCCATAAAGAGGTTCGGCCTCGATAGCGCGTTTCGGATCTTTTCGAATCAACCTGGCCAGATGAACGTATGCCACGGCAAACTGAGGGTCGATTTCGATTGACTTGCGATAGGCATGTTCGGTATCTGCAACCGACAAGCCCCGAGCTTCGAGCGCAGCACCGAGGCGGTCATACGCAACCGCACTATTGCCCTGAAGAAGAATTGCACGACGAGCCGCAGCCTCAGCGTCCGCGAATCGTTTAGCCTGGCTACCGCCAGATCTCGGCTGGAGCAATACATAGCTGAGCGCGATGTATGTATCCACGTTGGAGGAATTAAATCCTGCCGACTGGCGATAAGCTTGTTCCGCCTCTTCCCAGCGCTGCTGATCAGTATAAACGTTTCCGATCCCATAGGGAGCACGCCAATCACGCCCGTTCAGACGGATAGCAGCCTTGTAGGATTTTTCGGCGTTAACAAACTTCTTTGAGTCACGGGCCTCGTTACCTTCATCCAGGAGATCTTCAACCTCAGCAGCAACTTCGGCAGCAGGGCGACCGTTACTGCGCGGGTTTGTCGAACGCCCATGTGATCCAGAGTTTCGCACACGACGCTTACTGGAAGTTTCTGGGTTCTTTGGCCGGAATATACCTGCGCCGCCACCAAGATCTCCACCGGCTTCCTGGCCAAGTGCGGTTGAACTTCCAAGCAGGACGATACTCGCTGCAAACGCAAGTATTAGTACTTTCCGTACTTTCGTCGGTTCCATCTTCGTTCCTTTCGCCGGATTGGCCGGCCAAAAAACATACGCCGAAAACTAAAACGTGAGATTAAAGATTTCCTGCCAGCTGTCATTTGAAGACTGTCTATCCCGATGGAATTTGCTTACTGCGCCAGACATCCCTTTTAATTGAAGGACAGGAACACCCTGTTTCACGAAAGTATATCGCAAGTATATCGCAACAATCTCGCAACATGCGTGTCATTTTGCGAGATTGGGGCATTGCGGGTGAGGAGCCATTGTTAATTACCGGAACGAACCAATCGAAATCCCAAAAGGCCGTCCCGCCTGGTTGGCTCGACCCACTGCCTGGTAACAGCCGTAACAGCCTTGCCCTTTGTCGCGTCAGAGCTAAACGAACCGCCCCTTATCACAACCCACTCAAGTTGCTCTGCCGGTATCTTATTAGGATTTCCCTGATATAAGACGATCTTGCTGGATGTCCATTCCCACACGTTTCCAATCAGGTCGACAGCTCCCCACTTATTCTTCCCGTCGGGGAATGAGCCAACAGGTCTAATAACCTTAGTGCCGAGATTTGCATACTTCGGGTCCCATGAATCGCCCCATGGAAAGAGGTTAGTCGATACGCCGCTGCGCGCCGCGAATTCCCATTCCTCTTCCGTCGGAAGGCGGTACGAAGTGCCATCACGTTTCGAGCGCCAATCGGCAAAAGCATTTACGTCTTCAAGCGTAACATTGGAAACGGGCCATTGTTCCTGGCCGGACGGCGGTTGATTATTGATCCAACCGGCAGGCGAAGTGTATTTCGACTCTACGAGAAACTGAGAATACTCAGCGTTTGTAACCTCGGTTCGATCCATCATAAAAGGAGCCACCGTAACCGAGTGGGCGGGACCTTCCTGCGGCAATCCTTCATCACGCCCGGCCATAAACGTACCTCCGGGAATAGCGACGAGGTCGGCTTTGACGACCTTGGGAGGCTTGTTTTCGACCGGCGGTTTTTTAACCGGTGGCGGATCGAGGGGAAGTGCGCCACCTCTGGCGAGATGAACCACATAGTAAGTCCCACCACCAAGCACCAGCACAACTACAACGACGGCCGCAATGATGTATTTTGGAAGTGCAGTTCGAGCGGGCGTCGGAACAGGCACGGCTGCCGTATCGGACTTTTGCACCACTCCACGCTGGTTGACAACGTCGTGGAGACTATCTACTACGCTTATTCTACCGGTGTCGCCGGTTAAAACCTGAGTCTCGTACGTGGTCCGAACACTTCCGGTATTTTCGACGGAAGCACCTGCTACCGGGGGAGGCACAGACGTTTCGCCGACTCCGTCTGTGATAGCCGGCTTGGAATTCTTGAGCTTTTCCTCCGCCAGGAGCTGTTCGATACGTGCAATTTCAATACGCTGTTTTTCGAGTAACCGCGCTTCGGCCTCGCTCTTTTCTCGCGCCTCTTTCTCAAGACGCGCTCGCGTCTCTTCCTCGATCCGCTTGATGATCGCGGCCTGGGCTTCAGCTCTCTTTCTGTTCTCTTCTTCGGCAACTCGCGCCGCCTCGACCCTTGCCCGCTCGTCTTCCTCCTGCTTAAGCCGCTCGGCCGCCTCGTTTTCCAAACGCAGGCGCTCCTCTTCCTGCTGCTGGAGGCGTTTGTTTTCAATAGCCTGAGTGTCAACCAGAAAACTGGAGTCATTCAAGGAACTGGCACCGATCGTACCGCTGACCGCTCCTGTTGCAACGGCACGAAGGTTTGCCTCAAGATGGAACTCGCCGCCCGGAAAATCGATCGACCGCGACCAATCTTCGTAGCCCTCATGTAAGACAACAACCTGATGTTGGCCTCGCAACATCTCGTTGAGCACGAGGAGGCCATCCTTGTTTGTTACACCGACGGCCACATTGTTGATAAAAACTCGCGAGCCGGATGGGAAACTATGAATGCTGACAGTCGTATCGTAACGCCCCACGGAGGGAAGCGAGCCACTCGGGATGGAAGAGTTGATGATCGTCTCTCTTATATCCATCGAGGGAATTGTTTGCAAAACCGATACTACGGCATTTGGTCTGGAAACAGCGTCGCGCAATTCATGAATCAATTGTTCAACGCTTTGCGGTCGATGACTTGCCTCTTTAGCAAGCGCGTGGTTAACAACTCTTTCAATCGACGCCGGCACATCCAGGTTGAACGAAGCGAAACTGGGAGCTTCCGTCGTAAGGTGCTTCTTCATTATTGACGGAATGCTGGAACCACGAAATGGCACTTCGCCGGCAAGCATCTGATATAGAATTACGCCAAGGCTGTAGATATCAGCCCTGACATCAGGTTCTTCGTCGGACCACTGCTCAGGCGCCATATAAAAGGGCGACCCCATTAGTCCGCTGGTCTTTGCCTGAACAAACGAGCCCAGCAATTCGCCGGATTTGATCTTGGCAAGCCCAAAATCCAGAACCTTCAACCCCTCAGCAACAGGAACTCCATCCTGGAGCATAATATTGAGGGGTTTCAGATCACGATGAACGATGTTCTGCCTGTGAGCAGCCCCAACACCAGCACAAACCGCGGACATGAGTTCCAGAGCACGCGCGGGTGGGAGCCTTCCCTCGGCAGCCAAAACATCCTGTAGCGAACAGCCCTTGACGTACTCCATCACGAGGAATGGCATCACGCCACGCACCACTCCGAAGTCTGTGACCGCGATGATGTTTTGATGTCGAATCGCCGCTGCAGCAAGGGCCTCCTGGCGAAAGCGCGTGACCAGCATCGGGTCGTTTCCGACGAGGTCCGGAAGAATTACTTTGATAGCATGCTGCGTTTTTAAAAATATATGCCGGGCATGGAAAACGACACCCATCCCACCGTGTCCAAGGCGGCGCTCCAACTGATAGCGACCGTCGAGAACCGGTTCGCCGACAATTGAATGGGCGGTCGCCTCACCATCGTCCGGACAATGGTTGATGTCGTCTGCAAAACAACGTCGGCATGCAGGACACTCTTTCATAGAGCAGGCTCAGTAGAAGTCAAAATGCACGTTGGAAGTAAAAAATCCGCGGAGAAATAAATCATTTAGAATCAACGCATCTGGGCATTAAGAAACCACCCAAAGGTTGCTATCAGGAGAATTACACACTTCCGCTCAATCTGATTGTAACTAGTACAGGATTTACTAGCAAGGAGCGAATAACCTTTCCGAATCATAAGAAAATAAGGAACTCGACGAATCCTGGGCCTGTAAATCTAAGCGCCACAGACACCCGCCGTCCCATTTCAATGCAGCGAGACCCTAGTTCCGCAAGCATCGCGAAGCTTAACTCCTGGAACGACGGCAATGGTCAGCCCGATGTCGATCATTCGAACCGCACATGGCGAACCCATGGCACCCGACCGATATGTCCAGCAGACGTGCTGCCTGCTCTGGAGTTGAAATGAAACCGCGGTAAAGTCCGGGACGCTATGAAAAATCGAGTATAGCGATATTTATACCCGTAGCTTGTGAAACTATAAGGCATGGAAAATGCGAAAATCATTTTTTCACACCTTCACAAGCCTTCTCGCAGTGCTCATGGCGCGTCTTTGGGATTAATCGATCAATCTCGGCTTCGAAACTACATGGGCAAGATGCCCATGCCACGTCGTGCAAGATCTTATCTCACGACGATGTTAACCAGGCGTTTCGGGACAACGATCACTTTAACGATTTGATGGCCGTCAGTGAATGATTGCACCCTGGGATCGGCAAGCGCCATCTCCTGAAGAACTTCCTGAGAAGCCTCTGGTGATGCAATAACGCGTCCACGCAGTTTGCCATTTACCTGGACCGGGATTTCGATTTCATCCTTTCGCGCCAATTCTTCAATCAGTATTGGCCAACGCGCGCCGCCTGCCAGCAAACCGCCTGTGTGGCCCAGAGCCTCCCATACTTCTTCGGCAAAATGTGGCGTATAGGGCGCCAGCATTAAGATCAAAGATTCCAGCGCTTCTCGGACGGCATATGCATCACTAGTACTTGCAGCCGACGGCTCGACGTTGAAATCTCCAAGCGCATTGGACAATTCCATCAACGCCGCAACGCTGGTATTAAAGTGCAACACCTCGAAGTCCCCGGTAATACGAGCGATCGTTTGGTGTGTTTTCCTTCTAAGTGAACGTGCGTCAACCGAGAAGGTTTCGATTTCGGGCTCAGCTCCTGACAATTCGGCAAGAGACGGTTGCCACCGATAAACCATCGAATAAACGCGCCTGAGAAAGCGGACGGCTCCTTCGATACCGGTTTCCTGCCAGCACAATTCATTCTCGGGCGGCGCGGCGAACAACACGAATAGCCTGACGGCATCGGCACCATACGACTGAATCATGTCGTCCGGATCAACACCATTGCCAAGAGATTTCGACATCCTCTTCCATTCACTGGTGCCTTCGACAAGGTTTGTCACCATACCCTGCGTCATCAATGACTTGACAGGTTCATCAAAGTCAACCAAGCCGATGTCTCGCATCATTTTGTTCCAGAACCTGGTGTACAGAAGATGCATAACTGCATGATCAATTCCACCGATGTATTGGTCCACAGGGGTCCAGTACGTGATCTTTTTCCGGTCGAACGGCGCCAATTCGTTATGAGGATCGCAATAGCGAAAGAAATACCATGACGAATCAACAAAGGTGTCCATGGTGTCAGTGTCCCGCCGTGCCGGCCCTCCACACTTCGGACACGAGACGTTCACAAATTCCGGCACGGTGGCCAATGGCGACTCGCCGGCTCCAGTGAACCTTGCCGTCTCCGGCAATTCAACCGGCAGGCTGGCTACAGGTACGGGCACCGTACCGCAAGCATCGCAATAGATCATGGGGATCGGCGCACCCCAGAACCGCTGGCGCGAAATACCCCAGTCGCGTAGCCGATATGTGACCGCGCCTTCGCCGAATCCATGCTCTTCGGCAAACCTTGTCATTGCCTGCATAGCATCCTGTGACAGTTTTCCGCTCCAATCACCACTGTTTACAAGAATTCCATAATCAGTGTAGGCAGCAGTCATCTCACTCGACTGATCCCGCCCCAACTCCGGCGAAAACCCACCCGGTTCTTCGGCATGTGTAATTGGCGCGATCACCTGCTTTATTGGAAGCGTAAACTTCTGAGCGAATTCAAAGTCGCGTTCGTCATGTGCAGGAACCGACATTACGGCTCCGGTGCCGTATTCCTGTAGAACGTAGTTTCCAATCCAAACGGGTATCTGGTCACCACTGAACGGATTAATCGCGACCAGACCGGTATTAATTCCCCGCTTTTCCACCTCGGCTCCCGGTTCGGTTGCGCAAGCGCGTTCTGCCTGAACCTCGGCGACAAAATTCTGAATGTCTTTACTTAGAGCAGAATCATGCAGAGCTGCGGCAACCACAGGATGCTCAGCCGCAACCACAATCGCGTTCGCACCATAAATAGTGTCAATCCGAGTCGTAAAGACACGGATTTTCGCGTCAGAATCCTTGATGGGGAAATCAACCAAAGCACCCACGCTTCGAGCAATCCAATTGCGTTGCATCGTCAGAACGCGTTCGGGCCAGCCACCTTCGAGCTCACTCATGTCGTCCAGCAACTGGTCGGCGTACTGTGTGATTCTTACGAACCACTGAGCGATCTCTTTCTTTTCAACGGGCGTTCCGCAGCGCCAGCATACGCCACCGGAAGACTGTTCATTGGACAGCACCGTCTGTTCCTTTGGACACCAATTAACGGGCGACAGCTTTTTATAGACCAGTCCCTTTTCATACATCTTCAGGAAAAACCACTGATCCCATTTGTAGTAGTCGGGACGGTGAGCGAAGATTTCGCGTCGCCAGTCGTAACTGACTCCCAGCCGTTTCAGTTGTCCCCGCATGTGAGCGATATTTTCTTCAGTCCAATCCCGGGGATTTATACCGCGTTTTATGGCAGCCTGTTCGGCCGGTTGGCCGAAGCTGTCCCAACCAATCGGGTGCAGCACGTTAAACCCTCGCAGTCGCTTATACCAGGCCAGCGCGTCGCCAATGGAGTAGTTTCGTACGTGGCCCATGTGCAAAAAGCCGGATGGGTATGGCAACATTTCAAGGCAATAAAATGACGGTTTTGAGGCGTCATTTTCCACAGCGAAGGATTGTTCGGCTTCCCACCTCTGCTGCCATTTTTCTTCAATTTTCTCTGGGAAGTACTTTTCGTCCATCTCGATTGCCCTTTCCTAGTTAGCAGGAACGTAACGATTAAGCGAGTTTTGGCCCAACCGATACAACGTTAAAGGAGAACGGTTAATACTCGACTTTATTTTATTAAGGTAACGCAGGAGCCGCCGCGCCGGTCTTCGCAGACTAAAAGTCGCAAGCACCGGGCGGCACCGTAAGGGCGAGAGATACGAATGGGATTGCAGAAAATATACTCATTTTGCGGCCAACACTTTCGGGTATTCCAACAATGTAAAAATCAGTTTGGCGTACCCTGACAAAGCACAATAAATCCATAATCATTCTGAATAATAGCCGATCCGGGGCGTCTTTGTCACCTTATTGAGTAACTGGTCTTCGTTTTTCCAAGAAAATCCTTAACACTCTTCCTGACGACCAGACCTGCCTGTTCCAATTCGAAATATGCTCGTTGAATCTCGCCCTTATCGACCAGGAGCTTTTGGGCGAGAGACGAAGGCGAGGGTAGCGCTTCGCCGGAAGGCAAATTCCTTTCCTTGATAAGGGATTCAATCTGCTGACGAACCTGAAGATAAACCGGTCCGTTGGAAACGTCAGTTAGAACGATGTTCATTAATAACACCAATCTTTAGGGCAATCGACCGAATTTTGTGAGTGGCCTTCACAAATCAACGGATTACAACGACAGTAGTACTGTTATGAAACGTATGATCGCAACTTGTCAACATTAAGCAAGTGTTCGGTTGGATCCTCCTGAGGCGTTTCGAGGATGAACGCAGCCTGCGAAAACCCTGGGTGCCTGGCGACACGACGCAACCCCTCGATTCCGATTTTACCCAGACCAATATGCCAGTGACGATCGACGCGCGAATTATAATCCGCTCGAGAATCATTAAAATGGACTGCACGAACATTCTTTGAACCAACATACTTTTCGAGGGCTTGCATTGCGGCTTTAAACCCATCCTCTTCGCGAATATCATAACCGGCGGTGAAAGCATGCGCCGTGTCAAAACAAACCCCAAGATTCAGATCCTTACACTCGCGCATGATTGTCCCAAGGTGTTCGAAACGATGACCGATACATGCCCCCTGACCCGCAGTGTTTTCCAACAGGATTCGAAAACGGCCCAGGTCAAGGCCATCGCAAGCTTTTTTTAGGCTCTCGGCGCAAATCCTGACTCCGTCATCTTCGGACGCGCCCTTTGCGCTGCCCGGGTGTACAACAAGATAGTCGGCCTTAAGGGCGAGGCAGCGCACGACCTCCTCGCGAAAAGCAGAGATCGATTTGCTTCGAATTTCGTCGTCAGCGGCAGCCAGGTTTACAAGATAATTGCAGTGAACAGCAATAGGATTGATGTTCAAACGGCGCCGTGTTTTCTTAAACTCAAAAATTTCTGCCTCGGTAAGCGGTTTGGCCGCCCAACCACGAGGGTTACGTGAAAAGATCTGGACGGTATCACAGTCAAGCTCGCGCGATTTGATCAACGCGTTTTGCAGGCCTCCTGCAATCGGTGCATGGAAGCCAATTTTAGGTTGTTTGGACATCAGAGCCTCGGGGGGAAAATAAGCCGCGGATCAACGCGGCACAGTCGCGGATTAAAGACAAATTAACCCGCGCAACGTATATTCGCTTCGCTGTCTACCTATTGATTGCCAATCTGTGTCTGTTCCATGACTCGGAGCATGTTACCGCCAAGGATTTTTTCGATGTCGGACGCCGAGTAGCCGCGCCGAGTTAGCTCAGCCGTAAGATTTGGCAATTGCGAAATGTCTGAAAGGCCTTCAACCGTCGTCGGCACGCCATCATAATCCGACCCGATCCCAACATGGTCAATACCGACCACCTTAACTATGTGATCGATGTGGTCCACGAGCCGTGATAAAGGCACTGCGGGCAGCCGTTTGGAATATTCCGCAGCCCGGACCCTGTCCCGGGCAATTTTCCTAAGCGCCGGACCTCCCGTTTCGTTGCGATCTGCCTGCTGGATCAAGCCGGCGATTTGTGCATCTACCTTTTTCTTTTGATCGCTCCACCCAGGCTCGACAAATTCAGAGTAAAAGACAACGCAGACAACACCGCCAGACTTCGCAACAGCCTGGAGCATATCGTCACTCAGATTACGCGGAACATTTGTAATCGCGCGACAGTTCGAATGCGAGGCAATGACCGGCCTGGAGGACGTCCTTATTATATCCCAAAAGGTCTTATCTGAAACATGGGACACATCCACCATCATTCCAAGGCGATTCATTTCGCGAATGACCCGTTGGCCGAATTCGTTCAAGCCGCGCGTTTGGCCTGCCTCATCCCCACTGGAACCAGCCCACCTTGTACTTACGCTCCACGTTGGCGACATGTAACGAACGCCAAGATTGTAATAGCGTTCGACGTTTTCAAGCTTTTCATCGATCGCGTAGCCGCCTTCGAGTCCCACCAGAACCGAAAGCCTCCCACTAGACGAATTCCGGCGAATATCCTCAGCAGTAAGAGCCAAAGCCCAGGTTTCAGGATGATTTTTGACAAGGTTAAGGATCGCATCGATTTGTTTTTCAGCGCGGTTGACCGCCGCAGGCCCGCCAACTCCGTATATAGAGGGCTCAACCCATACAGAGAAGAATTCTGCATCAAGTCCGCCCTCTTTCATCCTGAGAGCATCTATATGCCCATCGGAGAGTCTTTTATTGATATCGACACCTTCATCAACCATACGCTGCGCTGTGTCGGCGTGCATATCAATGGCGATTGGATGCCGCATGGCTGACGGCGAATTGTCAACAGGGCGAGTTGTTACCTGAGGCGAGGTGCTACCGGACTGTTTATTCACAATGATTCTGTTAGCTTCAGGCGCATGACAACCACTAAAAACAGCAGAAAGCGCAATCAGCAGCACTGGCCAGTATGAATTTCCAATGTGCGGGGCATTTAAAGTCTTCGAATGTGACATCGATTCAATTCTAAGGTTTAGACCGGCAACGACGATGTTACGCGTGGGTTATCCTCCAGGCAAGCCTCCTTGCCAATCGTGTTTTGTTTACGGTATCGTGACTGTCTTCTTCAAGCATATCGATGGCCGGGCGGGTCCGGAGCAGAGCAGCCCAGAGATGGCGCTTTTAGTTACAAGGGAGTGATGTTGGAGTGCACCGCATGGACCCTCTCCAATTTATCAAATCAACAGTTCAGGAGAGTTAGAAATTATGTTCTCAAAGGACGATCGATCCAAGGATGTCAGTACTCCGCGTATCGCGCAGGAAATCTGGAAAGACGGTGAATTCATAAAATGGGACGACGCACGAGTCCACGTAATGTCCCATGTACTGCATTATGGTTCGAGTGTCTTCGAAGGGATCCGCTGTTACAAAACAAAACGCGGCCCCGCGGTATTCCGTCTGAAAGAGCATATGCAGCGGTTATTAAACTCTGCAAAGATCTACAGGATGGATACTGGTCTGACGCGCGATCAATTGTGCGACGCGGCGGTGCAGTTGGTGGCTCGCAGCGGCCTGGATCAATGTTACATCCGTCCTATTATATTTAGAAGCCTTGACGAATCGAGACCAGCGTTTGGCGTTAACCCATTCCCAAACCCACTAACGTGCTATATCGGGGCCTGGGATTGGGGCAAGTACCTTGGCGACGAAGCGATCGAACGAGGAGTTGACGTGCAGGTTTCCACCTGGAACCGTTTGAGCCCGAACTCAATGCCGGCAATGGCAAAGAGCGGTGCGAATTATATGAACTCCCAATTGATCAAGATGGAAGCACTGCTCAACGGTTTTGCCGAAGGGATTGCGCTGGATGATCGCGGTTATGTCTCCGAGGGCTCTGGCGAGAATATCTTCCTTATCCACGACGGCGAAGTCGTAACACCGCCAGTGTCTTCTTCGATTCTTCCGGGAATCACCAGAGACAGCGTAATCAAGATTTGTCGCGAGCTGGGTATTCCAGTGCGGGAATCCGAGATTCAGCGGGCGGCGCTGTACGTAGCGGATGAGTTGTTCTTTACGGGAACCGCTGCCGAAGTGACGCCGATTCGTTCCGTTGACCGAATTACGATTGGCGAGGGCAAATGCGGGGAATTGACAAGGCGAATTCAAAAAGTCTATTTCGAAATCACGTCAGCCGAGCGCGAAGCACCTGGACAGTGGCTTACATTTATCGGCGGCGAGAGTTTGCCAGCAGCGGAAGTTCAAACGCCGAAATCTAAGGAGCAACCTCTGATACCGGAACCGGTACTGTCGGAATAAACTGGAATAGGACATTAAGAGACCAGGGGCGCGGCAGGATTTTGATGCCGCGCCTTTTTATTTGCTCAAGGCTGAATGCATTTATCGGCCTCGGTATTGTGTCCGAAAGATTATTTGGTGAAATCCGCCCTTTCCGTACCCTGTAAATCAATTTTTTGTGGAACCCAAGCGCATAGCCATGGTGTAAGTGGCAATGTGGGACTCCTTTGCCGGCGCTGTTTACAGCATAACCCTATGTGTACCAGGAGTATTATTCGGCTTAATAATCGCCTATTTATATACGAAGGACAGATTCAAGCGGCATTGAGTCAGATGAGGCATTAAGTCAGCTAACTCTGGGCGCCTACTGACCAGATCGTTCCTCCTTACTGACAAATCATTCGGGTTCGGGTTTATCTTTGTTGACCTCTGTTTAAACCATCGGTTATAATTGTTTAGAGTGTTTTTGCCGTCCGGCACCCCTAACAGGGTGAACGGTACAGGCTTTGCGCTTGTCCCGGTCAGGTACATCACGTTTTTTTGGTTCATCGCCTCGGAAGCGCTTTCTCGTCCAAACTCTCGCATAACATCTGCTCGGTCTTCTATATGCCTATTAGAATTGACGATCTCCTTAGAGTAGCTATCGGTTTCGGAGCTTCCGATCTTCATGTAAAAGCGGGATCCTTCCCGTTTATTCGGGTCGGTGGCGAGCTGAGACCTGTTGTGGACGCACCGCGTTTGACACAGGAAGACACATTGGACATGTCATTTTCGATGATGACGAATCGACAGAAACAGCGCTTTAAGGAAGTTTCAGAAGTCGATATCGGTTATGGAGTGACGGGTCTGGGGCGTTTTCGGGCGAACATATTTCAACAACGTGGAACTGTCGGCATAGTTGTTCGCGTGATCCCGGACAATACGAAGAGCACGGCGGATCTGGGTTTGCCGCCAGTTATAGACCACGTTGCGGACGAACAACGAGGGTTGATTTTAGTGACTGGAGCCACGGGCTCTGGCAAGTCAACAACCCTGGCGGCAATGATTGACCGCATTAATACGACGCGAAGCGGGCATATCGTTACGATCGAAGATCCAATTGAATTCCTTCATCGTGATAAGCGGTCGTTTGTAACCCAACGGGAAGTTGATGTTGATACGCGTTCGTTTGCCGAGGCTCTAAGAGGTGCATTGAGACAGGACCCTGATGTCATCCTGGTAGGCGAGATGCGCGACCATGAAACAATTGAAACTGCCCTGACGGCCGCCGAAACAGGTCATCTGGTGTTGTCGACATTGCATACTTTGGATGCGACAGAGACAATCATGCGAATAGTTTCTTCGTTTTCCCCACACCAGCAGAAATCTGTACGGCTGCAACTTGCCGGGATTCTCAAGGCAGTAATTTCAATGCGCCTGGTTCGATCGGCAAGAGGGCCGTCGCGCGTACCGGCGGTCGAGGTAATGGTATCAACCGGTCTTATACGTGATTGCATAATCAATGAAGTGAAGACTTCCCAAATTCGGGATGCGATCGCCGCGGGAACCTCGCAGTATGGCATGCAGACATTTGACCAGTCGTTGATGCATCTATACAGCGCAGGGCTGATAAACATCGAAGAAGCTTTACGAAATGCGAGCAATGCCGATGAATTCAGGATGAGAGTGCACGGCATTACCACATCGACCGAACAGGCGAAGGAAGACATGAAGAATATAGGAAACTTCAGTAGTGCTTTGCCGCCACGCGCCGAATTCAAAGAAAAAGAAGTCAAAGCCTGACCGAGTCTCAAAGTTTAGGGTAGACGCTCCTGATCCGACTATTAGTTTTTGAACGATGCTTGAGGACATAAGAGATGAGTGCCGCGCAGGAACTTTGGAAAGTCGAATGTCCGGATGGAGTGTTTGAGACAGATATTGAGACGCTGATGCAATGGATCGGCGAAGGTATACTTCGGTCTGAGGATAGAGTCTGTAAGGGTAATCTGCGTTGGATTGAAGCATATAAGGTCCCGGCCCTGAAGCGCGTTTTTGACGGTGAGCAGCCAATTCCCCGCCCTGCCCCAATCACGTCCCCGCCAGTGGATGAAGCGCCGGAAGCGGTCACCCCGGAAGTTGAACCGCCCAAGGTTCTTAAGCGGCAGGCAGCGATAGAGCCACCAACGGCGTTCCAACCTCCGAAGGCTCAGAGCATTGCGGGTTTCGATCTCCATTCCATAAGTGAAACCACAACTGCGAAAGAGCAAGCCGGGGAAAGGCTTGCTGATGGTGCCACGCCGTGTTATTTCCATTCAGATGTGTCTCCGGTACATGTCTGCCGTATCTGCGGCAAGGTTTTCTGTCGTGATTGCGTGAAGTTGGTTGGAACATCTAAGGTCGTCATCTGTCCCCTTTGCGGCGACTTGTGCAAACCTTTTCACGAGGTACAACAGCAGGCGGAGTATTTGCGCGTCCGTACTTCCGGTTTCGGACTCCAGGACTTTCGCGATTCGATCGCTTATCCCTTTCGACACATCATTGCCCTAATGTTTGGCGCCCTCGTTTACGGATTCTTTCAGTTGGGCGGACTGCGCACGCAAGTGATCGCGTTTGCTGTAATGTTTGGCTGCATTGCACACGCAATAAACCACGTTGCCGTCGGAAGAATGAACCGTAGCTTTTTGCCTGATTTTAGCGCATTCGATTTGTGGGACGATTTCTTTAAACCCATATTCCTTGGGATCGGTATTGTTATCGTTACGCTGGGCCCGATGATTGTTCTGACACTGTTCATCGTCTCGCATGTTTTTCGTGCCGCCGCGGCACAGGAATCGGCGCCGCCGGCAGAGTCGAAGATGCCGACGACCAAGGACTTTGACGATCTGGTAAACAGCCGCGATGAAAGTAAGAGTGAGGAGCTATCAAAAAAGATAGCGGCGCTCGATCCCAAAACAGAAATGCTGGAACAAGTGAAAAAGGTTGACGAGGAAACCTCGGCCACTTTTGTCCTGTCAAAGTTCCTGCATATTCCCCTGTGGTTGCTTTTGCCTTTGCTGCTCTCAATAGCCTGGGCGGTGTTCTATTTCCCCATGGCGCTGACCGTGGCGGGGTATAGCGAGAATTTCAAAGCAACAATAAATCCGTTAACCGGGCTCGACACAATTCGGCGCATGGGTGGCACGTTCGCAAAAGCATTTCTAATGTACCTGCTCGTCTTCGGCATCGGTGTTGGCGTGATTTTTGGAATTGGAATCGTGACTGCTCCACTGGACATTCCTTTGATGGGAAATCTTCCTGCTAAATTTTTTGGCGGAATCGTAACCTTTTATTTCGGTATGGTGATCGCGTGTCTGATGGGTCTGGCACTGTTCAAATGTGCTGATCGAGTCGGAATTGCAGTCGATTAACCACGCGAATCGCAGGCATTCGTGACTACGGGTGTCTTACTGCCAGGCAAATTCACGCTGGACCATGCTGTCGATCGATAATGAACGTAGACTTTGACACCTTTCTGGGCCTATACTGCCAATCCCCCCAACGAAAATCTTTCAGGAGAAATTGCCATGTCCACACGTACCTGGGCTTTTGTCCTTGTTGTTCTCTGCGCATCGGCGGTGACGAGCTTTGCGCAAGGTCATTCCAAACTCCATCAACC
>WNFR01000861.1_pt1 | contig 30947 bp, 26 predicted proteins | sample 5400221 | NCBI WGS metagenome assembly WNFR01 (sample SAMN13153357, study PRJNA577476) | soil metagenome | isolation source: 40 cm soil under Madrone tree | place: USA:California | collected 2016-06-14
CCGTAGTTCTGCTGAAGGGCCGCAGCTTCCGCGGCTACTTGCGCGGCATCGAGTTCGAGCTGTTTGGGATCTTCATGCGTCTCGATTTTGATGAATCCGTCGATCGGCTGCGACACAGCCTGCGCCAGATCGCCAAGCGAGTTGATCTCTTTTCCGTTTACTTTTTCGACGGTCAGATACGACAGATCTTCATAACCGACCGTGCTGTTGGCCGGAAGAATCTGACTGACGACTACGATCTTGCGATTGCCTTCCGGAAAGAGTTCCGACTGGAAGCGGTCGAGATAAACAAATCGCTGGGGCGCTTCCTTGATCCAATTGGTTCCCCACTCCTTGAGATATTGGCGCGATAATTCCAGGAAGATCATTCCGCCAAGCACGTAATAGGGCGGGGGCTGATCGAAGTTATACGGCGGAACGACGTAATCTTTGGTCGAGCGATGCTCGAGCGTGAGATTGAACTGCATCGGTTTGCCGTTGCGCTGCACGTGAATCGACACGGAATCTCCGGAATAAGCATGGGCCGTGAGTAAATTCGTAAACTCGATCTTGCCGTAAAGAGGATCGACATAGTTGCCATTCTGGTCGATTTCGTTGGTGCCGATGGACGTGATGATATCGCCAACCTGCAGTCCCGCTTTTACGGCGGACGAGTTTGGATCCACACTCGTGACGTAAACTCCGGCCGGTTTCCCTGTTTGCCCCGCAAAGCTGCGCAGCTGCGGATCGCGCGTCGGAAAGAATGTAAAACTGACGGAGGGAAATCCGCGATAGTGTTCGCTTTCCGCTTCCTTTAGAAAATGTGTGATGACCGGGCTGGGAATGGCATCGAGCACCTGCGTGCGGGGATCGTAGCGCAGCAACAAAGCAGCCAGCTTGTTGCTTTTAACCAGCGGCACCGTGTAACTGTTGTCGCGATATTGCATCGAGATGCTCATGCGGTAGGCGAGAAATTGACCAACCTCGATCGGGTAGCGCATCATTTGCACGCTCGTGACCAAACCTTCCGTCACCACGAGTGCACCGGTCGGTTCCAATTGCCAGGCCGCCAGCCGATCGCCCACAACCGTATCACCTCCGACGTCGAGCGGAGTGATGCCGTCGAGGAATTTCTTCTCCACCGGTTCCAAGAGCGCCAGATTGGCTTCGTAGTCGACCACGTGGACGTTTGCCGCAGTTTTTTCTCCAGACTCGGCGCGCTCCAGTTCCACGTAATTCTGGTTCGCAACCAGATCTGCCGTGACAAGGACGCGGCCTTTTGGCAGGACGGCGCCGAGGGCGCGTTTCGAAAAGGGCGCCTTCTTTTGCCACGGCCGAAAATAATCGTAGGGCTGGCCGGTAACATTTACCCGCACAAGCGATAAAACTTTTGGTTTATCCGCAGCGGCCGGCAGCGCGGGCTCCTTCTTCGCAGCCACGCCGACACACGTGACCAAGAGCCCAAGTGCAATTATCGGAATCGTTCGCATCGCTTAAGTCTTCTTTTGGTCCTCCGGAGTTTTGGCAATCGGTTGGTCCTCCAGATTTTGCTCGGCCACGACGTTGTAGCGGTTCTTGATTCGCTCGCGCGCTGCTTCGACCTGTTTTGGATCAAGCACGAGCGGAGGACCATCACCGATCATCTTCACGACCAAGCGGTCTGATGTTTCCGAAAATGCTTTCGCCAGTTCCTCCAGTGTGCGGATTTTATGACCATTGATTTCGTCGACAATTCCGCCGCGGAAGGGCGCGAGGTAAGTGTTGATCGAATCGGGGAGAATGTTTGTGAGCACGATGACCTCGGGATGTTCGAGGTAAATTTGCTCTTGCACGAAATACCCGAAGAAATAGCGAAGACGTAAATCCTGCGGTTGGTAAGCTTCGACCAAGTCGAGATTGAGTGGTTGAAAGAGAAGGCCGCCATAAACCACGTAGCGCGGCCGCACATCGTAACTATGCCCTAGAATAAGATATGGCCACACTGTCGCGAGCTCGACCTTCACACTCATCGGCTTCTTGTCGCGCAGGATGTCGAACTTCACCGTGTCGCCTTTGAATTTTCGCTCCACCACTTCCGGCATTTCCACGCGATCGCCTTCCAACTCCACATTGGCATCGCTCGCGATGGGATGATCGTCGATCGATAGAAGCACGTCGCCCGGCAGGATTTTCTTTGCACAAGGACCCGCTTCCACCACCGTCCAGACGAGAATACCCCGACCATCATCCTTCAATCCCAGAAAACGCCGCTGCGCGGGATTCTGTAATTTGCCATAGGTCATCCCAAGATCGACATATCGATCGTAACGGCCATCCTCGATGTCTTTGAGGAAACGGCGGATCACCGGCGTGGGAATCATGTAAGCAACGCCTTGCGCGATGTCGCCGCTGTATCCTTGGAACGCCACGCCCATTACTTTCGCGTCCTGCATCACCGGCCCGCCGCTGTTTCCCGGATTAATCTGCGCGCTGATTTGAACAGCCAGGTGCTGATCAACCGACGAATGGCTATAGAGCTGAAAGTCGATGCGCGAAACGATGCCAGTGGTGACTGACATGCGTTCCCCGCCGATCGGGTAACCGTAAGCCGAAACGACCGACTCCAATTCCGGAATCCCGCCAAATTGCAGCGGTGTCATGTTCTTAAAAAAATTCGGCGTCGAAACGGTAATGAGGGCAAGGTCGCAATCGTGCGCGACGAAAAGCACCTTGGCCGAATATTTATTGGGATCGCCATCGCGCTCGACCGTGAGATAACGAGCGTTGCTGACGACATGCGCGTTCGTCATGATGCGGTTACCGTCGATCACAAATCCGGCACCGACACCGCGTCCGATCGTCCCGGCATTCCACGGCGCGCGATAATCCGGCTCCTGCTCCGTTACGGTAATGCGAACCAGACTTTTTTGAACGGGGCCATTCGGACGCGCCGATCCAACTGGCACAGGCACGGCAACAACAGCCGGCGCATTCGGTTGAGTGGCTGCGCCCGGAGGCTGCGGAGGCCCGATTCGCGGCGAACTTGAGGCCGATGGCTCGGGTGGCCCCAGCGGGGCCTGCGGGCCAGGCGGCGTGCTTTGCTGCGCGTAACCTTGTGACAAACAAAATGCTGCCAGCAAGATCGACAAGGACAAACGTTTCATCGCGTAAAGTCGAGAAGATGAAACGAAGCAGCGAGAAAGCAAATCGCCATTCAGATTCTTGCGCGATCGAGAAGCGATTTGAGAACCGTTTTCGCTTCGAATACTTCGCGGGCCAGTGCACGCGCGGCCCGCGAGTGCTTGCGATAGTCGGCATTGATAGCTTTTACCGCAGCAACCACTTCAGCTAGCGAAGTGAAAGCGAAAAGCCCGCCACCACCACCATAATTGTCGCTGAAGCCGGTTTCCTGAATAATGACCGGCCGACCGGCCGCGAGATAACAAACGCTTCGATCGCTGAACCATCCCGTGTTGAGCCGCACGTATTGATCTTTCGCGACAGTGAATTCGCCTTTTGAACGCTGAATGTAATCGCGATAGAGCCAGTAATCGACGCTCAAGTCGCGTGGCGAACGAAATCGCCAGCCGTCGCGGAAAAACTTGTCGCGCGTCTTCTTATCTTTGATGTGCGTCGCGAGCTCAAATGTTTCTCCAGATCTTTTCGGCGCCGGCACGAATCGCATGAACTCAAGCGATTTGCTCCAAAGATATTTCTCTCCGCGCCAGGTGATGTCTTTCAACCCGCTCGTCGACCAATTAGCCACCGAAGTGAAAACGGCGGCCCGAGCAGGGGAGCGATTTGTTTTCCACAAATCTGTGACAATGGGTTGCCGTGTCGGCAACCACTTGAAGCCGTGTCTCGGAACCGCGAATTTTTTCGTGCCGACGTTTTCTCCAAACGTGAAAAGCGCACAATGCCGGCCGAGATAGTCGATTGTCGATCGGACTCGCTTATCGACCTTGATCTGCTCGACGCCGGGATCGCTCTCTACGTAGAGAATACGATCGCTTTTCAACAAGTCATCGTTGAATTCCTGAGTGCCGCAGATGTTCAGGATCGCGTCCGCGTCGCGATAAAGTTGCCGGATTTTCTTTAACGGAAGCCCGGCCGTTGGATTGCCGGCCAAATAACGGGCGCAGAACCCCCAGCAATTCTTGAATTCAAATTCGCGTGACAGCCGATCGAGAATCCTGGCCGCGTAATCGAATTCGTTATTTACTTCGAAGGTTTCAGGGTTGTAAGGCAACCGCGCCGAATCCTCCACGTAGTAAACTTCGTGCCCAAGTTGTTGGAGTCCGACGATATAATGCACGTGCTGCCAGATCACGCCCGCGATCGGCATCGAGCCCATAAAGCCCATCACGACGATGCGCTTGCGGGTCATGAGGCGGAAAACGCCCAACGCTCAATTGTCTGAATTGGACGTTGGACGTTGAGCGTTGGGCGTTGAGCGTTGAGGACAATCACGCCGTGAATGTTTTAACTACAGTGGCGGGATTCCCCGCTACGACGGTATTCGCCGCGACGCTTTTGGTTACGACGGATCCGGCGGCCACCACCGAATTTTCGCCGATCGTCACGCCTTTGAGGATGACAGCGTTCATACCGATCCAGACGTTGTCTGCGATTTTCACCGGGGCGGTTTTCAACTGCGGTCGCGGCGGCCGATTTTTGAAAAAGGGCGCGAGCGCTTGCGCATCAATCAACCGTTGTGCCGGCTCGAGCGGATGAAAATCGGAGTCGGCGATGCCGACATTCCAGGAAATGAGGCAGTGCGATCCGATCTCGATCTTGTTCTCGGCCATGACGAGCGCGCCGTTCAATAGCGTAAAATTTCCGATCCTGACATGTCCCTTCTCGCCAATCGCGAACGAGCAACCCGCATAACAGGAAACATGATCGCCGAAGACGATCGCATCTGGTTTGGTGTTTCGTAGAAATCGAAAAATCTGCGCGCTCTCGCAATAAAATCCTTCGCCAAACCGCACGTTGGATGGAATTGGCTGCGGCCACCAATCGCCTTCCACATGTCGATCTTGTTTGACGTTGCTCACGATGGATAATTTCCGGAGGCATAGAGTTTCGCGTAGACTCCGCCGTGCGCGACAAGTTCCTCGCCGCGCCCTTGTTCGACAACGCGTCCTCGTTCCAAAACAACGATTTGATCGACGCGATGAATCGTCGCCAACCGATGAGTGGCGATCAACGTTGTTCGACCCCGCATCAGCTCCTTGATCGTTTCCATGATCGCGGCCTCCGTCGTTGGATCCAGCGCAGAAGTTGGCTCATCAAGCAAGAGAATCGGCGCGTTCTTGAGGAAGGCGCGCGCGATGCCGATGCGTTGGCGTTGACCAACGCTCAAATGTCCACCGCGCTCTCCGACGGAACTCTCGTAACCCTCGGGCAGTTGACGGATGAAGTCGTCGGCTTGGGCTCGCTTTGCCGCATCGACAATTTCTTCCTCAGTCGCGCCGGGTCGGCCGTAGGCGATGTTTTCTCGCGCCGTCGTAGAGAATAGGAGCGTGTCTTGCAGCACGATGGCGATGTTGGCACGCAACGACTTCTTCGTAATGCTGCGCAAATCGCGGCCGTCAAGCGTGACAACTCCGGACGTCGGGTCGTAGAAACGCGGGACCAAGCTCAAAAGCGTGCTCTTGCCTGCGCCCGTTCCGCCGACAAGCGCGACAATTAGGTTCGACGGAATTTGCAAATCGATGTCGTGAAGGACATCTCGATCTTGCGCGTAAGCGAACGAAACATTTTGCAACGCAATCGCGCCTTTGGTTTCCGTTATGGCGATCGCGTTCGGCGAATCCTTGACGTCATCCTCGCGATCGAGCACCTCGAAGCAGCGTTTCGCGCCCGCGGTTGCGCCTTCCATCGCCCACGCCGTGTAGGTGAGCGATTCGAGTGGTTGATAAAGCATGAGCAGGTAGGCGATGAAAACGAGCAACGACCCCAGAGAAAGCGTGCCGGCGAGAACATGCAAGGATCCAAGGTAATACATGGCGGAGGTTCCGAGGACCATCAGCATGCTGATCACGAGCGCGCTGTTTACGTTCGTGAGGGTGATGCGCAGATTCGCATTAAGACTTTGCTGCGCTTGCAACTGAAACTGCCGCACTTCCCATTCTTCGCGCCCGAAGGCGTGCACCATTCGAATCGAACTGAGCCCTTCCTGTGCTTGGGCGAGCAGGGCGCTCTCCTGTTCCTGGATCGAAGTCTGGTCGCGGCGAATGCGATGAGCGAAAAAGTAAATCGCGGCGACGATTGCGGGCACAACCGCGAGGGAAAGCAGCGTAAGTTGCCAATCGAGTCGCACCATCACGAGAAAAATCCCGATCAGGGTGATGATGGAACCGAATATGTTCGTGAAGCCTTTGTTGTAGATGGTTTGTATCGATTGCGAATCATAGGCGACGCGAAAACTGGAATCGCTCGAGCGCCGCGCGTCGTGATATTTAAGCGAAAGCGATTGAAGGTATGCGTAGAGATCAGTTCGCAGCTTGAGCAGCGCCTCGAGCCCGATCCTGACAAATACGTAATTCGTGATCCAGTTGCAGATTCCCCAAAAAAACTGAATCACAACGAGAGCAAGACAAAGCGCGAGAATCAAATTTGAAACCGAGGAAAATGTGGGATGAGAAGCAAGAGCAAGTCTTGGGTTTGGCAGAATCTCATCGACGATGATCTTGAACGGCCACGGCTTGAGCAGGTTCAAGCCGATCCCAATGAGTGAAAGGAATAACCCGACCGCGGTCTGCGGCCAGAAGGGCCGGTAGTAACGAAGGATGCGGCGGTAGATCGACATGGAAGATTAAGATTGCAGATTGCTGATTTCCGATTGAACTACCGCAGCGAAATCATCGCAGAGGCTAAATCCGAAATCCGAAATCCGAAATCCGAAATTCCTGCGTGCATCACCTTCTTAAAATCTGGGTTGGCTGGGTCCTAAGTGGCGGTTACTGGGGGATCATTGTCCTGATGGCGATGGAAAGCTCGATCTTTCCGGTGCCAAGCGAGGTCGTCATTCCACCAGCGGCGTTTTTAGCGGCCCAAGGGAAGTTGAGCTTCACCGGCGTAGTTTTGGCCGGAACGCTCGGATCGTACTTGGGAGCAGCAATCACGTATTGGGTTTCTCGGCTAATCGGGCGTCCACTCATCATAAAGTACGGTCGCTTGTTTTTCATCAGTCCAAAAAAACTGGAGCAGGCGGAAGACTGGCTCACTCGCTACGAGGCGGGCGGCGTTTTCTTTGCACGGCTTTTGCCCGTAGTCCGGCATCTCATTTCGATTCCCGCGGGAATCGTGCGGATGAACTTCAGAGTTTTCAGCGTTGTTACCATTGTCGGATCCGGAATCTGGTGCTGGATTCTGGCTTGGCTCGGCGCCAAAGCTTATCGCCTTGAACCCGAACTTCTTTCCGATCCGGAAGCGCTGGTTCATTTCATCAAAACGCAGTCCTATTGGATCGTTTTTATCGTTGTTCTATTCGCCGTCCTCTACCTCTTCACGATGCGTCTTATGCGACCGGCGAAAAGCTGACTAAGTGTAAATAAGCGTGACACTAGTGTCAGGGGTTTGCCCCTGTTTGGGGGCACCGGTCAGCGACCCCACAGATTGTCCTCCCCAAGGCTAGATTGAACGAAATGGCACTACATCTGCTCTAACTAAGTGCGTTCCAATGAAAAACACCAAGCAAATCCTCAAACCCCGTCCAAGACTCTCGCTCGGCGACCTGATCCTTGCCGTTAGTTCGTGCACAAAAAACACAAAAGAGACTGTGGCAGCCGTAGCTGATCTACTCGACAGCGGCCAAGTGCGCGTGGAAAACAACGGTCGGTTCATGCGGGCCCGCGTTTGTTAGCGGCAAGATCGACAATCGACTTTCGAAGTCGCTCCGGTAGTTTGTCTGCCGGAGCGTTTTTTTTTGCTCACAAAACGCTTTCCGCATCTAACGAGCGCTTTTATCTTGCCGTGTGATTGATCGTTATTCCCGGCCCGAGATGCGCAAAATCTGGTCGGACGAACGCAAGTTCCAAATCTGGCTGGAAATTGAAGTGCTGGCCTGTGAAGCGATGGCCCAGCTGGGGCATATCCCGAAAAAGGACGCGGAGGAAATCCGACAACGTGCGCGCTTTTCGATTCCGGAGATTCTCGAGATCGAAAAGCGGACGAATCACGACGTCATCGCGTTCCTGGAAAATGTCGCGGCGTCCGTCGGGCCAGCCGCGCGTTGGATTCATCAAGGACTGACTTCGTCGGACATTCTCGACACGGCTCTGGCAGTTCAGCTCATGGAATCAGCGGAGATTTTGCTGTCCGATTTAAAGACGCTAAGATCGACGGTCGCCAAACAGGCGCGCCGCTTCAAAATGACGCCGATGATCGGGCGCAGCCATGGAATTCACGCAGAACCTATTACGTTTGGATTGAAGCTTGCGCTGATGTTTGACGAATTCGGCCGGGCGGAAGAGCGGCTCCAACAAACGATCGAGCGCGTGAGAGTCGGGAAATTGAGCGGCGCGGTCGGCACGCACGCATATGTCGATCCCGCGGTGGAGCGCGCGGTCTGCGAAAAACTCGGTTTGAAACCGGCCACAATCTCTACGCAGATTGTGCAACGCGATCGTCACGCGGAGTTTATGGCCACCCTCGCGTTGATAGCATCCAGCATTGATCGCTGGGCGACAGAGTTCCGCCATCTTCAGCGCACTGAAGTTCTCGAGGTAGAAGAATTTTTCGGCGAGGAACAAAAAGGCAGCTCGGCCATGCCGCACAAACGGAATCCGATCACGGGCGAGCGTTTAAGCGGATTGGCGCGGGTGATCCGCGGGAACTCGCTAGCGGCACTTGAAAATGTCGTGCTTTGGCATGAGCGCGACATCAGCCACTCGAGCGCGGAACGAATCATCCTGCCGGATTCGTGCACATTGCTCGACTACATGCTGGTGAAATTGGAAGAGCTTGTCGGAGGTTTGCAGGTGTATCCGGAGCGAATGGCGCAGAACCTCGCTCTGACCAAGGGTTTGTATTTCAGCCAGGCGATCCTACTTGCGCTGACGAGAGCGGGGGCGCAACGCAAAAGCGCCTATGAAGCCGTGCAGCGTGCTGCCATGAAAACGTGGAAAGGCGAGGGGACGTTCGCGGAAAATGCCAAAAGCGAACCGGAGATTGCGGCACATCTTTCCATAGAGGAAATCGATCGGCTTTGTTCATTGGAGATTCATTTCAAACATGTCGAATCAACTTTCAAAGAGCTCGGTTTGGATTAGGGGCGCGGCAAGATCGACAATTGCCGCGATGGCCTATCTTATCGGGTTAAGCAGCAACTCTGTTATTCGGCCGCTGGCATCAAGCTGCACGACCGTAATTTCAAACGCGGCGCCGTTGGATTCTCCCGCGGTCGCTTTCGAGCTGAGCGTTACGCGCACCCGACTACCGCGCCATTTCAAAAAGACGTGCTCCACTTGAAACGTTGGAGACAGCTCGACGCCGGTCAAATCGAGGTGCGCGAGTAATTGCATTGTCATGGGCGCTGCTACAGTGGGAGTTAGCCGGACGCTTTCACGTGGCGAGCCGGGGAGCACGGCTACGTCCCCGATTTCCAAGGCATTCCGCGTCTTGGCCGGTTGAAAAGGTTTCGTTGTCGGGACCAATCGCATGGTCGCGATGTGGCCATTCGCATCCAGTTCGGTTCGTCCCAGCTCAAAGCCGATTTCGACGGGCATTGTATCGCACGCGGTAGAGGATAGATGAAGTGATACGCCCGAAGAGGACGGTTTCGCGCGGATCGTCCCCATTTGCAATTGAGGCGTGAATTGCATCGACAGAACGTCGAGGAACAGACCAAGCACAGCGTCCTTTGACGTCGAGATAACTGGCGTGATCAGCGACGTTTGTGCCGGGGCGGCTTTTGTGACTGTAGTTTCCTCTGCTGGAATTGAAGAAACGGCGGAAGATCGAGATAGAGTTACGGCTTCGGAATGCACAACGCGTTTCGGTTTCGTTTTGGGCGGCGCGGGCGAAGCTGGAGGCCGTTCGGGCGATCCAATTGAAGCGGCGGATTCGGTTGGAACTTCAATCCGCAGCGGAGCGCCATCCAGGGTCCGTTGCACTAAATCGATCAATGCATCGGAGAGAAACGGTTTTTCGATCGTGGCCACAATGTTCTCGAAACGCGCCGCGGCCGCGTGCATTTCGAGTACGTGGCCCGACATCATCAATACCGGTATTTGGGCCGTGCGTTCATCCTGCAGAAGTCGCCGGCAAACTTCGTCTCCATTAAAATCAGGCAGGCTGTAATCGAGAAGGATGAGATCGGGCATGATGCGTTCAACTTGCTTGCAGCCACTTGCCCCATTTCCAGCTACCGTGATTTGCCACTCGGGATGATTTGTGGCGAGGAGATCGGTCACGAAAATTAGCAACATCTCCGTGTCATCGATGACGACAATTTTCTTTGCACCTTCGAGGGCCGCTTTCGTCCGCGTTGGTTCTTCTATCGCTGGAGGAGCCTCGTCGGCTCGTGCGGACTTCGTTTGTCGCAACAATTCCAAAACGACGGCCCTCCAAGGTCCGTGAATTGTCCGGTTCCCCGAGGGATGCTTTTTCCCTTCACTCAGAGTTGCTTCCTCCCAGTTAAGCATCTCTGCGAGCGCCTCAAGACCGTCGAGTTTGCCGGTTTCGGCGTGAGAAACTTGGCCCCGGATGAAATGGATCTCGCCAAACTGTTTTCGACCGGCCTCAACTTCTATGATTGCGCTTGCGCTGGCTGCGCCTTGCAACAGAAGGATGTCGAAAAGGTTGAGCGCGCGCAGCGTTCCGCGCGAACTAGCCGAGTCCGATTCACGCCAGGGTCCGAGCAACGCCTGGACAGCCGCGCCGAAATCGGCCAGCTCAAATGGCTTTTCGACGAACTGCAGCGCACCGAATGATCCGCGTTCATCGGCGATTTCCTTTGGGACGGCCGTGCCGATAACTAAAACGCGCCCGTTCGGGTTCGTATCCCGCAACGTCTGGAGAAGATCGACCAAGCCCGGCCACGGAGGATCGACATCGACGACAAACAATGCCGGTCGCGCCTGGCTTGCGATCGCTTCGGCCTCAGCCAGTGAGCCGGCAACCGAGACCGGATGACCAGGTGCAAACTTCTTCAGCGCCGAGCCGATCGCTGCCGCAAGCGCATCGTACTCCTCGAGAAGAAGAACACTAGGCTGCGGCGTGGTCCCGGCGGAAATGGGAATCGAAGAAGGCACGTCGACGGCTCAGTCTAATGAGAATAGGAGAAGCGCTTGGCATGTCAAAGTAAACAGGCGCAAGTTGCGTGCCCTCGCGGAGTGGAAAACCCCCCGCCGCGGCGATGAATTCGTTATTCGTAGCGAAGGGCCTCGATCGGATCGAGCGAGGCCGCGCGATAAGCCGGATAAAGTCCAAAACCGATCCCTATACCGGAACAGACGATCAACCCGGCCAGGGCCCAACCGAATGGAAAAATGACGTCCGCTTGCAACCAAACAGCGAGCAGATCGCCGCCGATCACTCCGAGAATGATTCCCATGATGCCTCCCACTTCTGAAATAAGCACGGCCTCGGTCAGAAATTGTCTCATGATATCGCGACTGCGCGCGCCAACGGACTTGCGCACCCCAATCTCTTTTGTCCGTTCGGTTACGCTCACGAGCATAATATTCATAATACCGATGCCGGCCGCGACGAGCGCGATGAAACTAATGACAAACGCGCCGATGCGCACCACGCCCGCCACAGAAGCGAAAGCGCTTTTGAGCGAGTCGTTCGTATAAATTTCGAAGTCGTTTTCCTGATCGGCACGAAGGCCCCGCGCAATTCGCATCGCACTAATCCCTTTGTCCAATGTCCGGCTGTAGAGCTCAGTCGAAAATGGCTGTGTCGCGATGTTAACCGTGCGATTGGCCTCGCCGTAATTCTCGAAAAATCTGGTAATCGGCATGAAGCAAATGTCGTCCTGACTCTGCCCAAATGAAGTGCCCTTTTCTGCAAGCACACCGATGACCGTGTAAGTGTGTCCACTCATGCGGATGACCTTGCCGATAGGTGATTCGTGCGGAAACAAGCGCTTCTCGATTGTTTTCCCGATGACGATAACGTTACGCGCAAGATCGACATCTTCGTCGGTCAGATTTCGCCCATAGCCAAGCGTGAAAGCGTTAGCTGTGAGAAAGCTTCGATTTGTCCCGACGACGGTGAGACTCGGTGTCGTCTTCACGCCGTTATAAACCGCTTGTCCCTTTAAATCGCGACCAAAGCATTTCAGGCAAATCTCCCGAGCATCGCCCTGCATCAACTGATAGTAACGCAGCGCCTGCCGAAAGGTGACATTCCGTCGATTCTGATATTTCTTCTTCGATTCGCCACCGGCCTCGATGTTTACGGGATATTTCGCGAACTGGAAGATGTTCGATCCGAGAAAGCTTATTCCACTCTCGATAGAATTTTGCAGCGCACCGATGGCTGTCATCACGCAAATAACGGAGAACACCCCGATGGTGATACCGATCATGGTCAAGGCCGCGCGCAGCTTGTTCGCACCGAGCGAGGACAACGCCATCTTGATGATCTCGCCAAATAACATGTCGATCTAAGCGGAATGGAGAAGTGCACTAATGGAGCGGTGGAGTAATGACCGCCCGACGATCACTCCACTACTCCCGCACTCCATTACTCCGTTCTTATTCATACCTGAGTGCCGTTACCGGATCGAGGCGCGAGGCCGACCAGGCCGGAGCAAAGCCTGAAACCAAACCGGTCAGGACCGAAACGATCATGCTCGTTATGACCAGGCCCATCGAAAAATGAACAGGGAACGACGGAAACGCGGCGCCGATTAACAAGCACATCAGAAAGGCCACGGTCAGCCCGATCAAGCCACCGAGGAGACAAAGCGCAGTCGATTCGATCAAGAATTGAAGCAAGATCGTCCGTCGACGCGCCCCGAGTGCTTTGCGCGTGCCGATTTCTTTCGTCCGTTCCTTCACACTCACGAAGGTGATGTTCATGATCCCGATTGCCCCTACGAATAGCGAAAGACCGGTAATGAAAAGCCCGGCCATGGCGATTGAGTTCTTGATTGGATCCAATGTGCTCTTTAACGCCTGTTGTTCGTTGATACTGAAGTCGTCCTTTTTTTCCGGAGCCAATCCGCGTACGCGCCGCATCAAACCACCGAGCTCATCTTTCGCCTCGGTGAGTTTGGTCTTGTCCTTCACCTTGACCAGGATTTCGGCTTCGCTCTTGGAAGTGAAGTATTTCTGAAAAGCGGGCAGTGGCATGACGACAATGGAATCGAGGCTAAAAAGTCCGAGAAATGACCCTTGCCGGGAAATGACTCCGATCACTTTGAACGGCTGTCCGTTCATCTGGACTGTTTTGTCGATCGGGCTCGAGGATGGAAAAAGCGCATCGGCTACATCATAGCCGATTACACACACCTGCGAGCCGCCGCGCGATTCCAACTCGTTAAAAAAGCGGCCCTCCTTGAAATCAAACGTCGAAGTGATGATGTAATCTGAGACCGTGCCGCGCACGAAAACGTTGTTAACCTCGCTGCCTTCGTACTTGACGCTGCGGGAAACACTCGAAGTCGGGATCGCGATGATCAGGTTCGAGTTCGGTGTCTGCGCGATCATGCGGTTAAGTGCGTCTGCGTACTCGGTCTTGATCTTTTTTCGGTCGCGGTAATTCCACCAATCATTCACCTGCCGCCACGGCCATTGTCCGACGTAGAGGACGTCATCGCCGAAAATGGACATGCTCTTGTCGAAGCCAACTTGAATTCCGCTGATCGCTGTGCCCATCAAAGTTACTGCCACGATTCCAATAATCACGCCCAGCGCGGTGAGGGTGGAACGCGTCAAATTGGAACGCATTTGCGCGACTGCGATCTTCCAGCTCTCGCTCAACTCGTAGAGAAAACGTTTCATGCTCTGAGCGGGGTTTCAGCCACGACCCCAAGGAGCGGCGATCTCCCCTGGCGCGCCGTAGTCCCGCGACTGCGGGACGAAAGAGGCAGATCCGCCGTCGGCGGTTTCGAAACCGTCGTTCCGTGAATGTTTCGCGCGAAGGACATGTTGATCTTAGCTCACCGCCATCGATTCCACGTCTGGCACAAATCCCACCTCGTCGCTTTCAATCAAGCCGTCACGCAAATGGACCGTGCGGCGGGCATGCGCGGCAATGTCGCGCTCATGGGTCACGAGAATGATGGTGTTGCCGCGATGATACAGGTCTTCGAGCAGCGCCATGATTTCCTCGCCGGTTTTTGAATCGAGGTTGCCCGTCGGTTCGTCAGCCAAAAGAATCGACGGCTTGTTCACCAGAGCGCGTGCGATCGCTACTCGCTGACGCTGGCCCCCGGACAACTCGTTTGGCTTATGATGAATGCGATCGCCCAAACCGACGTCAACTAGCGCTTGCGTTGCGCGTTCTTCGCGCGCCTCCGCGTGCATGCCCGCGTAAATCAGCGGAAGCTCGACGTTGCGCAAACTGGTTGAGCGCGGCAGCAAATTGAATGTTTGAAAAACGAAACCGATTTCGCGGTTGCGAATTGCGGCCAGTTCGTCGTCGTCCATTTCCGCCACATTTTTTCTGTTGAACTCGTAACGGCCGGAAGTGGGCGTATCGAGGCAACCAAGCATATTCATGAGCGTCGACTTCCCGCTGCCGCTCGGTCCCATGACTGCAATGTATTCGTTCGTATGAATTTGTAGAGAAACGCCGCGCAACGCGCGTACGATCTCTTCGCCCATCACGTAGTCTTTCGTGATGTTCTCGATATCGATGACGATGGGCCCGACTGGACGACTGTCGTTTGAATTCATCGTCAATCGTTCCTGGCCAATGTGAATAGTGATAAGTGAATGGTGAATTGTGAAAGAGCGTTTTTTCTATTCACGATTCACCGATCACGATTCACTTCTTTTCCTTTTCGATGACGACCTTGGCGCCGTCCTTTAACTTGCGGCTGATCGCGCTGTAACTGCCGGAAATTACTTCGTCGCCCGGTTTGATCCCGCTTTTGATTTCCATGTACGTGTCATCCGAGATTCCGGTCGTCACTTTTACTTGTTGTGCCTTCGCGCCCTTTTTCAGAAACACAACCTTGGACAGTTTTTCACTTTCCACTCGTTGGGCCGCCTTTTCCTGCTTCTCATTTGTCAGCTCGGCGCTGTTATCCCCTTTGTCGCGCGCGGCCGCTTTTTGTTTTTTCTTTTCGATCTCCTCCGGGCTCAAGTTGCTATCCCCGGTGCGAATCGTGACCGCTTGCATGGGCACTGCCACCACATCCTTGACCATGTTCGTCTCAATATCGGCCGTGCAACTGAGCGCGGGGCGCAACGAAACATCGTGCTCGTCCACGCTTATCTTCACTTCGAAGTTGGTCACTTCCTCCTGCGTTCCCGCTCCCGTGGTCTTACCGGTATTGGCAATTTGTTGGACCGTTCCTTTAAATCGTCGGTCGCTATACGCATCGATCTTGATGCTGGCCTTGTCGCCAACCTTCACGTTAACCACGTCGTTTTCATTTACGTCGACCACGGCCTGCATATGCGACAGATCGGCTACGCGCATTACTTCCGTGCCGGCAAATTGTCCCGTTGCCACAATGCGCTCACCGAGTTTGCTATTCAAAATTGTCACCGTCCCATTGATCGGCGAATAAACCGTCGTCTTGGAAAGTTGATCTCGGGCCTGGCTCGAGCTCGCCTGGGCTCGTTCGATCTCGTGCAGTGAGCTCTCGAATGTATTTTTGGCCACATCGTAGGCGGCCTGCGCGGCATTGTATTCCTGTATCGAAATCGTCTTCTTGGCGTACATGTCTTCCGCGCGTTTGATGTCCTGTTCCGTTTTTAACATCGCCGCCTTCAGTTGAAGGTTCGTCGCCCTGGCCGAACTGATGGATGCCTCCTGTTGCTCGAGCAACGCCTTGTACGAATCCGGCTTAATCCGCACAAGCAGATCGCCTTTCTTCACCACCTTCCCGTCTTCGACCGGCAAGTCGATGATTTCGCCCGCTACTTCCGGCGAGATTTTCACTTCAACTTCGGGTTGCACTTTGCCGGTCGCCGAAACCGTCTGCACGATTGTCTTCCGCACCGCCTTTTCCGTGGTCACCGGGATCGGCTTCTCGCGCCTGGCCGCGATGGAATAGACGATGAGCCAAACCACGAGCAGACCAACCGAGCCCCAGATGATGTAACGCTTTTTGCGCGACCAACGCTTCTTGCGCCGCGACGGTGCGCCGGCCGACGTAGCAGCGTCAGTACTTAAAGCCTGATGCATAATTAGGGTGGGGTTGGGGACTTAGGAAGCTGACGAATAATCGCACTTTAGACCTTTGCAAAGCAAATCCCGTTCATATGGCACTGTAGCCGACTCGCTCGGCCGGCCCACGCTGTAGCTGCGCAGGCGGGTCGAGGCGTCTTTCAATGAGATGCATCCGAAGATGCCTTTGGATTCACGAATTTCTTCTCCTTGCCATCGTCGACACGCCGATTGATTCGGTCGATCGCCCAACCGGCGTGCTCGGCGATGAGCGGTTCGGGATCTTGCGCCGCTCGTTGCAGTGCCGGCAGATCATTTAGATCGCCCACATTTCCCAGCGCCACGCAAACGTTCCGCAGAAATCCGCCGCGCTTGATCCGTTTGATTGGCGAATTGCGAAACGTTACTCGAAATTCTTCGGCGCTTAAACTCAGATAATCGCGCAGCGCCATGCCGACCGTCGATCTTCGAGAAACGAATGCGCTTTCGCGAGACATCTGCGCAAAGCGGTTCCATGGGCAAGCGTCGAGACAATCATCGCAGCCGAAAATTCGGTCGCCGATCAACGGACGAAACTTGAGCGGAATCGAACCTTTCAGTTCGATCGTCAGATAGGAAATGCAACGGCGCGCATCCAAGCGGTGCGGACCAGTGATCGCACCAGTTGGGCATGCTGTCATGCAACGTTCACATGTGCCGCAACGATCTTGTTGTGGGATATCCGGCGGCAGTGCGAGCGTTGTTAAAACTTCCGCCAGAAAAAACCATGTCCCGAGCTTCGGATCGATCAGCATCGTACTTTTGCCGTGCCATCCGATGCCAGCTTCGGCTGCATGGTCGCGCTCAAGAATCGGTCCGGTATCGACATAACATTTTTGCGTCCCTCCGAACTCACGCAGAAAATTGTCGATCTTATCCAGCTTCGCCGCGATCACGTCGTGATAATCGTCGCCCCAAGCATACCGCGCAATCCGGCCGGCTGCTGCTGTAGTGGCGGTCTCTGACCGTCGAGCTCTGTCACCTTGAAAATAATTCAGCGCCAACACAACGATCGAGCGTGCGCCCAACAAAACCTTCTGCGGATCTCGGCGCTTTTCTTCGCCGCGCTTCATGTAATGCATCTCGCCGGCTTCTCCCGCCTCGAGCCAATTCCCAAATTCATCCGAGTGGGGCGGGGGAGCGCATGCTGCGATGCGGCACGAATCGAAACCGATCACTCGCGCGAAATCGATCAGTCTCGCTTTCCAATCCGCACCGGAAAGACCTTCGGGTCCATTATCGATCTTGCTTGGAGACATCGTTTTCATTCGCCAATGGGAAAACTGCGGATGTTTTTTAAGATCAAGCCAGCTATTTCTTCGGGCTCTTTTTGCGAAATATCCACTCGAATATCGGCCGTGTTTCGATAAAGCGGATTGCGCGTATGCAACAATTCCGATAGCGCCGCCACCGGGTTCGCGGTCTGCAACAATGGACGATCTTTCAATTGATCCATGCGCGCGCGCAGCGTCGCGTGATCGGCGTCCAGCCACACCACCGTTCCAAGCCTCTTGAGTAAATCAATGTTCTTTGCCTTTGTTACGACGCCTCCACCGGTCACGATGATGGCCGACTCTTTGCCGGTCAGAGACTGTAACGCTTCCGTTTCCGCGGCGCGAAATTTCTCCTCACCATGCTTCGAAAAGATTTCCTGGATCGACATCTTTAACTTCGACGAAACCATTTCGTCTGTATCGAAGCGGTGGAATCCGGTTTGTTTTTCCAGGATTCTTCCGACCGACGATTTTCCGGTCCCCATGAACCCAATCAGCACGATGGATTTGGCCGAACTCACGATGCAATATGCGGTTGGAGATCGACAATGGAAAGACAGGTTCTGAGCGAGGCGAACGGTTCCCCACCGAATAAAGCGAGCCGTGGAAATCTGTAGGGGAAGCTGTTAGCTTCCCGTCCATTCCTATGCCTAAACCGAAATCACTGGTCGCCGTCCTTATGGGCAGCGCGTCCGATTGGGAAACGATGCGGCACTGTGTTGAAGCGCTCAACGAGCTTGGCATTGCCAACGAGCATCATGTTCTTTCCGCGCATCGCACGCCCGACGCCACCGCCGATTTTGCCCGGCAGGCCGCAGATCGAGGATTGAAGGTAATCATCGCCGGCGCGGGAAGCGCCGCACATTTGGCGGGCGTCGTCGCGGGACTCACGCAACTGCCCGTGCTCGGGGTCCCAATCCCCTCATCAACGCTCCAGGGGCTTGATTCGCTTCTTTCTACCGCACAAATGCCGGGCGGCATTCCCGTCGGCACACTCGCGATCGGATCGGCTGGGGCAAAGAATGCCGCACTCCTCGCCGCCGCCATCTTGGCGCTTTCCGACGACAAGATTCGCAAGAGCCTGGAAGCGTTTCGGAAAAAGCAGACTGAAAAAGTTCTCGCGCAACCGCCGCCTAAGTGAAAACCAAAACTGTAGGGGCGATCTCTGATCGCCCGCGGCGGTCTGCGACCGCGGCTACAGATGAGGCTGTAATGGTTCTGCGCAGGGGTGACGTCGTCGCTTTGCCCACGGAAACGGTTTACGGATTGGCCGCCGATGCGCTAAATGCGGAAGCGGTCGTCAAGATTTTCGAAGCAAAGGAACGGCCGCGCTTCGATCCTTTGATTGTCCATCTGCCGGATCACGATTGGCTCGAAAGGATTGTCGATCTTCCGGCGCTCGCCGCAGCGAGTCCGTCCGGTGGCGGACAAGATCGACGAGTCATTCTGAAACTGGCGGAGACTTTCTGGCCTGGCCCTTTCACGATCGTTTTGCCGAAACGCGCGATCGTTCCCGAAATTGTCACCGCCGGTTTGGACACAGTCGCCGTTCGAATCAGTGCGCATCCGGTTTTTGCCGAAATCATTAGAGCGTTTGGCGGGCCGGTGGCCGCGCCGAGCGCGAATCGTTTCGGTCAGGTCAGTCCCACGACCGCGCAACACGTTCTCGATGAGCTCAACGGTCGCATACCGCTGATTGTTGATGCCGGCGCAACCACCCACGGAATCGAATCGACTATCGTGGCCGTACGCGACGGCAAGATCGACATCTTGCGTCGCGGCCCGATCACGGAAGAGGAATTATCGACCTTCGGTGCCGAGGTCGACATCGTGTCATCGCAAAAGATTTCCGTTCCCGGCCAACTGCCGACGCATTACGCGCCGAAGACTCCGCTGCATTTGATCGAGAACGCGAAAGATTTCGAGCTGGAAAGAGACAAGCGCGTTGCCTTGCTCGCATGGACATCAAGGAAGGGCGATTTCCAAATCGCCCCGGCGGTTGGAAACCGCCGATCCTTGAAGTTTGCCGCCGTACGGCAACTGAGCGAAAAAGGCGATCTACGCGAAGCGGCGGCAAATCTGTTCCATTACCTGCGCGAGCTCGATGCCCTCGATGTCGATCTTATCGTTGCGGAACGAGTTCCTGATCACGGACTCGGGGCGTCGATAATGGATCGGCTCCGTCGCGCTGCGCACCGCCAGCTTGATACGCCAGACATGCCTGAATGAATCCTTTGAAGAGCGGGTGCGGTTTGTTCGGCTTGCTTTGAAATTCCGGATGATATTGGCACCCGACGAAATAAGGATGATCTCGGAGCTCGATGAGTTCGGCGAGCACGCCATCGGGTGAAGTGCCGGAAATTTCAAACCCCTTTTCTTTCATCCGGTCGCGATATTTCATGTTGAATTCATAACGGTGCCGATGCCGCTCGAGAACTTCGTTGCTACCGTAAATCTTTTCCGCCAGCGTGCCTTTCGCGATCTTTGTCGGCCACGTGCCCAGACGCATGCTCGCGCCTTTCAGCCGCACGTCCTTTTGTTCTTCGAGCAAAGAGATCACCGGATCTGGCGTCTTCGACTCGAACTCCGTGCTATTCGCTTTCTCGAGCCCGCAAACGTTGCGGGCAAACTCAATCGTCGCCACTTGCATGCCCAGACACAAACCGAGGTAAGGAATCTTATGCTCGCGCGCAAACCGGGCCGCTTTGATCTTTCCTTCGACGCCGCGCTCACCAAATCCGCCAGGAATCAAAACGCCGGCCACGTCTTTAAGTTGGCTGTCGAGATCAGCGTGTAACGAATCGGCGTCCACGCGTTTCAAATCGATTCGGCAATCCTCGCTGGCGGCGGCGTGAGTAAGCGACTCGTAAATACTTTTATAGGCGTCCTGAAGGTCGATATACTTGCCGACGACGGCGATTTTCACTCGTTTCTTTGGATTCACGACGCGCTGCACAAACTTTCTCCAGTTTGTCAGATCGGGCTCGGGCGTGGTGAGATGCAGGAACTCACAAACCAGTCCGTCGAGTCCTTCCTGATTCAGCATCAGCGGCACTTCATAGATGGTGTGGTCGACGTCGAGCGCTTCAATGACCGCTTTTTGCGAAACGTTACAGAACATCGACAATTTCTGGCGCAGCTCTGAATCGAGCGGCAACTGCGTGCGGCAAATGAGCACGTGCGGCTGCAAACCAATCTCGCGCAGTTTCGCGACGCTCTGCTGTGTCGGTTTAGTCTTTAGTTCGCCGGCCGCTTTGATGTAAGGCACCAGCGTCACGTGGACGTTCACGACGTTCTGCGCGCCGACTTCGAGAATGAATTGCCGGATCGCCTCAAGGAACGGCAGGCCTTCGATGTCGCCGGTCGTGCCGCCAATTTCAGTGATCACAACATCATATTTTTTCTCATCCGAAATTTCGCGGATGCGCGTTTTGATCTCATCGGTGACGTGCGGAATCACCTGGACGGTCTTGCCCAAATAATCGCCGCGCCGCTCTTTTGCGATCACGCTCTCGTAGACTTGACCGCTGGTCAGGTTGTTATTCCGTGAGAGCACGCAGTTGGTGAAACGCTCGTAATGGCCAAGATCAAGATCGGTCTCAGCGCCGTCGTTCAACACGTAAACTTCGCCGTGCTGGAACGGGTTCATCGTTCCAGGATCGACATTGAGATAAGGATCGAATTTTTGCAGGACCACGCGCAACCCGCGTAGTTCGAGCAACGTTCCGAGAGACGCGGCCGCGAGACCTTTGCCCAATGAACTGACTACACCGCCGGTGACGAAAATATATTTCATCGGGCGATCCTCCGACCTGCAGCCGTCGCGCTTTGCACGACGCGGCGCGCGCGATGTTTGGCCGATTTATTTGACGCTTCGCGCAGCGAAGCGGCCAGAGTTTTTGCATCCTGCGGCGTGTCTACGCCGGGCGATCCATGTTTCGTGACGAGCACATGAACCCTTACACCATTTTCAAGCGGGCGCAATTGTTCGAGCGCTTCCGCTTGTTCGAGTGGCGAGGGTTTCCATTTCACGAACTGAAGGAGCGCCTCACGCCGAAATCCGTAGATGCCCTGGTGACGCAGAAACAAGGAGCGGCCGTCTCCAGACCGCCGTTTGGTTTGGTCGGCGGCTGGGAAACGGCCGCTCCTTGATGGAATCGGCGCGCGCGAGAAGTAGAGAGCATTGCCCCCAAGATCGATCACCACCTTCACTTGATGGGGCGAAGAAGCTTCCGCGACGTTGGAAAAAGGATGCGCCGCTGTGACGATGTCGATCTTGCCGTCAGCTCGAAGGGTTTCGACGAGCTTATCGATCAAACGCGGATCAACGAGCGGCTCATCACCTTGAATATTAATGATATACGCAAATTCTTTCGCTTTTTGTGCTACTTCCGCCACGCGATCGGTCCCGCTCTGATGACGGTGCGAAGTCAGCGCAACCTCCGCTCCCCAACTAAAGGCCGCGCTCGCGATCCGCATGTCGTCCGTGGCGATGATGACGGAATCCAGTTTCCTGGCCCGGCGGCACCGCTCCCAAACGCGGCGAAGCAATGATTTGCCGGCGATTGAATGTAGCGGCTTGCCGGGAAAGCGCGTCGAAGCCCAGCGGGCGGGAATAATTCCAACCGCCTTACTCATCTAAGCGTTTCTTTCATTATTTCGAACGTGAACATGCTTGTCATCCCGAATCCCGCCGTGGCCGGATGAGGGACCTCTCACAGGGTGATTGGTTAAGCTCCGGTGAGAAGACATTGAAAGCTTCGATAGTGAGGTCCCTCGCTCCGCTCGGGATGACAAGTCTGTCATAACGCCATGCCTAAAATAATGTCTGCAGCGTGTTTCAAATTTTCGGCGACCCAATTCGCGCAGCTGCCGTCCGTCATTTTGTCGAATCCGGTGCGAACGCGAATAGTTTTCACCCCCGCGTTACGGCCGCACTCAGCATCAATTTCCTTGTCCCCTACGAAAACCGACCGGTGAAGATCGACATGGTGATCGCGCGCTGCTTGCAGGATCATGGCAGGATTGGGCTTGCGACATTTCGACGGCTTTCCCGGCACATCGGGGCAAAAGTAAGTCGCATCAATCAAGCCGTCTCCGATCTGTCGCAAGGTCTCTGCTTCGACCGCGTGGTATTGATCGAGGCTGAAGAAACCGCGTCCTAGTCCACTTTGGTTCGTGATAACAATGATCTTATAACCTTTTGTTTTTAGTTTCCGCAGCGCTTCCGGCACGCCGGGGAAGATATGAACCTGCTTGGCATCGGAACAGTAATCGGCGTCCTCCATGAGTGTGCCGTCACGATCTACAAACACGGCGGGCGACAAGTCGTTAGTCACGCGGCACGTCCTCGGAAAAATTCGCGGCCAGTTCCTCGCGTGTCACTGTGGCCGTGCCGAGCTTGCCAATCACAACAGCACTGGCGTGGTTAGCTATTTCAGCCGCTTCCTCCGGTGCGGCGCCGCCACAAAGGGCCAGTGTAAACATGGCGGTGGCAGTATCGCCTGCGCCGGAAACATCGAAGACTTGCCGCGCCTTGGTCGGAACATGATGGGGCCTCTCATTTCTTTGAAAAAGCATCATGCCGTGTTCGCCGAGCGTGATGAGAAGATATTTCGCATTCCATTTCTTGAGCAAAGCCTCGCCCACCTGGGCAAGATCGACATCTTCTTTGGGAGATACATCCGCATCGCGCAAAGGAATTCCGGCGGCGAAAAACGCCTCCGACCGATTGGGAGTTGCGACCGTGATTCCAGGCCAATCGATCAAGTGGCGCGAGTTTGGATCGGCCGCCACAATTTTGCCGGCCGCGTTTGCGTCCCGGCAAATTCCGGCGACTAACTCGCTCGTTAGAAAACCTTTCCCGTAATCCTCGAAAATGATCGCGTCGACCTCCGGGAGTCTGTCGCGGACGGCGCTAATAATGTCCGCGACCTGCTTGGGGGAGGGAGACATGATTCGCTCACGATCCACGCGCACGACTTGTTGGTGTTGCGCAATGATGCGCGTTTTCACAATGGTGCGGAACGACACCTCCTCGATGGCATTGGACATGTCGATCTTTTCCCGGGCCAATAAACCGCGTAGCTGCTCGCCGCTGTGATCTTGCCCGGTCATTCCGATAACGGCGACATCCTCAGCAAATTGGCGAAGGTTGCGCGCGACGTTGGCTGCGCCGCCCGGATAAAACGATTCACTCGTCACTTCCACGACCGGGACGGGCGCTTCCGGCGAAATGCGCCCGACCTTGCCCCATACGAATTCATCGAGCATCAAATCACCGATGATAAGGAATTGCTTACCCGACGCGCCGTGCAGAATTTGCTGGAGTCGTTCCCGTTTCATGAGAGAAATCGATGCTGATGCAACTGGGCCTTGAATTTCATGCGATTCAAAAGTGACAAATATGAACTTCGGTAATTGTGCCTAGCAGATGTTCTGCTTAAAGTTGCTCCATTAATCCTGAATACGAAGGCGAAATCAACAGTCGAAGCTCCAAATGAGTCCGTTTGCCCAATATCTTAAGCTAAGTGCAGTTGCGATAATCGCGCTGTCGACCGGCGCGCAGGCCGCGCCGGCGGCGCCGGCGCCCCAGCATATCGACATTAAGCAGTTATCAAGAAAGGTGGAGGACGTGGTCGTCCCGCTGCCGAACGAGGTCTTCGGCGCGCTTAACAAGCTGGGGTCGGTCAACTGGCACGAATACGTCCGGACCGATAAAGGCAGCAATTTTACGGAGAGACCGCGCATCGCTCTCCTGCTCGGAACGGTCATAGCTGACGGATTTATCGCGGTGCAAGCGGAAGACGCGTCGGCGGTGAAGGATATCGGCCAGCGCGTTCAGGCTCTGGCACGAGCAATTGGTGTCGAACGCTCCATTACGCAGCACGCCAAGGCAATCATTGAGGCGGCGGACAAACGAAGATGGGACAGCGTCCGCCAGGAACTCGATCGCACGCAAAACAGCGTGCAGCAGGCTATGAACGAAGTGCACGACGAAAAGCTCTCACAGCTTGTGAGCTTGGGAGGATGGCTGCGCGGCACGGAAGTGCTGACGACCGTTGTGACCAAACATTTTTCGATCGAAGGGGCCGAACTGCTCCATCAACCCGATTTGCTGATCTACTTCCAAAACAGACTGCAGGGCATGCCGGAGTACAAGATGCCGCTCCTCCAGAATATTCAGGACGCTCTGGTCAAAGTTCGACCGCTTATCGACGTGGGCGATGAAAGAATTTCCGAGGCATCCGTTAAGCGCATCAACGAGATCACGACCCGTTTGGGCGCGGCCATCGTCACCAAGTCGCCATAGATGCAAGCAATGGACAAGACTCTAAAGTTCTTCCGGCGCGCTGCTCTTTTGGTCGTTTTAGTTTCGGTCGCCACGACCGTGGCCGGCTCGGTCGATGACGCGCAGTCGTTCGCTTTGCAAGCGGCGGAGCCTTACGTCAAAGAAGGTTTTCAGGTTCGGGAAGATTACTGGGGCGGCGATCTCGGAGTGGGCGAGAAGAAAGCGGTGCGTCAGCAACTGTTCAAAGGAAACGAATACTGGTTTTGGTTGGGCACGGAAGTGGAGCGCGCAAAGGTCTCCGTTCATATTTACGACGCCGAGGGCAAACTAGCCGAGCAGCCCGACGGCTGGGAAAAGGGACACTTCGCCGCCGCGCACATCATCCCCAAGACGACCGGAAGTTACTTCATTATCGTGGCGATCGAGCAATCGCCGGAAGAGCGCACCCATTGGGCGCTGGTTTACGGTTTTCGCTAACGAGTAAATGTCGATCTTGCAAGACAAGGAAGGGCGATCTCCCTTGGCGCGCCGTAGTCCCGCGACTGCCGGACGAAGGAGGCAAACCGCCCCTCCTTGATTATGACGGAGACACGTACCTTGCAGTTTGAAAGCCCGCGCGCTTTGCAATCGCTCTACGCGAATGATCTCAAGAATTTGAAAACGCTGGAGGATTCGCTCGGGGTCAAAGTCACAACGCGCGAAGGCTGGGTGAAACTAGAAGGCGAACCGGCCAGGATTGACAAGGCGCAGCGCGTCTTCGATCAACTCGAGCAAGCGCGCCAGAAAGGCGTCGATATTCATAAGCACGAGTTCAATTATGCTCTTAGTTCTGTGAACGAAGCCCGCGAAGAAAATCTGGGCGACCTCGCTTCGATCAAGATTGCCACGTCGCCGCGAAGGCCGCCGATTGTTCCGCGCTCATCGGGGCAGCGCGATTATGTTGAGGCGATCCAAAAACACGACGTGGTTTTTGGCATCGGTCCAGCCGGTACGGGCAAAACTTATCTGGCGGTCGCGATGGCGGTGGCCGCGTTGAAAAAGGAGCAGGTCTCGCGAATTATTCTGACAAGACCGGCGGTGGAAGCAGGCGAAGCACTCGGATTTTTGCCAGGCGATCTTCAAGAGAAGATTACGCCTTATCTCCGGCCGCTTTACGATGCGCTGCGGGACATGCTTGATCCGGAAGAGATCGAACGACTGGTCGCGAGGCAAATCATCGAAATTGCGCCGCTCGCCTACATGCGCGGACGCACCTTGAGCAATGCCTTCGTTATTCTCGATGAAGCCCAGAATACCACGACGGAACAAATGTTCATGTTGCTGACGCGAATGGGGCCGCACTCCAAATGCGTCGTGACGGGCGACGTCACCCAAATCGATCTTCCGCCAAACAAACGTTCGGGCCTGATCGAGGCGCTGCATGCGCTCAAAAATACGGTCGGAATTGCAGTCGTTTATTTCAATGAGCGCGATGTGGTACGCCACGAGCTGGTTCGTGCTATCATCAACGCCTATCAGCGACATCGTTCCCCGGACGATTCGCCTCCCACCTAAGATCGACATGTTTGATTCCCTCAAACGCGGCCGGCTCATCAGACGCGGCCTTGCTTCGCGCAAAATGCGCCGGCGGCGCTCGCGCAACGATTTGTTGCGCGGTCTCGAATCTTCGCCGCTGATCAAGACCTTGATCTTTGCCGGCTTCATTGCCGGCCTCGCCTTTCTCATCTTTGGCGGGCAGCAACCGGAGCCGACCAAGAATTTCATTATCGCGCTGTTGTTTTTCGCGACCGCCCTCGCGCAGCTTTGGATTAACCAACCGCAAACGTTTTCGCAGAGCTCGCGTATCCTTTTGGTTTTCGGCATCATTTTTGTGCAGCTGGCCGCGACGAAACTCATTTTGGTCGTGTGCAACAGCGGGACATTCAAGTTCCTCACACCCGAGATGGGACCTTTAGTCGCGCCCTACGCATTCGCGCCGCTCGTGCTCAGCGTTTTGCTCGGACGCATTCACGGCCTCTACGGCGCCGTTTTCGCCAGCCTTTGGAGCAGCATCCTGTTCGGAAGTATCGACGCGCCGCTCTTGGTCTGCGGATTAATCAGTGGCTTCACCGCCGTCTATCTGACCCTGCAGGTGCGCCGGCGCAGTAAACTCATTCGTGCCGGTTTTGGAGTCGGCCTCGCCATCTGGTTGCTCGCCCTCACCTTCGGCTTGATCGGCCCAATCAATCTGTTTCCGCCCATGGCAAACGATTGGGGCATGATCGGCCTGCAAAGCGCTTACGCCATCGGCAACGGAATTATCACCGCCATGCTGGTCGGCGGCGCGCTCCCCATCCTTGAGCACTTATTTCAAATCACGACCGACATCTCCTGGTTGGAAGCGTCCGATCTCAATCATCCCTTGCTCCGCCGCATGACCATCGAAGCGCCCGGCACGTATCATCACAGTCTCGTCGTCGCGAACCTGGCCGAAGCCGCCGCCGAAGGCGTTGGCGCCAACGCCACGCTTTGCCGCGTCTGTTCCTACTTTCACGACATCGGTAAACTGGTGAAGCCGGAGTATTTCACCGAGAACATGAACTTCGAGCGCAACCCGCACGACGATTTGGCGCCCACCATGAGCGCGCTCATCATCCTCGCGCACGTCAAGGAAGGTGTTGATCTTGCCCTCAAATACAAACTCAACAAGCAGATCGTCGACATCATTCAAGAGCACCACGGCACATCGTTCGTTTACTATTTCTATCAGCGGGCCATCCAACAACAGGAAGACGCCCGTGCCGGTGGCAAGATCATGAACATTCGTGAAGAAGACATTCCGGAAGTGCGCGAAGAAAGTTTCCGCTACAGTGGACCCAAGCCGCAAACGAAAGAGAGCGCTATCGTCAGTCTCGCCGACATGGTCGAGAGCGCCTCGCGCAGTCTGGAAAAGCCGACTCCGCAAAAGATCGAACAGCTGGTCGAAGAATTGATCGAAGAACGCATCGCGGATCGACAACTGGACGATTGCGATCTGACCCTCGGTCAGCTGAAAATTATCGCCGAGCGTTTCCGTTTCACCCTCATGACCATGTTGCACAGCCGCATCGCATATCCCAAACAGGAACGATTGTTCGGACCGCGCGAGGAACCGTTACGAGCTGATGTGATGGCGGAAACGCGCAAGCCGGCTTCGGCTCCGCCCATCTCGGCGGCGTGACCAGTCCGCATGATTTCGACTTTAGGTGGATCGGCCGCTCCGTCGGGCGATGCTAAACAAATGCGGCTTCGCCGCGCATCTTAAAATCGAGGGACCGCGACCAAGGGAGAAGCGATGACTGCTCGATCCACCGACGGAACCACATGAGCGACGCACCGCAACGTCTTCATCATTTTCTGGGTTTGTGGCGCTCCACCAGCGATCGGATACCGAACAGGCACAGGCTGATCCCTGCGACGATCCAGAGCACGAACGAGACTATAAGTGACGGTATCTTCGCCGCTGGCCATAATCTGCCGATGCCTACTGCGCAAATTGAAAAGCCGAGGCAACTGATCAGAACTCCGACGGCTCGAAGCTGCGTAATCCGCGGTGATGTCATCTAACGAATACCGGATATTCGAGATTTGGCGTTCACAAATCCGGCCGGCGCGCGCGGGGTTCTCGATCTTTCGTCGTCGCGGTCGAAGGCTGCGTGACAAACGGGCCCCCTTCCATCGGTGCGACTTCGGTAAACGCGACATCCGGCATATCGCTGGGCAAACCTTCGAGCGGAAACTCTTTGCGCAACGGAAAGAACGGGTAGCCGTCCCACATAAGAATGCGGCGCAGATCGGGATGACCGTTGAACTTGATTCCCATCATGTCGTAAATCTCGCGCTCGTGCCAGTTGGCCGTCGGCCAGATATCGGAAATGGTATCGACCGCACAAACATCTTCCGAGACGCGAAGTTTTAGGCGCAGATGATTGGCCAGCGCCATCGAATAAAGTTCGTAAACAATTTCGAAGCGCGGTTCCTCGCCGAAGTTATCGATGCTGGTGATGTCGATTAAATAATCGAAGGAAAGTTCGTCCCGGCAAAACTTGGTCACTTCGCGCAGATCGGCCGGCGAAATCGTGTAGGTGGTTTCGCCGCGAAATTCAGTTTTCTCTTGAATTTTCCCGCCGAATAATCTGCCGAACGACTCAAGAAGTTCAGGGCCGGTCATGTGGGTAAGAAGTAGTTTCCGCGGTCGAAGAACCCTCACCAACCCTCTCCCTGACGGAGAGGCGATCCCTTTCTCCCACTGGGAGAAGGCAAGGATGAGGGCATTGTTAAACAAATTTGCGAGAGCAATTTCACACAAGCGTCTCTTCGAGTTGATCGGCCAACGCAGGCTTTTGTTTCAAGAACGAGCGTTCGCCGGAAATTTTTTCCTGGAGTTTCATCAAACCGGCGAGGAGCGCTTCCGGGCGCGGCGGGCAACCGGAAATGTAAACATCGACCGGGAGCAATTGATCGATCCCCTGCAAGACCGCGTAGGAGCGATACATGCCGCCGCTCGACGCGCATGCACCCATGGCGATGACCCACTTCGGTTCCGGCATTTGCTCGTAGATTCTTTTCACGGCCAGCGCCATTTTGTACGTCACCGTGCCGGCTACGATCATGACATCGCATTGGCGCGGCGAAAAGCGCATGACCTCTGCGCCGAAGCGCGAGATATCGAAACGCGACGCGGCTGTGGCCATCAATTCAATCGCGCAACAAGCCAGTCCCATCGGCATTGGCCAGAGCGAATTTTTCCGGATCCAGTTCAGCGCCGCGTCCAGGCGCGTGAAAATCACGTTACCCTCGATCTTTGAATCGTAAACGGTGGGGCGAATCTCAGGCATGCAATAAAGGTAACGTCTAGCAGTTCCGCGGGCAAGATCGACAAGGTGGATCGAGCAGTCCCTTACTCGATGCCAAGAAATGGCGGCGAAGCCGCGAATTGATTAACATCGCCCGACGGAGCGGCCGATCCACCCTCCACGCTCGTTGCAGGAGAAGGTTGTCGATTGTATAAACGGCTCGCGCCAATGTCTTCGCCACGCTCCCACCTCGATGATCTCGAGAACCAAAGCATCTTCATTTTGCGCGAGGCTTATCACGCGTTCGACAACATCGCCATGCCGTGGTCGATGGGAAAGGATTCCAACGTCCTCATCTGGCTGGCGCTGAGAGCATTCTTTGGAAAAGTTCCGTTCCCGGTTCTGCACATCGACACGACTTATGAGTTTCCGGAGATGCTCGAATTCCGCACGTGGGCGACGGAACATTACAACCTCAACTTGATTGTGATCATCAACGAGGAAGCGCGTGGCCGCGGAATTGGTTATGAGACGCACGATCCGGTGACCGTGACGCACGAACTGAAAACTGTCCCGCTGCAAAAAGCGTTGGCCGAATATAAATGGGACGCATTGATCACGGGAATTCGGCGCGATGAAGATCCGACGCGCGCGAAGGAACGTTATTTCTCACCGCGCAACGCGCAGTTTGAATGGGAATACAAAGATCAGCCACCGGAATTCTGGGGACAATTCGCGACCACGACCGGGAAAGGCGAGCACGTGCGTGTCCAGCCGTTGCTCGATTGGACCGAGATCGACATCTGGCGCTACATCCAGCACGAAAACATTCCGATCCCGAAAATGTATTTCGCGCGCAACGGCAAACGTTTTCGCTCGCTCGGTTGCAGCCCGATCACGCATCCGATCGCGAGCGATGCCGACAACATCGACAAGATCATTGCTGAGCTGGAAGAAACGCGAACGACGGAACGCGCCGGGCGCGCGCAAGATCATCATGAGAGAAATGCGATGCAGAAGCTAAGAGCGCGAGGGTTTTTGTGAGAAAGAAAGAAAACGTCCAACGCTCAACGCTCAACGTTCAACCTCCAATTACAGACGCCCCTGTGCGCGTCGTCTTCGTGGGCCATGTTGATCATGGCAAGTCCACATTGATCGGGCGCATTTTGCACGACACCGGTTCGCTGCCAGATGGCAGGATCGATGCGATCAAGCAGACGTGCGCGGCTCAAGGGATGGAATTTGAGTTCGCGTTCCTGCTCGACG
>WNFR01001969.1_pt1 | contig 30934 bp, 31 predicted proteins | sample 5400221 | NCBI WGS metagenome assembly WNFR01 (sample SAMN13153357, study PRJNA577476) | soil metagenome | isolation source: 40 cm soil under Madrone tree | place: USA:California | collected 2016-06-14
TCGAGTTGTTTTCGCAGCTCCACAATCACATCTGCACCGCCGTAGCCTTCGAGAAACGCCAGCGCAAAAGGGATCCATTGCCGGCTCGGCACGATTCCGACCATGTCGAGCAAGAACACGAGGAGGTCGTCCGCCTGCCGGGCAACCCTGGAGATCGATTTTTCATGCGCGATCTCGAAGTCGATCAGGCGCGAACGGTTTGTCCGCGCATCGTAGAGAACATTTTGCGTTGTGGCGTCGCCATGAGACCACCGCCCGCGGAGTTCACCGCTCGGAAACTGATGAGCGCGGCGCAATTCGGCGGCGCCGGACTGCAGCATTCGCTTTGTCAGCGTGCCGCGATTCATGTGGTCCCAAAGACTTTCGCCCGGCAACTTCTCAGCCACTACGCAGCGAGCGCCAGAGGCATAAGCCGTAAAGCGATCGCCATTCAGCATTTCGAAACATTCCACCTCCCACCGCTGCCAATCTTTCACTTTGCTCCAGAAACGAATCGGAATACCGGCCATGCGAAAATAGAGATTGGTCAGGTCTGCCAATTGCTCGCTGTGAATATTGCGCCGCTTGATCACAACGCGCCGGCCGCGCCGCTTTTTTTCCGCGACCGAATTAATCGCGAGCGCTTCTACGAGTCTTGTTGCCACATTGGCCAACCCGAGTGGCGCTTCCACCAGTTTGCTGGCCGCAGTAGCGATGCTCGGCAGCACGAGGTTCTCAACTAAAGCAGTTCCGTTCTCTAAAATTCCCATTTTCGCCTTTTCCTTCGACGTTCTTGATCGTGATCGCTTCAAATCTTTTTCCCGCCGAACGATCGCGCGGTCTTACTTTAGACTTGAATCGTCTCGCCGACGTTCATCACGCGTAACTCAGTTTTTACGCCGCGTTTTTTTAGCTCTTCGCTGAATGCTTGCGGAGTTCCGCTGAGCGCCGGAAATGTGCCGTAGTGCATCGGTATGACCGTGGTTGGACTGACCAATTTCACCGCGTCAGCGGCGCCGACCGGTCCCATGGTGAAGTGATCGCCGATGCAAACCAGCATGATATCGATCTTGTTGTAATCCGATACCCGCGCGATGTCGGAGAAAAAGCAGGTATCGCCGGTGTGATAAATCGTCGGTCCGTGGCGAATGGTGATGACTAATCCACTGGGATTTCCCGCATAGACAGGAGGCGATTTATCGTCCTTGCAGACGCCCGATCCATGCCAGGCCGGGACAAAACAAACAGTCACGTCGCCGTCGAGTAAATTGAGTTGCCCTCCAAAATGTCCGGTCGTCTCGCTGTCGGCCAGATTGCTGGGATAGCCGAGCGCTGTCGTCATTGCCGCGGACAAATCATAAGTTGCCACCAGTTTCGCGTCCGTTTTCTTCCCGATTTCCACCGCGTCTCCAACGTGGTCGGAATGACCGTGCGAGAGTAAAATAAGATCGACATCTTTGAGCGCGGCCAATTCCTCTTTGCCTCTGGTGAAAACCGGATTCGTCAGCCACGGATCGATTAACAATACTTTGATTGCCGGCGTCACGATTTTGAAACCGGCTTGGCCGTACCAAGTGAGCTGCGTTTGTGCCATGGTTTCACAAAAACGAAAACAAGCGGTTGAGCAAAATATTTTCCTGAACGAATAAGACGGTCATGTCGCCCGCGGAAAAACATCTCGCCGGAACTGATCCGCGTTTCGCCGCACTGATCGCGCAATCGCTTCGCTACAACATCAAATCGCCAACATTAACTCGGCCGTTTGATGGGCTGGCCGAATCGATTGCCTATCAGCAGCTCTCCGGCAAAGCTGCCGCCACAATCTGGGGCAGAGTGCGTGCGCTTTATCCCCGCCGAAAATATCTTGATCCCAGGCTCGTTCTCCAAACCAAGGATGAAAGTCTTCGCGCGGCCGGACTGTCGCGCAGCAAAATCGCAGCCTTAAAGGATCTTGCCGCCAAGACTTTGGATGGAACGGTGCCCTCGGCCCGGGCACTCGCGCGCATGACCGACGAGGAAATTGTCGCGCGCTTGATTACGGTGCGCGGGATTGGCCGCTGGACGGTCGAGATGCTTTTGCTTTTCGATCTTGCCCGGCCCGATATCTGGCCGGTGCACGATTACGGAGTGCGCAAGGGCTTCGCGAAGACTTTCGGTCGGCGAAAACTTCCCACGCCCAAGCAGCTTTTGAAGTTCGGAGAAAAGTGGCGCCCCTATCGCTCGGTCGCGGCGTGGTATTTCTGGCGCGCACTCGATAACAAAGGCCGTACGTAGACCGTAGTGGCCGCCGTCGCGGCGACCAATAACGGATTGCCGCTGAGGACAGCGGCCTCTACAGGCACGATTGACTTTTCGCGTTGCGTTTCATAGAACGTCAATCTTATGGCGATGATCCACGTTAATAGAGGCGCAACAAGTCTGGGCGCATTTTCCGAGGAAGACGTGCGCGAAGGACTTCGGGCCGGGCGTTTTGCTCCCACCGATCTCGGCTGGCGCGAAGGCATGGCAAGTTGGCAGCCGCTCTCGCAATTTGCAGAGTTTGGGGCGGCGGCGCCTGCGATGCCGCCTCCACCAGGGGCGGTAACATCGACAATCTCCCCAGCGGGCGCAGGATCGAGATCGGAAACTCCGGCCCCGCGCAGCGGTCTTCCATGGGATCGGAGACAGGAAAAGGGGTTGTTCAATGCATTCATCGAAACGTTGCAAATGGTTTTAGGCAGACCAACCGACGCCTTCACGGCGATGAAGCGCAACGGCGGCTTGGGTGAGCCGCTGCTCTACGCGGTCATCGGCGGAAGCTTTGGGTTAATCGTATATTTTCTGTACCGCTTTGCATTCCACTTGGCTTGGTCTTTTTCAGGCAGGCACGATCCCTTTGCGCATCTCCTCGGCGGAGTCGGATGGATTCTGCTCGTCATTTTTGCCCCGCTGCTCATCGTCATCGGCATTTTTATTAACTCGGCGATCTTACATCTGTGTCTGATGATCGTCGGCGGTGCCAAGCAATCGTTTGAAACCACATTTCGTGTCATTTGTTTTTCTGTTGGCTCGATCGACCCCTTGCTCGTTATTCCTTTCTGCGGCGGTTTCATTGTGGCCGTCTGGAGGATCGTCCTCTATTGCATCGGATTGGTGCGTGCCCATGAAACCGATGCCGGCCGCGTGCTTCTGGCTGTTTTCCTGCCATTGATCGTCTGCTGCGGCGGAGGATTTCTCGTCGCGATTTTGTTTTTTGGGGGAATCAGTGCACTGAGTCAGCACTGGACTCATTGACCGCTCGCGATGCTGTGCTCGCGCCACCGCCTTGCCCAGGGTGAGTTAGACCACGAGCTGGTTTGGCTGAGCGTTTCGATCGCTTCGCTCGGCATCGCCGCGCTTTGGCTTTCGATCGGTCTTCCCTGGCCGCGCTGTCTATTTCACGATCTCACCGGCCGCCCCTGCATCACCTGTGGGGCGACGCGGTCGGCAATCGCGTTTTTTCATGGAGATTTTCCTTCGGCACTGAGCTGGAATCCACTCGTCCTCCTCACGTTGTGCACATTGTCGATCTTTAATGCTTATGCGTTCGTCATTTTAATCACGCGTGCGCCGCGCTTGCGAATCACGCGATTTACCGCCACGGAGAAGAAATTCATTCGGGGCCTTGTTATAATTTTGTTTTTCGCGAACTGGAGTTATCTGCTTTTGCACTGGCGCGATTTCTCCTAAACGTCTAACGCATTCGCGCGCGTCCCACATCGTCTTCCGGCGCGCCGCGATGTGCCTCGATAAAAGCTGTTGGATCGAGCCAGCCGCGTGTGTCTGCGCGGTAACCTGGCCCAATGAACAGCGTGATGAATTCTCGCATTTCAAAATGCAGATGCGCGAAATAATGCCCGCTGCCGGTTCCCACCGTTGCGATTTGCTGCCCGGGCCGAACGTCTTCGGCCGCGCGCTACCAGGACGTGCCCATCGGCGATGGCATAAATCCGATCGCCCACAGCGCTGTCTTCGCCGCCGATGCCATTCAAATCGTCGCCCAGATGATGATTTTTAGTGAAGGCTGTGCGTTGTAAGTCATTGCGCCGTTTTCGCTGCCGTGCGGAAAATCAAAACGCGCAGCGGTTGGAAGCGAGGCCAGCTCAAGCGGAGACGGAAGCCGAAACGCCGGATCGACGTATTTCGGCCGCGTTAATACCGGCCAAAGTCGGATGGCAAACGTCACCGCGAAGGAGAGAATGAACAAGGCTAAGATCGACAATGCGATCTCGAACGTGGTTCTCCCCTTGCTCGGACCGAGCTTCATCTTTACCCTCGCAGGATGCGAATTCTCGTCACCGGCGGCGCCGGATTCATCGGCTCGCACCTTGTCGAAAAATTCCTCACGAGCGGTCATGACGTCGCCATCCTTGATGACTTTAATGATTTCTACGATCCGCAAATCAAGCGCGCGAACGTCGCTGCCGTCTCCAAAGATGTGGCGATCCACCCTGTCGATCTTCGCGACAGCGCGGCCGTGCGAAATTTATTTCATCAGAAAAAGTTTGAGGCGATCGCGCATTTGGCCGCACGCGCGGGAGTCCGACCATCGATCCTCCACCCGCAACTTTATTACGACACCAATGTCATCGGCACATTGCATCTTCTCGATGCCGCCCGTGTGACTGGGGTTGAGCGATTCGTCTTTGCCTCCAGCTCATCGGTTTACGGCATTTCAAAAACGGTCCCTTTTTCCGAAGATCAACATCTTACCCAGACAATCAGTCCGTACGCAGCCACGAAAATTGCGGGCGAATTCCTCTGCTCCACTTTTTCGCATCTCTACCAAATGCGCGTCGTCGTGCTCCGTTACTTTACGGCTTACGGTCCGCGACAACGGCCCGATCTGGCTATTCATCAGTTTACAAGAAAGATTTACGCCGGTGAACCGATCGATCAGTTCGGCGACGGGTCGACGCGGCGCGATTACACCTATATCGACGACATTATTCAGGGAACGATGGCCTCGCTCACCTACGGCGGACCCTTGTTCGACATCTTTAATCTCGGTGAAAACGAAACCATTCAGCTCAAGGACTTGATCACGGCGATTGAAAATGCACTCGGCAAAAAAGCGAAGATCAACCGGTTGCCGGAACAGCCAGGCGACGTGCCGCTGACTTGCGCTGACATTTCAAAAGCGAGGAAATTGCTCGGTTATAATCCATCGACCCGATTGAGCGATGGTTTGCCGCGCTTTATCGATTGGTTTCTTGGGTTGGGTCGCGCGAAATAAACATGTCGAGCTTGCAATTGCCGTTCGAGCAGCGCGCCTGTTTCATCGCCGGCCAGGCAAAATCCGGTACCACGCTGCTGGTCGCGCTGCTCGACAATCATCCCGAATTACTCGTGCTCCCCGAGGAGACGGCCTACTTCCCAACCGTGCTGACCAAGTACGAAAAGCGATCGCGCCGGGAACAATTCGATTACATCACGCAGAGATCGCTTTCGAATGTCCTCTTCGGCGGAAAATGCAAATGGGGCAAGCGCGACTACTCCTATTTTCCCACCACGCGCTTTCTCCAGACCTTCGAACAAATGGCGTTCGATCCCGTTAATTCCGGTAAAGATCTGCTCGTCATCATGCTGGAGGCTTACGCGGCCACGCTTGGCCGGTCACTCGATTCCGTCACCCGTTGGATCGAAAAGACGCCTGCAAATCGCAGATATCTGCCTTCGATTCTCTCGCGCTTCCCGCACGCGAAAATTCTCGTGACGATGCGTGACCCGCGCGCAATTCTCGCGGCCCAAATCGCGCTCGAGAAAACGCGAAGGCTTGGAACATTCTCCACCTACTATTGCATCAGTCACTGGCGCGAAGCCGCGACCGTGGCATTGCGCTCGATACGCGGGGAAGATTCAAATTCACTGGTTGTTCCGTACGAAAAGCTCGTGCTCGAAACCGCCGAATGGATGAAAAGAATCTCTGCGTTTCTCGAGATCGAGTACGATCCGGCCATTGTTCTCACACCGACAAAGGCCGGCAAATTTTGGGAAGGAAATTCCGCGGCCGAGACTGCTTTTGCGGAGGTGAGTGCTGAACCGCTGACGCGCTGGGAAAGCGATCTTTCCACGGATGAAATTGGCTGGGTGGAATGGCATTGCCGCGATCTCATGCCGCAATTTGGCTACGAACCAAAACTTAGCCGGAGCGCTTTGCGTTATTTTCTCAAGCCAGTTCGCCTGGAGCGTCCGAAGCAATATCTCAAGTCGCGCCTCTATTCGCTGCGCGATGATTGGATTCGGCGCTAAGATCGACATCGTCGGCCCACTTGCAATCATCCTCGGCGCGAGCCATAATCAGGGCGAGATGTCGGAAATCTTCTTCGATCATCCGGGCGTCGGCTTCTACGGCAATTCAGAATTTTCGGAACAATGATGCGCGATTTTAAATTTTCGCTGTTTCGTTGGTTGACTGTCGCGGCCGGCGGTTCGAGACGGGTCCGTTTCCGGCTGACAGAGGCGGAGTTTCCGGCGGCGTCGCAGAGTGCTGGCAAATTGCTTGAACGAACTTTGCGAAGTTCACGCGCCGCGGACCGTGCATCAATTGGTGCGCTCCGCCCATTTAATAATTGGGTAAACCTTAAGGATAATCATGAACTCTTATTCATCCGGAAGACGCTCGCGCCATTCGCGTGGCGGATCCCGACGAAGGGGCGATCGCCGTTCGCACTATCAAAACGCGGGCACGAAAGCTCCCAAGCAAACATTCTGGCAGCGGGTCGCTGCATTTTTTGGAAACGGAAAAGCGACGAAGAAACCTGCGATTGCCTCGCGCAATGGCGCCCCGCAATCGCGGCCTCCGCGCAAACCTGAACCGGTCGAAGTTACTTCGCCCAGGCTCTACGTAGGCAACTTGTCATTCGATGCCACGGAGAGCGATCTCTTCGAATTGTTCAACGGCGTCGGTCACGTCCAAAACGCCGAGGTTGTAAGTTACCGGCACAACCAGCGCTCGAAAGGTTTTGCCTTTGTGCAGATGCAAACCGTCGAGGAAGCACAGCGCGCCGTGAAGGAATTGCACGACAAAGAATTCCTTGGCCGCAAGCTCGTGGTCAGCGGCGCAAAATCGAGCGAGCATCACGCAAAAAGCTAGTCGAGATCGGTGATTTCAATCGGGAGACGTAGCGTTTGAAGCGCGCGTCTCCCGGTTTTGTAATGACGCGCGGTGTTTTCTCGTCGTGGGCCCGACCGTTTTGTCATTCTGAGCGAAGTCGAGGAGTCTCTTGATATTAACCGTGAGAGATGTCTCGACTCCGCTTGACATGACACGCTGTGAAAAACGTTTTCTTTACCGTTGGCCCAACCGCCACCGGAAAATCTGAGCTCGCGGCCGATATCGCGCACGATCTCGATGCAGAGATCGTCAGCGCCGACGCATTTCAAATTTATCGCGGTCTCGATCTTCTGACCGCGAAACCCGATTCTACGACTCTCGCAAAAGCGATGCATCACTTGATCGGCACGATACCGCTACAGGAGGCGATGAATGCGGAGAAGTTTCGTCGAATCGCATTGCGCGCCATTGCCGAAATTCATGCGCGCGGGAAACCGGCGCTGATCGTGGGCGGAAGCGGTCTTTACATCAAAGCGTTAACACACGGTTTGGCTTCGCTGCCCGTGGCCGATCCAAAGCTGCGCGCGAAATTGAACAAGCTGAGTCTCGACCAATTGCGCGCGAAAATTATCAAACTCGATCTGGAAACCGCGCACAAGATCGACATGAAGAATCGGCGCCGATTGGTCCGGGCCCTGGAGATTTGCTTGCTCAGTGGGAAACTAGCTTCAGCGCAACGCACGCAACGGAACGAAAAGGTTGTAGCTGCCGCCGTCTCGGCGGCAGATCTGCCGCTGGGGACAGCGGCAGCTACACCGGGCGTTTTCGTTTTTCGCGAGCGCGATGAACTTTACGAGCGAATAAATCGCAGAGTGGAAGCGATGTTTGAAAACGGCGTGATCGAAGAAGTGCGCGCGACCGGCGCGATGAGCGAAACGGCTTCGCAAATGATTGGCTTACGCGAAATCCGCGAGCTGCTCGGCGGCAAGATGTCGGTCTTGCAATGCATCGCGGCCATTCAACAGGCGACGCGCCGTTATGCCAAAAGGCAGTTGACCTGGTTTCGGCGCCAAACTAATTTCGAGCCGCTGAACTTATCGCTTCTCACTCACCAGGAAGCTGTGAAATGGATTTCGCGAAGGGGTCTCTCTTTCGCGCGAAGGGATGATTGAAACAAGTCCGCACAAAAAACAGGAGCGCGCTCTCCTGATTGGTCTCGAAAAAGAAGGCGTGTCGAAGTGGGACCTGCGCGATTCGATGGAGGAATTGCGCGAGCTGGCGAACTCGGCCGGCGCCGAAGTCGTTGATACGGTCACGCAGAAATTGCAGAAGCCGACTGCGCCCTACTACATCGGGAAAGGCAAAGCGGAATGGATCAAAGATTCGCTGCAAGATCGAGAAGTGACTTCGGTGATTTTCAATGACGAACTTTCCCCCGCTCAAGGACGCAACCTGGAGAATTTGCTCGCCCGCAAGGTGCTCGATCGCACGCAATTGATTCTCGACATTTTCGCGCAGCGCGCGCGCAGCCGCGAGGGCCGATTACAGATCGAGCTCGCGCAACTGCAATATCTTTTGCCGCGATTGACTCGCATGTGGCATCACCTTTCGCGCCAGACCGGCGGGATCGGCACGCGCGGACCCGGAGAAACACAATTGGAAGTCGATCGCCGCCGCGTCCAGGAACGGATAGCGCGTTTGGAGCGCGAACTCGAAGCCGTCCGAAAAACGCGCGCTGTCCAGCGACAAGGGCGCAGGCGTCACCAGTGGCCCGTGGCCGCGGTCGTCGGTTACACGAATGCGGGAAAATCGACGCTCTTAAACCTGCTCACCGGAGCGGATGTCGTCGCGGCCGATAGACTTTTTGCGACGCTCGATCCCACGACGCGGAGTCTCGTTTTGCCTAACAAACAGCGCGTTTTACTGACCGACACGGTCGGCTTTTTGCGGAAGCTCCCACACACGTTGATCGAATCATTCAAAGCGACGCTCGAAGAAGTGAGCGAAGCCGATTTGCTCATTCACATTGTCGATCTTAGTCATCCGCGCGTGGACGAACAGATGGAAGCGGTCGACGCTGTGATCAAGGAACTGGACGCTTTCGGCAAGCAAACACTGATCGTTTTCAACAAGATCGACAATCTCGAGAACCGCGAGTTGGCCGAGACTTATGTGAAACGTTTTTCGGGCAGCGTGGCGATTTCGGCGCGCACAGGCGAAGGCGTTAATCAGTTGGTGCAGGCGCTAGAAAGCGCGCTCAGCTCCTGGCGGTTGCGTTCGCGTTTCCGGATTCCATCAAATGAATCCGCGTTGCTCGCCGAAATTCACCGCGTCGGCCATGTCATCGAGTTGAAATATGAAGGTGACGACGCGCTGGTGGTCGCGCACGTGCCGCCAGAGCTTGCCCAGAAGCTCGATTGTTACGCGGCGCAAACTCTGTAGCCACCGGCCTGTGGCCCCGGTTGGTTAACTCGGAGCACAGCGCCGTGGCTACAGCATTGCAAGATCGACATCGACGGGAATAGTGTGCGAATGACTGTTCGCGAACGCGTGGCGCAACTGGTGGAGATTTTTCCGGAGGTTTATCCGGGTGCCCATTGTGAACTCGACTACAAAAATCCGCTCCAGCTCCTGATTGCGACGATCCTTTCAGCGCAATGTACCGACAAGCGCGTCAACATGGTAACGCCGGCGCTGTTTAAGAAATATCCGAAGGCGACTGATTACGCAAAAGCGGCACCGGCTAAACTTGAAAACGCAATTAGATCCACAGGATTTTTTCGCAGCAAAACGAAGAGCATTCGTGCTGCAACATCGACGATCGCCAGGAAATTTGGCGGTCGCGTTCCAGAAACAATGGAAGAACTGCGTGAGCTGCCTGGGGTCGGCCGCAAAACGGCCAATGTCGTGCTGGGCAATGCGTTCCGAAAAAACGAGGGGATCGTGGTGGACACACACGTGGCGCGATTGTCCCAGCGTCTCGGCCTGACCAAGCAAAAGGACGCGGAGAAGATCGAACGCGATTTAATGAAGCTGGTGCCGCGTGAGCTCTGGACCAACTGGAGTCACTGGCTGATCTGGCACGGACGGCGTCGCTGTTTTGCGCGCAAGCCAGATTGCAGCCAATGCGAAATTTTTCGGCTTTGCCCGAGTGGCAAAATCTTCCTACGAACGGGTGAAGCGCGAAAACACGAATGAATGGTTGACTACTCCGAAGCTTCAACGCGATTCGCCAACGTCGCGAGGATGGTTTCCGTCGTGCTCCGCTTTTTGGCGGATGCGCTTGAATTGTTTTTCGAGTTCTTTCAGATCCTCGTCGGAAAGGTTTTCAAGATCGACCAGTTCGTTTCGTGCGCCCTTCAGTGCGCGGATGATCTCGTCAAGCTTCAACTGAAATGCTTTGGCATCGCGGTTTTGCGTGTTTTGAATGAGGAACACCATCAGGAACGTGACGATGGTCGTGCCCGTGTTGATAATGAGCTGCCAGGTATCGGAGAAATGAAAAGTTGGCCCGGTTAAAGCCCATGCGACGATGATAAGAATAGCTGCGGTAAAGACCCAGGCGCTGCCGAGAATGATGGATGACTGCCGCGCGAAGACGCGAAAGGCGTCTCGGACGACGCAAACGAAATCCCGGGATGCTTCGTGTTCTCTTAGCTTTTTGACTTGGGTCTCTTTCATAATGCCATTTTAACTTCGCACGCGATTTGGGGAACGCGCGCATAAGATCGACAATCGCGCCGGCGCTGTGCGGCGTGAAGCCGACGTTGATTTTCCGGGCGGATTAAGGAAAACTAACTGCTCTGGCTCATGCAGCACGTAACCGCTTTCTCTCGACCGCAAACCGTGCCGGCCGTTCCGGCGGCGGCGCCGCGGAGGAATTTGTGGATCCTCAATAGCTGGCGCGACCTGATTCTCTACGTCGGCACGCCGCTTTTGCTCGTGCCGCTTTTCGCCCTCGCCCAGGCGCGCTTTAGCGCCCAAGACATTTACGTTTTCGTGGCCGCTTTCGGCGCGACCGGGCACCATCTGCCCGGAATGATCCGCGCCTACGGGGACCGCGCTCTCTTCGAGCGGTTTCGCTGGCGTTTCATTCTTGCCCCGATTTTTCTGGTCGCTATCTGCCTCAGTTTCACCTGGTGGGATCTGAAAGGGATTATTCTGGTGGTTTTCTTCTGGGGCGTTTGGCACGGGATGATGCAAACCTATGGCTTCTGCCGGATCTACGATGCGAAGATTGGCTCGTTTGCCGCGCTGACACGCCGGCTTGATTTCGCGACCTGCGCCATTTGGTTTGCGGTGGCGGTGCTCCTTTCTTCGCAGCGGATGACCGACACGCTGGAAACTTATTACGCCAGTGGCGCGCCCTACATTCCGCCCTCGGTTCTGCGGAGCGTGCAGCAACTAATGCTATTCACGGCAATCGCGGTTTCTATTCTGTTCCTGATAAATTTCGCGCGAATGTGGGTAGCAGGGAAACGCCCTACTCCGGTCAAGCTCGCGCTGCTCGTCACCAGCATTGCTTTTTGGTGGTACTGCAATAATGGCGTGACCAACATTCTTGCCGGGATCGCGCTGTTCGAAGTTTTTCACGATGTGCAGTACCTCTCGCTCGTCTGGATCTACAATCGCAATCGCGTGGAAAAGGACAGCTCGATTGGCGGTTTCATGCGGTTTATTTTTCGACGGAGCGGTTCGTTGGTTGGTGTCTACATCGGGCTTGTTTTCGCTTATGGCTCGCTCGGGATTTTTAAAGAGCGGGTCGACGTCGAGACAATCAAACGGGTTCTCACCGGGGTCGTCGCGGCATCGGGCCTCCTCCATTTTTATTATGATGGGTTCATTTGGAAAGTTCGCGAGCGCGCAACACGCGAGTCCCTCGGCTTAACCGGAGGAATCGCTTCTGCCGGATCAAATAATTTTCTGCCAAGCTGGGCCCTCCACGGATTGAAGTGGGTCGCGGTCTTTGTCATCCCGCTGACGGCGCTTTGGATTGGGCAAACGCATGGCACCGTGCCGGTATTACAGCGCGATGCCTGGATTGTATCCGATTTGCCGCGCGGAACGAGCGCGCACCTGAAGTATGGTAATGCTTTGCGGGACGTCGATCGATTCGATGAAGCAGGTGAGCAGTACCGTATTGTCCTTGCAATTGATCCGAATGCCGCGGACGCGCACTATGGCCTGGGTCATGTTCTCCTCGCCCAATCGAAGTTAAATGATGCCGCAAGCCAGATGGAGGAGGCGTTACGCAAGGATCCGCGCAACGGCGAAATTCATTCCGATTATGGTTACATTCTCGAAGTCCTCGGCCGCAAAGATGAAGCCATCGCCGAGTATGAAAACGCTATCCGCTTAAACCCGAAATCTGGGCGCGTGCATTACAATTACGCGATGTTTCTGGCGAGCGGCGGAAAACTCGATCAAGCGATCGCGGAGTTTCAGACTGCTCTGAAGTACAAGCCGAACCACCCCGAGGCGCATTACCAGCTTGGCAAAGCGTTCTCGATGAAAGGCGACCTTGAAGGCGCTAAAATCCATTACGCGGAAACCGCGCGCCTCGATCCGAAAGCTCCAGTTCACAATAGTCTGGGCGTCGTCTATATGCGGTTAGGACAAGTCTCGCAGGCCATCGCCCAATTTAACGAGGCGCTGCGTTTGCACCCGGATGACGCCGTCGCTGCGGAAAATCTTCGGATCGCGCTCGCGAACGACAGACGTGCCCGAGGCGAGAGCTCGGCGCCGCGCTGAAATCCGTTGCCGGCCGCGTTGCATATCGATCTCGATCGCGCCTGGAATCGCGACGAGCTTCCTTTGCCGAGCCTCGACGCAACCGAATGGGGGCCGCAGCTTCGCTTTTCCGCGCCGCCGCGTCTGATCGAGCATTTCTATCGCGAATATGCAAGGCGTCTCGCGCCATTTTTGCTTTATGGCTCTGGCGACTTCCACCACTTGACCGCACTCTGGTTGCGGCGCCTTAGTGGACCGGCCGTCGTTATCTCATTTGATAATCATCCGGATTGGGACATTCGTCCGCCGAAATGGGCTTGCGGCGGTTGGATTAATCGCGCTCTCGAATTATCAAACGTGCAAAAGGTGAGCGTATGGGGCTGCGGAAATTTCGAGTGCTGGTGGCCGCGACAACTTTTCGGGAATCGCCGCGCGGAACGAGCTGGCCGTCTCGAGGTTCATCCGTGGGCTGATGAGCGGCCAGTGAAAGATCGACTACGGCGGGGCGCCATTTTACGCGAGAATTGGCGCGAACATTTCGCATCATTCGTGAACAATTTTCGCGGAGCCGAGGTTTATGTCACGATCGATCTCGACTGTTTGCGCGCGACCGAGGCAATAACAAATTGGGAAAGCGGCCGCTTCACGATTGCCGATCTTGAGTGGGCGCTGGCTCAATTGCACGATGCCTGCCGCATTGTCGCGGGCGACATCTGCGGTGCGTTTTCCGAGCCAGCTTATGCCCGCGGGAAACAGCGTTTCGCTTCGGAAATGGATCACCCAAAATCTTCGCGGCCGGATGCGGGACAAACGCGAGAAATCAATCATTCGGCCTTCAAAAAGCTTTGGCCGTTTTTAGCTGAGTGAGACGAGAACCACTCCGACGGTGATTAAGAGCGAGCCAATTGTTAGCTGCATCGTCAATTTCTCTTTCAAGACGACCGCCGCCATCAAGCTGATGATGATCACGCTCAACCCTTGGAACGGATAGAGATAGCTGAGATCGAAACGTTGGAGCAGACCGAGATTCAAAAAAAACGAAATCGTCATCGAGACGAGTCCCGCGCCCAGAATGAAGATTATCTTGCGATTCCGAAATCCGGTCGTGCTCGATAATTCCATTGCCCGCTTAAAAAAAAGCTGGCCGGCTACGAAGGTAACTAGCCAAACAAGAATGAGAACAAGCGACCACAGTGTCACAAGCGTTCCTCCAGGCGAGCGGCCGGTCTGACGACGATGGCCAGTCCGATAATAACCAATGCGATGCCGAACCATCGGAGCGGAGAAATTCCCTCCTTAAGGATGAGCCAGCAGCTTATCGGCACCAGAACATCGACAACCCGCGACAAAGGAAATGCGATCGAGAGAGGAATATATTTCAGGACGTACAGCCAAATCATAAGGTCGAGGATGATAAAGAGAATCGCTAGCCAGGTAAGCGGCGAGGCCAGTCCGGTTATTCCAGTCCAGGACCAGCTTTTGGAGAGATCTGCCGTGGCTGCCGCGCCTGCCTTGAGCAGCAATTCGTAAGCAAGCACACCCAGTACGTTGAGTGCGAGTTGAAACCAGGGATTGAAGAATCCGGAAGGTCGTTCTCGCATTTCGAGCGCACTGTTAGCAAGTGCGAGACGAGGAGAAAAGAATTAAGCGAAGATCAAAGCTGATCGGCATTGGGAAAACGCCGCAAGATTGGATCGTGCCGCGTCGGTTCGAGGAACCTCAAGGCGCGCCGGAAGATCGGATTGAAAAATGCTCTCGTGTGCATGACGTAAAGATCGAGCGGCACCAGTTCGTGGCCGAGGTGCAGTTTCGGATCGTAATTTAAAGGGCCGCTGCAATAAGATTGCAGTCCGCCGTCGATCCCCCAGCGGATGACATCGCGCAGAGTGTAAAAATAGAGATGCAGGTCCAGCGCGACCTTGTAATCCAATCCGAGACATTCGTCGTAAATCGTGCCGTCATAAATCAGGCAACAGCTGAACGCAACGATCCGGCCGAGCTGTCGCCAGATAAAAAACCGGGCCCGCTCCGGCATTCGTTTAGCAAGAGTGCAAAAAAAATCCTTCGTCAGCGTCTCAAACTTGAAGCGCGAGCGTTCATGTACCTGAAGATAGAGTGGATAAATTTCATCGATCTGCGGCGTGATGTCGCTGACAACCTCCATGTCGATCTTCGTCGCACGTTCCGCTTTCCGGAATTTGCGGCGCAAACTTTTCCGGGTCGCGTAGCTGAGCGTGCCTAGGTATTCATCGAAATTGCGGTATTCGAGCGCCAGCCGCGTCATTGGCATGCTTGGGACGCGCGCGTAGCCGTTTGAAGGAAAAAGTCCGAGAACAGAGCGGTATTTCGCCGCGAAATCTTTTAGAACAACGAGGGATGCCTTGTTCTGTCGCGCGTAGATTTTCAAAATGGCCAGCAATGCCTTGGCCGTCCACCGTTCATCTTCCAGGCGACATGCGCCGAGATGGCCTTCGCCCACTGCGCATCCGACCATTAGTATCCGCATCGTTAGAAAACGCGGGAATTTTTTGCGAACAAGATCGACAATCGATCGAATTTTGCCGGGCACGCCCTCGACCAAATTTTGCCGGACAAAAAATACCGGTTGGATCGCGCGGACTTCGCCCGAGTGATCCTCCAGAAGCAAATAGCGATATTCGAAGTCCTGGGCCAGCGTTTGCTCGATGATCTCGTAAAAGCGGTGATCTTTGCACTTGTCCCGAAACGCGCGCGGCCAGGCGCGACAGCCTTGCAATTCCGCGCCGGTCACAATTTTTGCGATGCCTTGCGGAAATGAAATCGTGCCGCGTTCCTGCATCGAAAAATCCAGCCGGATAACTCTCAGCTGGCGCCTACTCCGGCTTGTCGATCTTGTGCGGGAACAGTTTCTACTTTCAGAACGCCGCTGCGAATATGTAGGTCGCGTTGCGGGAAGGCGATCTCGATCCCGGCCTCGCGGAATTTTTCCTCGAGGGCAAAATTGAGATCGCTGCGATAGCGGCTCGGCCGATAACTCATCTCGCTGCTCCACACCACCAGCTCGAAGTCGATCGAGTTGTCGCCGAATTTGTCGAGAAAAACACTCGGAGCCGGGTCCTTTAAGGACTGCGGATTTTCGCGGCCCACCGCCAGTAGCGCCTCGCGCACTTTGCCGATATCGGAGCCATAGGCCACGCCCACCGGAATGCGAAAGCGCACTCGCGGATCGCCGTATGTCCAGTTTGTCACCGGCGAATCGATGAACTTCGTATTCGGCACGATCATCGTGATGTTGTCGTTGGTGCGGATAACGGTGCTGCGAGCGCGAATTTGCTGGACCTGGCCGGTGATGCCTGCGACCTCGACGCGATCTCCAAGCGTGATAGGTCTTTCCGCCAGGATAACCAGACCGCTGATGAAATTGCTCGCGATGTTCTGCAATCCAAAGCCGACACCGACGCCGACCGCTCCGGCGAAAACGGTGAGCGCGCCGAGATGGATACCGGTGTTTTCCAGAACAATGAAAATGCCGACAACGAGCACGACATTGCTTACGATTTGAGAAATCGCGTACTGAAGGGCACGGTCCAACCCGCTGTGAACGAGGAAACGGTTGAAAAGAAAGCGTTTCGTTCTTGAGGAAATCCAGAAGACCGCGATGAGCAGCGCGATGAGCAGAAAAATCTGGATGAGACTGAGCGGGACACCGGGCAGGGGCGCGTTCCAGGGCAGCGGAATGCCGGCGGCATTGATCGCGCTGACCGTAAAAAAGACCAGCGCTGAAAGACTGAGAATCGTGGTGACGACAGCGATGAAGTTATTGTCGATCTTGAATCGACTGAAAAAACGGCGGACGATGCCGCTCTGTAATGCGCGTGCGGTAATGAGTCCGGCTGTCAGCAGGGCCGTGAACGCGATCAGGCCCAGAAAGGAGACGTAATTGCCGCCTATTTGGAACAATGGTCTTTCGAGGAGCGAAAAGGACATCGTTGTCTAGTCTGGCTCTCTCGCACTTTCGCGCAACCTCCAAGCAAAAAAACACGGCCGAAGCCGTGTTTTGCCCAGAGGAAGAGTTACCGCGATGGCACGCCGGTCAGGTCTACTGTTTGTTCGATTTTTCTTCGATGTATTTCATTACATCACCGACCGTTTGCAGCTTCTCCGCATCTTCATCCGGCACTTCGACGGAAAATTCCTCTTCAAACGCCATTACCAACTCGACGATGTCGAGCGAGTCCGCGCCCAAATCTTCGATAAAGGACGCCGTAGGCGTAACCTGCTCGGGGTTAACCCCGAGTTGTTCGACAATGATGTCCTTAACCTTCTCTTCGATTGATTTTTCCGCCATAAAATGTGTTGGTTGGTGTCGTGCAGGGAAAGGCTTAAAGCAGTCCGGGCACAGGATGGCAAGTAAATGAATTAGAGAGCTTGTCAATCAATTTTAGGTAAATGTCTACTGTTGTAGCGGCCACTGTCCTCAGCGGCAGAATTTGCCCGGGAATCAAGTTTTGCCGCCAGAGACGGCGGCAGCCACAACGCGGCCGGTTTTACTTCCCTTTGGCTTGGAGTAGATGGAGATAATGTCGCCTTCCGCCGTAGAGCCGGCTGATTTGCTCGATCTCAAATTATTGCCCGCGTGGGTGAAGGAGCCTGTGCAAACGCGGACCTACACGGGTGAGCAGGGCGCGGCGGCAAGCGATCAACCACGCGCCCGCCAGCGCCCCAAGCAAGATCGAGAGCGAAAATTAAAGCCGCCGGGACGTCACGCTCCACCACAGCACGGATTCGCTGTGGCGAATCCATCGCGCCAAGTTCGTCACCGAACCGGCAAACCCGCGCAAGATCGAGATGGTCAAGATCGACATAAATTTTCGCAACTGATCGCGCCGCCAGTTGTGGTGCGATTTTTGCCACGTCCGGCGGTCTTCGAAAATGTCGTCGCGCAAATCAAAGAAAACGCAGTTACCTATTCGCTTTTCGCCCTGGCACGCTCCTTCCTGGAAAAACCGGAGCGCTACGAAGTCCGTTTGACCGCAGCATCTGAGCCGCCTCTTTACCAGCTCGGCGAGAATGGCGCAGTTGCTTTTGACCGAGAATTTCTCGAGCGAAGGGCATTTCAACTTGCGCACGAAGATTTTTACAAAATCGAGACCACGCTGGCGGAGCCGATCAAAGGAAATTTCTCGAACGTTGCCCGTTGTCGATCGAGTGGAACGTTTCTTGGTCCGACCAATCATCACAACTATCAACCGCAGCTTCGCGGCCTTTACGAACAACGCTTCAGCCGGCGGATGAGTTTTGCCGATTATCAACGACAGATCGAGATCGTGACCGATCCCGATTTGGTTGAACAATGGAAAGAACAGACGCGCAAGATCGTCACCTATACGACCATTCGCGAAGAAACTGCTTTCACTTTCAGTTCGGCTGTTGAAGCCGAGCAGCATTTCCGGCAAAATTATTTGCTGGGATTGCTGCGCAGCGCTCCGACAGTTACCATCACGGGCGCCCACAGCCGGCGTTTACCCGATCGCGCACTCCATTGGGCGATCGAGGATGCTTGGGCGCGCCAGACCCGCTCGCCTTCGAATCTGATGCAGGAATTGGCGGGCCGGTTTCGCGAATTCGGGCTCCATATTTTTCGCCGCCGCCGCGGGATGTTGTTCGTCACCTCCATTCGTCCGCGGGCATTCGTTCACGATCAAGCCGGCGTGTCTCCATCGGTGAACGCGATTCTTGAAACACTGACCGCGACACCCGGCATCACGCGGAAAGAGCTTGCCGAAAAGCTGCTTGTCGATCTTGCAAATGAAGAAGCAGAGCGCGCGAAGTTGGCACTCGCGTCCAACATGCATTGGCTGATCAGGGAAGGTTACGTGATCGAATTCAACGATGGCTCGCTCGATTTGCCGCGGGGAAAAGCGAAACCGCGGGAACCTGTGGAGGCGACTGTCTCAGCCGCCAACGATGATTCGACTACGAGCGCAAAGAATGAAGAAGAATTCGTCGGCTCGACGGAGTCTCGCCCTACCGGGAACGCCGAAAGTGGTGGCGGCTAAATCACACCAGCTTTTTTCAAAGCTCGGTAGGCGCCGTTTTTATTTAGCGTCTTCAATCCGCGAGCCGTCACGCGGAGGCGCACAAACTTCTTTAGCTCCGGCACCCAGATGCGGTGCGAGTGCAAATTCGGTCCGAAGACACGCGGCACATTCTTCGTCACGTGACGGCCAACGCCGCCTTTTTTCTTGGCCATACCGCGCCGATGGATGACGCTGCCACGCGTCGCCCGTGAACCTGTAATACGACAAATTTTTGACATAAGCGAAACGAACCGCGCCAAGTTCCGCGTGCTGCTGGCCGGGTCAAGCGAATCTTGAACGGCAATCACGCCCGATGGTCAAACCTAATTCGCGGAAAACGAGGCTCGACTTTGCAAGATCGACAATCGTATTTGAGGCATGGCGCAAAAGAGTAATCACAAGCTGCGGATTGGAATTATTGGTGCCGGAAATATTGTTCGCACGCGACATTTACCCGCTCTCCAGCGGCACGCGGAAGTGGAGATTGTCGCTGTTTCCAGCTCGACCTACGAGAGCGCGGAGAAATTTTGCAGCGAAAAGGTGCCGCAGGCTACGCCCATGCAAAACTGGGCCGATCTGCTGGCCCTGCACGATCTCGATATTATCTGGATCGGTACGCCACCCTACATGCATTCAGCGGTGACGATCTCCGCGCTCGAAGCTGGCAAACACGTTTTCTGCCAGGCGCGTATGTCGATGGACCTGGCCGAAGCCGAGGAAATGCTCGCGGCCTCGAAACGTTACCCGGAATTAGTGACGATGCTTTGTCCGCCGCCCTATGGAATGCGGGCCGATTTGCTTGTGAAAAAATTGCTCGCGGAAAATTATGCCGGCCGGCCGCATCACGTGCGGCTGCAAAGTTTCACGAGCGCTTATCTTGATCCCGAAGCTCCGGCGCATTGGCGGCAAAAGATCGAGATCAGCGGGCTCAACGTCCTCACGCTCGGTATTTATGTGGAGGTGCTGCAGCGATGGCTCGGCGATATCACGGGGGTTTTTGCGCGCGGCAAGATCTTGCACTCGGAGCGGCGCGGTTACGCAGTGATCATTCCCGATTTGCTCAATGTGCTGTGCACCTTTGAGAACGGCGCCGAAGGCGTGCTCGAATTCAGCGGGGTCAATGCCTGCGCTCCATCCGACCGGGTTGAGATTTACGGCGACCACGGAACGCTGACCTACGATTTCGGGAACGATGTCGTTCGGGCGGGAAAGTATGGCGGAGAGGAATTGCACGCTGTCGATCTACCACCAGATTTGGAAAGCGAATGGCGGGAGGAGGAAGATTTTCTCGCCGCCGTGAAGTCAAAGGGACGGATTCGGCCGCATCCCGATTTCGAGGATGGAGTGCGTTACATGCGCGTCGTCCAAGCAGTAGCTGATTCGCGGGCGCGCAATGAATGGGTCGCGATTAAAAAGTGATCGACAGCATTAATTTGAGGTTTATATCGCAGATAGACCGAATAATTCGATCTAAACCTTGTTAGATGCCAGAGGACGCGCTACCAGCCGATCTGCCGATTCCCCAGGAGCTGAAGGCGTGCGCTACCTCTCTTGTTCATTTAGGCGTTCGCGAATTCGCGTGGCCGAGAGTGAAAGCGCTAGAAGTTGTCTCCGCTTTGGAAGGCACCGCTTGGGCGATTCTCGGTGGAGTTGTTCTCGTCCTGCGCGAGGGGGTATCTACGCGCAGGTATGACAATTGGCACAGTGATCGAGGCTCGGACGAGACATGCTCCGATTTCGTGAAGCGGAGCCACCGTGAAACCCAAAGCTACATTGAGCGTTATCCAGAAGGGGATGCTGATGTGTCCTACGTGCTCGTGTTCAAGCAATGCACCTAACAGACTTTGCGATTCATGCCCGGCCTTGTCAGCGATAGCTGACCTTATTCTCGTTAGGCACTTCCGAAAGCGACGACTGCGCGTTCGAGCAAATAACTGAGTAGCGCGGCGGGCCGATTCGCGTGCGCGCAATGAGTCGGCGGCGATTAGGCGCTAATCAAACCGCTTGCTTGGCGTGGTCTGAATTATGACGCGATAAAAGGATGAAGCGCTCGGAAAAGCACGTAAGCCAAACCTCCGGCGCCGGGAATAGTAAAGATCCAGGCCCAGACGATTCGTTCCGCGACGACTTTATTGAACGCGGCGGGCTGCTTGGCGACGCCCACGCCCATGATCGAGGTGGTAATGGCGTGCGTGGTGGAAACAGGCAGTCCAAATTTGCCGGCGACGAGCAAGATGGTCGCTCCGGTTGCTTCCGCAGCGAAACCGTGGACGGGCCGCATTGTAATCAGCTTATGGCCGAGCGTCCGAATGATGCGCCAGCCTCCGGCCCACGTGCCTAGGCCCATTACCACGGCGCATGCAACTTTTATCCACAGGTGCACCTCGAACTTCGGCGAGTATAGAAACCCAAACATGGGTGGCAAGTGTTCCAGCTTTCCTGCTTTGGTGGCGGCAAAAGTCGCGAGCGCAATGACGCCCATGGTTTTTTGCGCGTCCGCAAATCCGTGCCCCCATGCCATGTAACTCGCGCTGATCAGCAGCATCATGACCAGATAGCCGCCGATGAGGCCCGCGACGGGCGAACCGAGCATGGGCAGGACGACTTTCGGCAGAAGCCCGTCCCAAGCTGCTACTCCGGTGTGCGGATCGACTTTGGTCAACGACCATTTGATCACGTTCCAATTTCCGGCCGCTGACGCCAATGCAGCACCGCACAGTCCGCCAATGAGCGCGTGACTCGAACTTGTCGGCAATCCAAACCACCATGTGAAAAGGTTCCAAAAAATTCCGCCGAGCATTGCGGCCAGGATCGTCAGCGACGTGACGTACGCCGTGTCGACTAAGCCCGCGCCGACCGTTTTTGCCACCGCCTCACCCGAGAGCGCGCCGACTAGATTGAAGACGGCGGCGAACAGTACCGCAAGGCGGGGCGTTAAAACTCGCGTGGATACAACGGTCGCAATCGCGTTTGCGGCGTCATGGAAGCCGTTGACGTAATCGAAAATCAAAACGACCAGGATGACGAGCAGAAGAAACAGCATAGCGAAAGCCGCGAATTCCTATCTCAAGATGATCGCCGCGAAGATGTCGATCTTGAAAGCGAGCAATGAAGCGCGTAGTCGCCAGCTCAGGAGTGTTTCAGCACCACTTGCAGAATGATGTTGCCCGCGTCCCGGCAGCGATCGATCACTTTTTCGATTAGCTCGAAAAGATCACGCAGAAAAATCACCTGCTTTGTTTTGTAATCACCCTGGTAAAGGTCGCGCAGCAAATCGAGCTCAAGCTTGTCGGCATCGCCTTCGATCAGTTGGAGTTTGTCGTTCATCTCGCGCGCCGTTGCGGTGTCGGTGCCTTTGCGCAATTGTTTCACCATCGCCAGAACCGTCTCGGCCGCCTGGTCTAGATGTTCCACCTGTTTGCGGAAATCGCGCCCATGCAAGTCTTGTGGGCAAATCAAAACGCGCTCGCCGATCTTCTCCACCGTCTTGGGTATTTTATAAAGCGCGGCCGAAAGCGCTTGGATGTCTTCGCGCTCGAGCGGCGTGATAAATGTTTTGCAGAGCTGCTCGGTCAACTCTTGCGTGATTTGCTTATCTTTGCGGCGGCTGCGCACAAAAGCTTCGAGACTTTCCGGCGCAGCCTTCTGCTCGAGCTTTTCGAGCAGGTCGATCAAATGGTGGACACTCGCGTCCGCCTCCTGCGCGCTCGCTTCCAGCAAATCAAAAAATCTTTGGTCGTGGCCGAAGATTTTTTGGATCGACAACATAAGCGTCAGTCGTTTTAGAGCATTGCTCCTCTCATGATCAACAACGCAATGCTGAAATAGATAATCAATCCGGTCACGTCCACCAGCGTGGCCACGAACGGGGCGGATGAAGTCGCCGGGTCGGCGCCGACCCGGCGCAACAGAAACGGCAGCATCGAACCGGAAAGCGATCCCCACAAAACCACGCCGACAAGCGCGACCCCCACGGTAAGCGCAACCAGCGGCCAGTGCGGACCGTAGAGTTGTCGATGGAAATAACGCTCGCCCACCATCGACCAAATCGCGACCCGGGCCGCGCCAATCGCGCCGAGGATTCCGCCTAAGGACAAACCGGCGCGCACTTCGCGGCTGGCCACCCGCCACCAATCGCGCAGTGTAACTTCGCCCAACGCCATCGCGCGAATAATCAGGGTCGATGCCTGCGAGCCGGAATTGCCGCCACTGGAAATGATCAGCGGCAGAAACAAGGCCAGTACCACCGCCTTCGCGATTTCATCCTGATAATTTGCCATGGCCGTGGCGGTGAGCATTTCGCCGAGAAACAAAATCACCAGCCAACCCGCGCGTTTGCGCACCATCCGCCAGAGCGAGATGCGCATGTACGGCTCGTCTAACGCCTCCATGCCGCCGAACTTTTGGATGTCTTCGGTCGCTTCCTGCTCCGCCACATCGAGCATATCGTCGATCGTCACGATGCCGACGAGCACGCCGTTGGAATCGACCACGGGCAGGGCGGTGCGGTCGTACTTCCGGAAAAGATTCAACGCTTCTTCCTGCGAATCGTTCACCTTCAGCGCGACAAACGTTTGGTCTCTGATCTCGCTCACTTTGGCCGTGAGCGGTTTGAGCAGAAACTCGCGCATGCGCACGTCGTCGATCAATTTACCGCGCTCGTCCACCACGTAGATCACGTTGAGCGTCTCGCTGTCCCGCCCGTACTCGCGCACAAAATCGAGAACTTCCTTCACCGTCCAATCTTCATCCACAGAGATAAAATCCGGCGTCATCAAACGCCCAACGCTGCCTTCCGGATAACCGAGAAGCGTTTGCGCGATCCGCCGTTCCTCCGGCGTGAGTAGCCGGATGAGTTGGCGCGCCGCCGCGCTCGGCATTTCTTCGAGCAATGCCGTGCGATCGTCCGGCGACATTTCGTTCAAAATCCCGACGACCTGTTCGTGCGCCAGCGCCCGCAGCAAATTTTGCTGCTCCTCAATGCCGATGTATTCAAAAACATCCGCCGCCAGTGCTGCCGGCAGCACCCGGAAGATGATGACCTGCTCGTCTTCCGGAAGATCGAGAATCACGTCGGCGACGTCGGCCGGCGGCCAATCGGAAAACAATTCGCGCAACGCGCCGAAATTGCGCGTGTCGATAATGCTCTTGATCTCGGGTGCTAAAAGTTTGCCGACCATATCCGGACCTTTCGACGCGCGCGCCGCCGAGTTTTAACACTGTGATTGCCGAAGCGCAATGGCGCTACACCTCTTCACTTGGAATTTGCGCGAAAAGCAGTGAAGATAACTCCAATGCCCGCGACCTTAACTGGCTCGATGATTCAACGCGAAATCGGCGACGATCACGTCTGCGTGCTCACGTTCGATCGACCGGACCCGGGCGCAAACATCTTTGACGCGGCCACACTGAATGAGCTGAACGAACATGTCGATCTTATCGAGAGCGGTACGTCGTTGCGTGGTTTAATTATTACTTCTGCAAAGAAATCGATCTTTATCGCCGGTGCGGACTTGAAGACGCTTTTTAAGCAGGCGCAGACCGGTGAATTGCGCGATTTCATCGCCAGAGGGCAGCGTATTTTCAACCGCATCGCCGCCCTGAAAATTCCGACCGTGGCTGCGATTCACGGCGCATGCGCTGGCGGCGGCTATGAAATCACGCTGGCGTGCGATTATCGGATCGCATCGGATGATCCGGCGACCCGAATTGGTTTGCCGGAGACGACGCTCGGTCTCGTCCCGGCCTGGGGTGGTTGTACGCGTCTGCCGCGTTTGATCGGTCCGGAGCGCGCGGCCGAAGTGATTTTGAAAGGCAAACTTTATTCCGCGCAGGAAGCATTGAAGCTTGGTTTGGTCGATGAAATCGTGCCGCGCGATCAACTTGTCGATCTTGCCCGGAGAAAATTACGCGAGGGAAAACGCAAGCCGTCGCCTGCAGCAAAGATCGGCAAGGAAATTCTGGCGCCGCGGGAGAGTGGTAATGCCGCGCCGGCGCGCGCCCTCGAAGTTGTCAAAAAAAGTCTAGCAACTTCAGTCGATGAATCGCTTCTGCTCGAACTGAATGCGATCGTCGATCTTGGCGAAACGGAATCGACGCGCAATTTGATCCGCAATTTTTTCCTGGCGGAAAAATACAAGAGAGGAACAGCGAAATCGTCGGCTGATAAAGTTGTTCATGCCGCCGTGATCGGCGCCGGCGTGATGGGTTCCGGCATTGCCCAATGGCTCAGCTCGCGCGGCGTCACCGTCATTCTGCGCGATGTGAGTCGCGAGCAAATCGACCGCGGCCTCGCTAATATCGAGAAAACTTACGCAGGCGCAGTGAAGCGCGGGCTTGTCAGCGAGGAAAAGGCGAAACAGGGCCGCGCCCGTATCGTTGCCTCGACTGCGCCGATGGAATTGCTCGACGTGCAGGTCGTGATCGAAGCTGCCTCGGAAAAGATCGACATCAAAAAGGAAATCTTCCGCGATCTTTCCATGAAAGTTGGCCCGAGAACTATTGTCGCCACAAATACTTCGGCGCTGCCAATCAGCGAGCTGGCCGTTTGCACAATTTTACCGGATCGCGTGATCGGGCTCCACTTTTTCAATCCGGTCAGCCGGATGAAGCTTGTTGAAGTTGTTCTCGGCAAGGAAACCTCGGGAGAAACCAAAGAGCATTCGCTCGCATTCGTCAGGCAAATCGGAAAGCTTCCCGTGGTCGTACGCGACAGTCCTGGATTTCTCGTCAACCGTGTTTTGTTTCCGTATCTGGTCGACGCGGCCGCCCTTTTCGAAAACGGCGTCGATGCGGACAAGATCGACAATGCGCTCGTGAAATGGGGAATGCCGATGGGACCGCTGCGATTGATCGATGAGATCGGCGTCGACATCACGGTCGACATCGCGAGCACGCTCGAAAAAGCATACGGTCAACGCGATCACGCCGCTGAAATCTTGCGCAAAATGCGCGAAGTGAACATGCTCGGACGGAAAAACGGAGCCGGCTTTTACAAATACGAAGGCAAATCGCAAACGCCTAACGAGTCGCTCGAACAGTGGCGGCGCTCAACCGCCCGAAATGAAGATGTCGATCTTGCGCATCGCCTCATCTTTCTCATGGTAAACGAAGCGGCGCGTTGTCTGGAAGAAAACGTGGTTGAGTCGCCGGAAGACGGCGACTACGGAATGATTTTGGGAACCGGCTTCGCGCCGTTTCGCGGCGGGCCGCTTCGGTTCGCCGACCATTTTGGTCTGAAGGAAGTTGCCGATGAAATGGAACGGTTCGCGCAGAGCGATGAAAAGTTTGCGCCATGCGCACTTTTGAAAAAGCATGCGCGCGATGGAACCACGTTTTATGAAGACGCCGCTCGAAGCGCCTGAAAAACAAATCGCCGCGGAGACGAGCGCAAAATCGCAAAAGCCCACCGCTGCTTCCGTGATCGACACGTCAAGGATGTCGAAGGGGCAGCGGGAAGCGCTTGAGCTGGCTGAGGCATCGCGCGATCCGCTGGATGATCGCGGCAGTTTCGCGAGCAATCTTTTCATCGGTCGCTACGATTTCGGCCGCATTTATCCCTTTCCGGAACAAAGCGCGGACGATCGCGCCGCGGGCGATCCATTTTTACAAAAGCTCAAAACTTATTTGCGCGACCATGTCGATCCGGACGAGATCGATCGCACGGGCGAAATTCCGCCCGAAAATTTCGCAGGCCTGGCCGAGATCGGCGCCTTTGGAATTAAAGTCCCGAAGCAGTACGGCGGTCTCGGTTTGTCGCAGTTTAATTATGGGCGCGCGGCCGTTCTGCTCGGCAGTTGGGATGGAAATGTCGCCGCGCTCGTCTCCGCTCATCAATCCATCGGCGTAGCCCAGCCGCTCTTGCTTTTCGGTACGGAAGAACAAAAACGAAAATATCTGCCGCGTGTGGCCGGCGGAGAGATTTCCGCGTTCGCTCTCACGGAAACGCATGCCGGTTCCGATCCGGCGACGATGAGTTTGCGCGCGGAGCCGACACCGGACGGCTCCGAGTTCATTCTGAATGGTGAAAAGCTTTGGTGCACGAATGGCGTCAAAGCCGGCGTGCTCGTGGTCATGGCGCGCACGGCGCCGAAAATGGTGAACGGCAAAGAACGCAAGCAAATCACCGCGTTCATTGTCGATGTTGCCACGCCCGGTCTCGAGATCACTTACCGCTGCCGGTTCATGGGCCTGCGCGCGCTTTACAACGCGGTCGTGAAATTCACCAACGTGCATGTGCCGCGCGAAAACATTATCTCGAAAGAAGGCGCAGGCCTGAAAGTCGCGCTCACCACACTGAATACGGGCCGGCTCACGTTGCCGGCCGCGTGCGTCGGCGTTTCGAAACGGTTGCTCGAAATTTCGAGAAAGTGGGCGGGAGAACGAATTCAATGGGGGGTGCCGATCGGCAAGCACGCCGCCGTTGCTGGAAAAGTCGCGGAGATGGCCGGCAATGTTTTCGCGATGGAAGCGATGACGTTTCTCACCTCGTCGCTGCTGGATCGTAAATCGGGTGACCTCCGCATTGAGACTGCGATGTGCAAAATGTGGGCCACGGAAATGACCTGGCGCATCGCCGATGAAGCGATGCAAGTTCGCGGCGGTCGCGGTTACGAAACTGCGCAATCACTGGGCGGTCGCGGCGAACCGCCAATTTCGGTCGAGCGCTTTCTGCGGGACTGTCGCGTAAACACGATCTTTGAAGGATCGAGCGAAATCATGCGTCTCTTCATCGCGCGCGAAGCGCTCGACCCGCATTTAAAAGTGGGCGGCGCAATTTTCAACACGCAGTTGCCGATGTCGGAGCGCGCCAAAGCGGTTTTCACGTCCGGGAAATTTTACGCCGGATGGTACCCCCGCCAATGGCTACCCGGTGGCGCGGGCAAGATCGACAATCTCCACCGCGATCTTCAAGCGCATGTCAATTATGCCGCGCGCACGAGCAAGCGGCTGGCGCGCGGATTATTTCACGCCATGGCGCGCTTTGGTCCAAAACTTGATCGCGAGCAATTGCTCCTCTCCCGTTTCGACGGCATCGCCACCGAGCTATTCGCGATCAGCGCAACCTGTTCGTTTGCGCAATCAAAGATCGACCACGGCGCGTCGCGCGAAGAAATTCTCTCGCTCGCCAATTATTTCTGCTGCGCCGCACGTTTGCGCATTGATCATCATTTCGCCGGCACGAGCGACAACGTCGATCGCCGTGGTTACGAGCTCACGCAACATTTGCTCGCCGGGAAGCACGAAAATCTTCGCGCCGGAATGGTTTAATCTAACCCGTGCTGGTTGACCGCATTGAACGGTCAGACTACCATCAGCGGATGAGTATGCCGCCCGTGCTCACGGAGGCGGCTTCATCTCGAAGCCGCACTGTAAAGAGCGAAAAACAAAAAGGTGTAAAGCCGTCGAACGTTCTGGAAACGATCGAGCAGCATGTCTTGCTCGATGGTTTCAAGGTCGTCATCGACCTCGAGAAGAGCCGCGGCTCCTACATATATAATGCGGTCGACGGTCGCAAGCTGATCGATCTCTACGGTTTTTTCGGTTCAATGCCTGTCGGGTTTAATCATCCTTATTTCGACCGGGACGATGTGAAGCGCGATTTGTTGTGCGCGGCCAAAGTAAAAATCGCGAACTCGGATGTTTATTCGGAAGGCTACGCCGAATTTGTCGAAACGTTTTCGCGCGTCGTTGGGTTGCCGCCGCTGGAGCGCTACCTGTTCGTCGAAGGCGGCGCGCTCGCGGTCGAGAACACATTAAAGGCGGCGATGGATTGGAAGGTGCGTAAGAACCTGGCCGCCGGTCATGGCGAGCGCGGTACTCAGATTCTGCATTTCCGTCACGCCTTTCACGGTCGCACGGGTTACACCATGAGTTTGACCAATACCGATCCGCGCAAGACGGATTTGTTCGCCAAGTTCGATTGGCCGCGCGTTTCCTGTCCGTACATCGATTATTCGTTGCCCGAATCGGAACGCCAGGCCGACGTGATCGCGCGCGAGAAGAAATGCGAAGAGGAAATCCGAGACAAGATCGACAAGAACAAGATCGACATCTGCGCCATCATCATCGAGCCGATCCAGGGCGAAGGCGGTGACAATCATTTCCGCGGCGAATGGTTGAAGAAGCTGCGTGAAATTTGTAATGAGAACGATGTCCTGCTCATTTTCGACGAAGTGCAGTGCGGCATGGGTGTCACAGGCCGCACGTGGTGCTGCCAGCATTTCGATGTTGTTCCCGATCTGCTCGCATTTGGAAAAAAGGCGCAGGTTTGCGGAGTGATGGCCGGTCCGCGTCTCGATGAAGTGAAAGACAACGCGTTTCGATTGCCGAGTCGGTTGAATTCGACTTGGGGCGGCAATTTCACCGACATGGTGCGCTCGACGCATTTCATGCGCATCGTCGATCAGGAACATCTGATTGAGAACGCCGGTAAAGTTGGCACGTATTTTCTCGATCAACTGCGCCAATTGCAAAACGAGTTCGACTTTGTCCAAGCCGTGCGCGGTCGCGGAATGTTTCTGGCCTTCGATCTGCCCGACGCCAAGGCACGCGAAGATATGTGGAAAGGTTTGTTCGACTCAGGCGTGCTCACTTTGCGTTCAGGCGAGAATTCGATTCGCTTCCGGCCCGCGCTCGACCTAACGGCCGAAGTTGTCGATGAAGCGATCGAGGTGGTTCGGAGATATTGCCGCGGCCGGCGCAAGTAAGGATGCAATCGGTTCTCGAGAGACTCGGTCTGGCCGAGGAAAATGCCGGCGCCTTTTGCGGCGAATGGCGCGGCGGCGGCGGGAAGATCGACAAGATTTCGCCAATCGACGGCCGGAAACTCGCCAGCATTCGGACAGCGTCCGATGAAGATTACGAAGCTGCGATTGGCCGGGCACACGAAGCGTTTTTGAAATGGCGTATCACTCCCGGACCGGTGCGGGGCGAAACTGTCCGGCGTCTCGGTAACGCGCTACGTGAATTCAAACACGAGCTCGGTCAGCTCGTGACAATGGAATCGGGGAAAATCGTCGCCGAAGGCGAGGGCGAAGTTCAGGAGATGATCGACATCTGCGACTTAGCCGTCGGGCAATCGCGCATGCTTTATGGCCTGACCATTCAATCGGAACGAGCGAATCATCGTTTAATGGAACAATGGCACCCGCTCGGCGTGGTTGCCGTGATCAGCGCTTTCAATTTTCCGGTGGCAGTTTGGTCGTGGAACGCTGCACTCGCGGCGGTCTGCGGTGACGCCACCGTTTGGAAACCTTCGGAAAAGACTCCGCTCAGTGCGATTGCAGTCACAAGAATCGCGGAGCGCGTCTGCCGTGAGACCGGCGCTGATCCGGCCATCTTTACTTTGCTGATCGGCGACCGCAAAACGGTTGGTCAAAAACTGGCCGACGATCGCCGGATTCCGTTGGTATCTGCTACCGGTTCGGTGGGCATGGGTTTGAACGTCGCGAAGGCGGTTCATGGCCGACTCGGCAGAACAATCATGGAACTCGGCGGCAATAACGCGTTGATCGTCGCACCCAGCGCCGACCTCGAAATGGCAACGCAATCGATTTTTTTCGGCGCAGTCGGCACCGCTGGGCAGCGCTGCACTTCCACCCGGCGCGTCATTATGCACGAGTCGGTCGCGGACAAAGTCCGCAAGAAACTGCTGGCCGCTTACAAGAGTTTGCCGATCGGAAATCCGCTGGAGAAGAAAACATTAATGGGACCGTTGATCGACAGCGGCGCGGTCGACATGGTGCAACATTCCATCCAGCGATTAAAAGACGAAGGCGGCCAGGTTCTTTACGGCGGCGAACGGCTGGAAGGCCCGAATTATCCGGGCGGATGTTACATGACGCCGTGCCTCGCGAACGCGAAGCCCGATTTTGAAATTGTGTGTCATGAAACCTTCGGACCGCTTCTTTACTTGATGACCTATCGCGATCTCGATGAAGCGATCGCGATTAACAACGGCGTACCGCAAGGATTGACCTCGGCGGTTTTCACAAACGATATGCGTGAGGCCGAGAAATTTATCAGCGCGGCGGGAAGCGATTGCGGAATTGTCAATGTGAACACGGGGACGAGCGGCGCGGAGATTGGC
>WNFR01000946.1_pt1 | contig 30903 bp, 26 predicted proteins | sample 5400221 | NCBI WGS metagenome assembly WNFR01 (sample SAMN13153357, study PRJNA577476) | soil metagenome | isolation source: 40 cm soil under Madrone tree | place: USA:California | collected 2016-06-14
CAAGTCGCTATCGAAGGGAATGCTGGTGCTGACCTTGTCCGGTGTCGAACCGAGAATCTCGGCCGCCACTTGGGCCGTGGTGGTCTCATGAGCTTGGCCGCAGTTGGGCGACCCGAGGTGAAGCGACAGGCTGCCGTTTTTCTCCAATTTGATCTTGGCGCCGTTGACGCCGCCGGAGCCGGGCGGTTCTTTCATCTCCGGGAAGATCGCCATGTCGCGCGCCGCGTTGCGCCCGCCGGGCTCGACGCCGATGACGATGCCGATGCCCATGAGCTTGCCTTTTGCGCGCGCCTGCTTTTGCTCCTCGCGCAATTTATCGTAGTCGATTTTTTCCAGCAGCGTCGACAGCAAACCGGGATAATCGCCGCTGTCGTACACGTTACCGCTGATGGTGCGATAGGGCATTTCGTTCGGCTGGATTAGATTTTTACGCCGCACTTCGATCGGGCTCAGGTTCAATTCCTGAGCGACCCGATCCATCATGCGTTCCCAGATGTAGCACATGCCGGGTTTGCCGATGCCGCGGTTGGGAATCACCGGGCATTTGTTCGTCACCACTGCATTGCCGATCATGTGAATTGCCGGCGTGCGGTAAGTGTTGGAAAGGTTATTCAGCTTGTTGGTGAAATGGATCGTCAAGGTGCTGATCGAGCCGCCGACGTCGTCATATTCGTTAAAGCGCAGCCCGAGCACGGTGCCGTCGTTTTTGACCGCCGCCTCGGCTTCGAATTCCTGGGCGCAGGCGTGGCCGCCCGCCATCATGTGCTCGCTGCGGTCTTCGATCCATTTGACCGGCCGGCCGCTTTTCATCGCCAAGAGCGAAACCAACACGACGTACTTGCGAATCAAATGAATCTTCTGGCCGAAGCCGCCGCCGACGTCGGGAATGATCACGCGGACATCCTGCAAGCCGAGCGCTTCGCGCACGCCGTCGTAAATGACTTCGGGAACCTGCGCCGTCACCCAAACGGTCAAGCGCTGGCTCGCGGCGTCATAGGACGCGATCACGACGAACGGTTCGAGCGGCGTCGAGCTGTAGCGGTGGATCTTGAGATTTTCCTTGACGACGCGGTCGGCGGATTTGAACGCCGCCTCGATGTCGCCGTACTGCAGCGACCCCGTCCAGGCCAGGTTCGTGCCCAATTCATCGAACAACGTGGCCGACGATGGCTTGATCGCCTCGCGCACGTCGACCACAGCGCGAAGCGGCTCGTAATCGACCTGAATCAATTCGAGGGCGTCTTCCGCCGTGCCGCGATACGGCTTGGTGAGCTGCTTGACGTCGTTCGGCGTGATCGCCGCCATGACATTGGGATTCTTCAGCGCTTCGGACGGATCCACGGATAAGATTTTCGCGTGCGCGTGGGGGCTGCGCAGGATCATCGCCTGCAGCATGCCCGGCAACATGAAGTCGTCGGTAAAAAGTCCCCGGCCGGTCACATGGCGCGGACCTTCTTTGCTGCGGCTACGAGCGCCGATGAACTTAGCCATTTTTCATTCCCCTTGCCGCTTCTTTTACGGCATCGACGATCTGCACGTAGCCCGTGCACATGCAAAGATTACCGGCAAGCGCTTTGCGAATCTGATCATCGCTGGGATCGGGATTGGTTTGCAGGAGTGCGTAACTCGTCATTACCATGCCCGGTGTGCAGTAACCGCATTGAAACGCGTAATTTTTTACGAAGGCTTCTTGCACCGGATCGAGCTCGCCGTTTTTAGCCAATCCTTCGATGGTCGTCACTGCGCGGCCGTCCGCTTGCACGGCAAAGTGGAGACAGGATTTCACCACTTTGCCGTCGAGCAGCACGGAGCACGCGCCGCACTCGCCGATCACGCAGCCGATGTGCGTGCCGGTGAGGCCGATATTCTCGCGCAAAAAATGCGCGAGCAAAACACGCGGCTCGACGTCTTCTTCATAAAGTCGTCCGTTAATAGTGACCCGAATAGTTTGTTTCATAAAACCCGAGAATATCGGTTGCATGAAAATCGGTCAAGCGAGAGAGCCACGATCTGAAGCAGATCGCTCCATTCGGTGTTTCGAGAATTCCCAAAACGTGGATTTTCCATGATGTCATTCCGGTGACGACTTGAACGGAGCGTAGCGGTGGAACGTTTGCAACGATTGGAACGGACCGATCCCATGATGAACGGAGCGCAGCGATTGAACGATTGGAACATTTGGAACCGGATTGTTCGTTCTGATGACGCTGCGTTCACGTCTTTTATTCTTTTCAACATTGTTCACTATTAGACAGCAATGCCTTCTGAGTCGGATTAGGTTAATCGCAATAGGTTGAAAAATCTATTAGATTTTCGAGATCTGTAATGGCGCGCAAGAGGTAGAAGGCCCGTCGACATGACCAACGTTGGCATGGACTTCCGCTCCGGTTCGGCAACGAATGTATTCCCGGTTCAGACCCCTCCCTCTTCCAATATCCGAAGGCTTATGAAAGAGCCTGAAAAAGGAGAGTTATGAATCCTCTATTTATAATCGCTGTTCCACTGGGATTGGTGATCCTGGGTATGATACTGAACAGCTTCGATCTCGGGTTCAATCAACCGCCGAGCTCGGCGGAGCAAGATCCAGTGAAGAAACTGACGGCAGAAAAGGAATCTTATCGAAAATTCTTTGATCTACAGAGAAGCCGGTCGACAAAGCGCCAGAAACGGGTCGGCCAGTATGCCTGGTTGGTGATGGCCTCCTTTATCGGCGCCTTCATCTGGCTCTATGCGGATACCGTGAGCAAGACCAGCCTTTCGAGTCGAATTGCCGGGCTTCAAACATTGGCAACCGAAGAAGGCAAACAGATGGTTCTTTCGGTGACTCTAAGCGACGGGAACAATGTCAAATACCTGATCAAACTGCCTCAGGCCGATAAATTACTGGTCGCCGCAAAAGAAGCCACTGCCCCGGAAAAGGTTTCATCGTGGGAGATAGAAAGATTGGGCACGGCTCTTAGTACCGGCGATAATACATTGCCGCTTGGTGTCGCGCTGAAGATCTCCCAACTCTCAATCGAACCCAGATAGACGGGAGATTTCCAAAGAGCCAGATCACGCCTGAGGTGCTGGATCGGCGCCTCAGGCCCATCGCTGTCAACTTCCGCGTTTCCGGAATTCCGGAAACGTGGAAGTTTCCCCTCGACTTGCCCTTGAGCTTTTGAACCAGGTCCGACTTTAAACGGCTGGAACGGAGGAGCGCAGCAGCGTGAATAGTTGACCAAATATGGATCGAGAACGGCAGAACTAGACAAAGGAAAACGGGGAACCGCTTGCGGCAGACTTGGCCGCACGCATTTCGCTGCGTTAACCTTTACCCACCTCCGCCATCGCCTTAAAAGAGGAAAGAGTTTTAAACTATCCCACGAGTCCAGACATTTTATTGACACCACTTAAGTGGGTGAATATAAGTGGCTCTGGTAAATTTCGGCGAAGTTGTCGACCTATCACGCCAATTAGTTTACTGAAACATTCGCCGCCGTGGCCGCTTTCTGAATGCACCACATGCTAAGGAGGCATCTCATGCGCAGGCGCAGCCCGTCATTAGATCGACGTCGGTTCTTGCGTCAAGGCGCTGCCCTGGGGTTGGGAGCTCTGATCGCGCCATCAGTCGCGCGCATGGGTTGGGCTGCGTCCAACGATCGCGTTGTCATCTATCAAGGAGTCAGTCTGGATTCGCTGCATCCCTACGGCTATAGCGGCGGCGGCATCACCGGTATTTGGCGGCACATCATAGAGCCCTTGATCCAGATGGACTACGGGCGCAACGAATATGTCGGCGTGCTGGCCGAGTCCTGGGAGTTTCAGGGGAGAAAGTGGGTTTTTCACCTGAGGAAAGGCATCCGCTTTCACAACGGCGCGTCTTTTACGTCGAAGGACGTCGCCTATTCCATCGACAGATTGCAAAACGATAAGCGCAGCATGCAGGGATCGAACGTGCAAAACGTCGAAGTCGACACCCCGGATGACTATACCGTGCTCCTCACGACCAAGAATCCCAATGCCCTTATGCTGTCTCGCCTGGAGACACGTTTTATTGTCTCCAAGGACGCCGGCGATCAGCTCGACAACCACACCAACGGCACCGGCCCCTATAAATATGTCAGTTGGCAGCGCGGCGGCAGTTTGGTGTTGAGGCGCAACGACGATTACTGGGGCACGAAGGCGCAAATCAAGGAAGTGATTCTGAAAGGGGTGAAGGAGGAAGCGGCGCGGGTCGCCGGATTGCTCGCGGGTCAGGCGGACGTGATCAGCAATCTGCCGATCGAAGACATCGAGCGGGTCGGCAAGCACCCGCGCAATCGGGTAGAAAAGGTGGTGGGATTTCGGATGTATTTCTTGGGCATGAACGTGGCCTTCAAGCCCTTCGACAACAAGCTCGTGCGCCAAGCCATCAACTATGCCCTCGATCCTTATGTCATGTTGAAGCATATCTACGACGGCAACGGCGCCGTGGTGAACGGTCCGTTGGGCTCGAACTGGGTTGGCTTCGACCCGAAGATTAAGCGCTATCCTTACGATCCGAATAAAGCCCGGGAGCTTCTCGGCACAGCGGGTTATCCCAACGGTCTCGAGATCAAGCTTTATTTTGCCCCGGACCGCCATCTCAAAGGCAAAGAAGTTTGCGAAGTCATCGCCAATCAGCTGGGAAAAGTCGGCATCAAAATCGAGTTAGTCTCTCAAGGATACGCCGTCTATTGGGGCAAAGATGGTGTCAATGGCGGCAAGCTGCCGTTTTACTACGCCGGCAGCAATGGCAGCGATGCCGATACTTATTTCGAGCAGTATTTTCGCACCGGCGGATCCAAACGAATCGGTTACAGCAACCCGGAATTCGACAAGCTCATCGACGAAGAGCAAAAAACCGGCGATCACAAAAAGCGCGTTGCCATTCTGCAGCAGGCGGGGCGCATCCTCATGGAGGACGTGCCTTTTGCGCCGCTCTATACGCTCTCGGAAATTTACGGGTTGGCCAGAAACGTTGTCTGGAAAGGCACTCCCGACAATAAAATTCTGGCGGCGGAAATGAAAATCAAAGCCTGAAAACGGAAACGCGTTCAAATCGTTCAAGCCGTTCAACCGCTTTGCTCCGTTCAAGAAGTTTAAGGACTCGGAGCGAAACTTCCAACTGTCGGAGTTCCCGAAATGTCGAAACGTTACTCATGGGAGGTAACCAATCGGAAGTGACCGTTCAAGTCGTTCAAAACGTTCAACGGCTTCGCTAAGTTCAAATCGTTAAATTAAGAATAGGGCGTAGCGGAAGAAGTCGCAGTGAATTCATCTCCACACGTATCATGTGGACCGCATCACTTGGTTCAGATCGGACTTCGGCAATATTCGGCGAAAGGCATCCAGGGTAATGGTTTCATTTTGTTTTTCTTTCGGAACGATGCCCATCGGCACGCCGCCCTTCTGAACTGTATCGATCGCTTCCATGAGGAGTTTTCGCAGCAATATCACCCCGCGATCGGACGTTGCCAATTGCTCGTTTCGGTAGCCGATCTTTCCCTGCGTGGACTGGCAGACGTAGTCCTCCTTCCACACCTGCCCTCGGTACGGCACGTTCTTGCGCTTGTCATATTCCTTTACCGGCTCCGCGGTCGGCGGCGCATAGCGAGTTTGGTCCCTTTTCTTAATTACGTCGTCCTTACCGTCAGGAACAAAATCGCTGCTGAAAACCATGAAGTTATCGTCATCCACGGGCGTGACGAACAGCAGGCGCTCAAAGCCTTCTTCCTCGACTCCGCGTCCGCCAAGAGAAAAGACCGTCGGCAGCGCGAGGCTCGTGAGCCTGACGTACAGAGTATCCGGTGTTGGGCCCGGCCAGTGCACGATCGTCTTCAAGCCATATTCAGTCGGCAGAGCTTCGATATGGTGGTCGCCCGGGAAATCCCAGAAGGCATTTTCCCACGAACGATCGGCGCGGCTGGGCTTATGCAAGAAAAACGCGTGCAGCGAATCGATGGTATTCTCGAAAAAGTTGAACCAGTTGTAATCCCAATGGCGCGGCGGCAGCGTCAAACGGATACCGTCGTCTCTGACGAGGGTGGAATAACGCGGCAACGGCGGGGGATCACTTTTGCCGAGGTGAGCGAAGATCAAGCCGCCTAACTCCTTAAGCTGGTAACTCGGATGCTTCACCTTTTGGCAGAACGTGCTGCCCTTGGGCTCGAGTGGTTGTTCCAAACAGTTTCCGGCGACGTCGTAAAGCCATCCATGATAAGGACATCTTATGCCGCGTTCCTCGATGTCGCCGTATTCCAGGGATGTGCCGCGGTGGGAGCAATGCAGTCCCATGAGACCGAGGCGGCCGGCGCCATCGCGAAAGAGCGCCAATTCCTCACCGAGAACCTTGACTGCCAGGGGAATGTCTTTTAAATCTTCGGCCCGGGAAATTGCCAGCCAGTAGCGCCGAAACATTTCACCGCCGATGCTACCGGGACCGACATGGCAAATCGCCGACAGGTTGAGTTTCGCTTGGGTTGCCTCCGCCATCATTTTTTCTCCAATGATCAAATTATCTGCCTCTCTGAACATCTTCCAGCAAGCTAAAATCGTACATCTTTTTGGCAAGCTCGCCGGTCGACTCTGAAGTCTTCACGCGCTGACGGGTAAGTTCGATGCCGTTTTCGATCGACCGCTGCGAGATATTGCCGTCGGCCGACAGGATACTCAGCATAAATTTGTAGTTGGTGTCCGCTACGTCCCGTTCGAGGTTAAAATCTTTCGTTATCGAACTCACGATCTCATCCTTATTCTTTGGATCGTGCACATAATGAAATCCTCGCATCGTCCCACGCAAAAATTTCTTGATCAGAAGAGGATTTTCCTTGATGAGCTGATCGGAGACCACGACTCCTGAGCCGGGAAGCTCCAAGATGTCGGCCAGCGACTGGAGCCTGACCATACCGAGCTTCTCGGCGATGGCAAAACCCGGAGCCCAAAGAATGGCGGCATCCACAGCGCCCTTCTGAAGCGCGGCAAAAACACTCTCGCTGCCCACAGCCAGGATCGAAACTTCTTTATCAGGGTCGACGTGGTGATGAGTTAGAATAGCTCTTGCGGCATAGTCGGTCGTGCTGCCCACGCCGGTGACGGCAATCTTTTTTCCTTTGATGTCCGCGATCGAGCGAATGCCGGATTCTCTACGCCCGTAAAGAATGAATGCCGGTTTATTGTTGAACCCAATGATGCCTTTGACCGGCGCGCCCGCCATGGCTGCCCGTGTTCCAGTTCCGAAACCGGTGCTGAATTGGATCGATCCCGAGACCAGGGCTTGCATGGCGGTGGGCCCGCTCCTGAACAGCACCGGTAAGACGTTCAAGCCTTCTGGCTTAAAGAAATCCTTTTTGAGCGCTACCGATAACGGCAAATCGGAAAGCGTCGGCGCATCCATACCGATAATGACTTTCGCCGCCTCCGCCGAAAAACTTTGCTGTAAGTTAGAAATTGGCAATAAAGCGAAGCACGCCAGGAATATTAACCGCAAGTGACTTCTTCTCATCTATTTTCCTTTATATCAGCGCAGCGACGGCACAAACGACTTGCGTGGAATCTATTGAAGCGACCATTTCATGTCAAGCATCGGGAACATCGCAACCATCTTGAATACACATATGCCAACAGCGAAAGGATCCAGCATACCTTCATTTGACAAAAGTTTTACGACAGCGTTAAACGAGAGTCTATGAAAATCGTGGTAACAGGCAGCGCCGGGAGGCTCGGGCACCTAACGATCGAAGAATTGCTCGACCATGATCACGAAGTGCTGTCGATCGACAAAGTGCCGATCTCGGAAAGCGTCTGCCGCGGTTCGGTGATCGATCTGCTCCGGGCGGAGGATCTTGCCCAGGCCTTTGAAGGCGCCGACGCGGTGATCCATCTCGCCAGAAAAAAGTTTCCCTATACCAGCAACGGATTCGATGCGGAGTCTCGTACGTGGAAAACTCCCAACGTGCTCGGCGACGCGGCAATATTCGGTTACAACGTAACCCTGAGTTATAACGTGATAGCGGCGGCTTTTACCGCCGGAGTCAAGAAGCTCGTGATGGGATCGAGTCTGACGATTTACGGTTTCTATTATCCCTCGCGATGGTCGGCGCCGGAGTATCTGCCGGTGGATGAAGACTATCCTTTGAATCCCCAGGATGCTTACAGTGTATCCAAGCTCGTCGTTGAGCGCGCCTGCGACGCATTTGCGAGCAAGAGCGACATGCAGATCGCCAGCCTGCGATTCGCCGGGATTTGCGCCGACTTCACGCACCAGACTCTCAAAGAGAGACGAAAAAACCCCTTGAGATGGAGTGGCCCGTTGTGGACCTATATCGATGTTCGCGATGCGGCTCTCGCGTGTCGTCTCGCGGTCGAAGCTAACTTTGCCGGTCATGAGGCGTTTAACATATGTGCACCTAATACGATCATGGAGAGGCCAACTGCGGAGCTTGTTACGGAGTATTTGCCCAGTGCGAGATTGCGCACGAGCAGCGAAGGAAACTGGGCTGGGTATGATTCCGAAAAGTCTGGAAAGATGCTCGGGTTCAGGGCCGGACATCTACTCGATTGACACCGCGTCGATTGCCGTTTTGGATTGTCGTAAGTAATATTTCTGTCGAAAGAGGGACTAGAATGTTTCGTTGTGTCGATCTTCCCGCGCGGATTCCTGGGAGACTGCTGCTGCACAGCATGCCGGGTCGGTTTGAAGCGATCGAGAGGGTTTGGCATCAGCTGAAACGCGATGCGGTCGGCGCGATCGTTTGCTTAAACGAAAACCACGAAATTCACGCGAAATCCTCGAAGTACGCGGAGGCCCTGGAAGCCGGGACCGTTCCCTGTTCCGTCCTGCCTTTTGAAATTCGTGAGGGTGGGGTGCCGGAGGATCGGGATGCCTTCTGGGCGCTTGCGAAAAATGTAGCAAATCGATTGCAGTCCGGGGAAGCTGTGCTGATTCATTGTGCGGGCGGCGCCGGTCGCACCGCGATGCTTGCGGTCTCGGTGCTGCTGGCTTTGGGCGAACCGATGAACGAGGCGGAGAGTGTGGTGTCGCGGGCGGGGTCAATCGTCGAAACAATGCCGCAGATCGAAATGCTTTCCTGGTGCGCTTCTAGAAACGAGCAGTTCAAAGATTCAATAAGTTCAAAGTAGTACTCAAACCCGTTCCAAACGTTCCAGCCGTTCCATCGCTGCGCTCCGTTACAGTCGTGCTAAGGCGCAGCTCGTTCAAGCGTTCAAGGTTCAATTGTTCAAGGACAGACTCGGAACTTGGACTTCTCGCTGTCCGGCAGTCTCTCATGAGGTGAAAGTCAACGGAGCGAATGCCGCATTCACGGGCGCGGCTTGAAGTATCTCAGAGCATATTCTTTGTTTTCCGGGTACCAGAGGTTGCCGAGATGTCCGCCGTACGGATAGAGCGTCACTTGGTCGCCCAAGGCCTCTTTGAGCGCTTCGATGGATTTTCGCCCAGCCAAGAAATCGTCGGCGTTGTGCAGAATGTGTACTTTGGCATTGCCCCGGAGCCGATCGACGATGTGCGCTAGGGAACCGCGTTGAATGAAAGTTCCCAGATCGGCCTGGAAATCTCCGAGTTGTTTTTGCCATAAGGGCAAACCGATCTTCTGATTATAATCGCTAAACGTGAAATTCTTAGCTTCCTCCAGGCGTTTTCTCATGTCGTCTTTCGGCGCAGTAAGAACTTTTTGATCGTGAATGACTTGGGTGACATAGATCAGTTCGGAAAACTGACTTTGCAGATTCTCGGCAATCAGGAATTGCAGCTCTTCTGTCATGAAACCGGCGAACTTCTTTGCCAATCGGTCGAAGACGGCGGGATCGTCCCGCCTTTCCTCGGAAAAGGAGTCAACGATGCCAAGCGCTTTCGCTATGATTTGCTGAGATTTCTCCCGGCCGAATTTACCCGCCAACGCGTTCCATTCATCGATTTTTTTGACCGCGTAAGCGAGATCTACGGGCGGATTGACGAGAAGATACTTGGCGATGCCGATCTTTCCCTCATCAGCATCGATAACGCTCAGATACGCGCCTTCGAGCGCGCCCAGACTAGCCGCCATAAGATTGATCGCCGTGGCATTGACGTCATACCGGTCCCTCAATGTCGTCAGGGTTCTTTGCATCACGTCATACAAATCACGGGCGTCTTCCGGAACATAACCCGGCGCGCCGCTATGGCTGGCCGATAACGCAAAATTCCAGCTCATCGGCGACGGCAAAATGACTACGTGGAAGCCCTCTTGGTAGAACAAGCTCGCCAAATAGGGAGCGACCCCGAAGTAGGGGCTGGATCCGAGGCCGGCGAGAATGAAAAGCAACGGCGCCGGATGATTCTGCCGATAAAGCGCAAGACTTACATCGCCGCGTCCTTCGAGAGAGGGCAGATTATTTCTGCCGGGGAGACCGGGCACACGGACTATGGTCGACTTGGTGCGCTCGGTGGCCCCGTCGTCGCTTAAGATAGCGGTCGTCGCAGTCGCTAAATAGGGGTCGTGATAGGGATACTTATAGTCCGCGGCTTCAACTGAATTTGTTAAAAGACTTAAAGTGGTCAGTATCGTCAGAGCGAAATGAAAGCGCATGTGAAAGACTCCTGGTGATAGGCTCGGTCGCAATTGGTGCACCCCTGGGAACTTGTGACGGCCATCATTGTTCCCCGTTCCGCAATCTTATTCAATGCTAAGACTTTTGCATCCGTGCCATACAGTGCGACTTTGTTCATTAAATAGCACCGTCTATTTAACAGGTTTCGCAGTAAATCTAGTTTAAAGATTCATGATTTTAATGTTCGAATTGATACCAACTCTGCCGGGAGACTTCCACGTTTTCGAGAAGTCTCAAAACGTCGAAATGAGCTTTGCTCAGTGAGAAGTCTGGGCGATCGGCGAATGAAGGAAGAAAATGGGATAGGCTGAGATGCCTCGGGTTTGACGGACCGTTTATTAAACACCAACGCTGCTGAGGTCATACTTCACTGGTGTTTGGGAAGCCTGTCGGAAACCACCGAGCCAGATCTTGTTTCTTAGCTTTTTAAAAGGGTATTCACATTGCCGGACTCGTCATAACGCAAATTTATTTGCACTCTAATCCATGTCGCTTTAACATGGGTAACCTGTATCGAAGTGCAGAATGAAGTTGTATCGGTGATTGGATTATCTTGTTCATTCAATCCGGCCCTCTTACAAACATTCCGCAACGACGCAATTCTGTCAGTGGGAGGCGAAGCAAGTTGAAGCATCGTGAGCTTGGTTTGATCCAGGGATTTCTCTTGTGCCTGTGGGACTCCGAGGCGGTGCGCCTGCAAACCAGCCGGTGGAAAAGAAGTCTCTTGGTGTTTAGCAGCGGCGTTTGCCTGGAGGTCGCCACGTTGCCATTTTTAGGCGGATTGTTCGGTTATGAAACGTCGTGGCATCTGTGGCTTATAACGTGGCTGTTTGCGCCTCTAGGTCTCGTCGGCCTGTATACGAGTAAGTACGGCAACGATCGCTTAGTCGAGTGGCTGCTGGTTATCCCTAATCTAGACCTGCGATTGTAGCGTTTTTCGGGAGGTTCACCGCTAAGCCGCGAAGGGCACCGAGGGAAGCGGCCGGTTTCAAAAAAGGCCCAAACCCCAAGAAGCAGGATATTTTTTCTACCCACACCAGTTGCTAGGCGAAGTCAGGCTTCGCGGGCGATTATCTTAATTGGTGTTGGTGGAGACCTTTGATGCGGCGTTCACGGTGGATTCGGTTGTCGCCTGCTGCTGCAGCGACTTCCTTTTCAAGACTTTCTCTTATCCGGAGTACGTGAACTAGGTCGCCGTCGAACTTGCTCAGTAATTGCGTCAAGTCCTCTTCTGAAACATTGCGAAGTTGCGTCCGCTCTTCGATCAGTTTTTGTGCTTCTTCCTGCAATGGGCAGACCTCCTTCTGTTTCGCTTCGGCCCGTTGGATGAGCAGTTTCTCTCTCGAACTTCCTGATTGCCCGGAGGAAGTAGCGAGCATCCGGTACTCGGTCTTCAGTTCTTCGATGAGCAAACCTATCTGTAAAGATTCAGCGACAATACGATGAGCGGTGCTGCTCAGATCTCTCAGCAGTCCACGCCGATCGACTTTTTCAGCCCGTCTGGCCGCCTCCTGTGCGGTAATGGCCGATCGATGGGCAGCTCGGGCGGCCCAAACACCTCCCGCGGCAGCCACGAGGCCGGCGATCGCCGGAATTAAAGTGACGGTCTCTTGCAACATAGCTCGTTGCGATCAGCGATCGGTGCTCTTCGCCGGATCGTTCGTCTCACAAGTGGTGAAAAAATCGTAGCGCGATAAATCCACAATAAACTTTCTCCTGTTGATAGCAAATCACCGTGAGGAAAATTTGACGCTATGTTTAAAAGTTTGTTAATTTCTTCCATTGGGAACAGCCGAGAGGCTTAACTCGACAGCCGCGTGCGCATCTTTCGGCACTTGTGCTATCACGCCGCGACTCGACGCAAGCATGGGCAGAGGATATCCTCGCGGCCTAAAGCTATCGGCGGATCGGAGGTAGATCATGAGTATCGAGATGGTGCGCAAAGCACTTCTGTGCTGTGCCGTAATCAACTAGGGGATTCTTTTAGTGTGGTTTTCGTTCTTCGTGCTGGCGTACGATCGGATGTATCTGTTGCACAGCCGATGGTTTCGTCTGTCAGTGGAGCAGTTCGACATGCTTCACTATGCCGGGATGTCGATCTTCAAGCTCGGTATTATCCTATTGAACGTCGTTCCCTACATTGCCCTCCGAATCGTTCGTCGAGCATGAGAACAGATTGACGGAGAATCTGCTGGCGAATATTCAGGCCCGTTCCAGACGTTCCAAAAGTTCAAACGCTTCGGCTGGTTCAAAAAGTTAAAGACAACTGCAACTCCGAGGGGACTTCCACGTTTCGGAAATTCTCGAAGTGTCGAAATGTTGGCTTGAAGCCAGCGGATGATTCACCGCCGAGGCGCCGGAGACGGGAGCGGGAACCAGTCTGGAAATCCTTTGCCCCCGCGTGGCCGGCGGTGGACTTAAGAGAAAGTCACCTGCCCGTTGTTAGGGCTTTTCTCTAGCCTCGCGACTTGATAAGCTGCCGCAAGGATTGATAGTGGGTCAGATAATAGCGCGCTAGACAAGAAGGATAATATTATGAACCGTTTCATTTTACCGACCTCACTGATTATCTCTCTGCTTTCGTTCGCCGGCTGTACTAGCGGCACCTACGATGTGGCTGCTCCTATCCAGCAAGAAGCCGGTAACGGCTACTGCCATAAGAAACTGCAGCCCGTTGGTCCGTCGGATCTCGCAAGGCCAACGCAAATGGGCGGGGATGGCTACATCGATTACTCTGGTCCCTGCGATGGACCGTCCATCAGCGACCAGATCCAGAAACAAAAACGGTTTGAGCAGTTCCGATTCGGCCGAGAATACATGGATGAAGGTTGATAGTTCTGAGAAGAATTCTGCGGACCGAAAAGAAAAGTAGCTTTTCCTCATAACTGCAGACGTTCAAATCGTTCAAGCCGTTCAACCGCTACGCTCCGTTCAAAACGTTTCCGAGTAACGCTCGTTCAACGGTTCAAGGTTCAATCGTTCAAGGGAAGAGTAGCTCGGTCGTAGCTGCCACGTTTCGGGAATTCCCGAAACGTGGCAGCATTCTCTGTAAGTTACCGGGGATTCACCGCACGGTAGCTTAGAAGGAACGCATGGACTTCGCACTCGCAAGTCCATTGGGTGGGCTGCTTGGCTGGCCAATAAATGCGATGATAGATAGCCAGGTAACCTTTGGAGGTCTGTGGATGAGATGTCATCGCGTCTTGCTGATTGTGCCGGGTATCGTATGGGGCCTGCTGCTGCATTGCGCACCTGTGAGCTTGGCTCAAGAGCGACCGACAATACTCGCCGGCCATGGGACGCTGTCGGGATCGATCCTGCCGCTCTGGGTGGGCGCGGAGGCAAAGCTATTCGAGAGGCATGGGTTACAAGTCAAACCGATCTACTTGCCGCGCGCGGCGGGCCGGCCGGCACTTCTCAGCGATGACATCCAAATCTATTTTTCAGCGGGTCCACCGTTGGTGCAGATGCGTCTGGGAGGCGCGGATGTCGTGGTGACATCTTGCGTGGTGCACAAGCTCACGTCGAAAATCATGGTCACTCCGGCGATCCAAAAAGTTGCCGATCTGCGCGGCAAGGTGTTGGCGGTGGCCAACCCGGGGTCCGCCAGCGATTTTGCCGCGAAGCTTTTTCTGGCGCGCCAAGGGATGAAACCCGGCCAGGATATTTCTCTTATCTATAGCGGTTCCACCAGCGCGGCGTTTGCGGCGCTGGTCAACGGCAGAGTGCAGGCGATCTTCGCGACCTCGCCGAACGATCTGCAGGCTGCCCAGGCGGGTTTTAAGCCGCTGCTGGAATTGGGCGACTTGAACATTCCCTATGCCGGAAATTGCAGCGCGGCGATGCGTCCTTACATGACCAAGCAGCCGGCGCGCATGCGCAGCTTTGTCGCCGGCATCACCGAGGCAATCGCTTACATCCGACGGCGCCCCACCGAAGCCAAGGGAATTTTGCAGAAGTATACGCGGGTTTCCGATCCAAGTATTTTGCAACACGCCTATGACTCCGACACCCGCTATATGGAACCGGTGCCCCGTCCGACCTCCGAAGGCACCAAGACCATTTTAGAAAACTTAGGGGTCTCCGGCCGGACCGCCGAACAGTTTGTCACCGAGTTTAACAACGACGAATTCATAAAGCAGATTACCGACGAGGGCTTGTTAGAACAAATTTACCCGAGCGGCGTGCCGGCGCTGCGCTGAAAAAAGTAAAGGCCTGTTATGGAACGGGTTCGTGCCAGACCTTCAATCCGGCGGCCCGTTCAATTCCTTCAAACCGTTCGACCCCTGCGCTCCGTTCAGGCCGTCCATCGAAAAGACAACCGCGCTCCTTTGGTGTGCAGCTAATTAAGAAAGTGCCGCAACCGCACGGCCCTATCGGAGGCAGAGTTTCGGTCCGAGTTGCTTTCTCATGATTGTGTGTCCTAATAGATGCGTCCAAAGGAGATAAATCGATGCTTGATATTCACGAAAACAACATTAGCGCGGTGCTTCTCAACGATGGGTGGCATCAGCCAATAGCCGGAACCTTCAAGATTGGTGATATTCGGATACACGCTGAGGCGGCCGCCGGCGTCGATTTCGGCAGATCGAGCGCGACATGGGACGAACGTTCCGCTGCCGCGGCTAGCACAATGGTCACCGTCAGTGCGCCTCTCACGTCGATTTTGGCGATTCAACAAACGAAATAACGTTTCCTTGCGGTCGTTTGGCTTCGGATGGCGTCCCGCTTGACCTCATCGCTATATAATTTGCGCGTGCAATCTGTGGGGTCTGGCGTCGAGCCATGAACAATTCAAAATCTGAGCCTCCGACATTGCGCCAAAAATAGCGGTTCGCGCGACGAGTCTGGGCGGGCAAGATTCCACCGCGGAAGGCGCGGGGCTCTGTTACCACTATCCAACCTGACGCATTACTGCCTAAACGTAGCAGTCGTAATTCGTTGTATCATTGTAACTGCAGCCTATCAGGTATAGCATTCGATCACGCAAAAAGCCGTCCGAGCTTAAACCACCGGGGCCACAGGACCGGAAGCCCGAACAAAGGGAGATTCCGCGGTGGTGACCCTGCGATACAACGATCATTACTTTTCCGTTTTTCATACCGCTGACGAGTCCGGCAACTCGTCATACATTCCCTTTGTGGACATTCGCCACGAACGGGACCACTTTCTCGCCGCTTGCTTGGAGCGGAAGGGGCGCTCGATGACAGCTCGCGCGACGAACCTTTTCAATATTTGTTCACGATTGGATCGCTATCTCTCTCCGAGACGCCGAGAAGATACCTTCGGCTTGGCGGGGATTAAGGCCTGCGCCGCGATTAAGGCAGCAGTCGCTTGAGATCGCCGATATGCGCGATGGAAAAATACAGCAGCTGGCGGTGAAAGACCTACCGAGAGAGCAAAAATCGGTTGCTCTCATCGAGGTCAATTCGGCACCAGCGATACGCCCGGCGTTGAGAGGCAGCGTCGTTTGCGACGACTGCCGCCATCTCCATTGTGAGACATGCGAAGAAGGCTCGGCGGCGAGACAGTATTCGGATTTCTGGATCTGCCATCGCTGCGGCGAATTGAATCGGCGTGTGTGAAACTCGGACCTAACGGAGGTGCCCGGTGGATTCGGAAAAGATTAAGCTCGGTTTATGGAGCGGCGTCGGCGGCGCGCTTGTGACCATGTACGTCGGTTTCAACTTCGGCGGATGGGTGACCAACGGCGGCGCGGTAGCGATGGCGAAGGAGACCGCTGCCACGGCGGTGGCGGAGCGTTTGGGATCGATTTGCGTGGCGCAGTTCAATCGGGACAAGGCCAAGAGCGAAAAGCTGGTCGAAATGAAGGGCAAAGACGCTTGGGAAATTGGCCGCTTCATCGACGCGCAGAGTTGGGCGATCATGCCAGGCGACGAGAAATCAGACAGCGGCGTCGCCGACGCCTGTGCCAGGCAGCTATCGAAAACAAGCTAAGCATGCCGTGTGCGCGCCCGTGCCAGTCGTTCAAAGTCGAAACCGTTCAAAGGTTCAAGGTTCAAAAAAGTTCAAGGTCAGAGAGACTTGGACGTATTGGGAATTCTCCAGACATCTAAACGTTCTGAAGAACGCGATTGATTTGCCGCCGGGACGCGGGAGGACGGGAGATGGGAAAAACTAGAAGTCGGAACATCTTGCGCCTGTTCTGCGTAGGAAAGAAACAAATAAATGAACACCTGTCCGGTCCGCCGTTTCGACTAACTCGGTGGGATCGCTGATGATTATGGAGAATCGCATCATACGACGCGGTGAAAACTGCAAGACTGCAGAAATTATCCTTGTGTTCTGCGATCCGGAGGCCTAGAGTGTTTGCCTATGGCAAGAGTAACCGTCGAAGATTGTTTGGATAAAGTTTCGAGTCGTTTTGATCTCGTCTTGCTCGCCTCGATACGAGCAAAGCAGCTCCTAAAAGGAGCCAAGCCGGTTATAAAATCGGATAACCGAGATATTGTTATCGCTCTTCGCGAGATCGCCGCCGGAAAAGTGCGCTGGGCTGTTCCTCAGACCTGACGCGTCGAAGCGACAGGCTCGGTCTGCCGGCCGAGACCCGTTCCAGTTGTTCTAACCGCTCCATCTCTTCGCTTCGTTCAAGACGTTTCAGACTGATCCCCCGTTCAAAGGTTCAAAAGTTCACGAGAAGAGAAACTCGGTGAGCACTTCCACGTTTCGGGAATCCTCTAATCGTCGATGCGTTCTCTGAATGCTGCGAATGATTCAGCGCCGAGGGGCTGGAATCCGGAGAGTTTAAGAAATAGTGCGCGGTTCGAGCGGTGAGTGAGCGAATCCTTGTGAACGTCGAGTCTCGTGTTCTGAGGATTCAACTGGCGCGTTGGAGCGCTTCTTGGACCGCGCGGCGCACCAGAACTTTGACCATCTCGCGCTTGTAGTCGGCGCTGCCGCGGTTGTCGTCCATCGGGTCGACCTCCGTCGCTGCGATCTCGCCCATGCGGCGCATGGCAGCGTCATCGACTTCTCGGCCGCGCAAGCTTTCTTCGGCTTGCTTCGCCCGCACGATCACAGGCGCGACCGAATTGAGTCCCAAGCGCACGTCGACGCATCTATTCGCCATCATGCTCAAAGTCAAAGCGACGCCGACCGTGGCGAAGTCTTCGATGCTGCGCGGCGTGAATTTAATATGCGACCAGCCGGCGCGAATCGGCGGCGGCACGCGAATTTCCGTTAGAAGTTCGCCCGGGTTGAGCGCGGTTTGATAGTAGTCCACAAAAAATTCATCCAGCCGCAGCGTGCGAGAGCCTTTGCTGCTCGCCAGCACTACTTCGGCGTCGAGCGCGATCAGGCTTGCGCCCGGATCGGTGAGCGGATCGCCGCCGGCGAGATTGCCGCCGACGGTTCCCATGTTGCGAATGCGCGGCTGGGCGACTTTACGGAACGTTTCATGAAGCAGAGGATAGTGCTTTTGCACGGCGGGAGAGAGCTCGATGTCGCGATGGCACGCGCCGGCACCAACACACAGGCCGTCTTTCGCATTGAAGGTGATTTTATCGAATTTCGGGATGCGGGCCAGGCTGATCACGACTTTGGGCGTGAGCAAGCGCTGGCGCATCATGATGAGCAAAGAAGTGCCGCCGGCAATGACGCGCCCATCGTCGCCGTGCTTCTCCATCAGACTGAGAGCTTTCTTGAGCGTCGTCGGTTCCTGGTAATCGAATCGAATCATGACTCGTTCTTTTCTTTGAGCGCACGGAGAATTTTTTCGGGCGTGATCGGCAAAGTTTTCACCCGCACTCCGACGGCGTCAAAAATGGCATTATTGAGGACCGCCGCGGTCGGATCCATGTTGAGTTCGCCCAAACCCTTGGCGCCGAAGGGCCCCGTCGGTTCATAAGAATCCGCGAAGGCATGCTGGAGCGGCGGCATGTCGCGCATGGACGGAATGCGATAATCGGAAAAATTGGGATTGACCGGCCGGCCTTCGTCGATCTGCAAGCCTTCGGTGAGCGCGTAGCCGATGCCTTGAGCCAGCCCGCCCTCGACCTGGCCCTCGGCGCCGAGCGGATAAATTACCGTGCCGCAGTCCGAAGCGACGACGAATTGCAAAATTTGCACTTGCCCGGTTTCCGGATCGACGTGCACCTGCGCGGCCTGGGCACCGTAGTTGTAGGCGCCGGACTCATTGCCGAAGCGCGTGCTGTCGGGCAGCACGGAGTCAGCGTCGAAGCTGCCCGAGCCGACGATCGGCGCGCCGTTGTGGCGGAATAGTCGTGCGCGAGCGACGTCGGACACGGTCAGCGATTTTCCTTCCGCGCCTTTGACGAAAATTCTTCCGTCGCGCGACATCAGGTCCGCGGCGTTCGCCTCCAACATTTCAGCCGCTTGTTCGAACAGTTGCTGCTTGACGTTAGTCGCGGCGTTCTTGACCGCGTTGCCGCTCACGTAGGTGAGGCGGCTCGCGAAAGCCCCTAAGCAAAAAGTCGTCAGATCGGTGTCGGCGCGGGAAATTTCCACGTCTTCGACAGGCACGCCAAGCTCTTCGGCGGCGATCTGACACATGGCAGTGTGCACGCCTTGGCCGCATTCGCCTTCACCGCTGAGAATCAGCGCTTTGCCGTCCTCGTTGATTTTGATCGTCGCCGAGCTGCCATCGTAGTCGCCAAAGTGGCGCTTGCCGCTGACGTGAACGGTGCACGCCAGGCCTAAACCGATGTTGGCCCGCTTGTTGGCGCGCTTGCTTTTCCAATCGATCATCTTTTCGGTCATGTCGAGGCATTGCTTCAGCTCGCAACTGGTAACGCGATTGCCGTGCGGCGAAACGTAACCGACTTCCGCGGCGTTGATGCGCGCGATCTCCATGGGGTCGATGCCCAGCGCGTGAGCGCCGAGGTCGATGGCTTGTTCGACGGCCCATTCCGCCGAGGGATTGCCGAACCCGCGAAAGGCGCCGGTAGGAATTTTGTTCGTATAAACCAACTTGGCGTCGATCTTGACGTCGGAATATTTATAACAGGTGTCGTGACGCATGGCGGCAACGCCGGTGATCGCCGGCGCTTTGGCCGAGTAGGCGCCGTTGTCGGCGATGACTTTTAGTTCCTTGGCGCGGATGCGGCCGTCTTTTTTGAAGCCCATCTTGACGTTGATTTTCATGAAGACGCGCGGCCGGCAGCCGGCGAGAAATTCTTCTTCCCGCGTGTTGATCAACTTGACCGGCTTGCGCGCTTTCTTAGTTAGCACCGCGGCCACGAGAGCGTTGTTGTCGTCACAGGATTTGCCGCCGAAGCCGCCGCCGACGGCGCTCTGAATGATCCGCACGTCGGTTTCGGGAACGCCCAACGCAGTGGCGATGCGGTAGCGCGCGTTAAACAACGTCTGGGTGTTCATGTAGATGGTGTATTTGCCGCTGGTGACATATTCGGCAACGCTGCCGATGGTCTCGATCGAGCAGTGCCACTGGGGCATGCTGGTGAAGGTGTCTTCGACGATGACGTCGGATTCGGCGAAGGCTTGGGCGACGTTGCCGCGCTCCAGGTCCAAATGCATGGCGATGTTGTTCAGCTTGTCGTCGTGCACCAGCGGCGCGCCGTCTTGCATCGCTTCTTCGGCATCGAACACACCCGGAAGCGGCTCCCAATCGACCTCGATCAAGTCGATGGCTTCTTCAGCCGTATCCGCGTCGATGGCCGCCACTGCGGCGACTTCTTCGCCGACGTAGCGGGTTTTACCCACGGAAAGAATATATTGGTCGGCAAAGAACGCGCCCCAGGGGCGCTTGATCGTGTCTTCAGCGGTGACGACTGCGCGCACGCCGGGAAGTTTTTCGGCTTTGCTTGTGTCGATGTGGCGGATCCGCGCGTGCGGAAACGGGCTGCGAAGAACTTTGCCGACCAGCATACCGGGAAGATAGATGTCGGCGATGTACTCGGAGTCGCCGGTGACCTTGTCGAAGCCTTCGACCCGTTGCACCCGTTTGCCGACGACGGAAAACTTTTCTGCCTGTGTCATAATTAGTATTCTCTACGGCTAAAGACTAGGGTTCTGCGTTCAGACTCCGAACGCGCATTGTCATTTCGACCGAAGGGAGAAATCTTTCTTAGATGTTTTGCTTTCGCTCGGCGTTACGGACAGGACCCGTTACTTGGTATTCTTTGCGCTCTACGCAAGTTATTTCGTGCGAAAAGGTCCTTCGCTGTCACTCAGGACGAATTGATCCGCTGTAAGCGAATCAATTCGTTTTAGCAACCGGTTTGTAAACGTCGAGACTCTGGATTTTCGCCGTAGTCTCGCGTTTGCGAAACGTATAATTGGGATCGGTTTTACCATCAACTACGGCCATGACCGATTCCAAGATCTTATAATAGCCGGTGCAGCGGCAGAGATTGCCCGACATCCATTCTTTAACTTCTTCTTCGCTCGGCTTCGCGTTTTCATCGAGCAGGGCTTTGGCAGCCATGATTTGTCCTGGCGTGCAAATGCCGCATTGAAAACCGCCGTATTCGATAAACGCCTGTTGGAGCGGATGCAGCTTGCCGTCCTTGGCGAGGCCCTCGATGGTCTCGATGTTCTTGCGGTTGCACCCTATCGCCAGCGTCAAACAAGAGCTGACCAATCGGCCGTCGACAATGACGCTGCAAGCGCCACAAACACCGATGCTGCAGCCTTCCTTGGTTCCGGTCAGGCCGAGCTCATCGCGCAACACGTGAAGTAGTAACTGGTTTGGCTCGATCTCGACCTGATGCTCTTCGCCGTTTACATGTAACGTCAGCGCTCGTTTCATGGCGCTGAAAATAGCCTTTGTGAGACTAAGATTCAACTTCTTAGACGGCTAAATTCGCAACCAGAATGCGACTTCATCTGGATGAGTTTTAATTGCTACGTTGATGTCGTGCTTACGATTTGGGCACGTCGCCTGGGTTTTCGGCAATTTCTCGGGCAGAATGCACGCAGTATGTTATTGGCTCGCCGAGATCCCTAAGGATTTTCTGCGAGTATCGATTGCGAGCTAAAATTCGCCCGTGGCGCGCAACTTGCTCTCCAGCGTTCCCTATCACTCAACATCGTTCGTTCGATTCAACAGAGTTAAGTGGCGAAATATGGAGGAGAAGATGGCAATCAAACAGAGACGGCTATCGGCATTCGCGTTCAATGCGCTGGTCTTGCTCGCGCTGAACGGCGCAGCGGCGCTGGCGCAAACCAAGGTGGGGACCGACCCCCGCTTCGAAAAGTTAGCGAAGGACCTCTACCCGAAAGCAAAGCAAGAAGGCGCCTTGGTGGTTTATACGATTTGGGACGTCGAGCATATCAAATCGATCCTGGATGTTTTCAACAAGCGCTTTCCCGGCATCAACACAACCTACTGGCAAGGAACCCGGTCAGAGATTATTGCGCGGACGCTCACGGAGTATCAAGGCGACCAGAAAACCGCCGATGTGATTCTGAGCGAAGGGGCGCCGGTGGTTCTGCGTGCCGCCGGAACGATCGAGCCTTATAATACCATCCAGGCGAACTCTCTGATTCTGCATGACCCCACGCTTCCTACGGTGAGCCTCCAAATAGTCGCTCTGGCTTACAATACCAAAAAGATGAAAAAGGAAGATCTACCTAAAACCTGGGACGACGTCATCAATCCTAAATACAAGGGAATGGTTGCTCTTGATGATCCGCTGCGGGCCGGCCCATTGAGCGGCATGCTTGCCGGACTGAAGGAGTACTGGAAAGACGACGCCCAATGGACAAGATACATAAAGGGCCTGAGGGCCCTTAACGTGACGGTTCACAAGAGCACGAGCGCGATGTTTCGCCTGCTCATCGCGGGAGAATATTCCATCGCGATGCCGTCGCTTCTGCATGACGTGATCGAGGAGAAAGAGAAAGGCAGTCCGGTGGATTTTGTGAAGAGCGCCGCGCCGGTCATTTCGGCGCAACAGTTGGGCATCTACGGCAAAGCGCCGCACATAAACGGCGCCAAGCTTTTTGCCGAATGGATGATTGCCCCCGAAGGCCAACTGGCGGTGTCCGCGGTGGGTCGGGAAGTGTCGCGCAAAGGCATCAAGTCTAAGGCATCCATCGAATACGCATGGGGAAGCAATGTGAAACCGATTCCGTCGGTGAATAAGACGTATTCGGAAGATCCGCGCAAGTGGCTGGATACCTACGTCAAACCGGTGTGGGAGAATTAGCTACATCCTTCTTAAATCCCTGTAGAATATTTTAGTTTCCAACGGTAGAGTAATCCGCCAAACGGTCACGCTCGGGCGCTTGAGCGTGAGTTTTCGACAAGTCATGTAAATGACTTCGCCCAGGTTCGACCTGCAGTTTGAAAAACGCTTTAGAAAAAACGACGACAAAATTGATGTCGCTCAGATCGCGGGCTGTGCTATTTTATGAAAGGTTAGCGAACAATCTCAACACGCAGGAGAAAGACGCATGGTAAGCGAGCAGGATAGAAAAAATGTTATCAATCGTATTCAGCGGGAGGAGCTGGCTCAACTGACCAAAGATCTCGTCGATATTCCGAGTCCTACCGGTTCGGAAAAGGCGATCGGCGAGTTTATTTTAAGCTGGTACTCGCGTCACGGCATCAAGGCGTTGCGTCAGGAGATCAATCCTGAGCGCGTCAACGCCGTGGGTATCCTCGATGGCCGGAGCGACGGCGTATCGTTGACGATCAACGGCCACATGGACACGAGTTATACCGGCACTGAAGAAGACCGCATGTTTTGCCGTGCCCTCGAGCCCGACAGCGATCTCAAAGGGGCGGTTCGCGACGGCAAGGTGTTCGGCCTCGGTGCTTCCAATATGAAATCCGGTCTCGCGGCGTTTATGGTTGCAGGCAAGGCGATACGCGAAAGTGGCGTTGCGCTAAAAGGCGATCTGATTCTCGCCGCGGTTGCCGGAGAAATATCCCGGACGCCGATTGGACCTTATCAATCCGAAGCCTACCGCGGCGAGGGAACCGGAACCATCCATCTGTTGACCCATGGAGTTCAGTCCGATTACGCCATCGTGGCCGATCGGTCAGGCCATTCCATCGTGTGGGCGCAAAACGGCGTGGCGCAGTTCAAGATCAGCACATTCGGCGATCCCCACGCGGCGTGGGGAGTGACCCGCGAAGAAAAGTCTCCGGAAGCGTCAAGCGCGATTCTAAAAATGATCAAGGTGTTGCAGGCCGTTGATAGCTGGGCGGGAGAATTCGAACGCGCCCATGTTTACGCTTCGCCGCACGGTCCGCTCGTTCCCAAGGTTAATATCGGCTCGATTCAAGGCGGCGCGCCGTTCCGGCCGAATTACTATCCCGGCGTTTGCTCGATCTACGTCGACGTGCGCACGCCTCCGGAATTGCGTCCGGTGCAAGTACAGCGGGAGCTCAGGGCCGTGCTCGCCAACCTCGGCATCGAGTATGAAATGGAGATGTATGCGTCGAAGATGGGCTACGAGGCCAAACAGGTCGGATCGGTGATCAAGGTCCTGGAAGAAAGTTATCAATCGCTCTTTGGCAAAAAGACGCCGACGCCGACCGGAGTTCATGCGAGCATTTGGACCGATACCAACATCTATAACGAGATGGGGATTCCTGCCTGTAAGTTCGGCCTTGGCGGCGGGCGCTGGAAATTTCGTTCGGAACAAATCGAGATCGAAGATATCTATCAAGCGGCGCAAGTTTATGTCTTAGCCGCGCTCGAAATCTGCAACTGGGACAAACCGCAACCCTGATTTTACACAATCGCAAGTCTATGGAAGACCAGATTCGCAAACTCAATCAAGAATACGGGTTCAATCTCAGCGAAGATGAGATTCAGTTGATCGCCCAACGGACCGCCGAGTTCGAGAGATTGTTTCAGTGTTTGTACAAGGTCGATCTGGCGGGCATGACGCCGCTGCTTAAGTTCGATAGAGAACCATCGTAATGTCCGTAGACCTTGAAACGGCGAGCATTAGTGATGTCGCGTCGCAGCTTAGACGTAAAGAGTTATCTCCGCTGGAGGTTACGCGTCTCTATCTTGAGCGCGCTAAACGGCTCAATCCGCTTCTCAACGCCTACGTCACGCTTACCGAAGAGCGGGCTCTCGCGGACGCGGGCCGAACAGGAAATTCAGCGCGGACTCTATCGTGGTCCCCTGCACGGGATACCTTTTTCGATCAAAGACAATCTGGCCACCAATGGTGTGAGAACGACCGCGGGATCGAAGATTCTTGACGACTGGGTTCCCGATCACGACGCCACGGTGGTAAAGCGATTGAAGGATGCGGGTGCGATCGTGCTCGGCAAAACCAATATGCATGAGTGGGCGCTGGGCGGCACAACGATCAATCCTTTCTATGGGACGACAAGAAATCCCTGGGATACGGAACGCATCGCCGGCGGTTCGAGCGGTGGCTCGGCGGTTGCGGTGGCGGCCGGCATGTGTCTCGCCTCCATTGGCACCGATAGTGCTCAGTCGGTGCGTAATCCTGCCTCCATGTGCGGCATCGTCGGCCTCAAACCGACCTACGGCCGCGTGAGTCAGTATGGGACCGTGCCTGGCACCGGCGCTTATTCCACAAATCATACTGGGGTTCTCACCCGCACCGTGGAGGATTGCGCGTGGGTGTTGCAAATGATTGCGGGCGACGATGACAATGACCCGCAGAGCTCTCAGGAGTCTGTGCCGAATTACGCGCAAAGCCTCGGCCGGGAAGTGCGAGGATTGAGGATTGGACTTCTGCGCGGATTTTTCGATGAAAACATGGCGAGCGAGGTCCGGGAAAACTTCACGCAAGCGATGGAAACTTTAAAACAGCTCGGCATGCAAGTCGAAGAGGTAACGACGCCGCACATAAATCTGATTCCGGCAATTAAAGTTTGCACGAGCAGGGTCGAAAATGCCGCGGCGCACGACCCCTATTTGCGTACCAGAGCGCGGGACTACAGCAAGCAGACGCTCTACAGTTATATTTCCGCGCTGCTGACGCCGGCAACGACCTATGTGATGGCTCAACGGGCGCGTCGACTGGTGTGCGACGAGTTCGACGAGCTACTGAAGCGTGTCCAGTTGTTGGTTTTGCCGACGATCCCGTTTCCGGTGCCGTCCATCGAAGAGTGCCAATCCGGCGTGATCGAAATCGACGGCAAAAAGATCAAACAGCAGGACGCCAGAGGCGGACTGGAGAGCCTTTGCTGCATTCCGTTCAACGTCACCGGATTGCCGGCGATCAGTTTATGCTGCGGCTTTTCAAAGTCCGGGATGCCGATGGGGATACAGATCGCCGCCGGCGCGTTTCAGGAGGAGTTAGTGCTTCAGGTCGCCCAAGCTTACGAACGAACAACCGAGTGGTATAAAATCAGACCAAAGCTGGCGGTGGATTGACAGTCCGCGGTTCTTATTCGGCTCTGCCCGAATGCGTCTTGCCCCATTTAGCTCGCATCGACTTCATCGTCTCGCCTTCGCCGACCTGAACGCGTGTCTGGCGCAGTATCTCCCAGACTTTTTCATGCTCGCTGTGCGCCGCCAGTTCCGCTTCGTGATCCAGATTTTCCGGCCACAAACCCATCAAGTAGCCATGCCAGGGTTCTTGTGGCTCGAGTTTCGGCAAGCCCAGCTCCTCCCAGATCTGCTTGGCGCGGATCATAAATTCCTCTTTGGGCAACGACAGGGGAGGGAAGTCAGCTTTGCGGGTCGCGTCGATGAGCAATGACGACTCGGAATTGTCATAACGACTGGACGGGTGGGTCGCGACCATTCCGATAGGCGTCGCGCCGAAGGGCCGATCGCGCACAATCTTGACGTCTCTGTGCGGCTGAGATCGGTGCGTGATCGCCCAGGTGACGGCCACCGGATCTTTGACGTTGATATCCTCGTCGACGGCGACGATCATTTTCCCGACACGGTCGCCGTAATCGAGCACCGCTTGCATGACCCCCCACGGATCTTCGTCGTTGCGCTTTTTCAAGCTCACGGCGACATAGGGCCGCATGTTGACCAGCGGTTCGATCATGTGCACTTCTTTGACGCAGTCAAAGCCCTTGCTGACGATAAAGCGTTTCACCAGTGTCGCCATGCCCATCGCTTTAATTTTGGAGCTTTCGCTTGGCGTAACTTGACTGATGATCGATACCCAGATCGGGTTCTTTCGATGGGTGACGCACTTGAGCTCGAACATGGTGCTTAACGTGCGCGGGTCGACGTAGCCCATGGACTCGCCGTAGGGACCTTCTTCCTCCATATAGTTGGTTGGGATGATGCCTTCGAGAACGATCTCGGATGTAGCGGGCACTTCGAGATCGACGGTTTGGCATTTGACGAGCTTCACCGGCGCGCCCATCAATCCGCCGGCGAGCGCGAGCTCGTCGATCTCAGGCGGCACTTTCTGGGTCGCGCAATAGGACACTGCTGGAATGGTGCCGACAACGATGGCGACCTCCAACGGCTTGCCCATCTTGCGGCATTTTTCCCAGTGGGTCGACAAGTCCTGTGGCGTGCCGGACATCAGACCCGTTGAGGTCGGCCCTTTGATCAAACCGCGGTAGTTGCCGACGTTGCGTTTGCCGGTTTCCGGATCCTTGGTGATCCAATGTCCCGCCGTGATGTACGGACCATTGTCGAATCCCGGCGTCGACATGGGCACGGCAAATTCCAACAAGCCGCCATGAGCGAGCAGTTGATCGCCCTTATGAATTTCTTCCTGACACGAGCCGGAAGCAACGACCACAGGATCGATCAAATGATCCATCGCGTAGATCCAGCGATCGGCGACTTCATCAGGTTCGCATTTGAGTCCTAAGCAATAAATCGGCTCGGAACTCGACAGCCCGCCGACGAGAACTTGGCAGTTGTATTTGCGCTTTTTGCCGTCGGTAACGTTATCGAACAAAAACCCGCGTCGCGCTTCTTCTGGTATGCCGCCGCGGAATTGCCAGCGAACTAATGGCTGTAGCTCGCTATCTTTGTTGATTTCACGATGAATGCGGTACAATTTGCCGTGTTCATCCAGTGCGGCGATAAATTCGCGCAGATCTTCGTAGGGTTTGGCAAAATTCATAGGAATTTTGTCTATGCTTTTTTCCCGGGTTTCGCAAGCCGCGACGGCGCAATCAGCTTGCAAAATATGGGCTGATCCGTAAGATTGAAAAACCCCCGATATGGCGCTCAAGATTTTCAATACCCTCGGCGGCCAAAAGGAAACCTTTGAGCCGCTGACGCCGGGACGTGTGCATATGTACGTGTGCGGCGTGACGGTTTACGATTCGGCGCACCTGGGGCACTGCCGCTTCTTGATAACTTTCGACGTGATCTATCGCTACCTCCGTTTCCTCGGCTTCGACGTAAACTATGTGCGCAACTTCACCGATGTCGATGACAAGATTATTAAACGCGCCAATGAGGAGAATGCGAGCTGTGAGGCGATCACCGAGCGTTACATCGGCGAATTCCATCAAGACAGCGGCGCCCTCGGATTGCTGGCACCGACCATCGAGCCTCGCGCCACGGCGCATATTGCCGAGATCGTCGAAATGATCAAAAGGCTCGAGGCGCAAGGGCTGGCCTATCGAGTCGACGGCGATGTATTTTTCTCGGTGGCGGGTTTTGGCGATTACGGTAAACTGTCGCGCAAGAATATCGATGAGCTGGAGGCTGGAGCCCGCGTAGAAGTCGACGAGCGCAAGCGCTCGCCGCTCGACTTTGCGCTGTGGAAGTCGAGCAAGCCTGGGGAGCCGACCTGGGAAAGCCCGTGGGGGCACGGCCGGCCGGGGTGGCATATCGAATGCTCGGCGATGAGCACAAAATACCTCGGGCAACCGTTCGACATTCATGGCGGCGGGCGGGATCTCATCTTTCCCCATCATGAAAACGAAATCGCGCAGTCCGAAGGCGCCTACGGTCGACCGCTAGCGCGCTTCTGGCTGCATAATGGTTTTCTCAATATCAATCAGGAAAAGATGTCCAAATCTCTTGGAAATTTTTTCACGATCCGTGAAATCCTCGACGACTTCGACCCAGCCGCATTGCGCCACTATTTCTTGTCGAGCCACTATCGGAGTCCAATGGATTTTTCAAAAGACGGTCTCAACGAAGCCGCGCGAGCCACGGATCGGATAATTGAAACCCTGGACCGGGTGAATTATTGGGCCGGTAACGGCGCACCGGTCGTCGCAGACCCGGCGGTGATCGAATCCTTCCGCGCCGAGATGGACGATGATTTCAACACGCCGCGCGCCTTAGCGTTGATCTTTGACGAGGTACGATCGCTGAATCGCCTGCTTGACGGCAAAAAATCGAAAGGAATTGAAGAAAGAGGCGCTGCGCTGGGCGCAATTTGTGATACACTAGGTCTGCTTCGCGACGGCTATGCAGATCGAAAAAAGCAGCGCTTCCTGAAAAAGACGAATATTACGATCGAGCAAATCAAAGAATTCATCGATCTGCGCGACCAGGCGCGCGCGGCAAAGAATTGGCAGGAGGCGGACCGGATCCGTGATCAATTGGCCGCCAACGGCATTGTGCTTGAAGATACGGTCCAGGGAACGATGTGGAAGGTTAAGTAAGTGACCCGCGCGAGGTTTTTCTTCCGGCGACTTTTAAATATCGGTGCGATCTGTAGCCTCTTCGCCGTAGCTGGTTTGGGCTATGCGCAGGAGCAGCCTCCGGCGCGCGAACGCGACGCTCAGACGGACATGAGTCTTCGCAAGTCGGTCAACACGCGTGAGTTTCAGGGGCAGCAAGTCGAAGGCGAAGAGCGCCCGATCGGTCGCGGCGACTCGCTGTGGCGCATATTGGTCGAAGAAAAGGGGGTGCCGGGCCAAAAATTTCGCAGCTATCTGGTCGTTATTCGCGGCTTAAATCCACAGATAAAAAACCTCGATGTGCTTCGTATCGGTGACAAGATCTTTATTCCGCTGCGGCCGGAAGGCACGATTGAAGCGCGCGCCCGCACGGAGGCAGGCGCCGAACGCAACCCGGCAAAAACCGGCACGACGATAAACTATCGCGTGAAATCCGGCGAACACCTCTATCAGATATTACGCGAGCAATTGAAGCTCTCCGAGGAACGCAAGCTCGCAGAGTACTATTCACTGGTCAGAGATCTCAATCCGGAACGAAAGGATTGGGATAATCTTCTCGGAGGCGAGATCATTCGCTTGCCCACGCTTGGAACAGAACTACAGGCGGCAAGCGCGGGGAGTGGCGGGGCGACGCCGCTTAAGCGAAATGCGGAACCCGCCCTTTCGGCGCAGCCCAAGCCACCCGCGCAGGGGAAAACAAGCTCGCCGGCGTTTGACGCGCGCCAAGCACTTCGCGCGCCGGCAAAGGAAAACATGCCGCTGTTTGCCAAGGTCGCCGAAGCGATGGGCAGTGAAGTGCAGCAGAGCGGTGAAGAGGTTGTCAGCTTGAAGGATGGAACCGTGCGTTTCGAAAGAAGCACCTATCCGGTGATCGTCAATCCGACTCTGCGGCAAAAATTAGTTGTCGATCCCGACGGCAAGATTCCGGCATCGTTGAAAACGAAGTTGAACGATCCGAGCATCGGCACGCCAGTCTTGCCGATGACCAATGGACTTTCCATACAGGATGCGGTCGGCCAGCTGCTCGCCGGACTTGGTTATCAGTCGTTGCCGGCAGATCGCCCGGTGGTGATTCAGGAGGAAGGGGTGGCTCTGGAAGCAAAGGGGAATTGGATGGTTCTCGCCCCTGAGGTGAGTAACAAACCGCAAGAAGTGTACGTGATCAATTTAACCGAGAACCCGAATGAGATTCCGGACTATTTGAAATCTGAGTTGGCAAAAAAGGGGTTGCATTTGCGTGACGTCGTGCCGCCCGCCACGGCAAAGAACTCGCGCTCGAACACGCTCGAAAGCAATGAGCCGGGAGCGCGGCCGTCGCAAATAAAAACTTGGCCACCGGATAAGCAGGAGATCGTCGACGCGCTGCTGTTATCCTACGGCATCACTTTCGGGATCGCCGAAAATTTGTCCGTAGAGCTGGGTGACGGATTGCGCGTCGATACACGCACAGATCGAACATTCGAGCTCGGCGGCCAACGCACAGCGCTGTTCTTCCACAACACAGATCCGGAAACGCGCAAATTGTTGCAAGACAAACAGGGCATCAAAGCCGTAGAATTAGATCTTAGGTCGCTATCGACCCGCGAATTAATCTCCCGATTGTTGAACTTGGTCGGCGATCAAGCTGCGTATCGAGAGCATCGATTTTCGGCCGCATCGGGGTCGGTGCAGGACAGGCTTACGGTAAAGGTTTGGGGATTTCAGCTGACCAAGAAGCCGATGTTCGTGACGGACCGCCAGATCCCGCCGGCGCTGCATAAATTCTTTTTTGAAAAAGGGCT
>WNFR01002482.1_pt1 | contig 30880 bp, 25 predicted proteins | sample 5400221 | NCBI WGS metagenome assembly WNFR01 (sample SAMN13153357, study PRJNA577476) | soil metagenome | isolation source: 40 cm soil under Madrone tree | place: USA:California | collected 2016-06-14
ACCTTGGGCGCAATGACAGTGACGTCACCGCCAACATAGGCATCATCGGTAGTTTCGAGGAACCGACCCACGGTCACCCAGTGATAGCCGTAGGCCACTACAGCCGCGGCAGCAAGCCCGATGGCACAGTAAATGGCCAACCGCTTGATCCCGATGGCCCGAATTCCCGGCGAAGTTGGCGCGGCGACATCGCGGTCGACGACGGCGGCATTGGCGTTCATGATGAAGTTCTCACTTTTGTATGTTTGGCGCGCCGGGCATTGGGCGCGCCGGCAGTCGGCACCGTTGCAACCTTGAATTCAGGGCCGCGCAGCACCCGGCCGCTGCGGCCATCGACCAACACGGGGTCTGCCTCCTCGCCCGTCTCGGCATCGACCACGACGATAGTCTGACCCTCGGGCGGGAAGTGTTTGTTTCCCCACGCCACCAGCGTCCAGAGAACCGGGCGGAAGTCCTGCCCGCGCGGCGTCAGCACGTATTCATAGCGAGGCGGCTTCTCGCTGTAGAGACGGCGCTCCAACAGCCCTGAATCGACCAGAGTGTCGAGCCGGCGGGTCAACATGTTGGGTGCGATGCCGAGACTCTTCTGAAACTGGTCGAACCGCGACAGTCCCTTGAAGGCATCGCGCAGGATGAGAATGCTCCACCACTCACCCACGTGCTCGAGGCTGCGGGCGATCGGGCAGGGCATCTTGTCGAATCCTTTGTGCTGCATGGAGTTCACCACCTAGTTGCTATCATCATGCAAGTAATGTACATTACTTACTATCATTATGCAAGTAACGATGGCGCCGGGAGGAGAGATGCTTCGCGATGCGGAAAAAATGGGGTCGAGCGGCACGAAGACGAACGCTGCAGGCCCGGCACCGATATTGAGGCTTCCGCCCCGGACCACCGGCCGCGCATTGGCGCTGGCGGTTGGCCTTGGCTTCGCAGTAAGTCTTTCGGGATGCGTTGTAGGCCCCCAATACAAAGGACCTCCCGCCACCAAGCTGACAGACTTCCACAACGGCGCCACGATCGATAGTCGCCAGACTGAAGCGCCGGCGCCGCCGGTTGAAACCTGGTGGACCGGCTTCGATGACCCGGTCCTGACGCGTATCGTGGAGCGCGCGCTCGAACAGAACCTCGATCTCGCCGCGGCGCTCGCTCGAGTCGATCAGGCGCGTGCCGTCGCTCGTGAGGCCGGGGCACAACTGCTGCCCACTGCCAGCGCGACAGGCTCCGCCAGCCCACTACGCCAATCCCTCAACAGCCCGATCGGTACTATCGGACGCCATCTGCCGGGTTACGAGCGCAATCAAACTCTTTACGACGCTGATGTAGGCGCGCAATGGGAAATCGATTTGTTCGGAGGGTTGCGGCGCGGAGCCGAAGCGGCACGGGACGAAGCCGAGGCGGCCGAGGCAATGCAACTCGGCGTCCGCGTATCCGTGGTAGCGGAGGCCGCAGATTCCTACTTTCAGGCCCGTGGCGACCAGGCTCGGCTCGCGATCGCGCAATCGCAGGTTGAGACGGATGCCCGGCTCCTGGAGCTGGTGCGCTTGCGGTTCTCCCGCGGCGCTTCGGCGGAGAAAGAAGTGGCCCAGGCCGAGGCGCTCCTGGCGCAGGCACGCGCCACGATTCCTCCACTTCGGACTGCGCTCGAAGCGCAGTTGAACCGGCTTGACGTCCTGATGGGCGCTCAACCAGGTACCTACGCTTCGGAACTGTCAAAACCCGCTGATATCCCGAGCGCACCGGCGTTCCCGCCGGGACAGAACGCGTCCGATCTACTGCGACGCCGGCCCGATGTAATCGCGGCGGAGCGCCGGCTGGCCGCTGCCAACGCGCGCGTCGGTGTGGCTATTGCGGAGTATTACCCGAAAATATCGCTCTCTGCGCTGTTGGGATTTGAGAGTCTGAGCGCGAGTCATCTCGGGAGCGCTGAGAGTTTTCAGCCGGAAGCGACGGCGGGCCTGCGCTGGCGGCTGTTTGATTTCGGCAGGGTGGACGCCGAAGTTGCCCAAGCTAACAGCGCCAATGCGCAAGTGCTCTTGACCTACCGTCAAACCGTGTTGCGCGCCACCGAGGACGTGGAGAATTCCTTCATGGCTCTGGCGCAACTCGAGCTGCAAACCCGTGACCTTGCCAACGAGGTCGATGCCCTCGCCCGCGCCCGCGACGCCTCTCAGCAGTCTTATCTGGCCGGCGCCAGCAGCCTGACCGATGTTTTGGACGCCGACCGTCAATCCCTCGTCGCCCAGGATGAGCTCGCCCGCACCCGTGCTGACACAGACCGCGCGGCAGTCATGTCATTCCGTGCGCTCGGCGGTGGCTGGTCGATGTGAAACAATGCGGATTGAGTGAAAATAGGCGGGTCTGGTCGACGAGTTGCGTCAACGACCGCCGGCGGCGCAGGAGATTTGACGATGTCACAGAAGCTTCAGGTTGTTCAGGCATTTGACCGGGCCCTCGTCACCGAGATTCCCGCAGACGACTCGCACGCGCTCGAAACCAAGCTCGGCTCCGCCGCACGGATGATGCGAGACCGCGATGCGTGGCTCAAACCCCATCAGCGCAGCGCCATCCTTCAGCGCACCGCCGGCCTATTGGAGGGGCGGCAAACGCATTTCACCAAGCTCATCGCGCAGGAAGGCGGCAAGCCGCTGACCGATGCCGCCGCCGAAGTGCTTCGAGCGATCGACGGGTTGCGTAATGCCGCCGAAGAACTGCGCAACTTTGCCGGACGGGAAATCCCGATGGGACTCACGCGAGCGAGCGAGGGGCGATGGGCGTTCACCACCAAAGAGCCCATCGGAGTGGTGGCCGCTATATCGGCCTTCAATCACCCACTGAATCTGATCGTTCACCAAGTGGCTCCCGCCATCGCTGTCGGCTGCCCGGTCATCGTGAAGCCGGCCGTCGCGACACCGCTCTCCTGCCTCGAGTTCATCGCGCTTCTTCGAGATGCCGGCCTCGCCGAGGCGTGGTGCCAGACCTTTGTCACGGACGACAACGCGCTGGCGGAGCGCCTTGCGACCGATCCTCGCGTCGCCTTTTTGAGCTTTATCGGGTCCGCGCGTGTCGGCTGGTACTTGCGCAGCCGGCTCGCGCCGGGGACGCGCTGCGCCTTGGAGCATGGCGGAGCCGCGCCGGTCATCGTCGATCGCAGCGCCAAACTGGACCGGATCATCGAACCCCTGGTGAAGGGCGGCTACTACCACGCGGGTCAGGTTTGCGTCTCAACGCAGCGGATCTTCGTGCACGCCGACCTCCTGTCCGATTTCATCGAACGATTCGCCGCACGGGTAGAATCGCTCCGTGTCGGCGATCCTCTTCTGCCCGAGACCGAAGTCGGGCCCTTAATCAATCCGCGAGAAGCAGATCGGGTGCAGTCCTGGATCGACGAGGCCGCGTCTGCGGGAGCGCGCGTGATTGGCGGGGGCCGCCGGTCGGAGACCACACTCATTCCAGCCATCCTGCTCGAACCGCCCACCGATGCAAAGGTATCCCAACTCGAAGTGTTTGGCCCCGTGACGTGCGTGTACGGATTCCAGGATTTCGACAAGGCGATAGAACTCGCCAATGCACTGCCTTTCGCTTTCCAGGCCAGTGTTTTTTCGACCGACATCGGTCCCGCCATGCGGGCCGCGCAGCGCCTCGATGCATCGACCGTCCTGATCAACGATCACACCGCATTTCGCACTGATTGGATGCCGTTTGCCGGGCGGCATGAGTCTGGTTATGGTATCGGCGGCATACCGTGGTCGATGCAAGCGATGTCTCAGGAGAAGATGCTTGTCCTGAGACATGAGGGGTAGCGTTTGCCGGTTCGACATGAGCTCTTCATCAAAGCCTGCCGCTGGTTGAATCACCGAACTTCGCCAAATTCAAGCGGGCTTAGGTGCGAGCACCAAGGTTGTCTTTCACGGTTCAATCCCGGCGCTCTTGTTTGCGTGCACTCATGTTTACGCGGTATATTGTCTGAGTAATAGAGTTTGCTGTGAGATGCGAACCATGGACCGTCGTCAATTTGTTCAAGCGCTGACCATGTCTGCGGCGGCGAAGGCCTTGCCGGTGTTCGCAATGGAGCCTGCAGAGCGCGTGGCGGTGACCATCCGAGCGCGCGAAGTGACTGGTGCGCTGCCGCACATCTGGGAGGAGTGCGTCGGGTCGGACCGCGCAGCGATCACCTTGCGTGAAAGCTGGCGCCAAGATATCGACCGGGCTCGAGCCGATCTCGGCATAAAGCGGGTGCGCTTTCACGGTATTTTAAATGACGAGCTTGGCGTCTATACCAAGACGATTCAGCGGAGAGACGGCACGCCGAATTTCCGGAATGTAGCGGAAGTGTATGACGGGCTGGTGGAACGGCAGCTGGCGCCATTCGTCGAATTGAGCTTCATGCCCAGTGAACTTGCGTCAGGAACACAGTCGTTCGGTTTCTACAAAGGCAATAACACGCCGCCTACCAACTATGACGCCTGGGGAGCGTTCATCAAGGAATTTGGAACATTCCTGGTGGATCGTTATGGCCTGCCAAAGGTGTCACAGTGGCCGATAGAGATATGGAACGAACCCAATCTTCAACACATTTTCTGGAACGGCAGTCAGCAAGACTATTTCCAGTTGTACAAGAGCGCGGCCGTCGCGCTCAAATCGATCGATCCGAGTCTGAAGGTCGGCGGCCCAGCCACTTCCGCCACGGAATGGGTGCCGGAGTTTCTTGCTTTTTGTGCGCAGGAGAATGCGCCGGTGGACTTCGTGTCCACCCATATCTATCCAGGAGATGAACAATCCAAGTTGTTCGGCCCCGGCGTTAAGCTACCAGTAAGCGAAGTGGTGCCAACAGCCGTTAAGAATGCGCGCCAGAAGATCTCCGCCAGCACCTTTCCCAAGTTGCCGCTCTATATGAACGAGTGGTCGGCAGACAGCCCGGCGCTGATAGCTCACGTGCTCGGCAATGTGTTGGGTCATGCCGACATGATGTCTCACTGGACGCTGAGCGGCACTTACGAGGAACTCGGTCCGGTTGACTATTTAATTGCCGACGGCGCAATGGGCTGGCCACAAATGGTGCGCGGTATCGCCCGGCCCAATTACAACACGTATCGCCTGATGCATGCACTCGGCGACCGCCGTCTGGCTTCCGAAGGACCTGCGCTCGCTTCCCGTCGCAATGACGGCTCCCTCGCAGCGATGGTGTGGAATTTGGCGGAGGTCTCGCAGGCGGGGGGCATTCCTGGGGCCAACCCGAAGCGCGATGTGGTGGGTAGCGCCAAGAGCATCGCGGTGACTATCCCCGAGATGCGGCCCGGTCAGCAACTGCGCGTCAGCTATGTCGACCAAGAGCGCGGTTCACCGCTGCCGGCGTTCCGCGCCATGGGATCTCCTCGATTGCCCACGTTGGCGCAGATTGCGGCGCTTCGACACGCCGCCGACATCGCACCGCCGACCTCAATCCGACTCGATGCGTCGCGCTCTCTTACGCTCGAACTGCCGCCCGAGGGCGTCGCACTAATCGAGGCGGTTTAACGGGCGCCTGAACGATGGAAATAGTCGCAGTTCGTCACGCAGTTTCTTCGATCTGAAACCTCTACCTATCGGAGTCCCACCAAAACTCATAGCGGCCGCGATTCTCGTCTGGACGTGCGGTAATTGGATGGTCTAGGTGCAGAACCGGGTCACCGTCCGCATACTTGGGCCACATCGGTAACAGCTGGCTGTTGCCATCAATTCCGTTGGGATCGCCGCTTTTGGCGAAGTTGGTCCAGTAACTCATCATCTGCTCGCTGAGTGCGTAATCTTCTGCACGCCACACTGCACCCGGTCGGGTAATGAGGGTACCAAAGACGTACTCAATGTCATCGGAGTGAAAGGCATACGAACCCGGATGATATTTGCTGGGCGGCGCTGCCAGATCCAGTTTGTAGCGGTAGATGTTCTGATTGCCGGTTTTGCGGTCGATCTCAATCCACTTCCAGGTACCGTAGGCGATAAACTGATCGCCGCCGAAGTCGGCGGCAGAGCCCGCCGCCGCCGCATCGGTGGCGCCGGGATAAAGCCGCAGAAATGTATCCGCTCTGTCGGCAAAGCGCTGCTTGGCCATGGCCTGCCACTTCTCTGCAGTCATGCCCGCGGCAAAAAAAGTGCCTTCGTCTCGATTGAAGCCCGCCAGGAGTGGGACCTTCGCCTGCTTGCCTGATGTGTAACTATCAAGAACTGATTCTGAGAGAAACTTTCCGTCAATAACGGGACCGAAGCGGCCCACGTCCTTCTTCGCCGCCGCGGTTAGTATCTGCTCAGTGGACATGGCGCGAAGTTCGGCCAGCGTGCCGGCACCTGCTTCTTGGGCCCATTCGACATGCTTAGGGCCAACGACCGCAGCCCTTTCCATCGGCAAAGTTCCAGAAGTCAGTGCACCGCCGCTTTGGCCTATCGCGCGGTGAAACAGCCCCTGTGCGGACGGAGCCGCCATGAGGGTGCTTACCGCAAAGGAACCGGCACTCTCGCCGAAAATCGTCACGCAGTGGGGGTCGCCGCCGAAAGCGGCGATGTTCTTTTTCACCCAAGTAAGCGCAGCAACCATGTCCATCAGTCCGTAATTACCGCTCGAACCGCCTTGTTCTGAAGCGAGTTCAGGCAATGCAAGAAACCCGAATACGCCGAGACGGTAGTTGATGGTGACCAGAACAACACCCTTGAGCGGGAGAAAATCGCCATTGTGGCGCGGCTCCGAACTGGCCCCCCCGGTATATCCGCCGCCGTGAATCCAGAACATCACGGGCAGCTTGGCGTTGTTATGATTGCGCTCGGGCGCATACACGTTCAACGTAAGACAGTCTTCCGAACCTGAGTCGGCAGGGGTCAGGCTATCCTGAAAAACCATGTCATCAAAAACGTGATTTTGCGAGCAGTGGCGACCGTATTTCGTGGCGTCCAGCTCCGAACTCCAGCTGGCGACTGGTTGTGGTGCTTGCCAGCGCAAGTTGCCCACCGGCGGCGCGGCGTAGGGTATGCCCTGAAACGCAAGGACTTTGCCGTCATTGATTAGCTTGCCGTGGACTTTGCCATCGGTGGTCTTGACGACCAACCTCTCCGGCGGGGTTAGAAGACACCCCGTCAGGGCAATTGCCGCAATGGCCGTGAACGACGCGACAATGCCAACGGACTTAATCTTCACAGATGAACCTCCATGGACCCAGCTTTCGACGTCAGCATTTTGCGGCCGTCCGGCCGGCAATCGCATCCGTATCCGAAGTGCTCCGAAGAATACCCATGCCCGGCATTTACGTGTCAAGTCATAATCGTTATATTGTCTGAGTTATGGGAGAACCCCTGAACTGACGGCGACCATGCTTGTTTTCATCCATAGGAGGTCCACCATCATGCGCGGTCCCATCTTCATGCGTGCTTTCATCGTCGCCGCAGCACGGTTTTGGCATGGTCAAACACAATCTGCCGGTGGACGAGTGGACCAATGCGTTCGAAGCATGGCTAAAGGCGGATGGCTGGATGCGCAGCGCCAAAGCACCGTAGACCAAAGTCAGGCCGCCGTGCATCAAGGTCCCGCGCTCTTCGATTGCGCCGCACTTCGGAGCCGGCAGGTGTAGCTCGAAGCTTGATCGGGATTGCCGTCTGGCTGAAGCTGCGCCTTCGCTGGATAGTCTTTCAGCGCCGAGGCAAGGGTCATGTAGTCGATCGATCCGGCAAAGCCGCCGGTGCCAACTCCGTTGAGCCTTCCATCCCAGCCTGCAGCCGGCATCCATACTTCGAAATGGATGTCCGAGCCCGGTTCCGGATGGATGCGCCCCGCAACACGGCAGAAGGCAGGAAGTCCGGAGATGGGTGGCCCTTCGCCAGGTTTCCCCGACATGCCTGGCAGGTGCGCGCCTTCGACAGGCGCGCCTGCGGGCTGGCTCCAAACGCCTGCGATCTCAACCCCGTCGAGCTTGAGTTCGGCAAGGTGTGTGCAAACGTCGATGGACCCGGCAGCCGTCACGGCGGGCTCGGCCTGCTTCGCTGTCGCCGGATCGTTTCCGCTCGAAACAGCGTAAGCGCCTCGAGTTGCTGCGTAGAGCACTGCGGCCAGAATGACCGCGTTCCATTTCCCCGTTTTCAAGTGTGATCCTCCGTTTCTATGATCCAAATCTGCAACACCAAACCAGCGTACGCCGCAGCGGCGCCGCGAATTCAGCGAGAAGGAATATGCCATCTCCGTCAAGCAGACGCTGGAGATGGACCGGATGATCGCTATCAATTCAGAGATCATGGATAGATATGACCCCAAGAAGAACGTCGCACTGGCGGTCGATGAATGGGGCGTCTGGCTGAAGCCGACGGCGGGCACGAACCCGTTTTTTCTTAAGCAGCAGAACTCACTGCGGGATGCGATCCTGGCGTCGTTGAACCTCAACATCTTCGCGCACCACGCCGATCGCGTGCGGCTGGCCAACGTCGCCCAGATGGTGAATGTCCTGCAGGCGATGATCCTGACGGATGAGGAGAGGATGCTGCTCACGCCTACCTACCACGTCTTCAAGATGTACGTGCCATTCCAGGACGCGCAGTTCATTCCCCTGAGTTTCCAGGCGGGGGACTATGGAGTGGGAGATGCCATTGGAGAGGTTCTAACGGCAGCGAATATTGACGCCGTAAACACCTTCGAGTCGCCCAGCACGGTGGTGCCCAAGCCCTATCGCGTGGTCGGGGCGTCGGATCGGCTGACACTGCGCCTGCCACCCAAGTCTGTTACGGTAGTCCGCTTGGAAAATTAATAACGAAGCTAACGGCCTCGTCGTCGGCGGTATCGGGGCAAGCTGCCCAACGGCCGCGCGCCGATTGCGGCACATTTTCCTTACTGTGGGGTCACAGGTGCATGCTCTGGCTAAGTCGCAGGTCACGGGAAGACGCACCGACGCTGAGGGTGCGCTGGCCGGTCACGGATTCCCACCTCGCATTCCTGGTGGACCAGTACTGCAGCTGGCGTGGGGCGACGTGCAGCGTGACGGTGCTCACCTTGCCGGCACCCAGGTGCACGCGGTCAAAGGCGACCAGCGCGCGCAGCGGAAATTGCACGCCGTCGGGAATCACTGACGGCGCGCCGAGATAGGCCTGCGGCACTTCGTCGGCATCTGTCCCGCCGCTGTTCTTGATCGTTACGGACACGTCCAGTCCGCCGTCGGGCGCCTTCTTGACCTTGAGCGCGCTGTAGTCGAAATGGCTGTAGCTCAGCCCATGACCGAAGGGGAACAGGGGCTCGATGCCCTGCTTGTCGAACCAGCGGTAGCCGATGTCGACGCCCTCGGAGTACGTGGTCTTGCCATCCACGCCTTTGCCGGATCGCTCGGGGTGCCTGGGATCTGTCGCAGCATAGTCTTCGAGGCGCTTGCCCCAGGTGACAGGCAGGCGCCCGGCAGGACTGACCTTACCCAGCAGGAGCTTGGCGGTGGACCAGCCGCCTTCATCACCCGGCCACCACATTTGCAGCACGGCCTTGACCTTGTCGATCCAGGGCAGCGCCACGGGCTGGCTGGTATTGAGGACCACGATGGTATTGGGGTTGACGGCAGCCACCTCCTCGACGAGCTGGTCCTGCTCCCCGGGTAGGCCGAAGACCGGATGCACTCGCGTCCAGAGAAAGACCACGGCGACTTTGGCCTTTTTCGCGGCGGCGACAGCGGCTTCGTGGTCAGCCTGCCGCTGCTCGGGCGTGTACCAGTTCAGGCGCACCTGAACGGGCGCCGCGGAACTGTCGGGTGTGATGGCGATCTCGATGGGGTGAGGTCCGGCCGCCAGGTTGATTTCGCGACGCACGTTGTCGATGCCATCGGTCGTCGTCACGACGTTGTCCTGATTGGCCTGCAGGATATCTCCGTGCACCGCGCCCTGCGTTGCGCCGGTGCGTGCCAGGCGCTTGTCATCGATCTTGAAGCGGGCATTGGTGCCCAGGGCCTGAAGGTAAATCCAGTAGTTGCCGGCATGAGGTACCGTCAGCGTACCTTTCCAGGTGATCGTCGAATTGGCCTTGAGCGCGTTGCCGCGCTTGAGCGTGAAGTCGAGCGTCGCGTCGACCTTGTCATCCCCATCGCCAGTCCGACGCAGGCCGGGCACTCCGTCGTGGCTCAGCAGAGCAGCGGGGATGATCGATCCTGTCATGTCGTTGTCGACAGCGAACTGGATCTTCGTGTTGCCGCTGATTTTCTTCAGCGCATCGTAGGGACCCACCTGGCGTTCTGGCAGGCCGACGGCGCGCTCACCGCTGATGCCGATGGAATCCACCTGGCCAGCAGTCGGGCCGATGAGGACGAGGTCGTCGAGGTCAGGGGTCTTCAGTGGGAGGACACCGCCGTCGTTCTTGAGCAGCACGGCAGCTTCCTCGCCCGTGCGCTCGATAATCCTGGCATTGGCCTCGATGGGCGGTTCGGTGACCTCGTGCTTTGACTGGCCGTCGAGGTAGCCGAATTGCACGATCTCGTGCAGAACGCGGCCCGCAGCCCGGGTAATCGTGGCTTTGGTGACCGTGCCGTCATTCAGGGCCTCGGGCATCTTCCTCGAGTCCTCGACCTTGCCGAAGTTTCCCATGTCGAATGTGGGCTTGGGTTCCTCTGGGATGGATGAGAAGAAGCCTTCCATCATGTCAGCGCCGAAATTCGCCGATGGCGCAACAGCAGGCTTGGAATCAAAGTAGGAGGGAATGGGCATGGCCGCCCCCAGGTCTCCGGGCATCTCCATGTCGAGGCCGGCATTGATGGAACTCACGGAGTGAACCGCGCCCCAGTCTGAAGTGACGAAGCCCTTGAAGCCGATTTCGTCGCGCAGAATTCGGGTCAGCGTGGATTCATTCCCACACGCGAAGGCGCCATTGACGCGGTTGTACGAGCACATGACGGAGGAGACATTGGCCCGGCGGATGGCGGCATCAAATGGGGCGACATACACCTCGTGCAGCGCCTGGTCGTCCACATAGATGTCGGAGCCCTCCGAATCGTAGGCCACGTAGTGTTTTATCTGCGCCATAACGTGCTGCGACTGGATGCCCTTGACCTCCGCGACCGCCATTTCGGAGGTGAGGAAGGGATCCTCGCCGAAGGTGTTGTAGCCGCGGTCGAACATCAGGTCGCGGTCCATGTTGACGAAGGGTTGGAGGCTGACATCGATTCCCAAGGCCCGGTCTTCGCTACCGATGACGATGCCATTGTCTTCCGCGGCCTTGCGGCTGAAGGTGGCGGCGACGCCCATGGTGGCGGTAGGAGCTTGCGCCGGATGGCGGGTGAGGGCGCCGGGCGGACCGTCGGCGAAGCGCAACCCCGGTATGTTCAAGCGGGGTATGCCGCCCAGAAAACCGGCTTGCCCTTGGGAGACGGACCGGTCCTCCGCCGTACCGTGTACCAGAGTGAGCTTCTCTTCCAGCGTCATCTGGCTGAGCAGGTTGTCCACGCGCGCATCGCCAGTGACTGCCGGGACAGCCTGCGAAAATACGGGAGTGGTGCAGACGGACAGAATGGTCATCAACCACGGCGCTAGAACGTGTGATCTCATCGTATGATTGCCCCCGAATCGATTGCAGAGCCTTTCGCCAGCAGCCCAAAGACAACCGACAGCCCAAAGGCAAAGATCCCTTCGAGCCTTGTCAGAGTAGCCATTGTGGAACTGTCGCGCCCGTCATTGAGCGTGCATTTTAAAACTCAGACAATATAACAGAAGATCTCGGCGTGACAAGCTCAGGCGCTAAGTGGGGCGATCACGACATCCCGCCCGCGCGGGTCTATGCCGTTACTACGGGCGTTTTGCGGACGAGCTGCACGCGCACGGCTGCTTTGCGGACGAGCTGCACGCGCACGGCTGCGACGTGTAAATTCGATTTCATATCGAGACCAGTGCACCGCGAGTTGCTGCGGAGGCGCGAATCGCGTCAACGACCTCCACACACGCGACACCGTCCGCGAAGGTCGCGAAAGGCACACAACCTGTGGGTCGGCCCTCGATCGCGGCGCGCCAAAGCTCGCACAGTCTGCGCGCGGGTGGAAGTTCGAGATGCAGAAACCGCTTGCGCGGATCCTCGCTGGGCGCGATAGGCTCCAATTCAAGCTCGGGCGGTATCGGCAGCCGGCGCGTTCCTGCGCGATCGGCGAGCCATGCGTCGCCATTGTCCACCCACACCGTCCCCCGCGTTCCTGCTACTCGTGCCATGGCCGAAGAGGGCAGATTCGAAAAGCTTGAATTCTCCGTCTGTGAGACAAGGAACTCGCCCCAATGGATGTATCGCGAGGTATTGTGGAGATCTCGTGTGGCGCAGATCGAAGGGCATTTCGACCAGCTGAAACGGTATCCGCAGTTCGTATATCAACCAGAGAGAGCGCATTGAACGCGTCTCCGGGCAGTGATAAAGAGTTAGCATGAAATCCTCACATTCCGAGCGTTCACTGGGAGCGAATCCTCCTACAAGGTAGTCGCCCTCATGCAGGCCACCATCGCCTACGTTCGTCGCAACGCCTAACTCAGCCTCGGGCCGCCAGGCATTCGAGGTGGATGGGCCGGGGTCATTTGTGCCCTCGGTGTTCCATTTTCCACAGCGTTACCGGCCCTATGAGGCCCGATGGCCGCAGCGGAGCATCGGCTCGATAGGTGGGGCTGGCGGTAAATGTCACTTTCTTGGCTCCTGGCTGGGCATCGCCGATGAGACGATTGACCCATAGGTTGGCAACGCGAATGTCGATTTCATTGCGGCCGCGCTTGGTTACGCCGCCGATGTCGAGCCGATACGGTGCGTGCCAAAGGCTGCCGACCAGCTTGCCATTCACGTGCACCTCGGCCAGATCGCCGATCCTACCGAGGTCGAGAATCAAGGGTGCGCCAGAACGTGCACCCTTGGGTAGCTCGAAGCTCTTCGTATAGCTCGCCACACCGGAGAAATACTTGACGGCAGGGTCGGCCTGCTCGCTCAACGAGCCGAGGGTAGCCATCTGAATCGTCGCGGCGTCGCCGATTTTAGGCTGCAGGGAGACGCTCCACGAGCCTTCCAGTGTCCCCACTCGAGACAGCACGGGTTTTTCGATCGTGGCCCCACCAGAGGTGGCCGGTGTGCGAAATACAACGTAGAACGACTCCTCCGGTTCGAGGTCAAGCGGCACGATGGTCGCGTTGTCTTCAATGTGAAACGATACAGCCTCTGAGTTGCCGCTGTCCGCGCGCCAGATCTCCGGCATTTTGCCAACGACGCGAAAATGCGCGTCGACGTGTTCGGAGCGGTTTTGTCGATTGCTGAGGAAGTAGATATCGCCATCCGCGAGGCGACGGTGGAGGAACAGGATGTCAGAATCCGCCTGCGGCTTCACATAGCTGAAGTCAGGACGCGCGCCGAGAAAAGACAGCGCACCTTCCACATCGCTGCTTGCGATCACCGTTCCCTGGCCGACGGTCGTTACAGGTTGCCCGCTCCACAGGCGATGGACGAGTGCGTCGAAACTCGCCTTGTCGTCACTGAGACTCGGCGAGGATTGCGGAGCCTGACCAACGATGGTCGCACCGGCCTGCACAAATTCTGCGATTTGTCGCAGCACCGGCAGCGTCATGCGATCGCTGGAACCGCCCAGGTAGAGGAGACGGTAGCGGGCGCCACTGTTGGCGACGAGATCACGATTCTCTACTTTTAACATAGTCATGAGCGCGTCGGCACTGACAAAATCATATGCGTATTGCGTTGGCGCATCGGCAACCCGGTTCTCGCCGTAAAGTCCGGTGAGCGGCGCTTCCTCGCCATAAAAGTAGGCGACGTCCGCGAAGTTACGCCCTTGCTGGAGCAAGTAGCTGTTACGGGACAGGTAATCCACCCAAGGGCGTGCCATTTCCGCCCAGGTTTCATGGCGGTTGAAGTACTGACCGAATATGAACAGCGAGAGTCCCGGTACTTTATCGTCGACCGGCTGGTGCACCGAAGTGTGAATCACCGGCCGGTTGACGCCGGTCACGAACTCCAGGTCGATGATACGTCTCAAATCGCTGGGTGCATGGCCCCACGGTGTCAGCATCGACGTCAGGGACTCCGCAGCGACCAGATTTTGGCCGTAGAGGTGGGCCACTGAGGCTGCACCCTTGATATCCGCGAGGTAAGTGGGTTTCGGACCGTCCCGGCGTGGATAGGTCCACATTGCGGACATTGGAATGTCCGCATGGGAGCGCATCGTCATGTCGTCCCCGAGCGAAGGGCGGTTGTCCTCGAGCGCTTCGCCATAGACTTTAAGGCTGTGCTCGTGCGCCACGGTGGCGATGGTGCCGTAGTGCTCGCTCGCCATCAGGTCGGCCAGGGCGCGGCGATAATCATAGAGGAAGGCATCGCTCGCACCGCGTGAACCCACGATGGTCCCGGTCAGGGCCGGCAGGTACTGCGTGGGATCATAGCCGCGCAGCCGCTTGAATTGCTCGATGATCCGGGGCGTCCAGTTAGCCGCGCCCACCTCGATGCTGTCCGTGAGAAGCGCACGCACCCCGTGCTTGCCGATGAGGTCGGGTCCTGCCGCATCGCTGTACATACCGAGATAGGTCTCGAGATAGTTACGGACAGCAGAGGCATCGAACTTGTCGACTTCGAGTCCGGTAGCCTCCGCCGACGCGGGGTGGTTGGTGGTGCCGAGCAACGAGTAACCCAAGCGCAGGACGCGCCACTTGCCTCGGGGGGCAGTCCAGTCCAGCGTACCATCCGGTTTCATGCGGCTTGTGAGATCGACCACGGTTGCGGGCCGGATCCCATCGGTGTCTGGTGTGGCTTCCGGACTCAGATGGTAATAATTGCGCTCGATGGTAAAACCGGCTTTCGCTTCGAAGCGATCGACCTTGGCCTCCGATGACAAACTGAGCTCAGCGATACTGAGAGGCCTCTTTGACTCGGCGCTCAACGCAGCGAACATCTCGCCGCCCGCTGCACCCGGCGCGGGCTCGCCCATGCTGAATCCATGTGCCGTACTGGGTGTGAGGGCAAGTCGAAATGTTCGCGCGGTCACCGGCGCAAAGCTGACGGTGGTCGGCACCTCACCGACTGGTATGTCGGCGACCTTGCGCCACGTACGTCCGTCCATGCTTGCATCCAAACGAGGCAGCACGCCAATCTCGGAAAATGCCGTCTTGCCGGGGATATACAAATTCGCAGAACGGATGGTTTGTGGGGTCGGGTAGGTGATCTCGAGGCCGCCCGGCTGTTCGGCGGTGCCGCGGGGCACCTCGACGACAGTCTCGAGATCACCATCGCGTAGTTTGCCGCCATCCAGTGGCTCGCCGGTGCTCAACCTCACTTTTGGCGGCGGAGGGTCGACTGCGTCAGGAACGGGATAGGCGATTACGACGGCATCGGCATAGTAGACTGGCGGCGCACGGTGATGGCCGTCGGAAAGCGCTGGCATCGGATCGCCGAGCGGCAAGGTCTGGAAGGGTCCGGTCACATCCGACGGGGCTGCGAGCTTGGCGGTGAAGCGCTTGCCGCCGTCAATCAGGGTGGCGCTCCAAACCAGTTTCTTGAGGCCGTCTTTCGGCTGCACCCAGGGACCCCCGGTCTCGCTCCAACCCGGCGACGACGCGATAGCCAGCTCGAGGTCCAGGCGATCGGCAGTTTGGGCGGCATACCGGAAGGCATCCTTCCACTCAGGTGTCATGTACACCAGCCTCTTATCGACTATCAGAGGGGTCATGAGGTTCGCATCAAAATTCTGCATGCCCCCGATGCCGACGCGCTTCATCCATTCCATATCCTTGCGAATCCCCTCCTGGGTGATATTGCCGTTCATCCAGTGCCACCATACGCGGAGACGAGCGCTGCTCGGAGGCTCACGAAACCCGGTGGTCAACGGATCGTTGGCAATCGTAGAGTCGTCGGCGTGTGCGAAGGGTGCCGCGAGAAGCAATGTATGGAGCGCGGCGATTGCGACGATGCATACAGGGAGGCGTCGTGGACTCATTCGATCTCCTAGTTCACCACCACTCGCACCCGGCCCAGGTTTTGGATTCGAGCGTAAGGTGTGCTCGCGTCGCCGTGCCGCTCAGAGGCGTCGTCAGCACTCCACACGACGCCGCAAGTTCAGGATTCGCGCCACGAAGCGGGCGAGTTGTGCCGCGGCGCGAGCCTCCGCCGCGTCGTGCCGCGGCGGGGCGGTTGTCAATCGCGCAAATGTATTTGTCTGAGTATTAGATTAGAATGTCTCAACGAGGATTCGTTGTCAAGGTCCGTCGAACCGGAAGCCTTTGCAGCAGACGCCTCTCGACATTTGAACTAATAACTCAGACAATACGGCTTGCCTGAACCGATGGCAATCGCCTCGAGAGAATCCGAGTGAGAATTGCGGCAGCATCAATGAACGTAGAAGACCGTCGAGTAAACTATGTATTTGCCCTGACGGTTCTCGCGGCCGTGTTCTTCATGTGGGGCTTCGCCACGGTGTTGAATGACATTCTCGTGCCGCACCTGAAAGCGGTGTTCCAGCTCAATTACGGGCAATCGCTGCTGATTCAGTTCGTATTTTATCTCGCCTATCTGCTGATGTCGCTGCCTGCCGCCAAGCTTCTGGAGCGTATCGGGTACAAGCGATCGATCGTTGCCGGTTTGGCGGGCATGGCAGGCAGCGCGTTATGTTTTGTGCCGGCTGCCGGGCTTGCCTCATACGGGCTATTCCTGGGGGCGCTGTTCTTGCTGGCGAGCGCCATTACGCTGCTGCAGGTGGCCGCGAACCCTTACGTTGCCCTCATCGGTCCCGCTGCGACGGCGTCCAGCCGACTCAATCTCGTGCAGGCTCTCAATTCAGCGGGCACCACCGTGGCGCCCATTTTCGGGGGGATGCTGATTCTCGCGCGCAGTTCAGGCGGAACGGTGCCGGGTGACGTCCTGTTGACTCCGGAGCAACGCCTTGTCGATGCGCAAGCTGTACAGCTGCCCTATGTCCTGGTTTCGTTGGTATTGATTGCACTCGCCGTACTCGTGTGGCGGGTACGCCTGCCCGACCTTGCGCCGGAGAGCCGGCGCGCAGCGCGCGAGGAGCGCAAACTTCATAGCCTCTGGCGTCACCGTAACCTGGTGCTCGGCGTGCCCGCCATTTTCATCTACCTCATCGCGGAAATTGGCATCGGGTCCACGCTCGTCAGTTTCATCTCGCTGCCAAACATCGGCGCGATGAGCCACGCCGACGCAGCTCAATATCTGTCCTTATTCTGGGGCGGAGCGATGGTGGGGCGATTCGCGGGCGCGTTTGCCATGCGGCGGCTCAGCGCCGAATCCATGTTGACGCTCGTCAGTGTCGGTGCGCTTGTACTCACGCTCATCGCGATCTTAGGCAGCGGTAAGGTCGCAATGTGGTGTCTCATAGCGGTGGGCCTTTGCCATTCGGTGATGTTCCCGACAATCTTCACACTCGGCATCCGCGGTTTGGGACCGCTCACCGAAGAGGGCTCGGGGCTCCTGATCATGGCTATCGCGGGCGGCGCGCTGGCGGCCTTGCAAGGCGTGATTGCCGACCACATCGGGTTGCAATTGTCCTACCTGCTGCCGGCCGCCTGCTACATCTACGTGCTCTTCTACGCGGCGCTGGGGTGTCGGGTGAGCGAGGTATTGCCGAATGAGGAGCTCAGCGATGCGCGCACCTAGAGAATGGGCCTATCGCGCTCGTTTCTTTCCGCTGCGAGCGCTTTTCGTCTCGACGAAGGCCTCGTCAACCAGCACGCGCATTGCCTTGTGTGCCGCCACCGGGTCTCCCGCCTCGATGGCGTCGTATACGCGCTGGTGGTCGGGCATTGGATCCCGAGACAACCGGTTCTTGCGTTGCTTGAACACGGTGGTCCAGGTGATTGCGGCGGCGATCCCGCTCGTCAAACTGGCAAGGAAAGCGTTGCTGCTGGCCCGCAGAAGCGTTGAATGAAACTCTCGATCGGCAAGTTGTCCGTCTTCGGTGGCAAGCGAGTGCTGTGCCATGCCCTCGAGCGCGCGCTTCATGCGGTACAGATGCTCCCGCGTTCTGCGGGACGCCGCGAGGGCGGCCGCTTCCGGCTCGACGATCTTACGCAGTTCGAACAGGTTCGCGAGCAACGTCTCGTCGGGGTCGGCTTTAAAAATCCACGACAGCACATCCGGGTCCAGCAAGTGCCAACTCTCCGGCGGGCTGACCCGAGTGCCGACCTTCGGCCGCGAGTGCACCAATCCTTTGGCATCCAAGATTCTGATGGCCTCGCGATACGCCGAGCGCGATACCTGCAGCCGTTCGCTCGCCTCAATTTCATTGTTGAGCAGGTCGCCGGTCGGAAAACGGCCCGATACGATGCCGACGCCCAGATCACGGGCTATCGCGCCGGGGATGCGCAGAGCCTTGCGTGGGGTCCGGGCGGCAACTTCGGAGGAAGTCTTCTTGGTTAACATTCTGTTGTCCATGATCCACCATCGCCGGCGCATCTGCAAATGGGTACCGATGTCGGAGCGAAAAATTCCATGAGTGCACCGAAGTCGCGGCCGTTTCTGCCGGGAAACCTGCGTTCCCGCGCATGGTTCGATGATCCAGCCAACGCCGACATGACCGCGCTCTATTTGGAGCGCTACATGAACTTTGGGCTTTCGCTCGAGGAACTCCAGTCCGGCAAGCCCATCATCGGAATTGCGCAAACAGGAAGCGACCTGTCCCCCTGCAATCGTCATCATATCGTTCTCGCGGAGCGGGTGCGCGAGGGAATACGTGAGGCGGGTGGTATTGCGATCGAGTTTCCCGTGCATCCGATTCAGGAAACCGGCAGGCGTCCGACCGCGGGCCTCGACCGTAATCTTGCGTATCTCGGTCTTGTCGAGGTGCTGCACGGCTACCCTCTCGATGGCGTCGTGCTGACGATCGGCTGCGATAAGACCACGCCGGCATGCTTGATGGCCGCGGCGACCGTCAACATCCCGGCGATCGCGTTGTCGGTCGGGCCGATGCTCAACGGCTGGTACAAGGGAGAACGCACAGGGTCGGGGACCATCGTGTGGCGCGCACGCGAGCTGCTGGCAGCGGGTGAAATCGACTATCAGGGCTTCATCAAGCTGGTGGCTACTTCTGCGCCCTCGACCGGATACTGCAACACCATGGGTACTGCCACGACCATGAACTCCTTGACCGAAGCGCTTGGCATGTCGCTACCGAATTCGGCCGCCATCCCGGCGCCGTACCGCGATCGCCAGGAGTGCGCATATCTCACCGGCAAGCAGATCGTCGAAATGGTGGCTGCGGATCGCAAGCCGTCCGACATCCTCACCCGTGCCGCATTTGTCAACGCCATCCGAGTGAGCTCGGCCATCGGCGGCTCGACGAATGCACCCATCCACCTCATCGCGCTCGCGCGGCACATCGGCGTGGAACTGAATCTCGATGATTGGCAACAGTTCGGATACGAAATCCCGCTGCTGGTGAACCTGCAGCCGGCGGGAGAATACCTGGGCGAGGACTACTATCGAGCCGGCGGCGTGCCCGCGGTGGTGGCCGAGTTGATCCGCCATGGGTTGATCAATGAAACCGCGCTGACTGTGAACGGTAAAACGATCGGTGAGAATTGCAAAGCGGCGCAAATCGAGGACCCGAAGGTGATACGCCCGTTCACGCAGCCCTTGGTCAAGAACGCCGGCTTCTTGGTTCTCCGCGGCAACCTCTTCGACTCGGCGATCATGAAAACCAGCGTAATCTCGTCGGCATTTCGGGCGAGGTACCTCTCCAACCCCGACGATCCCGAAGCCTTTGAAGGTCCGGTGGTGGTGTTCGACGGGCCGGAGGAGTATCACGCTCGAATTGACGATATGAGCCTGGGAATTACACCAGACACGCTGCTCATCATGCGCGGCGCGGGCTCGCTGGGATATCCCGGTGCGGCCGAGGTGGTCAACATGCGGCCGCCCGCGACGCTGCTGAAGGTCGGCATCCATCATTTGCCCTGCATCGGCGACGGGCGGCAATCCGGTACGTCGGGATCACCTTCGATTTTGAACGCGTCGCCCGAGGCTGCCGCCGGCGGCGGGCTGGCGCTGATCAAGACCGGGGATCGCGTGCGAGTCGATTTGCGTCGCAGGGAAGTGAAGATGTTGGTGAGCGATGAAGAACTGGCGGCAAGACGTCGTGCATTGCAAGCGGCAGGCGGCCCGCAGATGAGGCCAAGCCAGACGCCGTGGCAAGAGATTCAGCGTGCGCTGGTGGGTCAACTCGACAGCGGTGCGGTGCTCGAGAATGCGACCAAGTACCAGCACATTGCCCAGACCATGGGCGTTCCGCGACACAATCACTAGCGCATCGAGCTGATCTTTTTGGTATGCGAAGGACGAGGAGAGGGACATGAGCAGAAACTTGATCGCCCCGCGGTACGAACCGGCAACGGCTTTTCACCAACCGACACCCGCGCCCTTTGAGTTCGGCGTGGCCACTCTGTCGATTGGAGAACTGATGGAGGCGCCCGCCACGCACGAGATCGTCACCAAGCATGCGGCATGGGCGGTGGCCATGTACCAGTCGGAGCAGTTCAAACCCCACCGATTCAATATGACTCTCCTCGACATGACGTCCTTTATCCCCGGCGACCGTTCCCAATCGCTTGCCGATATCGACGCGGCGCTGAGGCAATTGCCGAAATCGGAGTGGCCGCTCAATGTCCAGTAATTCAGAAATCTGGCTTAACCGGCGAGAATTTATCCAGGCTTCTGCGGCATCGTTCAGCTTGCCGCTGATCCCGGGCGGCGCCGCCGGCGGATCCAGTCCGCAGGAGCATGGAGCGGTGCAATTGGGTCGCGACCAGCCGTTCGACCTCGGCTGGAAGTTTTTCAAAGGTTCCGGCGAAGGCTTCGAGGCGCCGGAGTTCGATGACAGTTCCTGGCGAACCCTGGATTTGCCTCACGACTGGAGCATCGAAGACCTGCCGATGCAGGAAGGAACCGAACGGGTTGGACCTTTCGATAAGAAGAGCCCAGGCGGCACCGCGACCGGGTTCACGATCGGCGGCGAAGGCTGGTACCGCAGGCAATTTCGGGTGAAAGGGCTGCCGGCGGACGCGCGCGTTGACGTGTTGTTCGAAGGCGTCTATATGGAAAGCGATGTCTGGCTCAACGGCCGACACCTGGGAAACCGCGTGCACGGCTACACGCCCTTCGGCTACGATTTGACGCCGTATCTGCGCGCTGCCGGCGACAACGTCCTGGCCGTGCGTGTGCGCAATCTCGGTAAGAACAGCCGCTGGTATTCCGGCTCCGGCATCTATCGCAGCGTCACGCTCGATGTGCTGCCTGAAGCCGCGCAGGTCGCGCGCTGGGGCGTGTGCGTCGTAACCCGCCGCATCACCGACAACGACGCGGAGATCGCCGTCGAGACTCGCGTGGCCCGGGCATCGTCCGATCTTGCGCTCGTCACTCGAATCAGAAATGCCGCGGGCGCGATCGTCGCCGAGACTTCGTCTGCAGCCGCGGACATTGTCAGGCAGTCGATCACGCTGGCTTCGCCACAGCTGTGGTCTCCCGATACACCGGTGCTCTACACGCTGGAGACCGAGTTGCGGCGCGGCAGGCACCCGATCGACAAGATATCGACACCGTTCGGTGTGCGCATCGTCAGTTTCGACGCGGAGCAGGGGATGCAGATCAATGGCACCCCCTTAAAGCTGCGGGGCGGCTGCGTTCACCATGACAACGGCCTCCTGGGCGCGGCGGCATTCGAGGACGCGGAGGAGCGGCGTGTCCTGCTGTTGAAGGCGCGCGGCTTCAATGCGATTCGCAGTTCGCACAACCCCGCCTCGCGCGCGTTTGCCCATGCCTGTGATCGGCACGGGGTGCTCTTGATCCAAGAAGCCTTCGACATGTGGCGCTGGCCGAAAAACCCGCAGGACTACTCCACGCATTTCGACGAGCACTGGAAGACCGATCTTACCGCGATGGTGTTGAGCGCGCGCAATCACTCCTCGGTGATCATGTGGAGCATTGGCAACGAGATCCCGGGCCGCTCGACACCCGAGGGCGTGGAGATCCAATGGAACCTGGCCAACGAGGTGCGCCGCCTCGACCCGACGCGCCCGGTGACCGCCGCCGTCAACTCTTTCGCCGGGCGTCCGCTGATCGCCGACGAGGCGACAGCGCGCAAGGGCTTCGCTGGGATTCCCGACGAATCGGCCGCCATGTTCCTCGACGTGGTCGGCTATAACTACAAGCTCGATCGCTATGAGGCCGATCATGTCCGCTTCCCGAAGCGGATGATGTTCGGATCGGAAAGCTTTCCGAAGCAGCTCTTCGACATTTGGTCCTTCGTTGATACCCATCCCTACGTTGCCGGCGACTTTGTCTGGTCCGCCATGGACTATCTCGGCGAGGCCGGCATCGGCAACGTGCTGCGGACCAAGCACAAAGCGGAGATGATGTTTCCCGGCTGGCCGTGGACCGTGTCCAACTGCGGCGATATTGATTTGATCGGCCAGCCGAAACCCCAGTCTCGTGCCCGAGACGTCGCATGGGGGCGTAGCTCCCTCGAAATGGCCGTTCAGCGGCCGCTGGCCCAGGACCTGTTTGAAATCCCCGGATTGTGGGGCTGGTCGGACGAATGCCAAAGCTGGACTTGGCCGGGTGCCGAAGGCCAGCCCCTCGCGATACGGATTTACGCGCGAGCGGACCGGGTGGAGCTGCGTCTCAACGGTCAGGTGGTGCACTCGCACACGCTTTCCGGCACCGACAAGCTGCCGCTGGAGTTCCGTGTGCCATATGCGCCGGGTGCACTGCAAGCCATTGCCTACCGGGATGGCAAGGAAATCGGGCGGCGCGAATTTAATACCGTCGGCGAACCGGTCGCGGTCAGGCTCACGCCTGAACGGCCGGCCGGCAATGGGCGTCAGAACAGCCTGTCGTACATACGGGTCGAAGTGATCGATGCGCAAGGCCGCGTTGTGCCTGATTCGGTCAGAAGAATTCAACTCACCGCCATCGGGCCGGCAACACTCATTGGGCTTGGCAATGGAGGCGCATTGGCGAAAGGTAGTTTTCAGTTGACGGACGCGGAGACCCATGATGGGCGGGCTCTGGCCATCATGAAGTCCCATGGGCAATCTGGGTTGGTTATCGTCGAGGCGCGCTGCGAAGGGTTACAGCCGGGATCGGCGCGGTTGCGTTTGACCTGAAGGCCTCATTCAGGGCCTCGATCTATCAAGGCGCCGGCGCGGCAACGTGTTTCTCCGGTGCCGGCGGCCCAGGTGATGGCCTGCTCCAGGAGCTTTACAACGTGCGGCTCCGAGTAGCTTTCCGGCCGGTGACCGATGGCTGTGTAGAAGGATCGACCGTCGCCGATGCATTTGGCCCACGCGATGGGATGATCGCCCATGCGCAGGTCTTGCCCACCCATTCCCTTGGGGGAGTAGCTTCCCTCGTTCAACGTGGCGATCACGTGGGCGCCGCCGGCGCGCGGGTTGGTCTTGAACGAGTACCACTCGTCGTTCATGTCCCAGCCCGGGGCCAGGTCACGGCCAATGGGGCTGTTGTCCTCGACGATGACTCGGGCATCCTGAAATTGCGGCGCCATAGGGTGGCCGGCAAAACGCGCGCCGATCAGTCTGTCGACGTACCAGTCCCAGAAGTAAGCCGGATCGCCCCCCGAGCCGTGGAAACCAACGAAGCCGCCGCCGCGTTCAATGTAGGTCTTAAGTGCCTGGCGTTGCGTCAACGTCAGGACGTCTCCGCTCACATTGTTCCAAATGACGGCGTCGAACTTCTTTAAGATTGCAGGTTCGATGGCGCCGCCCTTGTCAGTGATGACCAGCGCCCAACCATTGCGCTCCGCCATCCCTTGCATCGCCTGAGTGGCCGCCTCGACCGACGGAGTGTCCCGAAAACCGGTAATTTTTTGGAACAGCAGGAGGCGCGGCGAACCTTTCGGGATCGCAATCTGTGGATGGTCGATGTCGTAGCGCGCGCAACGGGCCTCGCGGTCCGAGTTCGTGACAGGCAGTGACGCGAGCGCCTTGTCGACGGGCACGAGTGCATCGTCTGACATCCCCGTGAACGCTGCCGCCAGGCGTAAGGTCATTATGGAACTGAATGCGGGCGCGGTGGTGCTGGTGAACATCGGCGGGAAGTGCTGCAGCAGACTCGGCGCTTCGCGGTCGACCGCAGCTTTGGCCTCCGGCTTCAACAGCACATCGATCAGCGGGCTATCGATCGAGTAGCGCTCATCGCGCAAGGGGCAGTCGATGACGAGGTGCGCGCTTGCCGTCGCTGCAAGCCCGATCGCGGAGTTGAGCAATGAGATCAGAAGCAGGGCGTTTTGAGTCTTTCGCTTCATTTTCAGCCGCCCTTTGGCGCAGCGCGCCTTATCCGTCGCTTAGGTCTACCGGCTTGGGGAGCGCGGGGCTCGGGCGCCGCCAGCCTAAAATCCCGCAGCATCCGTGTAAAAAGGAGAATGTCCTCACGCCGGTAGGCGGATAGGCGCTCAAGCACCAGCTTAGAGAGCTCCACTTTAACCCGACGCTGCACCGCGTCGCCCAACGATGTCAGTTTCAATTCAGCTCGCCGGCCGTCTTCTGTGTTCTGCCGGTAACTAATGAGACCCGCGTCGGTGAGACGGGTTAGCTCTGCCGTGATGAGGCTACGGCCGATTCGAAACACCTGAGCGAGATCCAACGGAAAGAGCACCTCTTCCGCAGCAATCAACACGGTTATCCACGCGCCGCGTGGTCCCAGCGAGAACTCCTCGGTGATGTCCTTGATGGCAATTCCCATGGGCCGCGAAGCAAACGACAGCCCTTCAACGAGGAGCCCGATCTCCCTCCAGGAGAGCTTCAGTCGTTCGGCGGTTTTTTTCATGGGCGCGATACCTTGTCGGCCCCGGCGAGCGCTGTCAAGGTTCAACTGTAGTCCAACTGTTGAATTATCTCAATACGGTGCCGGACTTCGAGCTGACAATTCTTCCCTCGATGGTGGTCCCAGCGTGAATACCGCTATTTCTTCTTAACGCGATAGACATCGTGACAACTCTTGCAGGGGAGGGCGGCTATCATCAACTCCGTCACCGCAGCGACGTTGCCGCTTTCGCTCACTTTGGCCATCTCCTCGGACTTCTGCGCGAAGGTTTGCATGCGCTTGGCGAAATCGTCCCATTTCGACCACACGTCTGGCTTCGCCTCGCCTCCCGGCACCTTCGGCTCGAATGCCTTGAGCGCGGACTTGGCGCTGCTCGCGATGGCTTTGGCCTGGAGGGACAAAGAGTCCGGGGGAATCTGGCCGGAGACGATCATGCCGAGAGCCGCCGACTCCGCGTCCAACTCCTTCATGATCAATTCCCGATAGTCGATGGCGTCCTGGTCATCTGCATGCGCCGCCTGCTGAGAGGCAAGCAACACGACTGCCAACAATAATAACGCGCCAGCCAAGGTGCGCGCTGACAAGTTCCTCGCTGACAAGTTCGTCGCTGATTGCAACTGCGCACTCCGGCTAGAAATGATTCCAAAATGAAGCTTATCCATCTCCGCTCCAATACTCAGACATTTCGCTTGATAAATCAATACTCTGACTTTATAATTCTGACTTTATAATAATTCATATCTTGAACTTTCTCGACCCGATCGCATGGAGGTTGGAACGTCAAAGGCTTCCATTGCGAGCGGTCTGGATTTGCGACGATTGAGGGGCAAGGTGATGTATACGATACGTTTGTGCGGCGCACTCGCGGTCGCCGCAGGGATCACGTTGTTGGCGCTGGCGGGCGCGACGCCCGCCGCCGATGTCCAGACCAGCGTCTTCCAGAACGGTCAGGCGGGCTTTGTGGTCTCTCACTTTGCGTACGCGTTATCCAAGGACGCGAGCGAGACAGGCGCCTGCCCGGATGGGATGACCAGCGGTTACAGCAACCCCGGCGACGTGTTTGTTTCCAAGCCGGAGCTTCAGCGCCAGGAGGGAGAGACCGAGGACCAATACAATCGGCGGTTCTATGGCCAGGCCATCAGCGATCCTTCCACCAAGAATTTTTGCCTCAATCCTGAACTCGGCAAGCCCGATCCCACCTTTCGCACCGTGACAGGTAAGGACGTTCCGGCCGAGGGAATCGATCTGGACGGTCAGGATTCACACATCAAGGGAAAGGTAGCGCCGGGCACCGGTGCGCACGACGATTTTCGAGGGATGCATGGCGAGCGCGGCATCGACAATCAGTTCTTCAGAGTGGTCGGATGCAGCAAGTCGTTCCAATCCACCGGTCAATCAAACACCTTTGAAATCGAGATGTACACCGGCTCGTGGGGCATCCTGTTGACGCTAAAGGGTGTCAACGATGTGCACAATGCCAAGGACGTGGAGGTCGGCATCTACACAAACGCCGATCCAATTCAGCTCAGCCCGACGCGCGAGGCGTTGCCGAACGCCACGTATGCCGCCGATCAGGATGCGCGCTTCCGGGCGACGGCTCACGGCCGCATCGTGAACGGAGTGCTGACGACGGATCCCGTGGATGTTCGTTTCCATTGGATCGTCAACGGCATCCATCTCGAGCGTCCGCTACGGGATGCGCGGCTGCACATGACCTTCACGCCGGACGGAGGGCTCGAGGGAATTCTGGGCGGGTACACGCCGATCGATGAGATGTACGACCTCCAGTACGGATTTCGCAACGGCAAGGATGCCAAGGGCGACCCGGCCCCCCTCAAATTAAGAGCCCTCTCGTCCATCGGCCAGGCCCGGGTGTTGGAACACACCTGCAATGGGGCCTATTTTGCCTTGAAGCAGTTGGCGGACGGACATTGCGACGCAAAAACCGGGGTGTGCACGTCGATCTCCACGCAGTACCGTCTCAAGGCGATCCCGGCCTTCGTCGTCGATACGGCGACTCAGAGCACCAACGCGAGTATGGACAAGCTGTGATGGTGAGAGAGCCTCAATCCCGGTTCTCGACCGCATTCCGCCGCTCTGCCCTATGGGGGGCGGCGGCGTGCGCGGTGTTGTGTGTCGTACTATTCAGCCGAGTGAGTCTTGGCGAGGAACCTTCGGCGCAGGCGCCGACCGGCCCGCCGACGGAGCCCGAGGCCATGGGCGGCCCGCCGCTGATTCGAAGGCTGACGGAGTCGCAATACCGCGCGACGATCGCCGACATCTTTGGGCCGGGTATTCCGATTGTTGGACGTTTCGAACACGGCCTCCGTGCGGATGGCCTGCTTGCAGTCGGCACGAGCCAGGCAGGAATTTCGTCCTTCACCTTCGAACAGTACGATGCCTCGGCGCGCGGCGTAGCCGCGGTCGTGGTAAGCGAAGCGCGGCGGGGACGGCTCGTTCCTTGCCAACCGCGTTCGGAGAGCGGCTTCGATGCAGCCTGCGCAAAACAGTTCGTGCAGCACTACGGGCCGGCACTGTTTCGCCGACCGCTGGCGGCAGAGGAGACGCAGCGCTACGTCCGAACCGCGCGCGCGGCCCAACGGCGCCTGGGAAACTTCTACCAGGGACTCGAGTTTGCGCTGGCCGGAATGATGGTCACACCGGACTTTCTGGTTCGGATCGAGCGCACCGTGCCCGACCCGAAGCGGCCCGGCCGATTGCGCCTGGACGCCTATTCCAAGGCGACACGGCTCAGTTATTTTCTGAGTAATTCGACCCCGGACGCGGAATTGCTGCGTGCGGCGGGCGCCGGAGAACTCGACACGGACGAAGGCCTTGCCCGGCAAGCGGATCGGCTCATCGCGTCGCCGCACTTCGAGGCGGCGGTGCGCGCATTCTTTCAGGATATGCTGGAGTTCGATACCTTCGGTGAACTCGCCAAGGATCCGATCATTTATCCCGCGTTCAACTCGACCGTGGCGCTGGACGCGCCAGAGCAAACGTTGCGTGCGATCGTGGGCCTTCTGGTCACGCAGCGAGGCGACTATCGTGATCTTTTTACGACGCGCAGTACCTACCTCACGCGCGCACTGGGTACCGTCTATAAGCTTCCCGTGGCGACCCGGAATGGTTGGGAAAGTGCGCAATTTCCCGCCGGGAGTGGTCGCGCCGGCATCCTTACAAATATCAGCTTTCTCGCCCTCCATTCTCATCCCGGCCGCTCTTCGTCAACCCTGCGCGGTAAGTCCATCCGCCAAGTCTTTCTCTGCCAGACGATCCCGGATCCGCCCAACAATGTGGATTTCAGCGTCGTACAGGATTCGTCAAATACCGCGTTTCCCACGGCGCGCGACCGGCTCGAGGCGCACCGAACTTCGCCCGCTTGCTCGGGCTGTCACCGTCTCATGGACCCGCTCGGTTTGACACTGGAGAATTTTGACGGCCTGGGCGCGTTCCGCGCGCAGGAGAATGGCGCCGCGATCGATGCCAGTGGCACGCTCGACGGCCAAGACTTTCGAGGCGGGGAGGGCCTGGGCCAGGCGATTCACGACCATCCGCGGACGCCACGCTGCCTCGTGGACAAGATGTATCGCTCCGCCGCGGGGCGAAGTGCGACGCCGGAGGAGCGTCCCTACGTGGATTATCTTAACCAGACTTTTCAAGCAGACGGCTTTCGTGTGCCGGACTTGATGCGCGCGATCGCCGTGAGTCGATCTTTCTACGCCGTTTCGGCACCCGCGGGAGCCGTCACTGCGCCCCAACGTGCCGCAATCCAGAGCAGCAATGGGGCCCGTTCATGAAGAAGTTCAATCGACGCACGCTATTGAGGGGGGTATTGGGTGGCGCGACCATTGGCGTGGCTCTGCCGTTCCTCGATATGTTCCTCAGTGACAACGGCCAGGCGCTGGCCGCAACGGGCCAACGCTTGCCGGTGCGTTTTGGTACCTGGATCTGGGGATGCGGCTTTGTTCCCGAGCGCTGGATTCCCGCTACGACGGGGTCAGATTACGTCCTCTCTCCGGATCTGGAGCCCCTTACGCCCTACAAGAGCAAGCTCGCCATCTTGAGCGGGTACGACGTTAAATTGGACGGGGTTGCCAACAAACCGCATATTACCGGCTGCCTTGGGCTGAGAACGGGCATTCCGGTGCCGAACGAGGACGTTCGCGCAGCCACACTCGACGTGCTCATCGGCGACGCCATCGGGACGGGTTCTCGCTTCAGCTCCATCGAGGTGAGCACCTCGGGAATCGACAGATCTTATTCGTTCCGCGCAGCGGGTTCGCCCAATCCGAGCGAAGTCTCGCCCGTTGCGCTTTATCAGCGGATCTTCGGCGAGGGTTTTCAAGACCCCAACGCGGCAACGTTCACGCCGGACCCGCACACGATGGTGCGTCAAAGCGTCTTATCCGCGGTCGCGGAGGATCGTCAGCGGATCATGCGCAATGTCGGCGCCGCGGATCGGCGTCGTTTGGAGGAGTACTTCAGCTCCATTCGGCATCTCGAGGATCAGCTGGCGCTTCAGCTGCAACCGCCGGCGCCGGTCGAGAACTTCACCAAACCCGATGCGCCGCCCAACACCCCGATGGATTCGGAAATCGGCAACGTGATGGTCACGCACAAGCTGATGGCGGGGCTTCTCGCAAAGGCGCTGCAATGCAATCAGACGAAGGTCATCAACGTCCTGCTTTCAGACACGACCTCAAATCTGCGCCGTGCAGGCTCGAGCACCACGCACCACACGCTCACGCACGAGGAGCCGGTCAACCCAACCCTGGGCTATCAGGAACAGGTCGGCTGGTTCGCCCGGCAAAGCATGCTGGCGTGGCGAGACTTTCTTGATGCCATGGCGAGCATTCCTGAAGGCGATGGCACGCTGCTCGACAATTGTTTGATCTTTGCGCACTCCGATTGTTCCAGTGCCAAAGCCCATGCGGTCGAGGGCATTCCGATGATGATTGCCGGCAACGCGGGCGGCCGAATTCGTACGGGCTTTCATCTGGCCGGGCGTGCCGATCCGGCGTCACGAGTAGGTTTGACGCTGCAGCAGGCTATGGGATTGCAAGTGGAACGATGGGGCGCCCAATCCATGGAAACGAACCGTACTATTGGAGAGCTGATGGCGTAACGGCTGACGCACACCAACTCGAGCTCGCTCCATTCAGGCTCATCGACTTCTTCCGGATTGACCGATTCGCCGCCGGCTTCCGCCCGGTAACGAATGGCCGTGGAGCGCTGCTTGGCGATCATTTCGCCGTTCTGATTGCGATAGTGGTTGTCGCCGCGTTGAAAACAGGTGGGCCCGGCAAATTTGGTTTCCTTGACGACGTAGTCGAAAGGAATACGTTCGTTGGACACCAAGTCTCCGGCGAAGACGCGCGGCCCATAGAACCACCATTCGTCGCCGCCAAAGAGCAGGTGCGAATTCGGAATGCAGCCCACGCAGGCCGGAGCTGCACCGTGTCCGTCGTCAATGGCAATCGCGAAGCTCTGCGGGGCCACCAGTTTGCCCCAACGCCCTGCGGCAGAATACGCCGGGTCATAGTGCAGCCGGTTCGGATAGTGCATCGCATGGACCCAGCGCCGGATGTCGTTGTTTGCTATGGGCTCGCGGATGGACGATGAGCCGACTGGCTTGCCGAGATATTGGTCGATGTCGGAACAATCGAGTGCTTTGATGCTCATGGTCGAGGATCCTTTTCGTACCTTTTATCGTTCGATCGCAGGCGCCGGGTCTCCCCCGCACGCAGTGCTGGAAACGTAATGAACAACAGTGTACATTATATCCGCGGCCGAGCCGATCAATATCTTCAAGGAATAACCAAGCGTGAAATGGAACCGGGGACGGCCTTCCAGCTGTTTGTCCCGGGGCGGCGCTTCCGGCCTCAGTTGCCGGAACTCACTTCCGCGCCGCAGCTTTGGATAAAAGACGCGGTTTTCGCCTCACCTTCTTACCATCTGCATCACGCGGTGTTTTCCGGACGAATATGCCTTTCTCCAATATTCGATTCCATTCGTTTGCGAAGCGTTCCGCAAGCGTGTCCACGTCCTCGCCCTTGCGCTGTGCGCCCAACATAATGGTGGAAGCGATCGACC
>WNFR01000865.1_pt1 | contig 30848 bp, 31 predicted proteins | sample 5400221 | NCBI WGS metagenome assembly WNFR01 (sample SAMN13153357, study PRJNA577476) | soil metagenome | isolation source: 40 cm soil under Madrone tree | place: USA:California | collected 2016-06-14
CAGGGATTCCCGGGCGCGTTGACGAGTCTTGGGGGATGCGTGCTGGGATTCGTCCTGATGTTTATGCTTCACGTCTTTGGCGCCATGGGTGCTGGAGATGTGAAGTTGTTTGCTGCGGTTAGTTCTGTCATGGGCTTTCACCTCGTCTTGCCGACATTCATAGTTGTGGTCGTCACCGGCGGCTTGCTCGCAATTGTCGCAACCATTCGTGCCGGAGTATTCCGAGCGACTCTGCTGCGCGTCTTTCAAATTCTGGTAGGCCTTTTGCCGGGGTGGGAACTGCCAAGGTTTTCGGTGCCAGCGGATCGAAGGCACACAATTCCATACGGCGTGGCAATCACGCTCGGCAGTTTGATTTCCCTGGCAATCTTTCGCGTCTGAATTAAGACGTGACTCTCTCTTGATTGGAGAAAATAACCATGCGTAACAAACGCTTTCTATTTGTTCTTGCTGGCGCCCTGGTCTTTGGCCTACTCGCAGCAGTCTCGGTCAGTCGTTATCTTTCAAGCGCTCAGGCGTATACAAAGAATATGGATACCGTTGTAGTGGCCAAGATCGGCATTCCTGTCGGCGAAAAGATTGTTGCTGAACAACTGTCGCAAATACAGTTTCCACACGGAGCCGTTCCGGACGGGGCCTATGAAAGCGTCGACAAGCTGGTGGGGAGAGTGGCCGTTGTGAATATCGGGCCCCGCGAACCAGTCACAGACTCGAAACTGGCGGCAATTGGAACGGCTGGCGGTCTATCCGCGGTGATACCTGAGGGGTATCGCGCGATGACGGTTAAAGTCGACGAAGTGGTCGGAATATCCGGCTTTATCATGCCGGGAACTCTGGTCGACGTGGTTGTCACGATCGATCCAGGCGGACAGGGCATAAGCGGCAATCCGATATCGAAGATCGTTTTGCAAAACATCAAGGTGCTGGCAAACGGACAAAACATCGACAAACCGAAAAGCGACCGCGAGGCTGACGCAGTGCGTGCAGTCACGTTGCAGGTCACACCGGACCAGGCCGAAAGGTTGGCGCTGGCGTCGACAGAAGGAAAGCTCCAGCTCGTGATGCGCAATTCGGTGGACCAGGACGACACCAAGACAAATGGCGTAGATAAGAAGGGACTGCTGAACAACATACACGCACTTCCGATTCCGGAACCGGGCGCGCTGAAGAGCGAACAGGCGAAACCGGAAGCCAAACCAGTCGCCTATACGCCTCGAGTGCGGGTTGAACGGCAGCCAGCGGCGCCGCCAGCCGCTCCGCAACCAGCTGCTCCACGCGCAACGGTCGAAATGATCGAAGGCGCCAAAAAGCGAAGCGTGGACTTTCCATAAGAGTGCTCAGGAGCCGCCACTGGCGGACGAGCCGCTCGACACAAGGCATTAACCAATTGAAATGGCGGACTGAGGACCACCGTCTAACTAAGGAGCAGATACCATGCAAACCCGTTCGAAATCAAAGCGCGCAGTCGCACTCTTATTCACTATCATGATGGCAGCGGCGGTATCGCAAAATGCCAGCGCGCAAACAACCTCATACAGCGCGATGTTCGGGAAAGGATCCGAACCGATCGCTGTGAACGTCCTGGTTGGACAATCCCGGGTGATTAACTTCGACCGGCCAATCGGCAGGTTTTCGGTATCAAACCCGGAGATAGCCGAAGCCGTCCTCGTTGCTCCGGACCAGGTACTGGTCAACGGAAAGGGATTCGGTCAAGTCAACTTTATCGCATGGGAACAGTCGGGCGGCCGTTTTGTAATCTTTGACGTTTATGTGCGCACAAACCTGTCGCTTATCGATTCCCAAATCCGTGCGCTCTTCCCAAAAGATGACATTAGGTTAAGCCAGGCGAACGGGTCGGTGGTTTTGTCAGGGAACGTCAAAGAGCGAAAGACCATAGGCCAAGCGCAAAGCATTGTTGAGGCAGCGGGCTTTAAAGTCGTCAACATGATCGAGTCGGCAACGCAAAATGCGGCGCAGGTTCAATTGGAAGTACATGTCGCGGAAGTAAGCAAGTCCAGGTTGCGCGACTATGGAACCTCTTACAGCTCGATACCCGGCGCCGGCAGTGGCGGCTATATCAACAGCGGCGGCGGTCCCAGCTCGCTATCTTCGGCCACAACCGGGTCGGGCGTGGCCAATGTCTTAAACTCTGCTCTGTCGCCGACTCTGAATCTCCTACTCTTCAACAACTCGATCAACACCTTAGCAATGATCAGGGCATTGCGCACATCCGGCGCGATGCGCTCGTTGGCCGAGCCCAACCTTGTTGCCATGGACGGACAACAGGCTAGTTTTCTTGCCGGAGGCGAGTTTCCGGTTCCCATTGTTCAAAGCGGCGGCAGCGACAAGCCGGCGATTTCCATTGTCTTTAAAGAATACGGAATTCGTCTGAACTTCAAACCGACCATAATTGATGAAGACCACATTCGTCTGGATCTGGAGCCGGAAGTGTCGTCGATCGACTTTGCGAACGGCGTAAAATTCAGCGGTTTCACCATCCCGGCGCTGAAAACACGACGGGCCCACACAGGTGTCGAACTTCGTGACGGACAGAGCTTCGCACTTGCCGGTCTTCTGGACAACAACGAAACAAAGACAATGTCCACGGTACCATTTCTTAGTGACATTCCGGTTCTCGGCGCTCTATTCAAGTCAAAGTCTTTTCAGAAAGATCAAACCGAGTTGATGTTCATCATGACTGCGCATCTCGTAAAGCCGGTGAACCAGGATGATCTTCCTTCGCTTCGTGGAATGGACGGGCTGAAGAAGGGCTCGCTGCTCGGCGTCGAACCAAAAGGAGAGGGTATCGAAGGCAAGACTGGCTATTCGATAGGTGAAACCGTGGCAGATCCTGCGGCCAAGAAGGCCGAACCGGACTCAAACGGTACAAAGACAGCGCCCGCCGCTAAGGAAACGGTGAAGCCGGCTACTGAGGATCCAAAGGCGACAGACACAAACGGAAAAGCTGCGACGATTGCCGAGGCGGTGCAGCCTGGCCCCACAAAACCGAAGACGGCGGATGTGCCCGCCACAAGCGCGGCACTTGTTCCTGCATCGGCGACCGCCACATCGGCGCCCGTGCCCGCTCCGTAAATGAATTCCAACTTAGCGGCAACTGTTAACAAGGTGACGGGATTTTCGAAGGAGGCACCACATGAGCGATTTCGGAGTTTCGCAAAACGTAATGGACGGTAAAAGGAAAAACGAACGTGGATCGGTGCTGGCCGTGGCGGCGATCTCGATGCTCGCGATGCTGCTGGCGACCGGCCTTGCGGTGGATATAAGCCGGTTCTACAGCGCGCAAGCTGAATTGCAAAATGCAGCTGACGCCGCTGCGCTTGCGGCAGTTTCGGCGTTGAACTCGCGAGCTGCGGGAATTTCAGACGCGACAGATAATGCAGTGCAGGCTATGAATAACTACGACTTCAATAAGACTGGAGTTACCTTTCCGAGAGAAAACGTGCTCTTCGCAGTTAATTACAATGGTACCTACATGAGTGAGGCCGCGGCCCGCACGCAGCCGCACGACATTCGTTTCGTCAAGGTCACAACTCCCGCATCGCCAGTCGGAGTCTCCTTCGCCGCATCGGTCCTGGGTAGCAGCAAGAGTCTTTCTGCAACTGCAACGGCCGGCTATTCGGTGCCGATCAACGTTTTCTGCGATTTTCTGCCGGTTTCGGTGATTGACTACGGCGTTCCCCTGGCACCGGGAAACACCTATACGTTCAGAGCTGACAACCAGCAACAGATTTCTGCCGGCAACATGCAGATCCTCGCTGTGGCCGGACCGGGCGGCAGTGACGTCCGAATCGGTTTGGCTAGCGGTGTGGACGCATGCGCCCAGGCAGGCGCTGAATATGCTATTGACTCGAAGCCGGGGGGCAATACTGGTCCAGTGAAGCAGGGGATCAATACTCGCTTTGATGATTACGCAAGTGGATTGGACCCGAGCCTGCAGCCACCCGACACGAACATCAAGGAAAATATCAATTACACACAGTATCGTGATGGTTCGCCTTCGCAGGCGCCATCACATACGGGAGTCGCAAATAGAAGAGTTGTGATCATTCCGATCGTGAAGCAGGGGCAATTCAATCAGGGCCGCAATACCGTTACCTTTGACCGCTTTGGCCAGTTCTTCCTGCAATCGAGAGTCGATGGTAACGGTAATGTTTCGGCAGAGTATATCAGTGACATCGTCATCACCGGCAAAGGTGGTTACGACCCAAACGGTGGGCCAGTAGACAATCTGTCAGCCGTTCCGGTTCTTTATAAGTAGGGTGCAATGCATTCACGATTAACACAAATCCGATTACCTCGCCGGTTGCGCAGACTCCATGGACTGAAGCGCCTGGGTCGAGACGAAAGCGGTGTTCAATTGGTTGAACTGGCGATCGTCCTGCCCATCTTTCTACTTCTCTTTGCCGCAATCGCGGAGTTCTCGTGCTATTTCTACGAATACACAACGCTCGCGAAAGCAACCAGAGTTGGTGCTCGATATTTGGCGACCGCTGCAGTCAAACCCAGTGAGGACACAAATGCAAAGAACATCATTGTGTTTGGAAATGCCGCCGGAACCGGCACGCCGATTCTGACGGGATTGGCAACCTCAAACGTGACTATTACTCGAACCGGGGGCGCATCCACCGTGCCGCTAACAGTTAGCGTGCAGATAACCGGCTTTAAGCATCAACCAGTCCTTGACCTGGGCAAACTTATGAATATTCCGACGCTGTCCATGAATGTCGACGTCAAGCCCAGCGTAACGATGCGTTACTTGTTGTACCAGCCGGCCGTCTAGGGAGCGGCAAGAGAATGAGTGCAATCAAAACCACTGGAAAAGATCAGCGCGGAGCGACCCTGGTGGAATTCGCCATCGCCGCCACAGTCTTCCTGAGCGTGCTGTTCTCCGTTCTGGAGTTTGGCCGTGCGCTATGGGCACACAACGCACTCGCAGACGCGGCTCGGCGCGGGGCGCGCTACGCTGTTCTTCATCCGGCAAGCGACACAGACTCGGTGAAGAATGTAGTTGTCTATGGAGATCCGGTAGGCGGAACAAACCCAGTTGTAAACAATCTGACTACGGACAACGTTACAGTGAGTTTTTCGAACTTTGGACTTGAAACCGGCACGGTCTCAGTCAGCATAACTAACTATCAGTTTCAATTCGTCGTTCCGCTGATCGGCACGGTGATTCAGATGCCCAGCTATAGTACGACGCTAACGGGCGAGAGCGCCGGGTTGATTCCAAAAGATCTTTAACCAGAGCACGCCAATTTTCAATCATGACCAATCCATTAACATTTGTAGTGCTTAGCACCGGCCTCGAGAATTTCAAAGCGATCCGAGCAGCGCTAACCGCAGAAAGTCGGACGCAATTGCTCGCAGGTGGTAACGACGCTGACCAGGTCTACGAAGAGATTCTGCGATTGAAGCCCAATGCTGCAATCATCACACTTGGTGCGAATGCAGAGCAGGCGATTACGTTGATCAAGCGCCTGCAGATCGAATGCCCTTCCACCACGCTAATCTCGGCGGGCCAGGACTCTTCTCCGGATCTGATTCTGCGTAGCTTGCGAGCCGGTGCTCGCGATTTTCTCAGGCTCCCGATAAGTAGCGACGAGTTAAAGACCGTCCTGGATAGCACATCGGAGTTTTGCGCCGGGCAAGTTACGCCGCCGAAAAAGAAAGGGAGAATGATCGCGGTCTTTTCGAGTAAGGGCGGCTGTGGTACCACGTTTCTGGCCACCAATATTGCAGCGAGCATGAATGCGGCTTCGGTCCTCGTCGACCTGAATCTACAGGCCGGTGACCTGCCTCTCTTTCTTGGTGTTGAGCCAAAGTATTCGATGGCCGATATGGTTGAAAGCCGTGAGCGGATGGACGACGCTCTGCTGGTTAGCTATATCACGCGACACTCTTCCAACCTGGACCTTTTAGCGGCACCTCTCGAAGCTGACGCCGCCGACGAAATCGAACCCGAACATGTCTTCGAAGCGCTCGAGCGATTAAGGGAGAAGTACAACTATGTGATCCTTGATCCGCAGCATACTTTCGACTCGATCACTCTGGCCGCGCTTGACCAGGCAGATGACATCGTACTTGTCCTGACACTCGACATCCCATCAATTCGGAGCGCCCAGCGTTCATTAGAGATATTCGACCGGCTTGGCTATACGCGCAGAAAACTCAAGGTCGTAGTTAACCGATTCAGTAAGCAGATTGACCTTGATTTACGCCAGGTCGAAAAATTCCTGGGACAGAGCATCACGGGTTACGTGACAAGTGATTATCAAACTACCGTGAATTCGATAAATCTGGGTCAACCTCTGGTTCTCAGCTCGCCTGCAACTAAGATTTCCATGGAGATCAAGCGGATCGCAGCTCAGCTGGTCGGCGACGAAACGATTTTGGAGATGCCGCAAGATGAGCGACGCGGTGTGCTCAGTTCATTCTTCCGACGCGGCGGCTCGGTAAAGGAACCCGTTCGAAACACGCTCACAGAGAGATTTCATCCTTCGGTCAGCAGGTAAACAAAAATGGCCCTACGCGAAAGACTAATTCGGGAATCCAACAACGGCGTTATTTCAGGCTCGATGAACGAGGCCACAGGGTCGAATCATATTTTTCAGGAGACCAAAGCTCGCCTGCATCGTGCGTTGATCAATAGGATGGACCTAACGAAGTTGGCGGAACTGGCTCCGGATCAACTCAATGCGGAAGTTTCACGTCTGGCCGAAAGTGTGCTCGCAGCCGAAGCGCTGCCGATCTCAACGGCTGAAAAGGACCGGCTTGTAAATGAAGTGCGCCATGAGCTGTTCGGCCTCGGTCCCCTCGAGCCGTTACTTGCCGATTCGACAATTTCAGACATCCTGGTCAACTCGTACAAGAAGATATACATCGAGCGCCGCGGTAAACTGGAGTCAACCAATGTTTACTTCCGCGATGACGAGCATTTGATGCGTGTGATCGAGAGGATCGTTTCTTCCGTCGGACGAAGAATCGACGAATCGTCGCCAATGGTTGATGCCCGCCTGGCCGACGGATCGCGCGTCAACGCAATCATTCCTCCGCTTGCAATCGATGGACCGGTGCTTTCCATACGGCGGTTTGGTTCCGAGCCGCTTCGGATGCACAAGTTGATCGAACACAAGGCGTTAACGCCGGAGATCGCTCAGATGCTTGAACTGTGCGTCAAGGCACGACTCAATGTCCTGATTTCGGGGGGTACTGGCGCTGGTAAAACCACACTGCTCAACGCGCTTTCGGCATACATTCCGGAGGACGAACGAATCGTTACTATCGAAGATTCCGCTGAACTGCAGCTTCAACAGCCGCATGTCGTCCGCCTTGAGACCCGGCCGTCGAACATCGAAGGCAAAGGCGAAGTTTCACAGCGCGATCTGGTAAAGAACGCTCTCCGCATGAGGCCCGACAGAATAGTCATCGGCGAGGTCCGCGGCGGCGAAAGCATCGATATGTTACAGGCGATGAACACAGGCCATGACGGCAGTTTGACTACCGTTCACGCAAACACCCCACGCGACGCACTGTCCCGTCTTGAAACAATGATACAAATGACGGGAATGCGTCTGTCCGATCGGGCCATGAGGCAACAGATAGCTTCGGCGATCCACCTGGTCCTGCAGGTTGCTCGTTTGCAGGATGGATCGCGAAGAGTTACTTCGATCTCTGAGATAACAGGCATGGAAGGAGAGACCATTACGATGCAGGAAATATTCATGTTTGAACGAAGTGGTCTCGACAAGGATGGCAAAGTCATTGGGCGCTTTAAGGCGACAGGGATAAGACCCAGGTTTGCCGACAAACTTAAAGCTGCCGGTTTTCAACTGCCGCGGATTTCGTTCGAAGATATCTAGAGGTCGAAATGTTTATTTCGTTTTTCATTTTTACATTTTGTCTGTTTGTGGTCCTCGGTGCTTATTTGCTGGCAACCAGTGCTACCGAAGCCAAACGTGTTCGTTTGCGGCAACGCCTGCAAAACGTCCTGCTACATTCAGGATCGACAGAAGACGTTGAAGTGATCCTCGCCCGTGAAGAGCTGATGAGCGAGATTCCGGTTCTAAACCGGGTGCTGGTTGAAGTGCAGGCAGCTTTACAGTTCAAGAAGATTCTTGACCAGGCAGATCTTCAGATAACTGTCAGCCGGCTGGTGATGTTTGCGTTGATGGCAGGGATTCTTGCCGCACTCGCGGCGGCGGCGATTTCGCCATTGATATTGCTAATTGGAATCGCCGGTGTTATCGGCGCATCAATACCCTTCATTCATGTGTTCTGGAAAAGAAAGAAAAGGTTTCATCAGTTTCTCGAACAATTGCCAGACACGCTGGAACTGGTTAGCCGCGCATTACAGGCCGGGCATGCATTTTCCGAAGCATTGTTTATGGTTTCACAGGAAATGCCGGAACCGGTGGCGACGGAATTCCGGAAGACATACGAAGAGCAAAACCTGGGACTCTCGTTGAAACTTGCACTCGAAAACCTCACCCGGCGAATTCCGCTTCTTGATCTGCGGCTTTGTGTGACGGCGATCCTGATCCAGCGGGAAACGGGTGGAAATCTGGCGGAAATTCTTGAAAAGGTTTCGCACACGATCCGAGAAAGATTCAGAATCATGGGCGACCTGAAAACACTGACAACCAGTTCACGCATGTCAGCCTGGTTGCTTTGCGGACTTCCCATTTTCGTGGCGTGTGCCGTATCTGTTATGAACCCGGATTACATGAGTATTCTGTGGAAGGACCCTCGTGGCCACAAGCTGATTGCAGCCGCGCTCACCATGCAAATCAGTGGCATGCTGGTCGTGCGACGGATTCTAAACATCAAGATTTAATGGACCCCGGGGAAGTTCTCCAGGTCACTTTTCTGATAACAGCCACAAGTTTGATTAAAGCCGCAATGCAGCGGCACACGGATAATCACCATGCTTGTATTGATAACGCTTTCGACCTTCATTTGCATTCTGTTCGGTGTAATGGGTACCTATTGGCTCCTAGCACGCCCGCAGAGCGCAGCCACCGAGCGGCTGAGAAGGATGGGTGGCAGATCCAACGCCATGAGCCCGTCGCTCGACCTGGGCGACGATAACCAGGTAGCTGAGATCGTCGAACGTTTCGCTAAGCCGTTAAATCGGCTAGTTCCTGCCTCGGCCGCCGAGGTCAAGAAGATACAAAAGCAATTGATGCAGGCGGGTTTCAGGTCTGATTCCGCTCCGGGCATATATCGCGGAGCACAGGTCGCTTCGCTTGCCTTTTTTCCGGCCATCGTTGCGCTGGGGTGCGCATTTTTGGGAAAACCCCTTGATAGTGCATTAATGTGGATCCTCGGCGGATTCGTCATCGGGTTTTTCCTGCCCCGGTTTTTCCTGGCGCGGATGATCGCCGGCCGTCAGCTCAGAGTCAGATGGGGCCTGGCGGATGCTCTGGATTTGATGGTGATCTCGATTGAAGCGGGCCTCGGTCTTAATGCGGCGATGCTTAAGATCAGCGAAGAACTCAAGGACGTGCACCCGGATATCAGCGAGGAGTTCGAGATGGCGAATCTTGAGATTCGCGTGGGCAGGGAACGCGAGGAAGCGCTGCGCAATTTGGCGGAACGCACGGGCGTTGATGATCTTCGCAGCCTGGTCGCAATGCTTATTCAGGCCGATCGATTTGGCACGTCGATCGCGAAAGCGGTTCGCGTATTCTCAGACAGTTTACGTACAAAGCGACGTCAGCGCGCAGAGCAGGCTGCTCAGAAGGCCGCGGTCAAACTGCTGTTGCCGCTGGCGTGCTTTCTCTTCCCGACATTGTTTATAGCGATACTCGGGCCGGCGGCGCTTAACTTGATCGATACTTTCGGGAAAATGTAAAGGAGCAAAACGGATGCGTACCAGGACAATTATTGCAATTACGATAGCACTCTTTCTTTGTATTGGACTGTCCGCGTTCTGGAGCGCAGAGACGACGAAGTTGGACGGCGACACCGACGCAAAAATCATTGAAACCAACGGTTCGCCCACCGGCGCAAGTCCCCAGAAGAAGGGAAATGGTGTAGGCCGTTTCATCACTGCCCCGTTTCGTGCGATCGGACATCTTTTTGGTAAAGGCAAGAACAGCGCCAAGCTGGAACGCCTCACCGAAAAGGATGTTGCAAACTTCGAGACTGTCGGTACCACGCTAATCGAAGATGCGCGCTCGCCAGAGAAGACGACTCCAAACGAATCAACCGACGCGCGGGAACACTTAATCAAGGGCAAGGGTCTTTTACAGGCAGGACGAATTAACGAAGCGATCGCGGAGTTGTCGCTCGCCGCCTCGCTCGACGCGGGAATGATAGAGGCGCATAACCTTTTGGGAATCGCATTTGACAAAAAGGGTATGGCGGAAAGCGCGCATAGTGCATATGAAAAGGCAGTTAAACTTAACCCAAAAGACGCCCAGCTACTGAACAATCTGGGGTTTTCACTATATCAGGATGGAAACTATCGAGGCGCCGTGGACAAACTGAAAAAGGCGGCGAAATTGGCTCCCTCGGACGAGCGAATTCTGAACAACCTTGCGTTGGCTCAGGCGCGCCTGGGTAAATACGAAGACGCGTACAAGACGTTCGCACGTGCCGGGGGCGAACTGACCGCCAATCTGAACACAGCAACAATGCTTGAACGCGCGGGTCGGGATGACGAAGCAATCAAGTATTACGAAAGCGCGCGACAACTTCAACCCGGCTCTTCGATCGCCCTACGGCGCCTTGCGGACCTTTATCAGCGAACTGGACGCGGTGACGAAGCCCAGCAGGCACGCCGTCAGATGAACGAACTTGCAAGCAACTAGTCGTGGAAGAACCTACAAAATATTCCAACCAGATAAAGGTGAAAGAATGTCACACACAGAGATCCTTAACCGGACGGAGATTGAAGCGATGGGTCCGCCGGTGCCGGAAGAGATTGCGGACACGGACGTCGACGAAGGGTTCCTGTGCGACCTTGCGCTAAAGCATGCTGGAATGGTGTCGGAGCCAACGACCGAAGTCGTGGCCGAGCGGTTGTGTCTTCCGCGAATGTTGACAGAGTCTCTGCTTCAAAAGCTTTATCGCGAGAAATTGATAGAGGTCAAGCATCAGAACACGATGGGCTCGACCAGATATGCGATGCTGGATCATGGCTGGACCCGGCTGACCAGGATTCAGGATCAATGCGGTTACGTCGGCCCCGCACCTGTGTCGCTGAATGATTACGCACACATGATGCGTTTACAGGCAGTGCCGTCACAGCCCGCCAATCTTGATGTGGTCAAGGCGTCGTTCCGTGATTTAGTTCTACCTGACTCGCTTCTTCAGACGCTTGGTTGTGTCATCAATTCCAGACGTTCCCTGTTTCTGACCGGGCTTCCGGGAACTGGTAAGACTGCTGTAGCCGAACGAATCAACTCCGCGCTTCCAGGCGCCATCTGGATTCCGTATGCAATCGAGATAGATGGACAAGTCATCAGGCTCTTTGACAGCCATTCACATACCAGGACTTCCGCTGATAACACGCCCGCGGAATATGACCAGCGTTGGATCCATGTCGACCGGCCTCTGGTTATCGTCGGCGGCGAGTTGACGCTTGAAAACACGGACCTTGTCTGGAGCAGTGCCGCAAAGTTCTACGAAGCTCCGTTTCAAATGAAATCAAACGGCGGAACGCTGGTCATCGATGATTTTGGCAGGCAAAGAGTCGAGCCAACCGACCTGCTCAACAGATGGATCGTTCCGCTCGAGCGCAGAGTCGACTATCTCTCGTTGCACACGGGAAAGAAGATCCAGGTTCCTTTCGAACAGCTTGTCCTGTTTTCGACGAACCTCAATGAAAAGGACCTGGCGGACGAGGCTTTTCTGCGCAGGATGGGCTACCGCGCGCGCGTAGAACCGCCCACACCCGGTGCTTATACCGAGATACTAAAGCGCGCGGCATACACGCGCGGGATAAAGTGCGACCAGGCGTGTATCGATCACATCCTGAATAACTATATGATCGAGCATCGCCAGATGAAGGCATGCGAACCACGAGATTTGCTGGACCGCATCACCGACCTGTGCCTTTTCGAAGGGAGAGCGCCTGAGATAACGAATTCGGTCATCGATGTGGCCTGGCGAAACTATTTTGGGGCGGCACATGGATTCGATACTCCTTCTGATCTAAAGGGAAAGCCAAACGATGTTCTTGTTGATGCATAGTCGCCATACACGAATTAAAGGTTGAAGCGTGAACATCAAACGTAGAACGGCAAAACGAAAGAACTGGGGATTGGCGTCATTTCGTCTCGCTCTGGCGGGACTAATGGCGCTGTCGTATTGCGTGCTTTGCAACGCGCAGGAACGTCAATTCGATTCGGCTTCCAACGTCGGAGTTAACCTTTCCGGGACAGTTGCGCCGAAGATATCGCGGAGTGACGCTGCCCATGCATCGTCACCGTCGGGAAAAGTTATACGTACAAAAGCATCGGATCATGACACACTCCAGATAATAGCGGGGCGGTGGAATGCTTCGGCGGAGGTGTTGGCGCGTTTGAATGGGGTTGCGACGGATGTTGAGTTGCAGGCGGGCAGGGAAGTGATTATCCCGGCTCCGCCTTCCGTTCGTTCGGTGAAACGGTCCAGCCGCGAGGCGGCTAAACGAATTCCTGAAAACGTAGTGTCGCGGGACAGGTTGATGTTTCAGGACAAGTCGATAGTGGAAGCTGACGAGATTTGGGAAGATGCGAATGGTTATTGGTTTAAGCGGAATGGTGTGGCCAATTTTGTCGAGCGCAGTCGCGTGAAGAGTTTTGATCGCTCCGCTCCTGTATCAATAAATAATTCAGGTGAAGACACTCTTGCGAAGGTCGAAGATGTGAATGGCACGCAGCAGTTGAACAGCGAGGCCCCTGTTTGGATCTATCTGGTCGGTGGCGCGAAGGTCGAAGTGGACGAAGTGAATGAAACTGCGCAGGGCGCCTGGTATAAAAGGGGAAGCCTTTCCATTTTTATCGAGAAATCCCGCATTGAACGAATTGAACGCGAATTACCCCGACTTGCGGCAAAAGGAACTCCGGCTAAAAGGTGGAGCGAGCGCGGCTGGAGCACCGGTAATGCGAAATTGGACAACTTGATTCGACAGAACGGCGGGCGGTTTGGAGTCGATCCATACTTCATTTTTTGTGTCATGGAACAGGAGTCTCACTTTAACGCGCGCGCGCTTTCGCCCAAAGGTGCGCAGGGATTGATGCAATTGATGCCGGGAACCGCCGCACGATTCGGAGTTCGAAGGCCGTTCGATGCTTCGCAGAATATTGCGGGTGGCACACGCTATCTCAAGACGTTGCTTGCAAGCCACAACAATAGAGTTGATCTGGTATTGGCCAGCTACAATGCGGGTGAAGGTGCAGTTGCTAAATATGGACAGCGAGTTCCGCCGTATAAAGAAACTCGAGCCTATGTGAAGAAAATAAGCAAGCAATACGACAGGATTAAACCCGGTGGTTCCGACAAACCTGCACCCGGAAAGGATTCCGTGTCGAAGATTCGTTGAGTCCCATCCTGACACGAGGGGAGCGTTATGAAGAAAAGGATCCCTGGAATATTTCTCACTTTGATTTTTACCTGCTTTGGAATTGGACACGCACAGCAACGGCAGCAGCCGCTGACTAATCAGGCGGTGATAAAACTGGTAAAAGCCGGGTTTAAAGAGAAAACAGTTATCGCCATCATCGTTTCAAAACCCGCCGGTTTTGATCTGTCACCCGAAAAATTGGTTGAACTAAAGAAAAGCGGGGTCAGCGAACCCGTGATTCTTGCAATGCTTGCCCACGAAGGCGGAGCTTCGGGCGTGCAGGAAGATCTGGAAGATCAGGCATTCTTTAACGGCATGGACGATCCCACTGCCGCCGGTAAAGGCCAAAAAAACAACGACAACTCGACGGACATTTTCGGGTCGAGCTCCGGCTCCAAGGCCCACGTGAGAAGCAGGGGACCTGATGGGGCAGCCGAAAACGATACTCAAACAACCGGGAGCGCAACGGTCAGGATCATTCGTCCAACGCCGGAGGCGGGCGAAGCTCCCAAACTGGAAAAGACTCCGACGCTGACCAACAACTCCATCGTCGAGCTCGTGGAAGCTGGTTTTTCAGAGGGTACCATAGTACGTCGCATCGAAATGTCGCCCGCCGATTACGATCTCTCGCCCGCGAAACTTGCCGAACTTCGCGGGAAGCGTGTCAGCGATCGCCTGATTGCGGCTATGACCAGCGCAATGGGAGGCGCGGAGGGTGATCCAAAACCAACGACGAGGCAGTCGCCCGAAAAATAGCAACGTGCTATCGCCAGCGAAAAGTATATTTCTGGTCGGCGGTTTATCAGGCGTTTTGATGCTGACGATGTTCGTCGGATCGAAAGCAACCGGGCAGTCGGGCCAAACACCAACGAAGACCTCAGCGGAGCCACAAACTCCGGGCGGGGGGCGGAAGTCCCCGGCTCAGGAGGAGATTGGCGACGACGAAGTTATTTCTGTTAGTACCACGGAAATACTTTTGCCGGTGACGGTCCGCGATGCAAACGGACGGCTGGTAAGCGACTTGACCCGGACGGATTTTAAAGTCTTTGAAGACGGACTGGAACAACCACTAAGCGATCTTGCTTTAAGGCAGGTGCCTGTTGATGTTGTCCTGATGGTTGATTCGTCCTCAAGCGTTGCGTCGAATCTGGACGATTTTCGGCGGGCGGTCGAAGGCTTTGCTGAAAAGCTAGCCTCTGATGACCGGATCAGCCTGATCAAATTCGACGACAAGGTCGAGCTTTTGCAGGATTGGACAAGCAGCCGATACCAGTTGCATCGAGCACTGAATCGTATTACCGCCGGAGTCTTCACTCGATTTAATGACGCGTTGATGCTTGCAGGAAAAGAACAATTCTCCACATCACGTCGACGACATGCAGTGATTGTTTTAACTGATGGCATCGATAGCGGAATGGGTTACGCTCGCTTCGAAACCGCGATGCGTGCTCTGTTGGAAGCACAAGCGACCGTCTATGTGGTCAGCAATACGGTAATTGAGCGGCAGCGAAAATCGGAGGAGCTGAACGATTTGCTCGGCGGTTCTCAGTCGTCAGTGAAATTCAATCAGCTGAACATCGATGGACTAAAGCAGGGGCTGCATGTTCTGGATCTTAGCGAAAGTAATCTGGCGCAGTTGACGGACCTGACGGGTGGCAGACTGTATAAGCCGACAAGTTTCGCTGCTCTGGATGAGACCTATGCGCAGGTGGCAGATGAGCTGAGGCATCAATATGCAGTTTATTATACTCCGTTGGATAAGGCGCGGGATGGAAGGTTCAGGCGAGTACGAGTTGAGACGAAGGATCACTCCCTGAAGGTGTCTGCACGCGCCGGGTATTTTGCACCGAAGCGGTAGACACTTTGGTTACTGACCCGCTTCCTTAAGTGTCAGTTTGTACAGATTAAACCTCCCAATCCTTTCTGCCGGGCTACGCACATACCATTTGTCAAGGTTGGATAAATCCGGCTCGTCCTCGGAATCCGTCACCAGGTAACTTAAGGTTGGTTCTGCGGCCTGTGCGCGATCGAAATTATCGGTAAACGCATTATAGCGATTAATTTCTTCGTCAACTTCCTCGATAGTGACCGGACGCGGTTCGGAAGTCAGATTGAAGTTAGCGCGATCCCATCCAAAGAGAGCCACAGTGTAATAAAAATCGCGCTCCCTCAAGCTGTCACGAATGACATCTACGCTGGTCCCAGTGTAGTACATCAATTGATAGAAACGGCGTTTACTCTCCTCAAGATCACGGCCCGCGAACACGTGCATATGTCGCGCCCAAAGAACAGCATCGGGCGTCGCGGAAGGGATGTCGTCTGCCAGAAGATCCGGAACTGCAAGGACCACGGGAACTGTAGTACCCGCCTTGAGATCTGAAGCGTAAAGCTGCTTCAGCCGTTTCGATACGATCCACGACTCGTCCCGACCAGCGTTATATGGCGTATAGATGCGGACTGCCATAGATGTCTCGATTGCACCCCAGCATAAAGATGCAAAAGCTAAAGCGACCAAATAGAAGGATTTGATGGGACTCGACTCACCAATCTTTCTTCGACTTACGAGAAAGATGGTGAGTATGACGGCGAGGGCAGCGACATAATTGGCGATGAACTGTTCATAATGAATCGGCTGCAGCGTGTGACCAGTAAGTACTTGCTGATTAAAAACTACCGCAGGTAACAATGCGCAAGCCAAAGCAAAAAGCATTGGATAACGACGTAATTCATTTCGGCGTGCTAAGCAAAAAACAAGCAACACCAGGGCTGTCAGAAAGCCAATAAGTTCCGGCGGACGCGTGAGGTCGGGTTTGTGAGTCGAAAGCAGTAGCTGAGCTGTGTCCATTGCTTTCGAACGGTGTGACAACAGCCAGAAATACGGGATCAGGGTGAGAATTGAGATGCCGGCAATTCCAGATAGCGTAAGCAATGCCTTACGCCAGCCTTCAGGTCTGAAAATCAGAACGAGAAGAGACACGCAGCCCAGCCATGCAAATGCGGATGTCCACAAAAAGAAATATGAGTAAACAAGGGCAGCAAAAAACAAGCCTCCAACAAATGCGAGTATGACCGACCGTCTGAGATCTTCGGTGACGACCGCGCACCAAACGAACCCGCAAAAAAGGAAGAATAGGGGAAACGGAACGATCGGAATATAACGTCTTAAGAATGGCAGATAATTATAGGCAGCACCTTCTCCCGTCAGATATTGAATGGCGCCCTGACCCGACACAAGCGTCCCAAGGCACAGGACCATAAGGGCTCCGGCCGCAGCGAACCTGTCGTCGCCGGTCAGAAGGTTAATTAGCCAAAATAAGGCCAGGGTCGATAGAATAGCGCCGACCACCATCAGCAACGTAAATGCAGTGGATGTTTCGAGCCGGAAAAGTGCGGCCGCACCCGCAACGAGATAGGCGGGAATAAATTGAATAGAAAACAGCGACTCAGGCTGTGTTTTCCCGGGCGAGTCATCGCGCCCGGTGTATGGATCATTTCGCCGGGGCCGGCCGTCGACGAGCGCGTTGATATAAGCGGAATAGGCCACCTCGTCGGTATCGATATAGGCATAAGCACCATGCCAATCTCGCCCTTGGGTAATCCGTAAATCGATCTGCGGATAAACTGCAAGAAGCGCGACGGCAACAGCGGCCATCCAGCCCAGCCACGAGCGGGTGTGTGAATTCAAATTGTCCAAGTCAATCCGGTAACTGATTATCGGCTAAATTGAGTGTCCCGAGAGAGCTGGAGACAATCTATCATCGAAGAGCCTGACGTCGCCATTGAATTATTGGCAGGAAATCTCTCTCTCCTGTTCCTGTGAGTTGTATGACTTCGAGTACGTTGATGCAACGCCGACTCGCCAATTCGCTGTGTCAATTCGCTACATGTGTGGTTCGACACGCTAATTCGACTCATTTTGGCACACTTAACGGTGTAACTTTGAGGTCATATTTAAAGGATCGAATCCGCTAATACCAATAGTCACAGTAATTAACCCTATATTTGTCCATTTGGCATAAGTGTTGCGTATTCAAAATTCAACCTTTCGTACATCCGAGAAGGTTTGCGTTCTCCTTTCGGGATCGACACAACAATTTTGCGCTACAGCGATCTCGAGATTTCCAAATCTCGAAGTTACTCGAATGCGCATAAACTTAGCATTTCGATGAAATTTAATTTTAACGGAGAGAAAAGATAGATGCGACCTATCAAACATGTTGAGAAAGGCCTGGCGCTTGTGGCCGGCGGAGTATTTAAGGCAATACAGACTGTCAACCAATACAAACCGAACCCATCCTTTACCCCCAAATGGTCCGACAAGCCTTTGCTCAAATCGTGGCAGAAGACGAAGCCGACGCTTGGCTGGCCGCGAACGACCGACTCGCTTTGTCCTAAGTGTGTCATAGAGGCACGCGAAGCCATTTTGAGCGGCAAAAAGGACGTGGCTGACCTGATCAACGAGAAGGTGGGTGAAATAAAAGCCCAGATCATCGAACGTGACGGTGAAATCTGGATGATTAAGGATTGTCCCGTTCATGGCCATTATGAGGATATGATGGCGATCGACTCGGTATTTTTGGAGCACATCGAAAAGATGTTTCCCGGTCGCGATATCCAGTCGCATAATGACGAGAAGTTGCACAATCACGGTTCGTCGACCATTAAATACGGTCGTGGCGCGGTTTTGACGGTCGATTTAACCAATCGATGCAACATGATGTGCGATCCGTGTTTCATGGATGCGAATCAGGTCGGTTTTGTTCATGAACTGAGTATGGCCGACATCCAGGAGATCCTGGATAACGCGATCTCAATCAAACCCCGTCGTCAGATGTCGGTGCAGTTTTCGGGAGGCGAGCCGACGATTTCTCCGTACTTCCTGGAATCGATCAGGTACTCGCGCAAGGTTGGATATAACTCTGTACAGTGTGCGACAAATGGGATCGAATTTGCCAAGAGCAAAGAATTTTGTCGCGAGGCTGCCGAAGCAGGTCTTCGTTATGCCTACCTACAGTTTGACGGAATTGGTAATGACGCCAATAGTCATCGTCAGGTTGGAAATCTGTTTGACGTCAAGTTAAGGGCGATTAACAACCTTCACGAGGCAGGCGTTGAAATTGTGCTGGTGACGACGCTGGTCAACGGTATTAACAACGACCAGGTAGGGTCGATCGTTAGATTTGCCCTTGAGAATCCGAAGAAAATTGCGTTTCTTTCGTTCCAGCCTGTTTCGTTTACCGGCCGCGATGAAGAAATCACAGAACAGCGAAGGTTGCAGCAGCGCTATACACTGTCGCACCTCGCTCACGATGTAAAGAAGCAGGTTGGCATAACTGAGCCGACCAGAGACTGGTTCCCGTTATCGATGATGGGTGCGTTCGCGGATTTTGCGGATTTGGCACATGGTCCTGAGGCTGAATGGGGCCAGGTTTCCTGTGGTTGTCACCCGAACTGCGGTGTTGGCACCGCGGTGATGATCAACAAGAATACCAAGGAAATGGCACCTGTCCCACAATTCCTGAATATTCCTGGTTTGGTCAAAGACATGCAGGGAATCACCGACACCGCGCGCGGAAAGTGGTTTTCGAATTTCATGATGGGCTTGGCGTTGCTGAAGAACTATCAGCCGTATGGTGCGCCAGAGAGCTTGACGCTGGTCGATATCCTTAAGAAGTTTGACAAGTCATTTGGATTGAGCGGCAAAGACTACGGTCGCGTGGATGGCAAGCGCACAATTGAAGACATTGAAAAGCGGCGTTCGGATCCCTGGAACTTCCTGTTTATCGCCGGAATGTGGTTCCAGGATCTGTTTAATTACGATTTCCGCCGCACGGAGATGTGTATCATTCCTTATGGTACGCAGGAAGGCGAGATTTCGTTTTGTGCTTACAACACTGGAATTGGCTGGCGCAATATTATTGAAAACATGCACCAGAATGCCACGGTTGCGAAGTGGTACCAGGAAAACGGCCGGCACGAGATATTTGCTAAAGGCAAGGCTGTCCAACTCGACGATGCTTCGCACAATATGATTCTGAATGAAGTGGACCTTTCGAGGCCGAACAAGCCGCAAATGGAAGGACCAAAGACCGCTGCTGAAGAGGCCGCAATGATGCGCAAACTCTACAATCAGATGGTCCTTCAGAAGCAGGAACTGACAAAAGGCAACAACGGCGACAAGCCGGTACAGATCAAAGGTTTGAGTCGCTCGAAGGACACGACGACAGCGTCTGTTTAGGATGTGCGGCCTGGTTCGTGTTAGGCAGAATTGAACGACCCCGCGGGTGGCGAAAGCTAACTTGCGGGGTCTACTTTCGCGATTAAAAGGTATTTCAAGCAGGAAATGATGCCATAAAGGCATTCTACGCTTGACCGGATCGCGTTCCGCAATTAAATTGTACAGAAGGTATTTTGTGCCTTGAAACTGGCAAGTTAACCTAAAAGGATTACGGAGAAGGAATGGCAATCGTTAACGTAAATCAGGGAGAGTCGATTGAGAGTGCTCTTCGACGCTTTAAGCGCCGTGTGATGACCGAAGAAATTATCAAAGATGCGAAGAAGCACGCTTTCTTTATGCCTCCCGGGCAGAAGGCCAAGCTGAAATCCGCGTTGGCCCGGAAGCGAAACAAGAAGAAATCGCGAAGGCCAACTCCCCGCGATTAGTATTTCGATGGAGGTATTGGGCGGATCATTTGATTTACGGTAATTGATCCGCAATTACAGCCGGTAGATATTCAGATATATCACCGAACCGTCCAGGCGAATATGGGGGCCAGGTCACCGAATGCCATTTAGGCGGAAACGACCGGGACCCCAAACGCTTAGCCGGTTCATTTTTTATGACACGTATTCTTATTACAAACGACGACGGTATCCATTCGGATGGGATTCGAGTACTCGAACAAGCACTTCAAGCGATTGGCGACGTATTCGTTATAGCGCCCGCGTCCGAAATGAGCGGCGCATCACATAGTCTTACGCTGGCTCGCCCGCTTCGAATACGGCATATCGACAATCGGCACTGGTCAATCGATGGAACACCGACTGATTGTGTCACCCTGGCATTGAATCGAATTTTGTCGTCGGAGCAAATGCCTGATATTTGTGTTTCGGGCATAAATCATGGCGCGAACCTCGGTGACGACGCTACTTATTCGGGCACCGTTGCAGGTGCATTAGAAGCGACGATTTTTCGTGTTCCCGGAATCGCGGTTAGTCTTGTGGCTCGTGACAATTGGGATTTTACGGCCGCCGCTCAGATTGCGGCAATCGCTGTCGAAAAAACTCTGAAAGATGGACTGCCCGAAGGGACGTTGCTGAATATCAATGTCCCCAGGGGAGAAATCAAAGGCGTAAGAGTAACCAGACAGGGAATTAAGAACGCTAAAACGCTGGTGAGCGAGCATATCGATCCTCGTGGGAAGCCTTATTACTGGATTGGCGAGGAATATTTTCGATTGGATGCGGAAGACGGGACTGACTATAAGGCGATCGAGGAGGGATATGTTTCCGTCACCCCGCTTCGTGCTGATATGACAGATCACAGGTCCCTCCAGGCGCTGGACACCTGGAATTATATCGACGCCTCCGAAGTATTGCAGAAGACTTAGATACTGATCCCGACTTCAGGAGCAGGTGTAAACTTTTGAGCTCGGCGCCCCTTCAACCAGGCAATCCACAGGCAGAATATCGAATTCCTCGAGAGCGAATGGCCGATAATCTTCGGGACCATTACGGGATTCGCGACACACGCGTGCTTGATGCAATGCGGAGCGTCCCGCGGCATTTTTTCGTCCCTGAGGCTTTTCGCGGCCGCTCTTATGGCGACCATGCACTTCCTATAGATGCTAATCAAACGATTTCGCAGCCCTTTATTGTGGCAAAAATGACCGAACTCCTCGAGTTGGGACCACACAGCCGCGTGCTGGAAATTGGCGCAGGATCCGGATATCAAACGGCAATTTTATCGCGTGTCGCGGGGCAGGTGTTTGCAATCGAACGTATTGGCGATCTTGCCCGGCAAGCGCAGGCACGAATTCGACAGTTGAATATCTATAACGCCACCGTCAAATGTTTCGATGGGACGTTGGGTTGGAGCGCAAATGCCCCATACGATGCGATCCTGGTTGCGGCTGGAGGACCCGTGGTTCCGGTACCCCTGGTAGATCAACTAAAAGTTGGTGGGAAACTGGTGGTTCCTGTGGGTGCAACCAGAGACGCGCAACGGTTGATTCGTGTAATCAAGGACGAAGTCGGAATCAGAGAAGAAGATCACGGACCGTGCGCATTTGTGCCGCTGATTGGCCAGTTTGGCTGGACTCAGAACTGAGATACGAGGTATTTCTTGATCGCGAAAATCATTGGAATTTTGTCGGCATTTATCGTTGCCGTGATTTCTACCTTGGGGTATTCCGGCATAGTGCTTTTGATGGCGATTGAATCGGCTTGTATTCCGTTGCCTTCAGAGATCATCATGCCGTTTTCCGGTTACCTGGTTCATACTGGACAGTTCAACCTGTGGCTGGTTGGCCTGGCCGGAGCTGTCGGATGTGTGTTGGGATCCCTGGTGGCATATTATGTTGGCATGTATGGCGGGCGTCCGCTAATTGAAAAGTACGGCCGTTATGTTCTGGTGTCTCATCATGACCTGGACCTGGCGGATCGGTGGTTTTCAAAATACGGCGAGGTCATTGTTTTCGCCAGCCGACTGTTGCCGGTGATTCGAACATTCATCGCGTTTCCCGCGGGGATTGCGCGAATGAATCTCAAGCGTTTTGTGATTTACACGTTCCTGGGGTCACTGCCGTGGTGCATTGGACTGGCTTATGTTGGGCAGCTTCTGGGGGAACAGTGGGACAAGAATGAAGCACTCAAGAGCTGGTTCCACCGCTTCGATTTTGTAATTGGCATAATTGGTGTGCTTGCGGCAGGATGGTGGATTTGGCGGCATGTCAAGAATAGCCGCGTTTCAACGTCCAGTCCTGCTGAAAAAGCGGCTTCAGCGGACGAGTTGTAAATCTTTCTGTCGAAACCACTTCCGAACGTCGATTTGACTTAGCCGTGACGCTAACATACAATCCGCAAGTTTGACGGGGCGTGGCTCAGCCTGGTAGAGCGCACGGTTCGGGACCGTGAGGTCGGAGGTTCGAATCCTCTCGCCCCGACCAATTAAATCAAGTAAATGCGGCTGCCAACATTGGCGGCCGTATTTCGTTTTGTGGCAACGACGATGAACCACCGGAGTCGTGAAAAGCAGGCCTGTTCGGTCCGGCAACGGTAATGATGCAACCAGACCAGGTCACGGCGTTGTTTGAGCAGTTTGGGTATCGAGAACCCTGCTAAACCATGAATTGGAGAAAGCTGACATTGATCGATGACAAAAGATCGATGACAAAAATGCATTGACTCTTACTGTAGCAAAATGTAAAAGGTGACTGTTCGTGTTTGTTTTCACGGCCATGTCGTGATTTGAAAATGAACATCGGATGGGAACACAGTTGGACGCAGAGCTTTTAGTTGTACATGTCACACCCGAAAAGAAAGGACATCAACATGGGTAAAGTAATTTACTGTAACAAGGTCAACCCCAGTTCCGAATGTAACCACGTAATCCGTGGTGAAACTGAAGAAGATGTTCTCCAACAAGCCGGAATCCATGCTCGGGAGCATGGCCTGGAGCCAACGCCAGAGTTAATCGAAAAAGTTAGAGCTTCGATTGAGGATGAACAGTCCGCTGCGGGGGCTTGAGTCGATATTAGAGAGGAGCATATCGAAGACATGCAGCGGATGCGCGAATCAGCTTGTATTTTATCTTCCACATACCGAGAGCTTTGCTGGTGCCAGGCGTGAATCCGGGAGATAAGTACGGGCGATTATTGATATCCGTCGCGGGTATTACTGTGTGTTCGGCGCTCTGAGGATTTTTCCCTGATATAAGTCTTCACCCGTTTAATCGCAAAGTACAGGCAAAGGAGATAATCGCGTACCCCCTATTGAGTAAACAAGCATAGAGGCAATTGAGTGCTATGCGAATATTACAGATAGCAATAGGCATAATCCTTTTAGGTGGTGCGGGGTGGACCACGGTTAAGACTTATAAAGGACGCGGCACGTCGTCATTTCTCATTCTCGCCTTCGCCATCTTTCTCGTAGCTCTGGGTTTGGTCTTCCTCTTTGGCGCTTTCAGGCCGTTGCTGCAGGACTTCAGGATAAGCGGAGATTGGATCAAATGAAGTCGGAGTGTGCATGCAGCTGATGCCGAGCGTTCGGTTCTTGCGGTCCTTTTTTATTATCTAACCCCTCGCATAACCCCGCCGGCGGCTCAGCTCCAACGTCAGCTGGCTAATAGGATTAATCGAAATTAAACAGAATGAGATTGACAATCCGACGGCATGTAACTATAAGGTGTACATCCACGCGCTTACGAACAACCCCGACAACCCTTGCAGCTTGAATTTTACGCTCGAAAGGATTGACACTATGAGAAAGAATCTCCACCTTGTCGTTTTCGCCCTCCTGGCAATTACTACTCTCTGCAACGCACAGACGGACCCGGCCTCGAAGGCGAAGCCTGGTACTGCAGCCGGAAGCAGCGTTGACCAGGCGATTGTAAGCAAATCCAAAGAAACCTGGGAGGCCTACAAGGGCAAAAATATTCCGGCAATCAAAGAACTTACTGCCGAGGATTATGTTGCCCATACTTTGGCAGGGCCTTCAAATTTGCAAAAGGATATTGCTACCATCGATAAGCTCACCATCGAAGCTTACACGCTAGATGATCCGAAGGTTTCGATGGCTTCGAAAGATGTAGCTATTCTTCGGTATAAATGTGCCCTCAAAGGATCGTATGATGGAAAAGCGCTTTCGCCAGTTTATGCCACTGAGGTTTGGGTAAACCGCGGAGGTAAGTGGCAGATAGTTTCTTACACAGAAACGCCTGTGAACTAGTAACTCAGGTGAGATTGGCATGAAACAGCGCGAAGTCCGTGTCTGCGTTCGAAGAGCGCTCCAACAAATAAGGGAATGTTGTCGCGCGGAGAATTGAGGCTTGATATGGGGCAAGTCAACGAGCCGCGACAAAATCCGAGGGTGAACAAAATCCACGGGCTCAACCTGCGTTACCTGGAATTTCAATGTCCTGTTGCGTGCGGTGAGTGGAAGGCTCGCTGCTCGGAGGTGGGGATTTTTGTGTCCGGTGGGTGAGCGGGGAAATGCTGAGTAGACGCGCGGGCTATTCAGTTTGAGCAAACAAAGGAGGTTGGACTATGGCAAGCGCAACGCAGTTTGAGATCGGTTCAGTAGTGTCTCTGTGGCGTTATCCCGTCAAATCGATGATGGGAGAGGAACTGAACGCCACTGAGGTTACCGAACGCGGGCTGCTTGGGGATCGTGCGTATGCTCTCGTTGACAGCTCCGACGGGAAGGCGGCGACGGCCAAGAACCCGCGAAAATGGCCGAGTCTGTTTGATTTCCGCGCCACGTTACTCGAGCCGGCGCATGCGGCCGCGGAAGTCCCTTCGGTCCGAATCGCGCTCCCCGATGGCACTATTGTCAACAGTGACCGGGGTGATATCGACCAAATCCTGTCGAAGGCCGTCAACCGTGAGGTGACATTTCGTGCAGCCCAGCACGCAGCGGTCGACGCTGAGGAGTACTGGCCGGACATGGATGGCCTCGACCACCGCGACGCGGTTACTGATTTCACGCTACCTGAGGGGACGTTCTTTGACGCTGCCATGGTGCATCTATTAACGACGGCCACACTCGATCGCCTGCGTGAGTTGTACCCGCAAGGCCGCTTTGAAGCCCGGCGGTTTCGTCCGAACATCGTGCTGCAGCTTGCCTCCGATGAGAAGGGCTTTGCGGAGAATGCCTGGGTCGGTCGCACGCTTGCCATCGGGACGGCGGTGCGCTTGAACATCACCGCACCGTGCGGTCGTTGCGTGATGACCACTCTCGCGCAGGGGGATCTCCCGAAGGATCCGGGAATCCTGCGCACTGCGGCCCGACATAACCAAGTCAACGTCGGTGTGTATGCTGCCGTAACACAGGGAGGCATAATCCGCCGTGGTGATGCTGTCAGGATTGAGTAGCCTGACCAAGTCTACTCTGATGATGCGAAGCCAGGCACCGGCTTGCACACAACGCTGTTTCACTGCGCTTTGCGATGCGCGTGAAGCCAACCGTTGCGTTCCTCTTCGCCTTAGGTGCATAAATGGTCGTCGAATTCAAGAAGATGGTTTTCCGGAAGAAGCGCATCAAGCGGAATTATCCAATCGGGGATGTGTACGAGTTCGTCGGACGGAACTCCTAAGCTTGATTTCCTGGACGAAGCAGGTAACAAATAACAGTCGATCGTCAAAGTTGATCGGGGAGGAGAGATAGATGAGTACAGATGCAGGTACGAGGAGTTCCGTCGTGTGTTCGGTCGCGCCTATGCTGTCGGTTCGTGGTGGCTCGCGAGCGGTCGAGTTTTACAAGGCGGCATTTGGGGCGAATGAGGTCTACCGTGTGGAGGATCCCGGCGGTTCGGTGGTGTCTCGGCTATCCGTTGATGGTGCCGAGTTTTGGCTGAGCGATGAGTCGCCAGAGCATGGTAACTTCAGTCCGGAATCGCTGGGCGGTGGCACTGCTCGGATGATTTTGACCGTGCCGGATCCTGATGCGATGTTCGCGAAGGCACTTGCGGCAGGCGCCCGAGAGGTGTTTGCGGTAGAGGAAGCATATGGCTGGCGCCTGGGCCGCGTGGTCGATCCATTTGGACATCATTGGGAGATCGGGCATCCACTTGAGTCGTGAGTCACTGGCCCGCGGAATTGTTGGTTCACTTAATCTTGCCAGCAGGAAGTACACAATATGAGAAACGGCCAGTGCCCCAAATGCGAATCCGTGGAAGTTCATGTTGCGAGCACAATCCGAAACGAATTTGTAGTCCCGTTGGGCGTTTCTTCGCTTGTTGGATCAGCTACAAATTTATATGTCTGCGTGCGATGTGGATACGTGGAGATATATATTCAGGATGCAGCGGACCTTCCAAAGATTGCAGCGAAATGGCCAAAGGTCGCTGGTTAAGGACTCGCGGGCATCTAGCTTCGCACTTCGCGCTTGAGCACGCATATGACTTGAGAGCCGGACAAAATGTCAATGAAGGCATCCAGGTTTCTCCCCACCAGGATTCAGGAATCAGTACGCTGCTTATCTCATCCCAAAACTCTTCGAGGGTGGAAAGGTTGTGGCCATCGATGACGTACTCGCATTTGACCATAGTTTCTATTCACTTGAATTTCTATGGATTGAAATCTGCCATAACAATGCCGAACTGATCGCGTAATATTTTCAAATACTCTTCCTGACTCGATATAGTTCGCTCTTCGCGGCCGCCTTTTTCAGTTGTGCTGATGAAATTCATGTCGCTGAGCGTTATGCGCCCTGTCTCAGTTGCCAGCGAGCAGATGCGGCGTTTCGTGAAGTGTGATTGAGGCGAAGTCTGGTGGAATCTGCACATCTCCGCAAAATCCTCAAATGCGCAGGCACTTAACGTAAAGCGATATTGTGGGTTCCATTCAGTATTATCAGCACGCTGCATGAGGACCATTTGAGCGCCATCCGGTAAAAGACGGTACGCTCGGTTATCTTGCACCTGGTCACTAAGTTCATCAAGAAGGAGCGGTTCACGAAATGAATCGCCAAAGCCCACATCCACGAGCCAACGCTGCTCTAAGGAAACCATCAGCGTCATGTGGTCGAAGCGCGGTCCAAAGCCACCGTCCGGATTCGCAACTTCGGCGGAGAGCATGGTGACGTTAAAGCCTAAGGCGCGAAGTAATGCGGCAAATAGACCGTTGGCTTCGTAACAGAAGCCGCCTCGGCGGCGCTCGACTATTTTGGTGAACAGGGCTTCATCTTCCAGAACGATCGGCTCCCCGGCGTGTATGCTCAAGTTTTCAAACGGCACAGTTAACAGGTGTGCGCGTTGCAACTCGCGCAAGGTCCTGGCGCAAGGGGCAAGAGTGCCGCGATAGTTTATTCGTTCGAGATAGGCCTTGATGTTAAAGTAACTCATTGCAGTGCTGAATATCCTCTCGACAAACGGATCCAGCGGCAACTGGCTTGTATTCTAAATTAGGGAGTGGTTAACCGCCAGTGTAACTTCGAGCCAGTGCAGCGAAGTGTTATGGGACAGTGCCGATTGAGGCGGCGAATTCAGTGGCAGTTCGCTCGATATTTCTTGCCTCGGGAAGTAACTCGATCAATTCGCGCGGTATTTGTGAGGCGCCGATCCAGCTACCAACAATTTGCCCGGTCATTGAGGCGATTGTATCCGTGTCTCCACCCGCTTCGATTGTGCTGTGAAGTACATCGGTAAACGACAGGCGAATAATGGAACCAGCAGCGTACAATGCCAAAGGAACCGAATCAACCACGTACCCGGAGGACCCAAATTGGCTGGCAACTTCTGCGACAGTCAGGTCATTTGGAAGACAGGAGAGTTCAATGATGCGGTCTCGAACTCGCGAATCCGGCAGAACGGAGCTGATGTCGTTGAGCAACACATCAGGCGACGACGATTGCCCGAAAGCGAGCGTTCGGATCGCCAGCACTATTGCCAGCGCACCCACATAGGCTTCTTCATTGTGATGGGTTAGACGACACACGTCGCGGATGATGTGACGCTGTTTAGTATTTGCTGGATCAAGAAGGAACGCGAGCGGAGCAATCCGCATTGCCACGCCATTACCTGCCGACATTTCGCCTCTGGCGCCAGCTAAAGCCCAGTGAGCTCCCGCATCGAGGTCGCGAAGTGCTTTGAGGGTGCTGGCACCAATGCCAGTGATTCGCCGAGCTCGGAACCACAGAACGAACCCTGCTGCAATTTGTTCAGGTGAAACTTCACCGGCCCGAATGATCGATTCGCAAGTTGCGAGGGTAAGTTGTGTATCATCGGAGATTGACCAATCGGTGGATTTTCGGGATTGAATTGAACCTGGTTGTTGTTCGAACTGGCCGCCTATCGCATCGCCGATAGCTCCGCCGAGAATGCAGCCAAGAACACGATCAGAGAACTGCGCTGTTCTACCGATTAGAGGCATAACCGTCTCGTGTAGGGAAATCGACGTATTATCCCCTGGTGTCTGGAACTCGAGTTCTGCAAAACGTCATTCTTCCAAGGAGGCTGATACAGGAAATAAAGATCGCCGTTGCGAGAACGACCTCGAATAAGTATTGGGGCTGCGGTTGGTAAACGGCATACCACAGTTTCTCGATGGCCTGCCAGCTGACCATGGGGACATCGAAAGCGTAGCGAACTGCGGTCAAAGACAAATAACCCAGCAGGTAAATGACTCGTCCAGAGACAAGGGTAGCCAACAGAAGACTCCACCAACGATTGATGAGAAGGCCTATGGATGCAATAAGCAGCATCATTGGTACCAGCATCACAGCGGCAGGGTTCCAATGCTCGGGATATGGCCATTGGCCCACTGCCATTGCCGCTTGTGCCTGAAGTTCAACTTGTCGTACGTACATGGCGCGGACAAGAAGATTCAGAATGCAAGCTGCAAAGACTATAGCCCGTGGGCTTAGAAATGATTTCAGGTTCGTGAGTTTATCTGGATCGTTCGTCATTTTTCTTCCTTTTAGCCGAAGAAGCAGACTGCGACACGAGCTGCGAGCGTAAAAGCTATGCCGAAACTTATTCTAAGTTTCATCACGTACTCCGTATTTAATTAAAGCTGGGTTATGATACATCTCGTCGATTCGATTGAGGCTTAACTTCAGGTATGCTGCAAAGGCCTTCACCGGCGACGCCTTGCGATACCCATTTCAATCGTGAGCCCGACGGTCGAATACTGCGTTTAAACTTATCGGGTAACTAATATAACATGAAGTATCTTGGACTATTCCCATTCATGGGCATTCGCAATCGGGGTCCCTTACCGAGATAAATCGATCGAGTTGATATCAATTATGGGACTTGATTTTGTTGAGTTGATAATGGCGTTCGAGGAGGAGTTTGATATTTCGATTCCCGATGCTGATGCGTCAGAACTGGCGAGTCAGCGCAAAGTTGTCGACTATGTTATGAGTAAGATTCCGGGATTAACCAGGGAACAGGTTACCGAAAGAGTTCGGCACATTATCGAAGAGGAAACGTCAGTCGATGACTTCTCTGAGGATGATCATTTTTTTTACGATCTGCATATAAATTGAGGGAGTTGTTATAGGATCGAGCGATCTAAGTCAGGCACGACAACTGGCGATGGTCTGGTTTTGAAGATGCAACTTATGGAAATCATCCTGTGCGCAGTTGAAGGGTCGCTTGCCGATGCATGGGAACAGTTCTGTGGGGATCTGGAGTTTGTAGAGGTTCACCACGGTTCGATCATCGATGTCGAATGTGATGCTGTGGTGAGTCCCGCCAACAGTTTCGGATTCATGGACGGTGGGATCGATGCGACTTACATGAACCATTTCGGTTCACAGATTCAAACGGCCGCGCAACGTCAAATTCAAGAACACCATGGCGGGGAACTCGTGGTGGGAAATGCCGACATTGTGGAAACAGGCGATTCTCGAATTCCATTCCTTATAATTGCGCCGACTATGCGTGTTCCAATGGTGCTGGTAGAGTCGGTGAATCCCTATCTAGCATCAAGAGCTGTGTTTAGATTGATCACTTCCGGGACATTCTCATCCGGAACCTATAAAGGCCAGCCGATTGCAGGACATATTAAAAAGATAGCATTGCCCGGGCTTGGTACCGGCGTGGGGAAAATCGGGCACAATACCTGTGCACACCAGGTGCGAACCGCGATCAATGACGTGTTGCTTGGACACTTTGCTGCGCCTCGGTCGTGGGCAGAGGCGAGCGAAAGGCATCAGTTGCTTTATACAAGTAAGCTGAGACGGTTGCAGAATTGAAGTCTTGCACCAATAAATTGCGCCTTGGATTTTTATTTGCTTCCGGCGCATCAATTATCGCTGAATTTGAAAGGTTGGTGTTCCGAAAAAAAGCGCATTAAACGGAGTTATTCAGTAGGGGAAATATACCGGTAAGGTCCCACAGTAGCTGGCGGAAATCAGTAGAGAATTGGTGAAGCATGGCTAAGGACTGGTCCCCCCCGGAAAGCGTCCGACGGTGGTCGATATTGTCCGAACTCGGCGTCAATTGGATGTGGAGAATTAATTTTTTGGATTGAGATAAATTCGTCGAGCGTGCTTTAATGCGATTCAGGGAAAATGCTTCTAACTAGAATTCTTGAAGGTGTGGTCCACA
>WNFR01003542.1_pt1 | contig 30841 bp, 26 predicted proteins | sample 5400221 | NCBI WGS metagenome assembly WNFR01 (sample SAMN13153357, study PRJNA577476) | soil metagenome | isolation source: 40 cm soil under Madrone tree | place: USA:California | collected 2016-06-14
CATCAATACACTGGGACTTTCGGACATCTGAGAGCTCCTAATTGGGATTGACGGCTTAGCGCGGCAAGGCGCGACCCGCGCAGGGTCGCAAAGACCGCCATTAACCAGATCTTCGGCGTCTATTGTATGGTCGGCAAGCCGTCCACGAAATACTCTTCCACGATCAGAGGTAGATGTCTAACTCAAGGCCAAGCAGATTGAATTAACGCTTATGAGGCAGCGCCCAGAGGCCAGCGCGAGCAGTTGCCGGGCGGCGCGAAAATTCCTTCTCGCCATATCGGGGGGATAGGTTTGTTGTAATGGTCATGATGTCACCGGAATTGGATTGGGAACTTGATTGTTTTTTTTGGCTGCGTGCTCGTCGAGCGTTGTCAGCCACGACTCGGTTATCGATGTAGCGCTCTGTGCACCTTTTTTCTTCGCATTGTCAGCACCTTGCGCATCGGGCAGCAGGCGACTGGCGGCTGCTAGCAACATCGACGCGACACCCGGAAACAATGCATGTATTTTGACTGCGACTTTTGCAGGCAGCGTGATTATTAGCTCCGCCTTGCCGTATTCGCAGGCATTCACGATCTGGCGGGCAGCGCGATCAGCATTGATCGACAAGCCGGGCGCAGCGTCGGTCAGGACAAACCAGGTGTATTCCGCGCGATGTTTGCCCTTGAAGTCGGCGTTCCTTGGGCTTCCCGTACGCATCAGTCCGGGATAGACCGCGGTCACGTAAACGTTGTCCTTTATGAGCTCGGCGCGGAGACCTTCGGAGAATCCGGCCAAAGCGAATTTTCCAACCGAGTACGGCAGCAAGTGCGGAACGCTGATTTTTCCGCCGATTGAGCTGATGTTGATGATTCTGCCGCTGCGCCGCTGCCGCATCGTCGGAAGTACCGCCATAGTGGTATGGAACGGAGCCCAGAAGAACACATTGAGAGCTTCTCGATATTCATCCGCCGTCATCGTGTCCATAGGGCCGACTGTCAGCGTTCCAGCATTGTTGACAAGGACATCGATTTCGCCGAACTCCTGGCGAACGTCGATAATGGCCTGCTTTACCTGAGTTTCGTCTCGCACATCGCAGGGACGGACAAAAACTGTTCCATGTCCTGCCAATAATTGTCGTGCGCGTTCGAGCGCCTCGGGGTCGCGGGCCAGCAGTGCGACCTTTGCTCCTCGACGCAGAAATACGCGCGCCATCGCGAGGCCTAGCCCCCGCGATCCGCCGGTGATCACCACCACCTTGCCAGCGAGTTTGTAGCGCAACGCTTGCCGTACTCCCCAGTAGCCCAAACCAACGCCGACCGCAGTTCCGGCGCCCAGGGCGAGGGTTGCTCCTCCGGCGATAGCTCCGCCGAAAATGATTCTTCGCGCGATTGTGCGGGTGAGTGTCATGAGGTCAACTCTAAGGTGCGTTTTCAGCTTTAACCGGTCTTACGAGTTCCCTGGTTTCGTCATCGGGTTCCGGAACGTCCGGCTCTGGTTCATTGGAACCGGGCTGGCGTGGAGGTTGTGGCTGCTGATCGTCACCGGGACGGCGCTTTCGTTCTGAACTCTTCATAAATGTCTCCGTTAAGAGTAAAAGCTATTCTCATAGCAGGGGTGGCTGTATCGGTTACACACTGTACGGCTCCTGCGAACGAAGCTGTAATGCAGATAGGTGAGCAAACAAGACGTGTTCAGGCAGCCCGACGAAGCTTCCTGATTTGCCGGGCTACTACCTGCAGGTCTGCAATGAAGGCCTGCTTCTGCTCGCGCCGCGCAGCATCATCCTGAGCCCGCAAGATGGAAGACGGGTGTACGGTCGCCATAACAAACGGCGCGAGTGGCGAAAGCACAAACTGACCGCGTTGCCGCATTACGCTGAATTCTCTTCCCAATAGCTCCTGGGCGGCGGTGGCGCCCAAACAGATCACGACTTGCGGCCGGATCACGGCAATTTCGGCGTCCAGCCAGGGACGGCAAGCTCTTATTTCCGAATACTTGGGCTTTTTGTGTATGCGGCGCTTGCCGCGTTCATCCGGGACCCAACTGAAGTGCTTGACAGCGTTGGTGACGTACACTTCGTCGCGATCGATTCCGGCAGCTTCCAGAGCCTCGTCCAAAATCCTGCCTGCGGGACCCACAAAAGGATGCCCTGCCAAGTCTTCTTTGTCTCCCGGTTGCTCGCCTACGAGCATGACTGAGGCGTGAGCGGAACCTTCGCCGAAAACAGTCTGCGTGCCCTTTTTCCAAAGATCGCAGGCACGACAACCTGCGGAGGCCTGCCGCAAACTCTCGAGAGTAGGATTTGGAGGAATCAGGGCGGGCACATTCGCTTGAGAATTAATTCGGGCCATGTTGCGGTTTGATGAAAATGCGCCTGCAGAATTTGTTTTAGTTCGACAGCGTACCATCAGGCATCTGAAACAATAGGAAATCAGAACAGTCTCACGAAAATACAGTCGATACTGTATTGGCTATTCAGAGTTTTAGCTTTAACGTCTGCTCGGAATCGGTGCTTGCCATTTTGGGGAGTAATGCTCGCGCGCTGCATCAACGAGGGCTGCAACCGTCCGTTGTACTCGTTCGCCGAGGGACGACTGTTTCAATTCGAGGTAGTATCCATCTCTCTGGCCGCCAGTGACGAAAAATCAGCACCATTCGACGAGAAGCCGCAGCGCGAGACATTACACCTTTGGCTTTGTGGCCAATGCGCCTCGACAATGACGGTTGTCCTTGAGCCCGCGCGAGGCGTGAAGCTCATTTCGCTGGAAGAGAGAACTACTCTAGAGGAACGTAATTCCAACGAGAGGAAGGCACCGTCTTCTGTCGGCCTTCCTTCAACAAAGGAATGTTGAAGGTGGCCGTGAGTGAGCCCGGAGTGAGCCAATGTACGATTCGGTGAAAGAGCACTCATTTACGCGTAAGATTTACACAGAGCGTACATTCTGTGAGTCGCTGTCCGTCTCACAGAGAAGAGCTTGGGTTTGGCATTCTCGATGCAAGCTGATTCTCAGGCTTATGCGGTAGATTGTCTTATAGAAGCCTCGATATCCCGGTGGGAGGTGCGGTATGGCAACATTTCGGATCCTGGTTGCAGATGATCATGAGGTAGTTCGCAAGGGGCTCATCTCCCTGCTGCAGGCTCAGCCCGATTGGCAAGTCTGCGGAGAGGCGGCTGATGGTCGCGAGGCTGTGGATAAGGCCCAGCAACTCAAGCCCGATGTCGTAATTCTGGATATCGGAATGCCCAGTCTCAACGGGCTGGAAGCAACGCGCCAAATCCTGAAGGTAAATCCGCAAGCGCGGGTGCTAATTCTTACTTTGCACGACTCGGACCAGGTTGTCCGCGAGGTGTTAAACGCGGGGGCCCGCGGATTCCTATTGAAATCAGATGCGGCTCGAGATCTGGTTGCAGCCGTGGAAGCGCTCCGTCGTGACAAGACGTATTTCACGTCAAAAGTCGCCACAATGGTTCTGGAGGGATATCTGAAGGGCGGAACGCCTGGGACGCCGGTTACTACTCCCGGCAGAAATCGGCTGACTCCTCGTGAACGCGAAATCGTTCAATTGCTCGCGGAAGGAAAGAGCACGAAGGAAGTTGCGGTTGCGCTGGGACTGAGCGTGAAGACGGCAGAAACGCATCGGTCAAACATTATGCGCAAGCTTCAGCTGCATTCGGTCAGCGACTTGGTGCTTTACGCTGTGCGCAATAACATTGTGCACGTTGTGCAGGCCGGAATCGAGTAGAGTTTCTCGACAAGAAAAACCGGCAGCTCCAGTCGGCGCTGCCGGTTCTGTGTCTTGCATCGCAGGTCTCAGGCGACACGCTTTTTCCGCGTAGTGGTGCGGGGTTGGATACTTTCTTCAGCGTCAGTTTCCTCAGCCTCAGCTCCCCCTTCGGCCTCGACATTGATGTCCTCGGCCAGTTGAGTGAGCTTGTCGTCGGTTTCTTTCTCTTCGTCGAGCGTCTTCTCTAGCAGTGAAGTCGCTTCATCCTCGCCCAGCAGATTTGCATACGTCCGCACGGTGCCGTAGCCAGCTATCTCGTAGTGTTCCACGCGCTGGGCGGCAGCGATGATGGCTGCATCTTTCACATCTTCTTGCATGTCCTCGTCGAGCACTTCACTTCCTTCTTTTACAAGGCCTTCCATGCCCTTGCATTTCTCGCCTTTCGGTTTCTCGCCGAGTCTTTCAAAGATAGTTTCCAAGCGTCGAACGTGCTCTTTTGTTTGCTCCAGGTGCTCCTCGAATCCCTGGCGCAGTTCGTCTGAATTGGCCGCTTCCGCCATTTTAGGAAGCGCTTTCACCAGCTGGTTTTCCGCGTCATAGAGGTCTCGAAGTTGTTGGACGTAGAGTTCGTGCAGAGAATTGATTGCCATAGTGTCCTCCCGGAAGATTGTTTTCTGAGCGAGTGAAGAATCACTCGGGATTTGGGGTTCCGTTGCGCACTTCCCTGGCCTCGGTCAGAGGCGAGAAGCAGGCGCCGGCGTCCTAAACGTCACCGGCCCCTGCTCGAAAGGTGGGAAGTTGAGGGCAACTTTCATATGCAGCCGAGAATAGGCCGGAGACGGGGGATGAACAATCCTGCCAAGTCTGTAGTTTGCCTAAGGACTTTATGTATCGAAGAGCAACGTTGTAATTCGGCCGCCGTTTCGTCTGTGTCGCTATAGAAAAATCCGTTGTGCACTCTTGTCAGAGTGCTGGTCATGGGACGACAACTCTCAAGACTCCACAGCAAGGAGTGAAAAAAATGCTGAAGCCACGCAAAAACTTCACAACTTTTCTGCGCGGCGTCTGTTCACACCAAATATGCAGGTCTTTGCAGATCAACACGGTACAGCAACATCTCCTACCGGATACAGACCTCACCGGATAGACCATTCGCGCTGGGAACTCTACTCTCGGACAGTGATTACGGCAAATCCATTTCGTTGGAACGGCACGACTGAAGAGCGTTTTGAAAGGAGAAGCCCAGTGACCACCGACACCACCACCGTACGATTCGATTCCGACCTAGACCTCGTGAGGCGAGCGCAGCAAGGTGATGCAGACGCGTTTGCTTCATTATTCCACTCCCACAAAGCAAGAATTTATTCAGTTTGCTTGCGCATGACCAACAACACCGCGGAAGCAGAAGACTTGACGCAGGACGCCTTCCTGCAAGTATTCCGCAAACTCGCAACGTTTCGCGGAGACTCAGCACTATCCACATGGTTGTACCGCATCGCAGTTAATACGGTGCTCATGCATTTTCGAAAAAAAGCATTGCGGCAGATTTCCCTTGATGAGCCTTATAACCAGGACGCAAAAGTTGTGCGGCGCGAATACGGCAGCCGCGACGACCGCCTGACCGGTTCCGTCGATCGCATTGCGTTAGCGCGAGCAATCAAAGAACTGCCTGACGGATATCGGACCATATTCCTTTTACATGAAGTCGAAGGGTACGAGCATCAGGAGATCGCCGAACTGCTCGATTGCTCGGTCGGAAACTCGAAGTCCCAATTGCACAAGGCCAAACTCCGAATCCGGGAACTGCTCGGCCGAGTGCGGCAGGAGAATGAACCGGTTTCGTCAACGCGTACCTTGCGTGCCCGACCCAAACGAAACAGTGTTCGCTGGGAAAGCGAGCGCATTCCGTCTGGGGTGCCACGAGCGGCGATGTTTCCTGCAATGCCGCAATTCACAGCAACTAACGCCTGACGGCAGGGTTATGGAACCTGTGCCCTGCGCCAGCTTGCTGCAGAAGTCACGGAGAAATGGGAACGCGGAGACGAACGTGCAAATCGGGGCAATACTAACCTTAGCGGGGGAGCGTCATTCCGATGCAGCCTTCTCAGGCGCTCTCCTTAGGCGTGGGTTGGAAGAGAGACGTCTTCTTAGCGGCAGTCCTCGTGCGCGCATCGATATTTTAGGACAGAGCCTGCGCGACCGCAGCATCGCAAAATTGACCTCGCTGGGACTCACAAGGCCCGACCATGTCAAAGTAATTTCCGAAGGCCCTGCCTCTTCGAACCTCCTTCCAGCTCGTTCAGCTAAAGCTAGCGTGTTCATCAATGCCTGGGAGGATGCAGTAGCCGAGTACGTGCGGCAAGGGGTGGAACTCCTGCTTCTTCTGCGCGTGAGCGCGTACGCAGATTTGGACTATGAGGAGCTCATCCGCTTTCACCTTGATCAGCAAGGCCCCCTGACACAAGCATACGGTCCAGATGGATCCCTCGATGTTGCAGTTGTGAACGCGGCTGCTCTTCACGAAGCCGAAGGAAGCTACAGAAAGGTCTTGAGCACGCTAATTCCCGAGCAACAACGATTTTTCTACAGCGGTTACGTCAACCGTCTGAATAAACCTCAAGACTTTCGCAAGCTGGTTGAAGACGGTCTGAGTGGAGAATGCGGGCTGCGCCCGCTGGGAACGCAGATTGCGGAAGGTGTATGGCACGGCGCTGGGGCACAAGTTGACAGTTCGGCCATGATCAATGGTCCGGCGTTCATCGGCGCGCAATCGCGGATTGACGCCGGTTGCGTCATTACGGGCGCAAGTGCGATTGAGCGCGGCTGCCACATCGATTGTGGAACGACTGTCGATCAGTCGTGGCTCCTTCAAGGGGCGTATGTCGGCGTGGGGCTTCATGTGCGCCGCTCCATCATCAACCGTAGCAAGTTATTTCACCTGGACAGGAATCTGGAAGTTGCTGTAGCCGATCCGCGCCTAATTGGCGCCACATCGGCGCCTTTTCTGTCGGCTGCATGGCCATTTTCACGGAAGGAGCTACAGGGTACAGACTGAGTAGTTCAATATTTGTAAACCTTGTGTTAACAATGAGCATCTGTAAAGAAGCAAGGCAAGTAGTGGTAGGTGGATTATTCCCTGCTCCCATGGCAGGATCTGAGGAAGGTGAAATGGATAGCCCGTCGGCAATTATGGTAAGACTTCCGGAGATTTTCGGGGGAAAAGAAGCGCGGAAGTTACGGCGCGAGTTGAAAAATAAAATTGGGAAGGATGTGCCTTGCGTAGTTGTGGACCTTTCTCGGGTGAAGAAGATCGATTTGGCTGGCGTTGAGGGTCTCTTGAATTGCATGGAGCAGATTGCGCGACAAGATGGATCGGTCCAACTCGGAGGGATATCTCCCGAGGCAGCGACTATTTTTGAGCTTACGCGCATGAATACCCTGATTCAGAAATTTCCAGTATTTCCTGCTGAGGCCCCGAGTTTCGCTCTCACACCCGAGACTGTGGCCGAGGAGACGCCTTCGAAGACGCGGACTCAGCCGCAGACGGTGGCCGCGTGATTTCAGGAGGAAACATGACGCGCAGTTTGGCCGTTCTTTTGTGCCTCATGCTCAGCGGGGTGATTCAACCAATGCTTGCTCAACAGTCGTCGACACCATCGCAGCAGGAACCATCAGCCAGTCAACCGTCGACGGTGCCTCCGGTCGAGCTTCCGGAGAGTCCGGGTGCCTCCAAATCGTCGTCTAACGCTCCAGCGCCCGCAGCAAATGCGCAATCAGGCAATGCACAGCAGTCACAGCAGGCCGCGCAACCCAGCGGGACCGCGGCCGCCCCAGCTGTACAAGTCAGCGGCGGCGCGGCTTCAAAGCCTGCCGGCGTTGCAATTGCGCCGCCCAAACAGCGGCAGGTGCGATCCTGGCTAATTAGATTCGGGTTCCTAGCGGGCGCAGGCGCGGCGATCGGAACGGTGGCGGCTTTGTCGGCCGCTAGCCCGTCACGGGTTCCAAATAGTGGTCATTGAACTACATGTTGGAAGATTTCGGATTTGAGGGGCTAATTCTTTGAAATCAGTGCTGATCACTTTTTCTGGAATCGATGGCGCGGGCAAAAGCACTCAAATCGATAAGCTGCGCGATTATCTCAATCAACAAGGAGTTCCGGTCAGCGTGTTGACATTCTGGGACCACGTCGCGTTGTTTCCGTCCGTTCGGTCCGGGTTCAGCCGCAGAGTGCTGCAGAGCGATGGCGCGATTGGGACACCCGAACAACCCGCGGACAGACGAGACAAGAACACGCAATCATTCGTGCTGATACTTGGTCGGTGTGTTCTTCACCTACTCGATGTTTTCAGCCTACGCCGGAGGGTGCATGAACTGCAAGCTGAGAATTCGGGGATCATCATTTTCGATCGATATATTTACGATCAGGTCGCGACGCTTCCCTTGAGCCACTCCTGGCTGGCGCGCGCTTACGCGCGACTGTTACTGAGCATTGCTCCCAAACCTGATCTTTCGTACCTTCTGGATGCCGTGCCCGAAGTAGCGAGAGCTAGAAAGCCGGAATATCCACTCGAGTTCATGCGGCAATATCGCAATTCTTATCTTGAGCTGCGCAAAATGGCTCAACTCGAATTGATAGCTCCGGCGGATGTCGAAGATGTGCATGATGCAATAGTTGTTCGCTTTGAGAAATCACGCGTGAACTCCTCGGTTGTGCCCCAGGTTGATTCTGCGGTCATAGCGTAGTTTCCGCTTCTGTCGTGCTTTTCCGCGTACCCGGTTGAAGAGTTTTAACGCGCAGCGACAACATCTTCCTGCTCACAAACATCCAATGTTTCGCGCCACGAGACCCTGGGACCCATTATGAGTGACTCGGCACAAGAAAAATTAGCTCTGGTAATTCCGACTTTGAACGAGGCTGGAAATCTTCCCACGCTGTTTAGCCGTATTCAAAAAACATTAGATCCTATGCAGTTTGATTATGAGTTGATCGTAGTGGATGACGGCAGCAGTGATGGCACGGCCGATGTAGCTCGTGAATTCGCCCACGGGGATCAACGTATCCGTGTGTTCGTCCGAAAGGGGCAGCGTGGACTTGCAGGAGCGGTGATTCATGGATGGTCGCACACCGACGCCACACTTTTGGGGGCAATAGATGCAGACCTGCAACATCCTCCAGAAGTTTTGCCTCTGCTGCTCAAGCCAGTTTTGAATGGAAACGATATTGCGATTGCAAGCCGCTACATCAACGGGAATGCCGACAGCATTAGCGAGTGGAACAAGTTTCGCGCCTTCGTGTCGCGATGCAGCACACTCGTTACTTCCCCGTTCTTGCAGCGTCGCCATCTGCATGTGAAAGATCCGCTCTCGGGATTTTTCATTGTGCGCCGCGATTGCATCAATGACCTGCAACTGCAACCGGAAGGTTTCAAGATTCTCTTGGAGATTCTGGTGAAAGGAAATATTCACAAACCGATTGAGGTGCCGTTTCATTTCGCAACCCGTAAGTCGGGGAAAAGTAAGGCAGATTTTAAGGTCGCTTTTCACTACTTCAGCTTGCTGGGAAAGCTTTCTCGTTATGCACTTTTCGGGCCGGGTCAGCAATGAAAATATGCCTGGTCACGTCATTTCCGCCCAGCCGTGATGCGTTGAATGAGTACGGGTACCATGTCGCGTGCGAACTCAAGCGCATTCCAGGCGTTACGCTGACTATCCTGGGCGATGACTGTTGTTCAGACCAGCCTGAATTAGACGGTTTCTCGGTGATCCGCTGCTGGAAGTTCAACAATTGGCGCAACCCCTGGCGCTTATTGCCAGTGATCCGGCGCGAGCGGCCCGATGTGGTCTGGTTCAACCTGGGATTCGCAAGCTTTGGGGGAAAGCCACTGCCTGCGTTCCTGGGTATCCTGATTCCCTTCTTGTCGCGGCTGAGTGGATGCTACACCCACGTTACGTTACACCAGTTAATGGAGACGGTGGACTTGAAGGACGCTGGGGTTCGTTTTCCGTTCCTATACAAAGCAGGCGGATATATCGCGACCCAAATTCTGCTGTTCGCAAATTCGGTATCCGTAATGCTGCCCGCATATCGCAATGTTTTGCTTGAGAAATATGGCCGCGGTGCAGTGTATGTCCGGCGGCACGGCATTTTCTCATCACGTCCCGAGTATCCCGATTTCGCTAAGCGTGGGAATCCTGAACACCGGATTCTGGCATTCGGCAAGTGGGGGACCTACAAACGGCTCGAGCCGATGCTTCAGGCATTCGAAGTCGTGTTGCAACAGGTTCCTGAAGCGCGACTCATCATCGCTGGAACCGATCATCCAAAGACACCGGGCTATTTAAAGTCCGTTCAGGAAAAACTCGGGCAACGCAAAGAAATTACCTTCGCGGGATATATTGCGGAAGAGGACATTTCGTCACTTTTTCAGAGTTCGACCGTGGCGGTACTGCCATACACGTCTTCGGCAGGATCGAGCGGAATTGCGCATCTCGCCTGCACCTACGGAGTGCCGATCATCGCTTCCGATATTCCGGACTTCAGGCGGCTCGCCCAGGAGGAGGAGTTGGCTATTGATCTCTTTCCCGTTGGTGACACAGCCGCACTCGCTGGGCACTTGATCGATCTATTGAGAAATCGTGAACGTCAGGCAGAAATGGCGCTCCAAAATGTCTCGGCTGCGCTTCGCATGAGCATGCCTGAGATTATTCGCCAGTACGTGCAAACCTTCGAGTTACGGCGGGAGTTGGAGGAGATGCGCTTGCTGTCTTCACTGCGGAGGCTGCCGCACTGGCTGCCCATGCGGGAGGCGCTGATCAGAAGAAGGTCGCGTAAGCTTTTCCATTCAGGAGCGTCGGTCAACGGCTCAGGTTCAGGAGCAGCCCCAGCCGAGAACTCGGCCACAGAGGTAGTTTATCTGGCAGCCACTGAAACAGCGGACGAGCAGCTGAAGACTGGCACGTAACGCTCAGCCAAAGCGCGGTCAATCCACGACAATCTGACGAACCATTACTGCGGCGGTCGGGGCACGGTATTTTCGACCGGGGCATTGTCGATAGGAGGACGGGGCACTTCGGGCCGTGTGGATGGTGAAGGATTGTCGGGACGAGGCACCGTAACGGGGGTATTGTCGCGTCGTCTTAGCACAATTGGAGCATGGCTGCGACGTTTGATCTCGGCTTCAGCCTGCAGATTCGCCTCGGCGGCCTGGGAATTAGAAGTGGCGACTTGACCGACCGCCTCGCCGACCATCTCGTGATGGGTGGCTACGCTTACAGGCGCTCCAGCCTGTTCAGCGTGTTGAGCCGCTGAGTAGAATTCATCCGCAGTTTCCTGATCCCCCTTGGCTTCGGCAACGAAGCCCATATTGTTCAACGAGAACGCATTCTGCGGATCCAGCTTGAAAGCGTGCTCGAAGTACGTGAGCGCTTTGTCGGGCTGATTATGGTTCAGTGCCGAGACGCCCTGCATATTCAATCTGGCGGCATGGTCCTGAGCGCTTGCTTCAGAGGCCAACCGGGCTCGAACTGCCTCGGAATTCCGAAACGCGATGTCGCTGATCGGCTTGCCGCGCCAATGAGGATCGATTGCAACGACGACGGGTTCCGAAGAATGGGTAAGCGACGCGTCGTTGTAATACCGGAGAGCCGACTCCAAATCGCCCTGGCCCTCCATGGTGAACCCAAGATTGTTGAGAGTAAAAGGATTGCGCGGATCGAGTTTCAGGGTCTCGCGTAGGACGTCCTCAGCCTCCTGGTTGCGGCCTTGCTGAAGCAGATTCATGGCCTCGATGTTGCCGCGATTGATTCTCAGTTCCAGGTTCCCATATGAACTGGTGATTTCGCTCAGTTTGTGACCTTGAAGCTTGCGCGAGCTGGCTTCGGCTATCACGGTTTCGGAGTTATTTTCTTTTGCAGCCAGCTCGTAGTAGCGCTGTGCTCGATCCACTTTGCCCTGCAGTTCGGAAATGTATCCCAAGTTGTTCAGGGTGAACGGATCTTCGGGATCTATCAGGTAAGCCCTATAAAAGAGCTTTTGCGCTTTGTCGAGGTGGTGCTTTTGGAGCTCTTTTACTCCCTCACGGTTGAGCTTTTGTACCGGGGTAGCGTCAGTGTGTTTTGGGACTGTGATTCTAAAACCCTGAGCGTCAGCGGACTGCGACAGTCCGGCTATGAGCACAACGCAGGCAACCAGGATTGAAAATGTGGTGCGCATTCGTCTGTTAGCGATTGAATCCGAAAGCTTTGATGCGATTTCAGCTGTTCGCGTTTTCTGGCGTTCGGCAGCAGCTCTGGCTACCAGTTGCGGTTAATTGGCATCAAATTTCCGAACACAATTATGCGATGCACATTTAATGTTCTCGCGGTTGCAATTCTTGCGTCAACCTTTGCTGCGTGGGGACGCGCGCAAAGTCCATCCGGCTTCACCCCTGGGGCTGCGCCACCGCCTCCTTCCACCACAACTACTCCTCCTGCCCGGCATCCGGAGGACTACGATCCCCTTCTGGACTTGCCTCCACTGCCGAAAAAAGACGTCACTCTGGTCGGCGGAACGGTGGTAAGCCTGGATCAGGTGATGAACCGAATGGTGGTCCAGCCTCACGGGAGCAACCATAAAATGAGTGTGCGTTTCGACACCAGAACCCGGTTCTATCGCGATGGAAATCTGGTAACGCAAAAAGACGTGAAACAAGGCCAGCGTGTTTACCTGGACACGATGCTGAACCAAGACAAGGTATTCGCGAAGACCATCTGGATCCGTACCACGTCCGAAGCAGGAGTCGGACGAGGACAAATCATCGCCTTCGATGCGCAGAACAAGATCTTGACCGTGCGCGACGAACTCTCCAGCCAACCGATCAAAATGCGCCTGAGTTCGGCGACCGTCGTTCGTCGGGGAAATCAGCAGTCCTCGTTGAATGATTTGACCGAGGGCGCTCTGGTTTCTCTCAGTTTCGGTCCCCAGAAAGAGGTTCGAGAGGTTTCTCTTCTTGCCAGTCCCGGCAGCGTGTTCACATTTTCAGGGCGGCTGACCTACGTTGACCTTTCGCGAAAGCTGGTGGCCATAAATAACAGCAATGACAACAAGAGCTACGATATTTCTGTGGAGGCTGTGGCTCCCAGTGTTCTGCACCAGTTGCGCGAAGGCGCGGATGCCAATATTTCAGCTGTGTTCGATGGGAATGGGTATTCCGCACGCCAAGTGAATCTGCCAGCGGTTAATTCCGCCCCGGAGCCTCGCTAGAGCGCGGGCTCGCAAATCCTGTTACTTTTGCATGCCAGCCGTCATAGCTGCATTTTGCGCTTGAACTATTTGCGCAAGCATCTTGCGCCGGTCCCATAGGTAGTAGGTGGCTGTGTTCTTGGCGTAATGCCATAGGGTCGAGGCGTCGGTTTGATACCAGCAGCACTCGGCCATACGTGGTGAAAAGCCGCATATAAAGCGAAAACGGGTGTGAAGATCCTCAGGCGAAATCAAGGCTGCCGCCGTCATCCGGTGATTGCCTTCAACAATCGTAAGTGGTGTGTGCTCGTCGATAGTGATGAGAATGACGGAGCTGCGCTCCTCCTTCTGGGCCATCTCAATGCTAAGCGAGCGCAGCTTGAGGATGAACCGATCTCGAGAGTGGGCAAGGATACGCCACCGGATTCGCTCCGCCGTCTCCAGCAACAGAAAATTCGGAGCGCCATACCTGAGCCATTGGTTGCGGGGAAACACTCGCGTTCTCAGGAGGTCTTCTGGGGTCATCTCAACCTCCCACCATTCTGTCTGGCGTGGGAGTTCTCGCCATAATCGTCCCCGGCGGTGGAACAACAGAGCCCTGCGTAGGGAATTGTCACCTTCACTGCTTAGGTCAGGATTGTTCACGAGTTCAACAAATGCCTTACGGTAACGGGTGAACTCGGGCTGATAGAACTCGCTTTTGAGGAAATCAGCGATCGCCTCATTCTCCTCCACGCGCCTGGTTTTCTTCAGCGGACTGGGGAGCGCCGTTAATGGAGTCTCCAATTCGGACAAGACGGGGGCGCGCAGGAAAGGCACAGAAACCAAAGCCAACAACCCGGACATCAGCACCAATTGGACAAGGATCACCTCTTCCAGGCTGGAGTGGAACATGTAGATTCCCGCAATGATCGCCCCGCTGAAGCCGAGTTGGAGCCAACTGACGTTGCCGATCTTGCGTGAAATCTCGTACGTCATGAGGACCACGCCGAGAGAATAAACTGCGGTGGTGACGGCATAGAGAACTACAAGCGACGAATAGAAGTGACGGCTCTCAACCGGAAAACCAGCACCCAGAAGAGCTCGCCACAGTGCTGGAGGCGCTAGCCAAGCCCCGAGCGTGAGGCCGGAAGCGATCAAGATGACCATGATTAACGCAGTGGTCAGGATGGTTCGGCTGCTCTTTTCATCGGATTTCACTCCCGCAGAAAAAGGAAACATGCTGCTCACGACAGACCATGACAGCATGTACACGATCCTCCCGACTAGTGAGACGACGGCATAAACTCCCGCTTGCGTTGGATCGAAGAAATGCTTTACCAGGATGATGTCGAGGTTGTTGATTACCACTTGGCCGGCGAAAAAGCTTCCCGCTTGTACGCCCTCTCCCACACCTGCGCGTAACGTTGGCTGGTCGGCCGTTCGGCCCACATTGCGTGGTATTGCCACGAAGTAGGCCACAACCACGGAGGCTGCGATAGCTCCCACTACGCCTTCGACTCCGTATCCCGCTGATATGAGGACGACTGCACCAATCAGCTTTACAACCACTTCCAGCGCGAAATTAACGGCGAGGGGCGGGAAATCGTAGTTCCCTTGCATAAATCCGCGGCGTACACCGAGGGGTATGTAGAACACTATTCCGACAGCAAGAGTGCGGATGAGAACGGTGGTAGGAAGATTGAGGTAATTTGCAATGGCCGAACTACCAAGCACCAGCAGCGCACCAACACAAATCGCCACTACCCACGCGCGGCGGTGTAGCAGGCGATAGATTGCCACCTTCTCGGGATAAGAGTCGCTGCGGGCCACGAATTTGGAACACACCAGCTGGAATGTAAGGGTGACTGACGAGAGCAGCATGAGCAGCGTGTAAACCACGCTGGCGTGGCCGAAGTCTCTGGCGCCGAGCTTGTGAGCGATTCCTGGAGTAAGCTGTGCCATGGCCTCTACAGCCTCATCGGCCACGTGCGAGAACCCTAGGTACGAGAGAGACCGAGTTGGCCTTCATCAGAATCAAAGTCTAGAAGATATTGAACCGTATGACCGGCAGGATTGTGCTCCTGTTCGATCCGTTAAAGTTGTAAAACGTCTGCTGCTGCACCCCAAATGAAATGCGCAGTGGATACGTCACGGAAACTTCGCCAATGCCGTCCTGCATGGGCCGCTGCAGCCCCTTCCTATACGAAACCAGGAGCTCATTGCTCACGTTGTCATAGGAGTTAAATCCTTCGCCTTTGGACCACGTTCCGGTAGCATGCACGGACCAGTGTGATGCCAAAGATTTGTAATCGAGACGGAAACCGGGCCGCAAAGCCTGCGCGATCGCGAAGCTGGCATCCTGCACGCGCCAGGAACGGAGGTATTCTCCAAGCACCGCGGCCGTCCAGGAAGAGCCGAATTTTCGCTCGACGCCCACATACATGTCGGTCGCGTAGTACTCGCGGATCAAGGGGCGGAAGAGGATGTCACGGCCTTCGTATCCTGTGATTAGCGAAGTCTTCCCCCAGGGCCGGCCGACTTCAAATTCGATCCTTCCGGAGTATTCCCGCGAGTGCAGGTTTTGTTCTGAAAACGGGCCAGCCTCGTGGATCAAGCTGCCAGAGACTGCCACCCAATTCGCAAATGAACCCGTGTAGACATACAGAAATTGCCTGAATAAGTTCTGGTTGAGCTGCACGGGAGAGCTGGCATCGCGCCTGATCGTAAACTGCAAGCCTGGATTCAGACTGATGGGCGTTCCAAAAAGGTGAACTACAGGATTGATCCCACCATTGAAAATTGTGTCGTAGGTGTTGCGGTATTGAATCAGGAGCTGATCGGGAAATGAAACGGTACCTCGCGCATTCCGCTCCCGAAACATTCCGGTGATGGTCGGCCATCCCTTGAAGTTCAGGTGATAACGTGCATCGCCGAATGTCTCGACCGAAGAACGGGGAGGCGGAAGCAAAGTAGAGGTGGCCGCCAGTCCTCGCAGCCGGGCATCGAGCTGGTAGATATTGATGTCCTCAAAAATCGGCGAGAGCGAGAACTGTGGCTCAGCGCTCACCGATTCGGTGATCTGACGTCCCTCCTGCTCGGCGAGGCGAAGCTCTGTTTCACGAGCGTAATCGTTTCCTGACATCACCTGATTTGCACGGGCAAACATGCTCAGCGCCTGAGCACTGTTATGCTGTTGCTGATAGGCATTGCCCATGGCCAGCAAATAGTCATAGTCCTGCGCCGCATCCGGGTTGTTGCCGATTTGCTTCAGGAACGCCTGCGCGCTTTTAGTATGGCCGAGGGCGAGTTCGGCGTTGGCCATACCGAGGTTTACCATCTCCTCGTCGGCGCCGGCGGCGTGGGCCCTCTGAAAATATTTTTCGGCCAATTCATATTGATTAATTGAGACAAGCACCCGCCCGGCGTCGATCAGGTTCTCGGGAGTAACGGCATTGGCCTCGCCTATCCTGGCTTCTGCCAATGCAAAAGCAACCTGGTCGCGGGCATCGTCGCGATGCCCTGATTGCACAAAGAGACGTGCCAGCGCCAAGCGTACTTCGACGCGATCAGAGTTCGGTGCATCCAGGGCGCGGGAATAGCGTTGCATGGCTGCCTTGTTGTCGCCCAGGATCAGCAAGGCTTCTCCTGTCGCCATTAAGACCCGGCTGTCATCACCCTTCTTTTCCGCGCTAGCGATGGCCTGGTACGCACTGTCCCGCTGCTTGAGTTGCGCGTAGGCACGTGCCATTTGCGCGTATAGGACTGAGTCGTCTGGTCCGCGACCAACACCACGTTTCAGGACGTCCAGTGCGTCGGCATAACGGTGCAGCCGGTACAAGGCTTCGGCCAGCGCCAAATAGACTTGGACATCGTTAGGCGCAAGCGCCAGTGCCGCGCGGTACTCCCCCTCGGCCTGACGGAAAAGCATTTGCTGACGGTAAGCTTCGGCGCGTGCCAAATGGATTGGCGCTGAATCGGGCATGGTGGCGGCCGCGAGATCAGCCTCTTTCAGCGCCGGCTTGGAGCGGTGTAGCTGCAAATTCGCGAACGCTAATCCAAGGTGTGCCTGGCCATAATTCGGACGAAGCTTCAGGGCGGTTTCGAAATCGGTGACTGCTTTGCTGGCCTCGCGTAGGTCATTACGCACGAAGCCGCGGTTCATGAACGCGGTCGCATCATTTGGTTCGATATCGATGGAGCGCGTGAAATCCGCCTCGGCTTCCCGATGTTGCCCCTTATGGGCATGGACGTAGCCGGCGACCAGCGGCAGGTCTTTGTCTTTGGGCATCAGCGGCTCGTATTGCTGAACGATCTTGTACGCTTCATCGAAGCGGTTGAGGAACAGTAAATCGTATGCCAAGTAGACCGGCGCTTCGGGATCGTGCGGCAGTTTCTCAAGGACCTTATATCCGAGGTCTGCTGCTTCCTGATAGTTGCCGCTGAAGGTCAGGTAGCGCTGGCGTTCGCGCATGACGTGGGGATCGTCATTAACAGCTGGAATAGAAGCCGCGCGCGCCACCCAGTTCTTTGCGACCGGCAACGAATGGCCAGGACTCTCCAGGGCCGCATTAATGCCGCCCGCGAAGATCAGCGCATTGTTAGGAGCAAGCTCGTGGGCCTTTTCGTAGCTGGCTTGCGCGCGGTCAAACTGCCGGTTCGCTGTGTACAGGTCACCCAACGCAAGATAAGGCACGAAGTCACTGGGATAGAGTTCTGCGATCTTCAAGAAATATTTTTCCGCTGACGCATGATCTTTAAGATCACGTGACAGGTAACCCAGCGCAATGAGCGTCGAATGGTTATTGGGATCAGCCTGCAAAGCGCGCTTGTATTGTTCCAGTGCCTCCTGCTCGCGTCCTGTTTTCCAGAGGAGGTTCGCATAGTTCAAAGCGATATTTACGTTCTTCGGAGCCAGTGACATCGCCTGCTTCAGGTCGCGCTCGGCGGACGCATTGTCCCCGAACCCGGCTTCGATCAAGGCCCGCAGTCTGAGGTAGTCAGGACGCGTTGCCTGATCCGTGTCTGGAATCCTGTTCAACGCCTCTCGAGCGTTTGTCAGTTCGCTCTCGACCGACGATTGCTGATTGATGCGCTTATAAATTTCCGCCAAGCTGAGGTGCAGGGAGACCGGGTAGAGCGGGCCTTCCTGAGGCGTGGCTGGAACGTTTTGCAGCGCTATCTGGTACTCGCGGATCGCATCTTCGTTATGGTCTTGGAGACTGTCCATCTGTCCGCGAATGGCATGTAAGCGATAGCCATTTGGATTGCTAGATTCGGCGCGCTGCAGAAAAGTTGCTGCTTGGTCGAAGCTGCCGATATTGACCTGAGCTTGAGCTGCGCTGAGTTGTAAGGCAGTATCTTTGGGAAGCCGGTTTGCCGCCTGCGCATAGGTGTCGGCGGATTCCTTCTTTTTCCCGGCCAGCCCGTAGGTGTAGGCGAGTTCTGAGAGAGCGTCGGGCGTGCGGCGCACAGCTCTTTGCAGAGTCGCAATCGACTCATCGAACTTGCCTGCGTCGCGATAAAACGCCGCTACCGCGCGTAAGACATTGGGATCGTTGGGCGCGCGGTTCTGAGCCCTATCAAGGTATTGCTTGGAAGCATCCGGCTGATTCAGCTTTTGATAAGCCCGCGCGACCAGAAGATCACCGCGCGCGCTGGGCTTTATTGAATCGGCGCGCTTGAGCAGATCAAGCGCGGTGTTTGGATCAGAACTAAGAGCCAATTCGCCGGCAAGCTCCAGGTCCGTCGCACTTTTTGGATTCGCCGCCAAAACCTTCTTGAGCAAGTCTTGCGCTTCGGCTGTCTTGCCCATCTTGGCGTAGGTCTGGGCCATCCCCGAGAGACCCTGGACGGACGACGGCTTGCGGTCCAAACCGCGCTGGTAGCCTTGCAACGAGAGAGGGTAGTCGCCGCCGAGACGTGCAGCATACCCAAGCAAGAACCACAGATCGGCATTTTGCGGGGCCGCATTTGCTGCGCGATTGGCCGAGGTGATCGCGGCGCGATAGTCGCCTTTAGCTAATGCTTGCTGCACCGCTCGTGCTTCACGCGCAGTTTCAATTCCGGAACCCCAGCCAATTTCTCCAGGCGCCGTGTTTTTCGGTGGGGCAGCTTTCTGTTTTCCCTTGGCGGACTTTTTGGAGCTAGGAGGCTGATTGACTTCAAAGGTCTGCGCTGACAGCAGCGGAGCTGCCGCTAGAGAAAAAAGCAGGGCAATAGCAATTGGAAGCTCTTTTCCGCGCATGGTGCAGTGTCGAACGCGGACGGCTCTGTGTTTGTCTCCCGAATCTTAGCCCGCGCTCTCAACGCTCTGATGCAGTGAGAGTTCTTTCGGTTGGATTCAGAGCGGCAGGAACGCGCAGCAAACTGCCGGAATCCAGCCATTTACGCGTCTCCGCGGCCACTCGCGCCGACGCGACAGATCAGTAGCAAACCTTACGTGGTCTAAGTGAATCAAAACGGGTGCTCACATTAGCTCGGGGAGGAAAAATAAATCGTGCAGACGAGCTATTTTTCACGGCCCATTCCATTGCGGCTGATTGTTCTGCTTGCGCTGGCAATACACGGACCGTTACTGGCGTTGCAATTACCACTGACGAATTCGTACGACGCGAACTTCCACATATTTTTCGGATCGCACTACGCGCACCACTGGTTCGATCCGTGGAACCCAAAGTGGTTCGCAGGATTCTCGCAGACCACCTACCCGCCACTGGCACACCAGTGGATCGCGGTGCTTTCGTACATTGTGGGTTTGCATGCGGCCTATCTGCTGGTCCAATTGACCGGCATCCTGCTGATTCCGGTAGGCGTGTACAGGTTCTCGCGACTTTGGGTCAGCGAACGCGCCAGCAGCTACGCGGCGTTGTTTAGCGTTTTCGTCGGCAGCGTCATCTTCCTGGTTTACTTCGCCGGACAGCTTCCCACGACGCTTTCCGCCCCTTTGTATTTACTGGCATTGCCGTATTTCTATGATTGGTCACGGTCAGCTGATGGGCGAGCGTTGATGAAGGGCATTGTCCTAACTTTGGCTGCAGGAGCCGTGCATCACGTTACGTTAATCTTCGGTTCCATCCTGTTTGCGCTCCCTGTGTTGTGGCTGGCGGTCATTGATCGTGGTAAGGAGCGAAATGCCGCTGCCGTTGTCACGCGCGCTCTGATCTTCGCCGGATTGGCAATCGCGGGAGTGGGAATTGTCCTGCTTCCATACTGGATCTCGATCATCAGACACCCAATCGAGCAGATGCCGATTCCGCACGCCAGCCGTTCCAACCTGCTTCTGAATCTGACTTTCCTGACTAACTATTTCTTTGTTCCATATGGAATGTTGATTGTCGCATTGCCTTTCGTGGGTTGGTACGCGGCGGCTGAGCGCAGGCTGAGACCGCTGCTGCTCGGTTTTTGGATCACATTTATCTTTGGGCTTGGCGGCACCACGCCTCTGCCGAAATGGGTTCTCCGGCGCGCCTTCGAGATCCTGACCTTCGAGCGATTCACGCTTTGGGCCGTCCTGATGGTCTTGCCGATCGTTGGCTACGTGGCCGAGCGAATGATTGATCGCTATCGAGGACGGGCAGTTGCGGCGCTGTCTTTCGCGACAATCGTCACCCTGATATTGCCTATGGCGTGGATGGCAATTACGCCGTTTTCAGCAAACGCCAATATGAACGTCGATGCTGTGGACGCGTTTCTGAATCGCGACGGGCATGACCGCTATCGCTATCTCACGCTCGGTTTTGGTAACGCGCTGCCCAAAGTCTCCACTTACACAGACGCTAATAGCGTAGACGGTGAATACAATTCGGCGCGCCTACTTCCTGAGTTTACGCATTACGGCACGGCGCAGCTGACCAGCGCGAAATACTTTGGCTCCGGCGGTATGGAAGCCTTACGAATGATGCTTCGCCACGCGAACCACTACGGGCTGAAGTACATCTTCATTCACGATCCGTTTTACGAGCCGCTGATCAACTTTGCTGGGTGGAGAAAGGTCGAGACGTATGACTCCGGCGCAATAACAGTGTGGTCGAAAGAGGATGTGCCTCCGGCGCGGCCCATTCCTTCTGACGCAATGCCGACTGCGCTTGAAGGACTGCTCTGGGGCACACTGCCGTTCGGAAGCAGCATTCTCGCGATTCTCTTCGCCTTCATGATTCCCGATCACTCTCGAGTGCGTTCCGATATCTTGCTTCCTTTTCCGGTGGGCTCAGAAGAAGGCACTTTGGTACGGGAGGCACGCTGATGAAACGCGGACTTCCAGTTGTGCTGGCGATTATCACGGTGGTGCTGATGGTGATCGCGTGGTTTCAATCAGGAGCCGTTGGCAGGCACCAGATGCAGTCCGCGAGCTCGCCTGATCAGGCAGTGCGCCTCATGCTGTCGCAAATCCAGGCGCACAATTTCGACGCTGCTTACGCTCGACTAGCGAACCGCAGCGACGTTGACCGAAACAGCTTTGTCCGCGATTTCAATGGCAGCTACGGCAGCTTGCTCACCTATGCTTCGCTGGAGAGCTTCGACGTCTGGGGTCTTCGCACCGAAGATCGGGAAGCGACGGTACGCGCCAAATTGCACTATTCGACCGGCGTCGGCCCCCTGGACGATGTTCGCGACCTGAAAGTGCAGCGTGCGGGCGAAACGTGGAAGGTGTCCTGGCCAGTAAACATCGGAACCAAGCTTCCTCCGCAAGTCATACCTGTTAACTATTTGCGCTGGGATGTGATCAGCCGCGGCTCGGGGGACGATTGGGGCGTGCAGAACGTGGACAGCCCACAAGTGAGAATTCTGTCCATGAATGCGATTCAGCGGCCCGACAGCGTCGTGCTAGTTGGCGAGGTCGTAAACGAAGATTCCGTTCCGGCTTACGTGAACATCGGCGCAACACTGCTCGGTCCGAATGACAAGGAGCTCGCGCAGGAAAGCAGTTTCGATAAGATCGCGCACACGCTGCTGCCGAAGCAGGTCTCGCCATACCGGATTGACTTCCCTGACATGCGGCTGGAAAAGATAAAAAACGTTCGCATGGACGCGAAAGCCCTGTTGGTCGCCGCCAGTGCCGATCCGGTGATCGAGGTAAACCAGCAGAAACTCGAAACCGATCCTCTGGGCAAGAAAGTATTGAGCGGGCAGCTTACCAATCAAAGCGGCCAGATCGTGAACATTCCGCACGTGATCGCCGCCTACTACGACAGCAACGGAAAGGTAGTCTGGGTTTCTGATGGGTATGTTGCGCAGGCGCTGCTGCCTGAAGTGCCCGTCCCGTTCGCAGTGGATTTGCCGCCAGACGTTGCCAAGAACGTGCAGACATACAGGGTCGTAGTGAATCACTACGACAATGCCTCTTAAATATGCGCAGATTGATTGCTGTTCTCATTGTTGGGTCGGCATTGGCCGCGGCATCCGAGATCCATCCTCCGGCACAAGTTGCAGCTGGAAGCGCGATTACGATTCCAACGAGCGGCTCAGGTGAAGCAACGTTTTACCTGGTCGGCCCGGCGAGCGCGAACAAGCGCACCGTGCAGGCTGGATCGGATATCTCTGTCGACTCCGACAAGCTTGAACACGCGGGGCGGTACACGGCAATTCTGTGCGCGTCTGATGGCTGTAGCTCCGCGAATTTCTTTGTTCACCCAGCGGCTCCGAATCGCCTGAGCTTTCTCGTGCATCCGTCGCGTGTTCCTGTGGATAGCCCGAACCGGATCAGCGCGGTTGCATTTGTTTATGACAACTTCCATAACCTCGTATTGAAACCGGAGCAGGTGACGTTCAGTATTCTGCCGAAGGACGGCAAGCCGGTTTCTGCCACACGTAATTCTGAGAACGGCGTTGCATGGGTGCGGTTGAGTTCGGCAAAAAAGGAAGGGCCTACAAAGCTCGCTGCCGCCATCGGGCACGGAAACGAAGTTCGTGTGGTACAGCAAGTCGCGGCTGATGCTTGCAATCTGAAAATCAAAGCCAGCCGCTCCAAAAACAATTTTCTGGTCGAGACTGATCCGGTACGCGACTGCTCCGGCAATTCGGTCCCGGACGGCACAGTTGTGAGCTTCACCAAAATCGACGACGCGGGCAAAACGACCGTAGATGTCCCGATCAAGCGGGGCGTGGCAAAAGTCGAAATGCCGGTGGAAGGCCGTGCGCGCGTTACCGTGGCCTCAGGCGTGGTGACCGGGAACGAATTGCAGATCGCGGGAGGCCAATGAAGAAAGTAACGGCACTTCGATATGCACTGTTGACATTCGTGCTTAGCGCATTCCTGTGTGGAATCGTCGTGCGTCTTCTGCGCGCTTCTGCGGCTACAGAAGTGCCCCGAGTTGAGTTGAACGCAGACAATATTGGTCCGCGCGCGATCGAAGATCTCACCAGCAAGAGCGTGCCACGTGACTATGCTTTCGCGTGGCAAACGATGGAACAGGCGCTGGATGAGAACCGTCCCGGCCTGCTGGAAGGCTATTTCACCGGCTTGGCAAAACAAAGTCTGACCGACCGTGTGAATTCCCAGCTCAAGTCTGGATTACATACGCGATTTACAGATCGCGGACATCATCTCGATGCAGTGTTCTATTCGCCGGCCGGAGACGTGATGCAATTGCGCGATCGCGCACAGGTTGACCTTCAAGTACTCGATGGCGGCAAAGTGATCCATGAGGAATCGGCGAATCTGGTCTACACGGTGTTAATGACACCGGGCGCCGATCGCTGGCTTGTCCGGGAAATGCAAGCCATGAATGGGGAGAAGCCTTAGTCTGGGCTACAGCAACATCCTGGGCTCCCCGCCCCGCATCAAAGTGAACAGGCGCGTGTTTGGTATTGCATGAGACGATTCTCCCCAATTTTACTGATAATCGCAGCGATCATCTTGATCGCACAGACCAGTGGATGCTCCCGAAGCGGAATGCGCCACACAAACGAGACTTTGCCAAATCTGCAGGAGAGTTCGCGCATTTTGGCAGATTATCAGCCATGGTTCGGCGATCCCCAGCACATCAACGTTGGATACTCAACCATGAATTCGGCTGTCCTCCGCAAGCAAATCGAAAAAGCAAAGCAGATGGGAATTTACGGATTTGCGGTGGACTGGTATGGAAATCGCAGGAAGTTTGAAGACCGCAGCTATGCTCTTTTGCAACAGGTCGCGGCTGAGAACAACTTCCACGTTTGCCTGATGTATGACGAGACTCAGGAAGATAATGGGCAAGCCACCGAGGAGGCGCTTGACGCTTTCGATAAGGCTTATCGCGCGTACATCGGCCCCAACGCTCCGGGGCGTGAAGCTTATGTCACCTACCAAAATCGTCCCCTCATCTTTGTCTTTCCGAAAAGAGGACACACCGATTGGGACCGAGTTCGGGAAGCAGTGAATCAGTGGGAGAGTCCGCCCCTGCTGATCTACAAGGATGAACCACCTCCACGATACGCGCACGACTTCGATGGATCTTATGCATGGATTCATCCAGGACACGGCTGGGCCCCCGACGGCAGTGATTGGGGCAAAGACTACCTCCAGAGTTTCTACCAGCGAATGAAGAGGCACGAAGGTAAAGTAATTATCGGAGGCATCTGGCCGGGATTTAATGACACCAAAGCATCCTGGAGCCTGAATCGCCATATGAGCCGCCGCTGTGGGCAGACGTTTGAAGATACGCTGAAGATCTTCCATCAGCACGACGACCCTGAGCATCCAATGCCGTTTTTGCTGATCGCTACCTGGAATGATTACGAGGAAGGGACGCAGATAGAAAACGGCGTCTCCGATTGCCGCGCCAGCGAGCGAAGCGCGCTCGACCAGCCGAGTCCGCAGTAACCAACCGCCTCGGTGGAACTCACATCGAAAAATGTTTGTGCAGGCAGCAGCGTCGCGTATAAGTGACGCTGCGAGGTTCAACTGTCAGGAGTTCTCAGATGAAGGGTGCCGATTCCGGCAATGCGGAGCGCATGGCTTTGTTATCAAAGCTCATGTTCCGGGGATATGACGGCGATTTTTCGAATCCAACTCCGCATGCGGAGCGGCCGAGTTTGGACCCGGAGAAGGTCTCCGAGCTGAACGAACATGAGTTTCGTGGGTTGCTGGAATTGGCGGACAAGCACCACGTTACAGTTCGCGCGTTTCGGGTCCTCCAAAAAGTGGCGGAAGCCGCTGGGACGAATCAGCTGCAAGAGTGGTGCAGTGTCACCATCAAGTCTGAAACCACAAGAATCTCGAACGCGATTGAGTGGCTGTATGCCATCGTACAAACACTGCAGAATTCTGGATGCCCCGTCAGCGTGATCAAGTCCCTCGACCACTGGCCTGACCTGGGTTCCGATCTCGATCTCTACACCAGTGGCTCGCCGGAACAGGTCTCGCGTGTGATGCGGGAGAAATTGCAGGCGCAGGAAGAACCGCGCAGCTGGGGAGACCGGCTTGCCAATAAATGGAATTTCCAAGTGCCCGGGCTGCCTGAGCTAGTCGAGATACACGTACGTTATCTTGGCCAAACTGGCGAACAGAAACTAATGGCTGAGCGAGTGCTCGAACGCAGTGTGAGCAAAACATTAAACACACGCACGTTCCCCGTCCCCGCGCCGGAAGAACGAATTCTGATTTCTACTCTGCAGCGAATGTACCGGCATTTCTATTTCCGGCTCTGCGACATGGCTGATTTCGCCGCTCTACTGGCCGATGAAGAGGTCGACTTTGTCGAACTTCGTCGAGGGGCAGAGCAGGGCGGCATTTGGCCGGGTGTTGCGAGCTTCCTGCTGATCGTTTCGGAATTTGCAAAGAGATACGGAGGCCACGTCGCACTACCACGTGAAGTGGTCGATGCTGCGTACTCGCCCGACTTGCGAGTCCAATTCCGTGGAAATTTCCTGCGCGTTCCAATGGGACCGGCCGCCGGACTTTATGGTTCACAACTCTTGAATGCAGGACGCCATGGTGATTTACGAGCCATTTCCCGTCTTCCGTTGCTCCCTCCCTTGGCACTTTCCGCACTATTAGCCTACCGCCTCACTGGCAGTGACAAAGGCGTCTGGTAAAACACCGCTGAGCCTTCTCTGTGACGCTGTGTTTCTGTGGTGAAAGCGATTTTTTATCCATACATTGAGTTACATTGAGTTAAATCCGCTGCTGGAATCCTTCCTAGGCCGTCGTACATGAAGTACCGGATGGCGGATTTTACTACTTCCCTGTAACCTCTTGAGGTAACAGGGGTTGTTCTTCAGGCTAGGAGGCCCAAAGGCGAAGTGGTGCCTCCGTCCAGCCAGACAATGAGTTGCATAATCCACTTGGTTTGCTGGCCGGCGGCTTATGTGTCGATGGGGAGGCGAGAGGTCGTATATGAGAATTGCGCAGGTGGCGCCACTTTTCGAAAGCGTTCCGCCGAAGTTATATGGCGGGACCGAGCGAGTCGTTTCATGGCTCACCGAGGAACTCGTTCGCATGGGTCATGACGTAACCCTTTTCGCTTCCGGGGACTCGATGACCACCGCAAAGCTGATTCCAGTATGCGAGGAATCGTTGCGCCTGTCGCCTGAGTCAGTCGATCATGTGGCGCATCACGTCGTCTTGCTGGAGCATGTACTTAATCATAAAAACGAATTTGATCTCATCCATTTTCATATTGACTATTTGCATTATCCCTTGAGCCGGCGAGAGCGTTATGTGCACGTCACTACCCTGCACGGACGTTTAGATATTCCTGACCTTGTTCCCCTGTACGAGGTTTACAACGATATCCCGGTTATTTCCATATCCGATGCGCAACGGGATCCTTTGCCGAATTTGAATTGGCAGGGGACGGTCCACCACGGACTTCCGCGCGAGAGCTATACCTTTCATCGCAACTCAAAAGGTTACTTGGCATTTCTTGGGAGAACTTCTCCGGAGAAGGGCTTGGATCAGGTAATCGAGATTGCTAAGCGTGCAGGAATGCCCTTGAAGATCGCGGCGAAGGTCGACAAAATCGACCAGGAATATTTTGATACCTGCATTCAGCCACTGCTCAGTGACTCACACGTGGAGTTTATCGGGGAGGTGGGATACCCTGAAAAGAATGATTTCCTGGGAAACGCAGATGCATTGCTGTTTCCGATCTCATGGCCTGAGCCGTTTGGGCTGGTAATGATTGAAGCCATGGCCAGTGGGACCCCTGTAATTGCGTATCCGTTAGGTGCAGTCCCGGAGGTTATGGCGGACGGTATTTCCGGTTATCTCGTCCCTGATCTCAACGGAGCAGTAGAAGCAGTTAAGAAGATCGACCAATTGGACCGCAGGAAGGTCCGGAAGCACTTCGAACAACATTTTACGGCCGACCGGATGGCCAAAAACTATGTGAAAATTTACGAACGGCTGGTGAGCCGGAAGAAGGCACCTCTCGCCGCCTCCAATGGAGTTCTGAATTGGATGAAGCTAACCTCTCCCAGCAATACTACATAGCCACAACCTCCCCGCCTACCGACGATCGCGCGCGTGTCCTGAAATATGGAAACACGTTTGCGGTCTTTGACCGGCTCGGCGATATTCAGTCGGGCGGACTTGGGGAGCAGGGAGTTTTCTGTGAAGGCACACGCCATCTTTCTGAGATGGTGGTGCGCTTGTGGAAAGAACGTCCGCTGTTGCTAAGTTCCACAATCGAGCCCAACAATTTTCTCTTCACCGCGGATCTGGCAAATCTGGATGTGTCACGTGGCACCTCGGTCGCAATCCAGCGCGGTACCCTGCACTTGCTACGTTCCAAATTCCTCTGGCGCGAGGCAGTGTACGAGGAACTCACTTTCGTGAACTACGGGCTGGAAGCCTTAACCGTTCCGTTAAGTATTCACTTCGCAGCTGACTTTGCTGACATATTCGAAGTTCGTGGCATGCATCGTCCGCGCAAAGGACGCCAGCTTGATCCTGAAAGCGGATCGGATTGCGTTGTTTTGGGATATGAAGGCCTCGACGGCATCGTGCGGCGGACACGAATACATTGTGAACCCGGCGCCAAAAGTATCGCGGGCCAGGAAATGCGATTTCGGGTGGATCTGAAGCCCAAAGACTCGCAAACTTTCAACATCAGGATGGTTTGCGAAAACGGGACCCGCGCCAAGAGCCTTCCCAACGCTCAAGCCATGCGCCGCGCCAACAGCGAAATGAATGCATCCGCGCAATCGCTTCCGCAAATTGTAAGTTCCAATTCCAGATTTAACGACTGGATCAGCCGTTCCAGCTCCGACGTGCAGATGATGACGATTGGAAATCGGGAAAAGAATTACCCGTATGCTGGCGTGCCCTGGTTCAGCACGGTTTTTGGACGAGACGGCATTATCACAGCGCTTGAAATGTTGTGGGTGGAGCCTTCATTCACTCGAGGCGTATTGCAATTTCTTGCTGTTACTCAAGCTGAGGAGGTAAACGAAGAGAGCGAGGCGCAGCCGGGAAAGATCCTGCACGAGTTGCGGCATGGAGAGATGGCGAATCTGAAGGAGATTCCGTTCGCGCGCTACTACGGCACGGTGGACGCCACCCCTCTCTTTATCATGCTGGCGGGTGAGTACTACGGGCGTACTGGCGACAAGAAGCTGATCGAACAAATTTGGCCGAATATTCAGGCCGCGCTTCGCTGGATAGACGAGTACGGTGACGCGGATCGCGATGGCTTCGTCGAGTACTCGGCCCATGGGAATAGGGGCTTGATTCAGCAGGGATGGAAGGATTCCAACGACTCCGTTTTTCACGCGGATGGCTCGTTAGCCGAGCCGCCTATCGCGCTCTGTGAAGTTCAGGGCTATGCATACGCTGCAAAGATGGCTGCAGCGCATTTGAGCCGCGCACTTGGGGATGATCATACGTCCGCAGAACTGGAAAAAAGAGCTCGGGCGCTGCAAGAGCAATTCGAGGCTGCCTTCTGGTGCGAAGATCTTGGTATTTACGCGCTGGCGCTCGATGGAAAGAAGCGTGCCTGCCGCGTACGCTCATCGAATGCGGGACACTGCTTGTTTACGGGGATCGCTGGCCGCGAACATGCGCACAGAACTGCCCAGACTCTGTTCGACCCGGATTTCTTCAGTGGGTGGGGGATCCGGACGGTGGCTTCAGGTGAGGCCCGTTACAATCCCCTCTCTTACCATAACGGTTCAGTTTGGCCTCACGACAATGCGCTCATCGCCCAAGGGCTCGCCCGCTACGGATTAAAGAATCTTGCGGGAAAAGTCATGCTGGCGCTAATGGATGTGAGCAGCAACCTGGAACTGCACAGGCTGCCAGAACTTTTCTGCGGTCTCGAGCGCCGAACCGGGGAAGGTCCCACCCTTTATCCTGTGGCGTGTTCTCCTCAAGCTTGGGCGGCGGCAGCCCCGTTTATGCTGGTTCAGTCCTGCCTTGGATTAAATGTTGATGGAGCTGAGAGGCGGGTACTCTTCGAGCGTCCGTGCCTCCCGGAAGGTATCCCCCAGCTCTCTATTCGCGGGCTGCGCGTGGGGAATGCTTCAGTCGATTTGTTCTTTGAGCGTCAAGCAGATACGGTCCGCATTCAGCTTCTGGAAAAACAGGGCGAAGTGGAAGTCAATGCCACCCTGTAGTGCGTCCATAGAAGTTCGTCAGCTGACTCGCCCATCAGAATGTCCATCCAGCAGCACTCCTAGTCTGCTTACCCTAAACTCCTTCTCAGGTTACGGGGATCACCGGATGGATGCTGCAGAAGCAGCGGCTTACATTTCGAAAGACGACAAAAAATATTCGGAGGCATGCATGACCAGAGTCGTGGTGTTTCTAGCAGCCACCATGGTTGCTGCCTCGCTTGGGGCAGTGGCACAAGGCAATTCGAATACGACTGGTCAGAGTCCAGGCACAACCGCGCATGACAGCGCAAGCCCGCAATCGCCGCCAGCGTCCAGCAGTTCCGCACCGTCAGCAGGTGCAAACGATTCTGCACGGGGGACGACAACCGCTAAGGCCGGCAGCAACGTCAAAGATTCTGCGCCCAGTCAGGAGATGGCGGGAGACCCCGCACAATTACCACAGACTTCCACAATCCTTCCGCTTCTTGGGTTGATCGGACTGGGGTCTTTGATAGCTGGGTTTTTTGCCCGCAGATAACGACCATGCAGGTCTTGAGGACCAGCGGCTTTGGGAAATCCCGGCGTTGGGTACGAAATCGCTCAAAGCTGGTGCTGAAACCGGCTCCTTGGACCGAACCGGAAGGGCGCAAACAATCTAAGCTCCGGACGCGCACCTCCCCACGACGGCTGATTCTTTCCTATTTATTCTTCAGCGTTGGTGGCGTGCTTTGCACCTATGTTGCTGGCAGCTATGCCTGGATGTACGGTGAGCAGGTGAAGCTCCTACGGGAGTGGAAGACACAGCACGCCGCTACCCAGGCGGAAGGGATGACCAAGCTGGCCATACCCAGAATTCAGCTTCGTGATGTGGTACTTGAAGGCATCTCCACACATTCGCTACTGTCCGGCCCGGCGCACCTGACCGGCTCTGCGACACCTGGTGCGAAAGGCAATGATGTAATTGCTGGCCATCGGGACACTTTCTTCCGACATATCCACAACCTCAGGTTGGGTGACGACGTTTACCTCTCAAACGGAGGAAAGCAGTTTCATTACATCGTCAAAAATAGAAGGGTCGTTGAAGCCACTGATCTTTCGGTGTTGAGACCGACCCCGGATCCGGAATTGACCCTGATCACGTGCTATCCTACGCACGCCATCGGCCCTGCCTCACGTAGGCTAATTGTGGTAGCCAAGATAGCAAACTAAGGAATTAAGTAGTTCTGCTACTAAGGCCCGATTTGACCCTAACTACAGCCTCGACCGGATATCAACAGTACAGCTTCAGAGGCTACGATTGCGGTGGAAAATTAGGCTAAGTGTGCCTTTTCCGGCACAGGAGAGATCAAAACAATGAAACCAAGCAAAGGGGCAATAGCAAGCTTTCTTCTTGCGCTAGGCGGCGCGGTCTTGCTG